>Ga0126371_10001254_pt1 | contig 21396 bp, 21 predicted proteins | sample PanSoiMetaPlot_4_FD_110145 | JGI IMG/M metagenome (GOLD analysis project Ga0126371, IMG submission 110145) | Tropical forest soil microbial communities from Panama - MetaG Plot_4 | ecosystem: Environmental > Terrestrial > Soil > Tropical forest > Bulk soil | place: Panama | collected 2016-02-17 | reverse complement strand
GGGTTCGAGACGAAGGAGGAAAAGAAGAAAGGAAATCTGGGCGAGGATGAGGACGAAAAGCCGCTAGCGAGTGTTACCGGCGGCAGAGCGATCGCGCTCGTCGATGATGAAGGACGTGAAATCAAAGTGGCGAACTCGAAGACGCGTTTCATCGTGGAGGCAACGCGAGGGACTTGGCTTGCCGATGATGCAACGGTGGTCTACCAGACAGGCGGCGGGCCCTATGGGATCGCGCGGGTTCGGCCGGCAGAAGGCAAGCTGGACACGCTTTTTGAAGGTCACACATTCAACGCTGTGCTCTGGGACGCGAAGAACAACTGCGCCTACGCGATTGGTGAGGGTATCGGCATACACCGCGGTCTGGCGCTGGTGCGGCTCGATTTGTTGCACGAACTGGTTACCGAAATAGCGCATATCGAAACTTATCAGGGCGCACTCAGCCTTTCGCCCTCGGGAACCAAGATCGCCTACTTCGAAGACGGCGACTACATCGACGTGATCGACATGACCAATGGGTCGAAGAATGTGCGCGTCCGCACGGGCTATGGCCGATTTGAGTGGTTGCGCGATGAGCGCTACATTGTGCTCAAAAGAGGGCCTTTCGAGAGATCCAACATTCTGCTGCGAGTCGGCCTCTACGACCAGACTTTCGCAGCGATCCTACATGGGCTGGAGTTTCACGATTTCCATATCTCGCCGGAGGGAAACTTGATCGCCGTTACCGAGCCAGGAAAAAGAGCGTTAAAAGCCTACCCGCTGCCTTGAAATTTGAACGGCGTGGCGCGGAGAAACCGTTCGCCTTAGTGCAGACGAAAGCGCTTGATGTGCTCCTTCAAAATGCAGGCGTTCATCACAACGACGAGGCCAGCCCGTCGCGCGTGCTCTGCGGCCTCCGGATGCATTACGCCCTCCTGCATCCAAACGCCGCGAGCTCCAATTCGAATTGCGGACTGGACGATATCGGGCACGAATTCCGAACGGCGGAATACGTCCACAATGTCCACGTGCTCGGGGAGGTCTTCGAGGCGCGCGTAACACTTTTCGCCGAGAATCTCCGTCTCCGCCGGGTTCACTGGAAGCACGCGGTAACCTGCCGATTGCAGGTATTCGGCCACTCCATAGCTTGGTCGATGGCGGCGGCTGGAAAGGCCGACTACGGCAATCACTCGGCTCGTCTTAAGCAGCTCAGTTGCGGGATCGTCTGCGGACGCACGCGTCGGCTGAACAGAGTCGGCGTCAATTTTGTTCATTCCTATCCTTTCACTACAAATCACTGGGGGCGACCAGTTTGAATGGTGCGCTACGTACGCAAGTCGGATCACCCGAGCACGTCGATGCACGTGCGGTTCCTTTTCGGTGACGCTCTAAATCCTTATTGTTTAGCGGCCCCTCGGAGAGCTCCCCCGCCGCCAAGCTGATGATACACGAATGCAGTGGAAAGAAAAGTTCGACCAGCGGCTGTTTTCCTACCGACGAGTACGCTTGGAACTACCGTTATCCCACCGCGCAGGCTTGAGAGAGCGCACTAGCCTGGACAGTTCGGCAGCGGAAAGCGCGCGATGTCGGCCGGGCGCGAGTGAACCGAGCTCCAGGTTTCCAATGCGCACGCGCCTCATTTTTTCAACCGCATACCCTGCTTGGAAGAGCTTGTTGCGCAGGGAGTCGCGGCGCGCTTCCGAGAGTGTGACTTCATACCAGGGCGAATGCTTTGTGCGAAGGCGCAAGATGCGTGCACCCGTTGTGCGAGCCAACCTATCGAGTTCATCCGGCGGGAGAGTCTCCCTCAATTTTAGCTGATAGGTTTGCGGCAATTGGGTTGCCTGGAGAAGGCGATTGGCAAGCTCGCCATCATTGGTGAGAAACACCAAGCCGGAGGAGTGATATTCGAGCCGCCCCACCGGAAACACGCGCTCAGGCACGCCCCCTAGGAAATCGCGCAACGAGGAACGACCCTCGGGATCGCGGAGCGTGGAGACCACTTCAGAAGGCTTGTGCAAAACGAGATAGAGGCGTTGCGTTCTGGGCCGCAGGAGTTTCCCCGCGACTTTAATATGATCCCGAGATTCATCCGCCTTGCTGCCGAGCTCGGTAACCAGCCGACCGTTCACCGTGACCAGGCCCGACTTGATCATCTCCTCGGCATGCCGGCGCGAGGCCAGCCCCGCGCGTGCAATGATTTTTTGTAAGCGCTCTTCCATCCGATTGCAGTGCCGCGGCCAGCACTGGGAAGTTACAGCTTAGCGGTTTTTGGGCCGACGGCGAAGAGCTAGGGCTGCTGGCAATGGCACAACTTCGACAAATAATCGAACAAGGCCCGAGCGCTCGCGTCGACCGGCAGTGCCCCATAGGCCGGCGCATCGCCGCCCAGCTCGACAAGAGCACCCGGAGGGGCGGGATTCTGAAAACATTGCCAGGCCGGCAAGCTGGTGCGGCTTACGGTTAGGTTTGCTCGGAGTTGCCTGCCGAGGCGGCCCGGCCTTGTTCGGGCCCTTCCGAAGGATCTTCGGCGAGTTCGCCGAGGTCGTTGTCGTCGCCAGAATCTTGCAGGCCCGACTCACCGGCTGCCGCGGAGACTCCAGTGTCTAGTGCGCTCTCTGGCTCAGGGGGAGCCAGGCCAGAATCGGAACCAAGCGCGGCTTGCGCGAGTTGCTCAAACTCCTTGAGGCTGGGCAGCTCATCCAAATCGGAGAGTCCGAAGCGCATCAGAAATTGCTTCGAGGTCCGATACAGAATCGGGCGGCCGATGACTTCTTTGCGCCCGGCCGTAGTGATCAGGCGCTTCTCGAGCAACGTTTTGATTACCCCACCAACGTGTACACCGCGAATTTCATTGATCTCGGGCACTGTGATGGGCTGCTTGTAGGCGATCACAGCCAGAGTTTCAAGTGCGGGCATCGTCATCCGTAGGGGAGGTTGCAGGCTCTTGATAAATTTTCGGACCACCTCGTGATGTTGAGCCTTGGTGTAGAACTTCCAGCCGCCGGCGACTTTCCGCACTTCGATGCCACGTTGGTCCGCGGCGTAGGATGCGGCGAGCAAATCGAGCGCGCCGCGCGCTTCGCTCTTCTCCACGCTGAGCGCGTTGGCAATCTGATCGAGCGTGGCCGGCTCGTCCGCCGCGTAAATGATGGCTTCGAGCGCGGCCTGCATTTCTTCTGGCCTCATAGGTTCACAGATACTGCTCCTCGATTCTTGATATTGCGTCGGGCCCAGCGAACACCGCGTCAAACATCTTGTGCTTCGACAGCGAAATATCGGCGAACAGCTCCGACTGGAGCAAAATCACCGCCTGCATCCGCACCATTTCGAGGACGGCCAGCAGCGCCACGATCATCGCATTACGCGTCTGGCAGGAATCGAAAAACTCGATCAACGAAACGGGGCTATCGGTCGCCATCAGACGCTGGCGCAGCCGGTCCATCATCTGCGCGACGGTCACCGATTCATGGCGTAGTTCGAATTTCGTCACTTCCTTGCGGCGCTCGAGGACCTGCTGGAACGTCCGGATCAGATCGACCAGCGAAACGACCAGTTCGCCCTCCACGGCATCACCCGCATAGAGGGTGCGATCCGGTTTCGACCACACGTGCGCCTCTACCTGCTGCTTCTGATAGAGAAGTTGCGCGGCATTTTTGAATTTCTCGTGTTCGAGCAGACGGTGGACGAGTTCTTCGCGTGGGTCTTCTTGCGTTTCGGGGCCGGCGAGGGGGTCGGCTGGCAGCAGCATCTTCGATTTAATGTGAATCAACGTCGCGGCCATGTAGATGAAATCGGCCGAAACGTCGATATCCAGTCTTTCGAGCTGGTGCAGATAATCGAGATACTGTTCGGTGATTTTGGCGATGGGAATATTGTGAATGTCCATCTCCTGCCTGCGAATCAGATCGAGCAGGAGATCGAGCGGCCCTTCGTAAATCGGCAAGTTGACGCGATAGGGTGTCGCCATTCGCTTCCCAGCTAGCTCAGGTCGTGCCGGCGATTTGGCCGGAAGACCTGGAGGTCTTTTTCGCTTCGTCCCACTTGAAAATCGCGTTGCGCACACGCTTCATCGTGCGTCGCGCAACCTGTTGCGCCTTCTTGCTGCCGGCGTCGAGGATATCCCAAACTTCCTGTGGGCGGGCCTCGAATTCTTTACGACGTGCTTGAATCGGCTCTATCCATTTGATGAGGTTATCTGCCATCGCCGCCTTGCATTCGATGCAGCCAATGCCGGCCGTACGGCAGCCGTCCGCCGACCACGCAATTGTTTGCGGAGGCGAGAAAAGCTTGTGCCAGGCGAACACGGGACACACTTCCGGCCGCCCCGGGTCGGTGCGGCGCTGGCGCTGCGGGTCGGTCATCATGTTGCGGACCTTCTTGCGCATGTCGTCGGGCGGATCCGTGAGCCAGATGGCGTTGCCGTAGCTTTTCGCCATGCGGCGACCGTCTGTGCCCGGCAAGCGAGGAGTTTCGGTCAGCAAATGTCCAGGTTCGTGCAGGACTGGCGAAAAACGCAGTCCGGCGCACCATCTCGGATTTGCGCTCAGAAAATTTTCTACGCCCATCTCACCCGCAACTCTGGGGATAGCTCGCATGATCCCCTCGACTTCCTCATTCAAGAGAGGCCGAGAGGGAGGGGAGGGAACGCCCTGTGAACTGTTCGAGTGTAGAAAATCACGCAGCCGGAGCACATCGTCATAGTTGGCGTCGTCCGAGAGCCATTGGCGCGAGACTTGCCAACCGTTAAAAAAGTTAAATCGACGAACAATTTCTCGAGTCAGTTCGACGTGTGGAACCTGGTCCTCGCCTACCGGCACAAAATCGGCGTCGTAAATAACGATGTCCGCCGATTGCAGCAGCGGATAGCCGAGAAAACCGTAGGTGCCGAGGTCGCGGTCGTTCAGATTCTCGATCTGCTCCTTGTAGGTAGGGACGCGCTCGAGCCAGGAAAGGGGCGTGATCATCGAGAGCAGCACATGCAGCTCCGCATGTTCGAGCACGCTTGATTGGACGAACAGCGTCGATTTGGCGGGATCGAGACCGACCGAAAGCCAGTCCATGGTCACCTCGAGCGTATTTTCGGCGACCGAGGATGTATCTTCGTAGTGTGTCGTGAGCGCATGCCAATCGGCGACGAAAAAAAAACAGTCATATTGTTTTTGGAGCTTGAGCCAATTCTCTAGGGCGCCGAAATAGTGGCCCAGGTGCAGACGGCCGGTGGGCCTCATGCCGCTTAGGACTCGTTTTCGTTTCGCCACTCTTGCGAAATTCCCCCGGGATTCGAGCGCAATGAACTTACAGCGAGGTGTAAACGAGATGCTAGCACAGAAGTTGTTTCCCCGGTCGGGTCATTCGCAAAGAAACACAATTCCGCGTCTCGCAAAGGGTGGTTCGCGCAACACGCCGTGCGGGGCCGGGGAGCCCGAGGACTACAGTTTTAGCAATTCGCGCAGGCGCTTGGTCTGCGTTCGCGAAACGGGAATTTCGCTCGCACGCTTATCGTTCATCTTGAGCATGAAGCTTGACTTAAACCAGGGCACAACTTCCTTGATGTGTTTGATGTTGACCAGGTAGGAGCGATGTGGGCGCCAGAAAATGTCCTCGTCGAGGGCGTCCATAAGCTCCTCCACGGTCCGGTAATTGGAGAGGCCTTCAATTTCGCGCGAGTAAATGGTAATCGCGCCGTCTTGAATCGAGGCGTAGATCATGTCGTCTGCGTCGATCAGGATCATGCGGTCCTGCGATTTGACGAGCAGCTTTGCTGGCGCGCTAGAACGCCGTTTGATTTCGCCGGTCATCGCGGGTAGGCCGGCGCCGATCTGACCAACTAGTGTTTCGAGACGCTGTACGGGCGACGTATTGGCCTCGACCATTTTCTTGGCACGCTGCACGGCCTGCGCGATGCGGGTCTTATCGAAAGGCTTAAGCACATAATCCACGGCATTCACTTCGAAGGCCTGGACGGCGTAGTGGTCATAGGCGGTGGCGAAGACAATTTGAGGAATCGGCACTTTGCGCTCAACCAGCTTCTGAATCACGCCGAAACCGTCGAGACCTGGCATTTGTACATCGAGAAAGACGAGATCCGGATTGTGCTCTTTGATCAAGGCGACCGCTTCGAGGCCGTTCTTCCCTTGTGCGACCACATTGATCTCAGGCAGGCCCTTCAGCAGGAAAGCGAGCTCGTCGCGCGCCGGACGCTCGTCATCGACGATTACCGTGTTCATGGCCATGGCGGCGGAGACCAGTATAGGAGCGCCCTGAGGCAAGTGACAACAACTTCAGTGCGCTGCGGGTTGGCTAAGGTAGAATTTTGGAAGCCAACGCACCCAGCTTCGATAGGAAGGGGGAGCCAGTGTCGAACCAGAGAGCAAAGTCTGCGCGACAGGCGAATGTGGTAAGCAGCGAATTGCTCTTCCAAGGACGCGTCTTCGCGCTGAAACGCGATCGGGTCGAGGAGCCAAGCGGTCTTGTCGCCACGCGCGAGATCGTGGTTCATCCCGGCTCATCGGTGGTGCTGCCGGTGCTACCGGATGGTCGCATCGTGCTGATTCGCCAGTATCGTCACGCGGCGGATCAATATCTGTGGGAATTGGTCGCAGGCCACAAGGATGCGGAGGAAGATTTTCTGGAAGGCGCGCGGCGCGAACTGGAAGAGGAAACCGGCTACACGGCTAGCCAGGTCAGGAAACTCCTCGAGATCTTCCCTTCCCCCGGATTTGTCACCGAGAAAATGGAAATTTTCCTAGCCCAAGGGCTTAGGAAAGGCAGGCCACGGCCCGAAGATGACGAGAAAATTACTCAGAAGGCAGTAACGCTGCGCGCGGCGAAGGAGTGGATTCGCTCGGGCAAGATTCGCGATGCGAAATCGATCGCTGCAATCCTATACTACGCGTCATTCATAAGGGCGAAGGGGTAGACGCACATGGAAAACAAGCAAGTCGCGAGAATTTTGCGCGACACGGCACAGCTTCTCGAAATTGACGGCGCTCAGATCGGGCGCTACCGCAGCTACGAAAAAGTGGCGGAACTGCTCTACAGCATTCACGAGCGCATCGAAGACATCGCCAAAGACGACAAGAAACTCAAAGAGTTGCCGGGTGTGGGGGACAACATGGCCGAACACATCCACGAAATTCTCAGCACGGGCGATTACCGTCTGCGCCAGAAGCTGCTGAAGAAATATCCAACCACTCTGCTCGATCTGCTCGAATTGCAATCGTTGGGGCCAAAGAAGGTGGCGTTTCTGTGGAGCCATTTCAGAGTCGCGACTGTCGAAGGCATCGAAAAGCTAGCGCGTGAAGGCAAACTCCGCGATTTGCCCGGATTCGGTGAGAAAAGCGAGCAAAACATTCTCAAAGCCTGCGGACAATTCAAGAATTTGGGCGGCTCGGGCCGCATTCAGCTGAACGTCGCCGACGAGGAAGCCCACAAACTCACCCAGTACCTAGGGAAGGCGGGCCCGGCAGTGGAAGCGGTCACGGCGGCCGGCTCCTTGCGGCGCGGACGCGAAACGGTCGGCGACCTCGATTTGCTGGTTACCATGCGGCCCGGCAGCGACAATCAGAAGGATGTGGATGGCGTCGCCGAATACATTTTGAGGTATCCGGCGATCGACGAAACTCTCGCGCACGGCGAAAACAAGGTCAGTCTGCGGCTCGGCAATGGGCTGCAAGTCGATGTGCGCCTGCTGGAGAAGAAAAGCTTCGGTGCCGCCCTGATGTATTTTACAGGCTCGAAGGCGCACAACGTGGCCCTGCGCGGGCGCGCGCTGGATATGGGCTGGACGCTGAACGAATACGCGCTGACCACGTTGAAGGGCGGAAAAGTTGTCGCCAGCAAAACGGAAGAAGAAATCTACGCCAAGCTGAAGCTCCCCTACATAGAGCCGGAACTGCGCGAAATGCGGGGCGAAATCGAAGCAGCGGAAACCAGGACCCTGCCAAATCTGGTCACGCTCGCCGACATTCGCGGTGACTTGCAAATGCATACAACTGCTTCGGACGGCCGCAACTCAATCGAGGAGATGGCGCAGGCGGCGAAGGGGCTTGGCCGGGAATATATCGCACTCACGGATCATTCGCAGGCTCTCGCCATGGCCAACGGGCTCGATGAGAGGCGGGCCCTTGAGCAAATCAAGAAGATCGGCGCCGCGCAGGCCCGCATCGGCGGTATCCGGCTGCTGGCCGGAATGGAAGTTGATATTCGCAAAGACGGCTCGCTCGATCTCGATGACGAGGTACTCGCTCAACTCGATGTGGTCGTTGCGTCGGTGCACTCATACATGAATCTCGAGCCCGCCGCGATGACCGAGCGAGTTCTCGCCGCGATTGAGAATCCCTATACACAGATCATCGCGCATCCTACCGGGCGGCTTTTGCTGCGGCGCGAGCCGTTCGTCTATGACCTAGAGAAGGTCTTCGGGGCCGCCGCCAAAGCGGGAGTGGCCTTGGAAGCCAACGCCTATCCCGACCGGCTCGATTTATGCGACGTTCACCTGCGACTCGCCAAACAGTGTGGCGTCAAGATCGTGATCTCAACTGACTCGCACTCGACCGGGAACCTCAGCTACATGAAATACGGGGTGATAACCGCGCGTCGTGGCTGGATCGAGAAGAAAGACGTGCTAAACACCTTGCCGGTCGAGGAATTTCTGGCGGCGCTGCGGGCCAAACCTCACGGCGTGCCAGCGCAGCAGGCCAAGGCCCATGCGGCCAGGCGCAAGTCTGCCTGAGTTTGTGCGCTGGAAACCCGCGCTAGACAGAGTGAGAGACGCTGTCGTCTTCGCTGGCGGCGTGCATGGTCTTCAGACCCAGGGTGGGCGACTTAGCCCCGCGGCGCATCGCTACGACTCCGGTGCGGACCATCTCCATGATTCCGTATGGCGAGAGCAGCTCGAGGAAGCGGTCGACTTTTTCTTCGCCGCCGGTCATCTCCAGCGTGATCGATTCCAAAGCGATGTCCAGGACGCGAGCCTTAAAGACCTCGGCCAGCTGCAAGACCTGCCCGCGCGTCTCCTGATTGGCGCCCACTTTCACCAGCGAGAGATCGCGCACCAGCGAAGGCTGGCCGGTGATGTCGTCAACCAGGAGCACGTTCACGAGTTTGTAGATATTGGCCACGATGCGGCGCGCCTGATCAGTATCTGCGTCAGTCACAATGGTCATCCGCGAGACTTCAGAATTTTCCGTGCGCCCGACGGTAAGTGAATCGATATTGAACGCGCGACGGCGAAAAAGCGACACCACACGCGAGAGAACACCCGGTTTGTTTTCGACGTAAACCACAAATGTGTGCATCATGGCATTATTCGTCCTCTGCCGTTTCCACCAGCGGGTTCGGGCGGCGAATCATATCGTGCAACGCGGACCCGGCTGCCACCATCGGGTAAACGGTGTCTTCCTGCTCGACCTTGAAATCGATCAGCACGGGCCCTTCGTGCGCTTGCGCTGCCTTTACGGTGGGAATGACCCCGGAGCGGCGGTTGACGACGAACGAGCGAATGCCATAAGCATCGGCCAGTTTTGAGAACTCAGGATTCAGCAGCGGCGTCGCTTCATAATTGCGGTCGTAGAAAAACTCTTGCCACTGACGAACCATGCCGAGATACCCGTTGTTAATGATGGCGATGTTCACTTTCAGATTCTCCTGAACGATCGTGGCCAGCTCGGCCATGGTCATTTGGAAACCGCCATCGCCGACGACGACCCAGACGTCCGCGTCCGGCCGCGCGACCTTTGCACCGATAGCGGCGGGCAGCGCAAAGCCCATGGTGCCCAGGCCGCCCGATGTGATGAGCGAGCGTGGGCGTTCGTGTTTGTAATACTGCGCTTCCCACATCTGGTGCTGGCCGACATCAGTCACCACGATCGAATCTCGGTTGCGCGTCTGATGCCACAAATCGTTGATCACATGCGCGGCGTAGAGGTGGCCGTTGTCGGGGAGATTCTGAATGTCCCGGACGGCCGTATCGCCCTTAAGCTGCCCGATATGTTCGATCCAGTCGGAGTGAGTGAGCGGTTCGATTCGCGCGTTCAACTCAAGCAGAATCTTCCGCAAATCACCGACCAGGGCGACATCGACTTTCACGTTCTTGTTGATTTCGGCCGGATCGATATCGATGTGAATCTTCTTGGCATGAGGCGCGTAGGTCTTGAGGTTGCCGGTGACGCGATCGTCAAAGCGCATGCCAAAGGCGAGCAGCAGGTCGGCCTCTTGAATCGTGTTGTTGACCCAGGCCTCTCCGTGCATGCCCATCATGCCCATGTTAAGGACGTGCGACGCAGGCAGGTGGCCGAGGCCAAGCAGCGTCATGGCGATCGGGATGCAAGTTTTCTCAGCGAACTGCTGAACTTCCTTTTCGGCGCCAGAAACAGAAATTCCATGACCGGCAAGGATCACAGGCCGCTTCGCCGCACCGATTAGCGCGAGCGCCCGATCGTATTCCTCCCCGGCCGGCGAGAGATCCGGCCGGTAGCCTCGCATCTTCGGAGCGGCCGCCTCAAAATCGAACTGGCAGCTTCCCTGCTGCGCGTCCTTGGTGACATCGATCAAAACCGGGCCCGGGCGCCCGGATTGGGCGACGTACATCGCTTCGCGCACGGCAGGCGCAATATCGGAGGCGTGCGTGACGAGGTAATTGTGCTTGGTGATGGGAAGGGTGACTCCGGTGATGTCAGTTTCCTGAAAGGCGTCCGAGCCAAGCAGCTTACTGCCGACCTGGCCGGTGATGCAGACGATCGGTGAGGAATCCATCATCGCGGTGGCGATGCCGGTCACCATGTTCGTTGCACCCGGACCGGAAGTTGCGACGGCGACTCCCACCTCGCCGGTGGCACGCGCGTAGCCATCGGCCATGTGCGTGGCGCCTTGTTCGTGCCGCACGAGAATGTGGCGAATCGAACTGTGACGCAACGCATCGTAGGCCGGCAAAATCGCACCGCCCGGATATCCAAAGACTGTTCGCACGCCTTCACGCTCAAGACATTTCCAGAGAGCCGCCGCACCCGTCATCGTAGTCTTTTGGTTACCGCCCATGGTCTTCTCCCCTCAGTCCGCAGAAAGTGAGCCAAAACTAAAAAACCCACCTGGCCAGCGCCTCTGGCGGGTGGGTTCCTTGAGCTTTTCCGGTTTCTTGCTTGCTCAGCTCAGTCATGCCCTCCGGGCAGAGACGCGCGCTCGAGTCGTACCGCTACGCCTACGAGTCGAAGTCGAATCAAATTGGTCGGTTTCTTCACGTCCGTCGCGCCCAAGGGCCGCACCCCCCGTCGCGCGAAGGGCGCTGCTTAGCACTCACGGTAACTGCTCCGGCTGCCGCTGTCAAGGAACATTCGTCCCCGCTAGCAGAGAGCGGAAAGAATATTCCAGTCCAAGTGTTCAGACGGCCACGCTCGTTCTGCCAAAACACACCGAGCGGCAGAGCGGTCGAGCAACCTTCCTATTTTGCTAGAGATAGGACCTGGCCTGCTTGGCACGAATCGTGCGGACATCCCAGGAAACATTTGAGGGAGAAGGCGAGACGTTTTGGTCACCTACGCAATGCTTGGCATTCTGGCCGCCTTGGCGTTTCTGTGCGTTTCCGAAGTGGTACCGCAGCTAGTAGGTCCTAAGCAGGTGCGTCGCTCACCGGCGGAAAGCGGAGATTCAACTCCAAACTGAGCCGCTTTGGCCGATGGGGCCAGGACGGTCGTTTGGCGATTGTGGTACGGGTGACCCATGGCTTGGCTCGAAGCAAGCCCTTACGCTCAGTTACTCAAGTTCGGTTCAGGGTGCCACATGAATCCTTGTCGGACGGCCTAATGAGTACAGCGAGGCACTTTGAAAGTGCGGTCGAGTATTGCCTGGAGAGAGCGGCCCGGGACGCGCGGCGCAGAAAACGCCTGAAGGTTTCCTTGCCGGTGCACCTGCGGCCCTTTGATGCCCGCTTCTCTGATATGGAAGATGTGGGAGAGGTAGCCAACTTTACGCGGGACGGCCTTTACTTCATGACGTGCATGCCTCATTACTTCGTGGGCATGCGAGTGATGGTGACGTTTCCATATGGAGACAACGTATCGGCCTCTCGCAAATTTCTGGCCACGATCGTCCGACTGGACAATGATGACGGTCACAAGCGCGGTGTGGCGCTGCGCTTTCTACTCTAAGATTTCGCAACCTCGTCTCTTGCTGCCAATCGCAACGATTGGTTTTTTGGGCAATGCCCAGGCCGATTGAACTTGTCAGTTAACGCGACAGGCGCAGACAATGATACAGGGTACACAGGCAGCCACTCCCGAGTTGACAAATTCCCTTCACGGGTCTGAGAAGGCAGGTGCAACTGCTATGTATGAACATGGGGCGAAGAAGCACTCTCGCGGCGGAACCGTTGACCTAGCCGATCGCCGAAATACCGACCGGCACTTGTTTACGGCTTCGGCCGAAGTGGTAGAGCTCAGTTCCGGGGCGAGATTTTCAACCCGAACGACCGATCTCGGACCCGGCGGCTGTTTCGTCGATACGATGCTTCCGTTTCCGGTGGGCGCAAAGGTTCGCGTATCGGTGCGGAAGGGGCAGACGACATTTGAAACCAGCGGGCTGGTCGTGTACTCGCAAACCGGTCTCGGTATGGGCATCGCCTTCAGCAGCATGGAACCTCAACAGCGGGATGCCCTGGACTCTTGGCTCAGTGAGTTGACGGGCATGAAACAGGCCGCCGCCCCGCCACCCCCGGTGCGCAACGTGCACGGATCGGGTCCGAGCAAGGCGCCAGGCTCAGCGGTGGTAACGCGACTGGTTCACTTGATGATAACGAAGGGCTTGATCACGCAGGCCGAAGGGTCCTCGCTGCTCCACGATCCTCTCCTTTAGAACTCTCCCCCAATCCGACCGACAGGTTCTAGAACCCTCTCTCCGTGCACGTATTTCCCAGTCAAGGAAGTTTTTCCCGTGACTGTGTCGTTTATGCGTGCCGTGGGGACCGTAAGCCAATCAAAATCAATACGTGCGGAGATTTAGTACCATGGCAGCACTCGTGCAGGGTGAACCGCTCAGGGGGGCATTATGGGTGAACGGAGAAAAGCTCGCAGGTATGAGGTCTATCTGCCGCTGCAGGTTTCGATGTCCCGGAGGCGGCCGGCTGAGTATTACACGGCCCAGCTGCGCGATATTTCAAGGACAGGCATCTATTTCCATTCAGATGTGAACCTTCTGCCCGGCGCGGGTTTAGAGCTGACCTTTGCCCTCCCAACGGATAAAGATCGCGGAACATCGGTTCTGGTGCGCGCGAGCGCAAAGGCACTGCGGATTAGCCCGATTCCGGGAGAACCCACACCGATCTATGGTGTAGCAGCGACAATTGACCGAATCGATTTCGTCCGCCCCGTAGCGAACGCGGCCGCCTGATATAGCGCGGGCCGCGTGTTTGCCTTACCTCGAACTAGAACCTTTCTCTCGGCTGTAGTCAAAACCCAGATTCTCTTCGCTAGCAAGCGACGCCACGATTGAAGTTACAATGCGGCGCCGACCTCTTTGCTACGTATGACTGACCGCGAAGACCCCTCACGAGCCGCTAGAGTCGAGCGCGAGGTTTTGCGTTTGCTCGTCAGCACTGACATCCCATCGCGAGAATGGACCGAAATAGTACGCACCTTAGGTGCCTATGTATGGCGCGAACCGGATCACCGGGTCCTCTTTGAGGCGATCGTTCGAGTCCGAAAGTGGAACGTCCAAAACTGGCGCGAAGAGCTTCGAGCGCAGACGACACGAATGGGATTTCCCGATTTGGACTGCCAAGCCTGGCTCGCAGCCGGGCCGGTGAGGCCCAAAAGGAGCCTAAAGCGGCTGATCCGGAAATTGGAAATCGTCCGCTGAAAATCGCGCGACCGGACAAGCAACCGATGGTCGCGGGGCGCGGCAACAAGGCGAAGCGCCTTCGATCGCACTCTGCTTTTCTGTGCGGGCGAGCCGAGAAGGAATTGGGCTTACTTTTTTTGAGCGGTGAGTTCGAAGTCGATGTACTGCGAAAGCGTGCTTAAGTCTCCGCCCACCAGGGGCCGACCATTAATGTAGAGGGTGGGCGTGCTGTTGACCCCCAGGGCGACTCCTTCGGCGTGGCTCCGATCAATCGCTTTTTGCGTATCGGCAGCCGACAGGCAGGTCTTGAACGTATCCGCATTGAGTCCAGCGGCGGTCGCGAACTCTACCAGCTTGTCCCAGACATTTTCGGGCGAGATCACGTCTTGCTTTTCAAAAATGGCATCGTGCATCTTCCAGAATGCTTCCGGCGATTGCTGGAACGCACAGCGGCCAGCCAGCGCCGCAGTATTGGCCCAGGGATGAATCTGGGTAAGCGGAAAATCCTTATAGACGACGCGGACCTGCGGATATTTCTGTTCTACTGCCGCCAGCGCCTCCCAAAGCTCGCGGCAGTGCGGGCATTCGAAATCCGCGAATTCCACAAGCGTGACGCGGGCATCCGTGGGACCCTTGCTCGGGCTTCCGTCAACGTGGATCTTGGCGCGATTCGCCGCGAAAGGATCGGTAGACATGTCATAGATTTCGCCGCGCAGCAGTGTTTTGCCGTCTTTGCCGACATATACTTCGCCTTTTTCAGTTTGACCGTTCAACGAAATCTCGACCGGCACCGTGTAGTAATCGGCCGCCGGAGATGGTTCAAACGGGCCAAGACTCACCTTGATGTCGGGGCCCCAGGCAAAGAGCTGGCGGACAAAAGCTTCTGTCGATTTTTCTAGCTGCGCTTGATTCGCCGGACTGGCAGCCTGCACCGACGAGCGGGGTGGATCGAAGTTTTTCGAATCTTGAGCGCGGCACGGGAAAGCCAGAACAATTGCCGCCAGCGCACCGGCCACAATGGATTTGTTTGGCATGACTATCCGCGGCCGCCAAATGCGGCTCACCCATAAGGAAGCATAGAGAAAAATAGGCTGAAGCGCAAAACCGAAACCAGCGTGTCGGCTTGGGTCGCCGGTGATACCTCAAGCGCCATCAGCGACCTTGTTGGCCAGCCAGTCACCGGCCTGGCGCGTCCCGAGCGAGCCGCCTAAGTCGCTTGTCGTTTTGTTCTCGCGAATGGCTGCGCGCACAGCGGTTTGGATGGCGCGCGCTTCCCTGCTCCAGTCGATATGCTCGCACATCATGGCAGCTGCGAGAACGGCTCCGATAGGGTTAGCAAGGTCCTTTCCTGCGATATCAGGCGCAGAGCCGTGGACGGGCTCGAACAGTGAGATCCGGCCCGGGTGAATGTTTCCTGAGGGCGCCAGTCCGAGCCCCCCGATCAAACCGGCGCCCAAGTCGCTCGCAATATCGCCAAATAAATTGCAAGTGACGATCACATCGAACTGCGTCGGGTCGCGCACCATTTGCATCAGCAAGTTATCGATGTACATGTGGCTTGATTCGATTTCGGGGTACTCGGCGCGTACCTGCCTGAAAACGCGTTGCCAAAGGTCGTGGGCGTAGGCCAGAGCGTTCGACTTGTCACTCATACATACGCGCCGGAGGCCTTGAAGGCGTGCCAGATCGAACGCGTATCGTATGATTCGCTCGACGCCCTTGCGAGTGTTGATGTCTTCCTGAGAGGCGATTTCGTCGGGAGTTCCCTTCTTAAAGAAGCCGCCCACGCCGGCGTAGAGACCTTCGGTATTTTCGCGAATCACCCAGATCTTGATGTCCTTTTCGGCGCAGCCCTTGAGCGGTGTGAGGCGGTCTGCGAAAAGGACGCAAGGTCGGACGTTCGCGTAGAGGTCGAGTTTGAAGCGGAGCCCGATCAAGATGTCAGCTCCTTGCTGGTTTGAAGGCACGCGGGGGTCCCCCAGAGCGCCGAGAAGGATGGCGTCGTATTCGCGGAGGAACATTTCGACCGCGTCGGCAGGCAGGGTGGTGCCATCGCGCAAGAAACGATCAGCTCCCCAGTCAAATTCAGTGATCGCCAAGTCACGACCGCCCGCCGCGGCGGCGGCTTTCAGCACCTTCACCGCCTCCGGGATCACTTCTTTACCGATGCCGTCTCCTGGGACTACGGCGATGTGCTTGCGAAAGGGCGAGTTCGTTTCCGCCATAGCGTCGCGGAAGCTAGCATGCGGTCACCGGGGTGTCAACGCAAGCGGCGCCCAGGGAAACAGTGCACTCTCGGCGCTCTTGGCCTTCTTGACCTGTTCGACACTTTTTGCGCAAGGCCAGCCACGGGGGCTCTTGCGCGGTCATGGGATTGGCCGTACCGTTGGACTCAGCGGGTTTTTCTCTAATTCGGGCCCTTCAGAAAGGCGGCTGCACTCCCGGTAAATCAGAAAGCGAGCGTAGCTGCTCCCACATGCCAAAGAACAAGCTTGAAGAGGCGCACCCGACGCGCGCGGCCGACACATCGTCGCTCACCGAGACGGTAGTCGGCGAGGCCGTGCTCATTCAGAAATCGCTGCTGCCACGCGAGCCACTTCGCGCATCGAGCTTGGAAGTGACTCATCTGATGCAAACGTTCAGCGAAGTGGGTGGCGACTTCCTCGATTACTTTTTTCTGACCGACGGAAAATTGGGACTCTACGTTGGCGATGTGGTGGGAAAGGGTCTGCCCGCTGCGATGTATGGGGCGCTCGCCGCGGGAGGACTGCGGGCCATCCACAAGACCGGCGCCGAGCCCGCCGCTGTCCTGGAATTGTTCAATCGGCGGCTACGTGTCCGTCCAATCGCGTCTCGATACTGCACGACTCAATATGCGGTGTACGATCCGGTCTCGCGCGTAATCTGCGTAGCCAATGCGGGATTGCCTCTTCCGTTGCATTTTTCTACAAGGGGCTGTCAAGCGATCGGCGAGGGGGGCCTGCCCTCGGGGCTGTTCGATGGAGCGACATACGAGCAATACAAGGTTCAACTCGCGCCCGGAGATGCCGTCCTGTTCACAACCGATGGGCTTTCTGAGGCGCAGGATAAGAACGGCGAACCGCTCGATATGGAGCGCCTCATCGAACTCTGTGCGGTCCTCGATTACAGCTCACCGGAAGTTTTCCTACGATCGCTGTTCGATTCGGTCGAAGAGTTCAACGGTGGCCAGCCAAGCGATGACATGACGGCAGCCGTTCTCAAAATTCTTCCCCACTAAGTCGCGGCCGTGCGGACTCAGGCCCCCGGTCATCTGCAGCAAAAATCCCCCTGAAGAAGACCGATGCCTGACGCATCGAAAGACGAACGGCTCACTCAGGTCCGCGGCGGCAAATCGATCGCTGAACGCTTGGGGCATGAAAGTGAGAATGGCTGCGTTTTGGGGACCCACGAACAACTTTGGCAGGTGGTTCCACGTTTGCGAGAACGCCTCTCATCACTGCTGGCCAATTGAGCTTATGAGAAAACGCCCTTCATAACAGGGCCTGCCGGTCGCTGATCTGAGTCCAATCTGTTGATCACCTGCAAAACCGTTATATACTCTCGCACGGCCAGGACCCTTTTGGGGTGGGGCAAGGGGTTTCACTTCGGCGCGCAAATCCTGCGCGCCGGGGACCCCGGGGGGTTTGCCGCGGCGGCACGCCGCTGCATTCAATCGAAATCGGAACGGAATCGGAGGAGGGGGATAAATGAAGAAGCTTCTCGCGGCTGCCAGTTTGGCAGCGGTCATGGCGCTACCAGTGGTTGCGGCGACCACTACGTGGAATCTTGATCCGTTTCACACCAATGCACAATTTTTCGTGAAGCACCTGGGGATTTCAACTGTGCAGGGCGATTTCACGAAAGTCACCGGCGCCGTGATGCTGGACGATCAGGACCCCACGAAGTCTACTGTGAACGTGACCATCGACGTCAACTCGATCGATACGCGCGTGCAGCGACGAGACGATGACCTCAAAAGCGAACATTTTCTTAACGCCGCGCAGTTCCCCACCATTACTTTTCAATCAACTAAAATCACGAAAACGGGCGAAAGCACGCTCAAAGTGACCGGCAATCTCACCATCCGTGGCGTGACCAAGGAAGTAACCTTGGACGTTACCGGGCCGACAGCGCCAATCACGGCGATGGGAAGCCAGCGTCGCGGTTTCTCCGCTACCACAAAGATCAATCGCCAGGACTTTGGCGTCAGCGCCGATCCGGGTATGGTCGGGGACGAAATCACTATTCTGCTGGACGGCGAAATGGCCCTTCCTCCACCACCGAAGCCCCAGGGCGGGTCGCAGTAGAGGGGATCTGGAAAGGGCGGGCGGCGTCCCTTGGAACGCCGCCCCTCTTGTTTCGTTCACGGCCCGACGCGCTCGGCCCAATACACGCCCATGATGACGAGCGCCGCGCTGGCCAGAAGTCGCGGCGTAGGGCGCTCTCCCAGCAGGGGAATCGAAAGCAACACCACCACCACGGGCTGAAAGTAGTTAACCACGACGACGCGCGAAGCGTCCATGTGGCGTAAGGCCCAGTAGAAGAGCAAATAGCCGACTACCGCACTCAGCGAGGCCATGTAAAGCAGACCTACCCAACCGGCCCAGCCCACTCCTGTCCAATCCAGGCGTATTGCTTGCCGCACCGCCACGGGCATGAGCAAGATCGCAGCGGCAACGGCATTGAACGTGTTCATTGAAACGGTATCGTACGCTCGCGCGACTCTCTTTCCCAACACCGCATAGACGGAGAAACCAAGCACGCCGGCCAAGGTGATTAAATCTCCGACCAGCAATGGCGAGTGCATCGGCGATCCGTGCTCTGTCTCAAGCAGCACCACGCCCACAAAACAGAGGGCCATGCCCAGGATTTTGGCGACTGTGAGCTTTTCAAGTCTCATGGCGCTCGCCAACAGCAGGATGATGATCGGAGAGCACGCTATGAGAATCGCTGAATGATTCGACGTCGTGCTGCCCAGTCCGACAATGAAGCAGCCCTGGTTGATGACGTAGCCGAAGAACCCGAGATAGGTGAACGTCCAGATATCGCGGGCGCGCAAGGATGTGCGCTGGCGCTGACCGAAATAAATCGCCAGGAGAATGGCAGCAACGAGTTCTGCGCGCAGGACGGCCAGCGTGAGAGCGTCCATATGCGAGAGCGTAAATTTGCCGACCATGTAGTTTACCGACCAGAAAAGCAGGACGAGGGCCAATGCGAGCGCGAGGGCTAGGGAACTTGGCCTTTTCGCAGGAGTTAGAAGGAGAGCTCGGTCGGTCACACTTCCCTCTGTGCGCGATTCTTGCGAGTCGGTCCCTTTCCGCACTGTTTTTGTGTGAATAGTAAACCGGACGCGAGGGGAGTCTTAATCAACTCCAGATCGCGGAGTGACTGAATGGAATTTTACGAACAGAGCCAGTGCGACGCCCAGCGCCGATCACGATGACTTAGCCCGGCAGTCCTCGCACAGGCCGCCTATCTCCGTGCGCGCCACGGTGATCTCGATGCCACAATCGCGGGAGATCTGCTGCTTCAATTCCTCATAAAGCGGGCTTTCGACCTCGCGAACCTTTCCGCAGCGAATGCATGCAACGTGAATGTGATCGCGCGGGCCGTGGCTCTCATAATAATGGCGATGGCCTCGCAGATGAAGCAGGTCCAGTTCGTCGATCAGCCCGTGGCGCTTGAGCAGATCGAGTGTGCGATAGACGGTGACCCGCGTGATGCCTGAATCGATTTGTTGGGCGACCGCGAGGATTTCTTCGGCATCCATGTGCCGCGAAGCAGACTCCATCACCTGCAGTACGACGCGACGCTGCCGCGTCAGGCGGATACGGCGCGCGCCAAGTTCGCGTTGCAGTCGGCCTGCTTCCTCCTCAACGTTGATTCGTTCACCGGTCGAAACGCGGTGTGCCAGTGTGGAGGACATACCTGCTCCCGGCGGCATTATACCAGAAGGGTTATTCGCGGTTTGAGGGTTAGTGATGAGCCTGAATCACGCGGATGATGTCGTTATACATGACGAAGGCAAAGAAAGCCAACAGGAACACGAGCCCGACCTGCACTAAACGCTCCTTAAAAGCGACGCTCAGTTCACGACGCAGCGTACCCTCGACGGCCAGCATGAGGATGTGTCCCCCGTCGAGGATCGGAATCGGAAGAAGATTCAGAAGGCCTAGGTTCAAGCTGATGATGGCCGTAAGCTCGAGCAGGCGCATCGGGCCGCGCTGCGCCGCCTGCCCGGCCTCGCGGGCAATGCCGACCACGGTCTGCAAATCCCGCACCGATACCTTGCCGTTAAAAAGGCCGCCGAGAACCTGGCCGATCTGGCGAATACCCGACACGGTGGCGGCGCCGGCATCTTGGATCGATTGAACAAAACCCTGGCGCACATACTCGTCCTGCGTTTTTTCCTGGATGCCGACCTGCCAAGCCATGGCGCCGCCGGCGTCCATCATGCGCACCGGAGTGATGTCCATTGGAATTTGGCTATTGCCCCGTTGGACCACAAAGTGGATGGGATGCCCGTCGGAATTGCGCACCTGATCGAGCAACTGCATCCAGCTGGCGACTGGCTGTCCATTGATCTGAATGACCCGGTCGTCAGCTTTCATTCCCGCACGCTCGGCCGGGTAACCAATCGCGACCTCATCGATGACTGCGGGCATACTCGGGTAGCCCACAATGGAATCGGTTGAACTCTCGTGCTCGGCAGTTTTCGCCTGTATGGTCTGTTGCGCATTCCCGCGCCGGACGGCGATCGTGACCGAGGCGCCGGCCTTGATCTTCTCCACTTGCGTCAAAACACGCTGCCAGGTCGGCGTATTCACGCCATTAATGGCCAGGATTCTGTCGCCGGGAAGGACACCTGAGGGAGAATCGGCGGCTCTATGAGGAATCGCCGCAACATCGGCAGGCTTGTTCAGAAATGCGTCTACGGGGCTGCCAACGATCCAATAGATGCCCCAAAAGATCACGAACGTGAGCAGCACGTTCATTACCGGTCCTGCCAAAGCAATCAAACAGCGCTGCCAGCGCGGACGAGACAGAAATTCGTATGACGCTCCAGTTCGCTCTTCAACCGGATTGTCGCCTGCCATGCGAACGTAACCACCCAACGGAAGCGCACTGATTCGGTAATCCGTATCGCCGCGCTTTACCCCCCACAAACGCGGGCCGAAGCCGATGGAGAAGACGTCGACGCGAACTCCGCACAACTTCGCGACAATAAAATGGCCCCATTCGTGGAGTAACACGAGGACGCCCAGAACAACGCCGCCAGCTAAAATCATTCGAAAAGTATCGGTCATGAATTATTCCCGCCCGCCTCTCTCCACGATTATCGCAGAAAAATCGCTGGGCCAAAGCTCTTCGTTGCGAACACGCCGCGCAACGCCAAACACTCCGCACAATGAAACCGAGTTGCCGTGAGCCGCCAACTTCTCTTTAGCTCTCCGAAGGCCGGCCACGTGGTTGCACCCGCTTCCGGTCCACTTCTAACCGCGCGAGCTGGCGCGCTTGCTGATCCGCCGCGAGGACGTCCTCGATACTGCTCGGCGTTATGCGGGG
>Ga0126371_10001253_pt1 | contig 21403 bp, 21 predicted proteins | sample PanSoiMetaPlot_4_FD_110145 | JGI IMG/M metagenome (GOLD analysis project Ga0126371, IMG submission 110145) | Tropical forest soil microbial communities from Panama - MetaG Plot_4 | ecosystem: Environmental > Terrestrial > Soil > Tropical forest > Bulk soil | place: Panama | collected 2016-02-17 | reverse complement strand
GGGCGGGTGGCCCAGATCTCAAAGTTCGCCTCCAACGAATGAGGGTGCCCCACGTCTCGCAGAGACGTGGGATTCGGCAGTGGTACGCTCTCGCCATCCACTCCGATTCAATTTCAACCATAGGCTTCTCTTGGATAGCAACTGACGGTGATGAAGTGTAGGTCGCTGCCTGTCTGCTGACAAACAGAGCAGGCTACGCGGCATGCCCCATCCTATCCCATGTCTCATAGAAGACAGGGTGCACCCTCATTGCTCAATTTGTTGAGACCTGGGCCACCCGCCTGTATACATAAGCTATGGGCTTCCTGCGCCGCTTCGTAATGCTTTCTCGCATCCTCAAGTTTAGGACGATTCAAACGTCCATCGCTTTGCTGGTGTTGATGTCGCTGGTATATCCAGTGCAGGCCTTTGCGGCGAATTCCGACCTGGAGACCGTGCTCACCGGCTCGCGCCAGCGCATTGAGAGATTGGACTATCGCGCCACCGGGCACCTGACGCGGGTGGACGGCGATGGCAAGCGCACGAGCTACAAGTTTGTCGCCAAAGCCCATTGGTTTCCTGATGGTCTGCGTCTGCTATGCGAGATTTCGGGGCCTGGATCAGAGAAGACGAGCGTTCTTCTGCACATGACCATGAGCGGTCATGTGACTATCGAGGCGATGCTCCCTGGCCAGAAGACCGCCAGCGTGTTGCCTTTTGAGCATTGGAATGACGCACTCGTAGGAACAGAATTCTCCTACGAAGACATGATAGAGGGCCAGTTTTTCTGGAAGAATCAGGAGCTACTGCCACCGGCAAAATATGGCGCACGGGATTGCTTTGTCCTTAAGAGCAGCCCTGGCTCTCAGGACCGGACTCACTATGATTCGGTAACAACCTGGATTGATCGCAGCATTTTGTACCCTGTGCATGTAGTAAAGACCCTTCGCGGAACGGGGCAGCAGAAAGAATTCATTTACTATGGGTTGCGCCAGGTTGGAGGGGCATGGTCTGCGTCGCAAGTAGAGACAAAGCTACAAGGCAAGCCTGGCTCCTCGATTATGCAAATCGAAGGCGGCTCGGCAAAGGCAAACCTCGGACGCAAGGACTTTGTTATCAGCCAGCCCAGCTCACAAACGAATAAATCGAATCGCTGAATCAGACTGTCAGGGCCCTGTCTCAGGAGTATCCACAGTATTCGTTGTCACGGGGCGAGCTCGTTTTCAGACGGTGCAGGCGCCCCATGTAAGCCAAAGGGCCACCAATTCCAGTCGCCGGCAAGTTGCAAGAGCGCCGGCCCGATCACCATCCGCACTACAGTAGCGTCAATGAGCACGGCCACGGCAAGCGTAAAGCCAAGCATCTGGACGACCACAAAGCTTCCAAATGTGAACGCAGTGAAGACAGCAATCATAATTGCCGCCGCACTCGTAATAAGCCCGGCTGTCCGCGCCATGCCCTCGATCACTGCTGAACTCTCGGATAAACCGCGCCGCCGCTCTTCCAGGACTCTGGCGACCAGGAAGACCTCATAATCCATGCTCAATCCGAAGACGATGGCAAACGAGAGAATCGGCACGATCGGGAATACGGTGCCGGTCGGTCCATGGAGTCCAAAGAGTCTGCTGCCATGGCCTTCCTGAAAAACAAGCACTAACGCACCGAAGGCAGCGCCAACAGAGAACAGATTAAGCAGAATTGCTTTGACAGCCGCAAATAAAGAACGCAACCCGATGAGGAGCGTCAGCAAGCTCCCCAACACTACGCCAAGAACCACCTTCGGCAGGCGCTCTTTTACTAGCGAGTCATAATCCGCGTTGAGCGCAGGAATGCCGCCTACGCGCAGCACGGCGCCGGGCACCCCGGTTATCGCCGAGACATCCGAGGAACGCACTTCTCGAACCCATCGCATCTCTTCATTGGGCGAAACTGTGGCGTTTGGCAGCAGCTCAATTAAGGTAGCGTGGCCATCGCTGCGCAGAAAACTCTTGCGAATTGCCTCCGGTACATCATCGACGGCATCCGCAGTGTCAGCCATCCCCGTGAGGGTGGGCAGGGATACAACCTCTTCCGCTCTGGGATCGCTCTGGAAATGTTTCGTCAATCGACTGACGGCAAGCCAGCCGGCCGGCGAGAGCGGCGGAGACTGCGGCGGCAGCTCCAGGACGACTCGGAGAGACTCCACAATGCCCGATCGCCCCATGCCTTGAAGCGTATGCAGCGCTTGCACCGACTCGGCTGTCTTCGGGAGCGAATCACGGCCGGGAACTCCCGGAGAGATTTTCCGTCCCTGGAATGCAAGGATCAGTAGCGGAATCCCGGCGACAAGCAGAGCTATCCAGGGCCGGCGAGTTATCATGCAGCCCCACCGCACCCAACGCTCACTTGCCGCACACAGGCTGTCCGGCGTTTTGAATCGTCGAGCCGGAAGAGGCACCCTGGCGAAATTGATACGATGTCCTACTAGGCCAAGCACCCAAGGCAGAATCGACGTACAGAGCATGACGCTCAACACGGTTACCAGAAGGCCAGCTATGCCGATGGAGCGCAGTTCGCTGATCGGCACAGTCAGCAACGCAGAAAATCCAATTGCAACCGTGGTGGCCGAGATGATGAGCGTCCGCCCCGCCTGTCCGGCTGCAATATCGGCGGCGCAGCCGGGATCACATCCCTCGGCCAATGCTTCGCGAAACCGGCTCACCATCAGCAATGCGTAATCGATGCCCAGGCCAAGGCCGAGCATTGTGGCCACATTCTGCACCAGAATCGACAGATGCAGATAATGCACGAGCAGCGCAGCCGCACCCATTGCCATGGAGATTGAGAGTATGCCAATCCCCAGCGGCAATAGGGCGGCCACAAGACTGCCGAAAGCCAGCAATAGCAGCAGAAGCGTTACCGGCATCGCTCGTTCCTCGGCATGCCTGACGTCATCTGCACTGACTTTGCGAAGATCGAAGTTTAGTGGCGTTTCGCCGGTAATCTCCAGTTTGATGTTCGGGTATTGCGACCTGAGCTGACCTTCCATCCAGTCTGCTTTTGTCCGCAATTGGGGGACCAATGCCTCGACATTTTTGCCATGCGGGTCCAATCCGACGATGATCAAGCCCCCGCCATTGTTCCCTGTAAACAAAGGATCCGGCCAATCCAGGCTCGAGACGACGCCCGCTACTCCACGCACATTGCGCAACGAACTGGTTAAGAAGGTTAATACATCCGCACCCTTTGCTGAATCCAGATTGGGAATACCGCTGATCACCAGAACGAGGCGTTGGGCGTATGGCGACTGGAAACGCTGCGCCAGTTCCAGGTCAACCTTTTCGGATTCTCCGCCCTTAATATGAACAGCGGTTTCCAGGCGGCGTTCGACTTTGTAGGAAAAGGGCACTAACACAAGCGCCAGGACAAAGCCCGACATCGCCAACCAGAACCGGCGGCGAGCGGCGCCACTGCCAGTCTTCGAGCTTGGCATTACCATCGAAGATCCACGTCGTTTCCTCTGTTCGTCCGTGAGCAATGAAATGACTTCGTGATCGTGCGCATTCATGATATAGGGTCAAACCGAGCATTTATTAGGATGCAGCCTTGAGTTTAGTGAACGACAAGGCCTTGAGGAACTGTCGGTTATGACATTGTCAATTGAGGAGCATTGCCGACGAAAACCTCGCTGCAGGCAACACGCAGCGAGTGAGATATCGAGACGTGGCAGCCGCTTTGTCCAGCCGCACTCTATTGTTTGAAGACCAACGGAAGGCCCTCGGTAGCGCTTCCCGCTGAGATCTACATCCACTTTTACGCGGTCGGCTATTTTGATGAAGGGGATACCGCTGTTGATGGTTCCTTGCAAATAAAGCTTCTCTTCAACCAGCGACCGTTACGCATGTGTCTGACACATCAGGATGCGTCTGCGCGCGTCCGCCGGCTGTCACTTTTATGTTAGTTTTGAAGTAGCGGGTCATCCCGTGAGCTCGTAGCTCAGTAGGTAGAGCAACGCCCTTTTAAGGCGTGGGTCCTGGGTTCGAATCCCAGCGAGCTCACCATAAAATTTGCCTCTCACCTCATTCCGTCGGAATGTCGTTTCTCCTTGCCCAGGCGCATGTTGAACCCCACGATCGGCCCATATACATTGATCCCGAAATCCTCATACCTCGGTTCAGACAAGTAAAAATTCGACACGTGCATATAGGTTATTCCGGCGCTGATACTGTATTTCGAGTTAAAGTTATACCTTGCTCCGCTGCCCATCATTAATGTGAAGGTCAAATCCTGTCCCTGAGCGTACAACACACCGTCCGGCCCCTTGGCGTTAATATTTCCAACTCCGCCTCGTGCGTCGAAATACGGCACAACCCTCCAATTTGGCTGAATGAAGTTGCGTCGAATGCCATAATCGAAAGCGAAATATCTCGTCTCCGGTCCTCTCGGAATCGCGGTATAAGAACCGCTGAAAGTAAAGTCGGTATTACCGCGTAGAAACCCCCAGCCCCAAATGTTATCTATGTGCCATCGGACCGAAGCAATATTGGGGACGAGTGTGTAATGAAGCGGCCACGCCGTGAATTTGCTGTCTACCAGAAAGTCGAAGACAAACGGGATATTGTTAGGAAGCCATCCAGTTTCCAGCGAAAATTCAAGCTTGTTCCTGTAGTAAATGTTGCGGTTCAGATCGTCGAAGTCCCGTAAATGTTTTTCCGTAGTCCTGCTCTTCAAATTCTGCCCGTACAGCGGAGAAGCGATAGATGCCAGGATGAGCGCAACAACCGCCAGATTCTTCGCGCCCATCCTGATGGATACCCCCAGTCAGAATCCTCAGCAGCTTACACTGTCAGGCCAACCCTGTGCGATTCTTTTTCAAAACCTGTTTCCGAGCCGGGATTGCGATCCAGAGCCACTCTCATCGGCGGGTAAAGTGGACGGCGGAGACTGCCCGCAGTCTCTCCGCCGCGCTTTCCGCCGTAATGTCGCGTTGCGGCATCCCCAGCATTTCAAAACCCACCATGAATTTCCTTACCGTAGCGGAGCGCAGCAGCGGCGGATAGTAGTGTGCGTGGAAATGCCACTCCCTATGTTCCTCGCCATCGCAAGGCGTCTGATGAAAGCCCATCGTATAAGGGAAGCTCGTTTCAAAGAGATTGTCGTAGCGCGTCGTGGTCTGTTTCAGGATGTTTGCCAATTCCGCCCGCTGTACATCTGAGAATTCCGCCATTGAGCCGACATGCTGTTTCGCCAGGACCAGCGTCTCAAAAGGCCACACAGCCCACCACGGCACCACGACGAGAAACTCATCATTTTCGCAGACGATGCGCCTCTTCTCGCTCGTCTCGGTCTTGAGGTAATCGCAGAGCAAACAGGAGCCCTGCTCTGCCTGATATGCCTTCAGTGATTCCGTCTCGATTGCGGGTTCATCGGGAACATGCTCCGTCGCCCATATCTGGCAATGCGGGTGCGGATTGCTCGCACCCATCATGGCGCCGCGATTCTCGAATATCTGCACATGACGAATCGACGGGGCCGCTGCCAGTTCCTTGTATTGCTCCACCCACGCATCCACTACGCGCAGAATGTCCGGCTCATCCATCACTGCGACTGTCAGGCTGTGATCGGGATGGAAGCACAGCACGCGACAGCGGCCGCGTTCCTGTTCGGCGCGCAGCAGATTAGGCATGCCTTCTGCTTGCGGCGCGGGCGAATCCGGCAGTAGTGCAGCATAGTCGTTGTCGAAAATGAATACGCTTTCATAGCGAGGCGTAAAAAGGCCGCCTGCGCGCTCATTTCCCGGACACAGATAGCACGCCGGATCGTAATGCACACCGGAGAACCCCGACGATGGATTCACTTCTCCCTGCCACGGCCGCTGCGTGCGGTGCGGGGAAACGAGAATCCATTGGCGGCGCAGCGGATTGTAGCGGCGATGGGGAAACTGGTAGGCAGACTCGCTCACGAATACTTCCTTTCAATGCCAACGCCAGGGCCTGCTAACACTATTCAGGACAGCAGGCCCTAGTCCATTCTAAGCAGTCGGCTTGTCCGGAACCGGAGCAACCGCCAGATACTTCTCGGCAAAGCGAACGCTGTAATCTTCAAGCAATGCACGTACACGATCTGGCTCCGTCGAGCGCACAATCAGCCCGGCGTGATGGTGCTTCTTCATACGATAGACAATCTCCGGCGCATCGAACATCGATGTGTCAGGCTCCGCTGTCTTCGCCAGGCATAGCACGCTACCGGCATAGTCTTGTTTCATAAATGGCAGGGTGTACGGCTCGCCGCGCATGGAGCAAACCTCGATCCGCGCCCACTCAGCCCACAGGTTCAATCCGGTCGCGAACTCCACCACGTCGGCAATGAATGCTCCACCGACGCGTGCCGCCACTTCCAGAAAATAAAACCGCCCATCTTTGCCGTGAATATATTCGGCATGGGTAACACCGCGCACCATGCCCATGGCCGGAATCAGCCGCGCATTCAACGCCGTCAGCTCCCGTGAATCATCGCCGCTGCGCTCAACAATGCGCGTGGTGAACACGCCGCCCTCATGCATGACCTGCATCGGCGGCTTGCCATAGCGGCTCACAGTGGAGAAGACCACCTGCCGCTCGCTGATAATCGCGTCCACATGATAGATATGGCCGGGCACAAAACGCTCCAGCAGGTAGTAGCTCTGGCGGTCTCCCAGTTCATCGAGCGTGCGCCACAGGTGTTCCGGGTCATGGATCTTCCTTATGCCGATTGCCGACGCCTCCGCGCGCGGCTTCAATACCCATGGCCCCGAAACATTGGCCATGTAGGTCCGCAGATCGTCATAGTTCAGCACCGGAGCGAATTCCGGAACCAGCGCTCCGACCCTCTGCGCCTCAAAGCGCATGGCCAATTTGTCGCGGAAGTGAGCCGTTGTCGTCCGTCCCATGCCCGGAACGCGCATGTGCTCGCGCAGCGCGGCCACCGTCTCCATGTCAAATTCGTCGAGCGCCACAATGCGGTCGATTTTCCAGCCGCGCGCCACATAGGCCACGGTGCGGATGACATCGTCCACGCCGAGGTTCGGAGGCATGGTCAACACTTCTTCCAGAATGTCACGCGGCCAGTCTGCGCCCTTCAGTTTCTCGACCGTCAACAGCACTACGCTGCAACCCATTGAAGCGCACTGCCGCATGAACGCCTGACCTTTTTCGTATGTCGAAATGCAGAGTATCCGTTCACTCATGCTAGACACACTACACGATAAGAGGCTTTCTGTTCCTGATACTTCATAACTTTATGGCCGCATCCGGATGCCGACAGTATCAACCGGGAGCCGACGCGGTCCCGGAGTTCCCAGAGGCCAGCACTCCGGATTGCACGCAAAAAATACCGAGTGCCGCCGAACAATCCCTGATATAGACTGTGGAGGCTCTGAACAACGAAAGGGAATATGGCCACGAGAGCAGCACACCAGCAACCTACTCCGGAACGCTTCATCAGCGCAGTACAGGCCCATCAGCAGACAGAGGCGATAAAAGCAGCTATCGAACTGGGGATTTTTACCGCTATCGCTGAAGGCAATACCACTGCGGCTACCATTGCTAACCGCTGTTCAGCCGCCGAGCGTGGCGTGCGTATTCTTTGCGATTTTCTGACTATTCATAGCTTCCTGACCAAGGAAGGAACACAATACGCGCTTGCGCCAGATTCTGCTCTGTTCCTCAATCAGCACTCTCCCGCGTACCTCGGCGGAACCATTGAGTTCCTGCTCACCCCACGTCTGCGTGAGGGCCACCTTCGAATGACCGAGGCAGTGCGCCGTGGAGGCACCGCGCTGGGTGAAGGAACGCTTGTGCCGGAAAACCCCGACTGGGTTAAGTTTGCCGAAGCCATGATGCCGCTGATGCACATGCCGGCCGAACTCACGGCTGCCGAGCTTCACAAAGGTGGCGAGGCGCATAAAGTCCTGGATATCGCCGCCAGCCATGGCATCTGGGGAATCGCCGTTGCAAAACAAAATCCTGCCGCGCATATCTATGCTGTCGACTGGAAAAATGTGCTCGAAGTTGCAAAGCAAAATGCACAGGCCATGGGAGTTGCCGATCGTTACCATTTCCTACCCGGCAGCGCATTCGATGTCAATTTCGGTGACGACTATGATCTGGTGTTGATTCCGAATTTCCTGCACCATTTTGATCCGCCTACGTGCGTCTCCTTCATGCGCAAGGTACACGCCTCGCTGAAACCGGGTGGACGCGCTGCCATTGTTGAAGTTGTTCCGAATCCTGATCGCGTTACGCCTCCTATCGCGGCCGGCTTCAGTATGACGATGCTGACCACTACGCCTATCGGCGATGCCTATACTTTTGCGGAACTCAAGAGCATTTCAGAAAGTGCCGGCTTTGCACGAGTCGAGATTGCGCCACAGGAAATCGGTATTGATCGCCTTGTCATTGCATACCGATGAGTTCTACAGTCAGCATGGCCAGTGCTGTCGGAACAAAGCTCATTTGCAGGCGCTCACTCCGGTTGCCAGAAAGTTGCTCCCCGACATACATGCGATATGCCTGAAGGGGATGCCATCCAACTGCACTATTGGAAATCGACAGGAGACAACTCGAATTCAAAGGCCCAGCCACCGTTGTATTCGGTGACCGCGACGAGCAGTTCGTTGTCGCCTGGGTTGAGATGGATTTGGGTCTGGTCGTTAAGACCGAACGTACCGAGCGCGTCATCGCCGCGGTAAGACATGGCATTCTTTCCCGAGAAAATCGTCTTGCGGTTCAGGTAGACCACGATGTCGTCGCTGTAGCCGATTTTGAGGATTTTTTCTTCGCCCTTCACGGACGAGACTTGGGTGCGAGCGAATACGACTTTAGCGCCTTTGACCCGTCCCTTCTGCATTTCCTCGTGCGACGGCATAGGAAACATTGCAGGACTGGTTCGGTACCGGTTTACCAAAACGAATCCCGGATCCTCCGCATATACCTTTTCCCATTCACTGGTGGAACCCGGATACGTGCTGGCGTCAACATCACTCGCATCAAATGCGGGCGACAGTTCCCAATCGGAGAGCAAGCCAGCGCGTTTGAATGGTGGCGGGCCTGGCAATGGCTTCCGGTCAGGAAGAGCCTTGTAGTTTAGGTTACTGAAATATCCGCCGCCGCCCAGAGACCATAAGCCGATTCCTCCTCTAGTGTCTCCCCTCCGCAAATTGGTCACAGTCAGAATAGGAACTTTGCTTTCGTTCAGAAAAAGCGTGCACGTTCGACCGTCAACCACGATCTTCACATGGGCCCACTGGTTTTCAGGGATGTGCGCGCTGGCTTTCTCGTGGCTCGTATTGAGCAGTTGCCAGATGGCGTCGCCGTTGAGTCGCGGGGTATATTGCACGGCTTCGATGGTGTCCGAAGCGCCCGGCCTCAGGTAGACAACTTCCATATTTGCTTCTGATTCGACCCTGAAGACCATGCCCATAAACAGGCCGCCTGGCTTGCTTGCCACGTCTGCTTCCAAAGTCCCGTCGCGGAAGTTCGCATCTTTCACGACTAAGAACCCAGAGGGAAGGTAGACCGCGCGGCGTCCAAGGAATTCTCCAAATTGTGGGGCAGTCCTGGAGGTGAGCGAGTCGAAATGCTCGGGCGACATGGGCACCTGAATCTGTTGAGCCCGCGGGGCCGAGAGAAGGAATGCGGCTAGAGAGGCGACGGGGAAAAAGCGGTATTTGAACACAGAAAATTTGAATTGGGCATACATACAAGGGCTGGACCTTATCTTTAAAATCGAAATACGCTGAACGCAATTCTGATTAGGTATCTTTGCTGATCAGTGTCTTCATGATCCCAACGTATACGGACCAGGCAACCGCTTTGGCGAGCTAAATGTGCCGAAACGGACAGGAGTGTTACGAGATGGTCTAGGACGTTGCGGGTCTGTTCCTCGCGACGTCAGGGGAGGAGGCATGCAGAAGCACCCGGTTCGGCATCCTAGCCGATTTCTGCAACTGCAAGGATCGGAGTTGAAAAACACGCTTCGCTTTACCGAGCTTTGCTCTCAAGGGTGATAAATCGCCGATGCACTCATTGAGCCGTGATTGGCAACCAGAAGAAAAATCGTTCGACTGAGTTCATTAGCTCGTCTGCTTGCCTAACCTCGCTGCGTTCCCTCTGAAAAGAGAAATGTCCGCCTTGGACATCCCTAAAGAGAAAGGACAAGCTTTGACAGGCGAGAAAATCATTGCATCTCTCAAGAAGAGACCCGCTGCGGACGAGTCTTCAAGTACGAGATCACAAACAACACACCAAGAATGAGGTCTACCAGCCCGAACATCTCTTTTGGCCCGATACGCCCCTGTAGGTAAAGCACAGTCAGCGTCAACCCATAGATAAACTTCTCTAGGATCGCAGGAATCATGATGGGGCGATAACGGAGAGGGTCACTTCCAATCATCAAAAAGAGGAGTTGAAATACCAGCGCCACCCCTACAAAACCGTAGTAGAACCCCGGATGCGTCAGCGGGGGCGGCGTCTGCCGGCCAATGGTGTCATAAAGAAAGTACAGCGGCGTGAGCACCAGAAAACCCCACACCCCTGCAATCCAAAATACGATTCGAGCAAATTTCATCTATGCCTCGCATCATGCCTTAATTGGCTCTACCATAGGTCTTTGCAGGCAGAACACCTCTCCTAAATATGCGTTTGCCCGACACAACGATTCTTTCCGCCACGGAAATCACCCGGCAGCACGACCATCTGACCGCGCTCTGGCATGAGCAGCAGTCCACCATTCCTGCAGAAAACCTCGGCGAATTTCTGGACACGGTGATCGCGCAGCATCTCGCCAATTTCGAGCTATGGCATACCGAAGACAAGGCCCGCGCACCGCAGGCCACTGACCACGACCTGGCCGAAGTCAAGCGCGATATAGACCGCATCAACCAACATCGCAATGATCTGGCCGAGCGCTGCGACATGGCTCTGCTCGACCACCTGCGCGCTCTGAATCTGCCCAACCCTAAAGCCGAATTGAACTCGGAAAGCCCCGGCCTGATGATCGACCGCATGTCTATCCTTGCGCTGAAGATTTTCCATACAGCCGAAGAAATTCTGCGTCCCGACGCCCCCGAAGGCCACGCCGAGCGCAATCAAAAACGTCTCGACATTCTGAAAGACCAGCGCGACGATCTTGCCGGCTGTCTCGACCACCTTTGGCGGCAGACGCTTGCTGGCAATCGCCGCTTCAAACTCTATCTTCAGCTCAAGATGTACAATGACCCGGCGCTTAACCCCGCTGTATACGGTCAAAAGTAGCTGGCCATCCCCGATTCTTTCCTGCCTCATCGCCCTTGAAGTGCTGTATCCTTGCTGACCAGCGAGAGGCCACGGCTTTTTCGCGCTCCCTTTCAACCGCCTGTTCCTCTCTTGCCGTGTTGCATTCTGAAAGGAGATTTCCTTTATGCATTTACGCAGCTTCCTGCGATCTATGTGGATGGCGGCCCTTATTCTCATTTTGCCCATCTCAGCCCGCGCCGGGTCTCATCCGGCATTTGACGCTATCTATGTCTTCGGAGACAGCTATTGTGACGTCGGCAACATTTTCCTTGCTACCGGAGGCGCCGTCCCTGCCGCGCCGTACTTCAACGGGCGATTTTCGAATGGCCCCATCTGGATCGACCACCTCGCAGGCACCTATGGAGTGACCGTGACGCCCTCGCTCGCCAAGGGGACTGACTACGCCTTCGGCGGCGCAGAGGTCACTCAGGCCGTACCGGAAGGCAGCCAGTCGATCCCAAGCATTCCTCAGCAGGTTGAACTCTATCTCAGCCAGCACAGCTTCAAGGCCGACCCGTATGCGCTCTACATCGTAGAGGGTGGCGGCAATGACATTCTCGACGCGACCAGCGGATCGCCCAATGCGCTAGGCGGAGAGATCGCCTATGGTCTACTCTCCAGCATCGCGCTGTTGCAGCGCGCAGGCGCTCGCTATTTCCTCGTTCCCCGGCTGTTTAACGTTGGCCTGCTCCCTGCTTCTCAGGCGTTAGGAAACGCGGCATTCGCCCTCGCCGCGAGTGAGGCAGTGAACCGGCACCTCGACACGGGGTTGTTCTTTGAATCATTCCTCCCGGACATGCACATCTATCGCATTGACACCTTCAGCCTGCTGCAGGCAATCGTGACAGATGGCACGCATTACGGGTTCAACGACGTCAGCGATCCGTGCCTCAATACGTCCGTCTCTCCGCCAACTTTGTGCAGCAATCCGTATGTCAATTTCTTCTGGGATGCCGAACACCCGACCATCTTCGGCCATGCCTTTCTTGCTGTAGCCGCGGAACAGGCAATCGACAAATGAGTTGTGACCTCTGCGCGCGCCTCTACATCATCCTGTAGGGGCATGCGTGCAGATCAAGGAGGAGCATGGAACACCCGCACATTGACCGCGCCATCGACTACATTGAGTTCACCGTACCCGACCTGACAGCCGTTAAGAAGTTTTACAGCGAAATTTTCGATTGGAAATTTCAGGACTGGGGTGATGAATATGCGAGCTTCAGCGATGGCCGCGTTGATGGCGGCTTCGCCCGAGGCGACGCAAAACCCGGACGGGGGATTTTGGTTATTCTCTATTCCACAAATCTCGAAGAGATTCAGCAGAAAGTACGTGCGGCCGGCGGCGCTATCGTGAAAGATATATTCTCTTTCCCCGGAGGCCGCCGTTTTCACTTTGCCGACCCGGCTGGAAATGAACTTGCCATCTGGTCGGACAAGTAAGGCGTGTTGACTCTACCTGAAAAGTGCTGACCGCCGTTTCGCTGCGGTGCAGTTGACTCCTGCCGCACTTCTGCGTATAAAAGCGAGTTCAGCGGGTTATTTCCGTATGCAAGCGCCAGACGCGCTGTATGTCTTCACAAAATCAAGGAAAAATCGCACATATGCAAGATAAAGGTCAGGCAGGTGGTGCTCGCCGAGCATCCCACGCAGCCACTGTAAAAACGCGTCCCGTAGCTGACAAGGCTCACGAACAGGCCCTTCAGCATTATCAGAGCGCCGTACAGCTCATGCAGGAAGGAAAGTTCGAAAGGGCCCGCGTTGCATTCGAGAAGCTCATCCCGACCGCGCCTCTCGAATTGCTTGATCGCTCGAAGGTCTACCTCGCCGCCTGCGAGCGCAACGCCAGGAAGTCAGACCTCGTCTTCGCTAATGTCGGAGAGCAGTACGACTATGCCATTTCTCTGATCAATACTGGAGATTACGAGGATGCTCGCGACCAGCTGGAAGGTATCCTCAAGAAAAATGCCAAGGCCGACTACGCGCATTATGGCCTTGCTGTCATCGACAGCATGACCGGCCAGGCGGAAGAATGCCTGGAACACCTCATCACCGCAATCGAGCTGAATCCCCAGAACCGCATCCAGGCGCGCAGCGATTCCGACTTTCAGGACATGGCCGACGACCCACGCTTCACTGAGTTGCTCTACCCTGAAACTCTGTAGCTGGACCTTGTAGGGGCCCCTCTTCTTGAAAACTCCCATTCGGCGAAGACTTCTCTTGTCAGGCGCTGTGGAACTTTTTTGCTTACTCGGCCTTGCCGCCCCATCCTACGCACAGGATATGCAGCATCCGGCATCCGGCTACCTCGATGTTGCGCTGAAGTTCGGCGTGGATGTCACGCACACGAAGGTAGGTCAGGAGTTTCAGGCCGAAGCGCTCGAAACCTGGATCATCAACGATTGCACCTTGCCACAAGGTGCGAGAGTCTATGGAAAAGTCGTTTCTGCGACCAGACACACAAAGTCCTCTCCCGATTCCAAATTGGGACTCTTGATCGAGAGTATCGATTGCCAGGGCCACCCCCGCACTCCATTTTCCCTTCATATTCTTGAAGTTATCTTTCCGGATTCCCGGAACCCGGTTTCTTCCGCGCTTCCACGAAACGCGGATAGGGACGGAAGTATGGGGACCGGTCCCGACGAAAGCATCATGGGTAGCGGAGCCAGGACGGACTCCGAAACTCGGATAGGTCAGGTTGTGGGAGAAGGCGGGATGCGCCTGGAGATAGCAGAAGGGCCGAATTTTGCGGACGTCGTGCATTCCGATAAGCGAAATGTAAATCTGCTTACCGGCACGCGATTGGTTCTTGGGACAAAAGAAATGATTCCCGCAGACCAGCAGCTTCACCTTCATGCGGTGGAGCAGGGGCCATAAACTTACGTCTTCCGGTACACTCTTTCTGGATCAAAAATGAATCCAGAAACGCATAGCTGCTGCGTCGATTCAGGGAAAATTAAGCTCGGGCGAAGACACTAACGCATCGTAGCCTTTATGAAGCAAGCGACACTCGCGCCCTCCACCGCCTCGCCACACACTGAAGAGAAAGCGAATCTGCGGGTTGTCGCGATGGGGGGGGGAACTGGCCTTTCGACCCTGCTTCGCGGACTCAAGCGTTATGTTCCGTCTCCTGGCACAACCCAGCCGGAATGCGAAGATTATCCCTGCCTTATCAGCCACCTGGCCGCTATTGTAACCGTCACTGACGATGGCGGCTCCAGCGGCCGTCTGCGCAAAGACTTTAACATGCTTCCGCCCGGCGACCTGCGCAACTGCATGGTCGCGCTCTCCGAGGACGAGCATCTCATCGCCCGCCTATTCCGCCATCGCTTCCGTTCGGGCGCCGGGCTCGAAGGCCATAGCTTCGGCAATCTCTTTGTCGCCGCGCTCTCTGAAATGACCGGCGACTTCGCCCAGGCCATTCGGCTGGCTGCAGAAATCCTGGCCACACGCGGACACATCTATCCGGCCACCACCGCCGATGTCACTCTCACGGCCCGCATGGACGATGGCGAAATCGTGCGGGGCGAAACCAGCATCACCGCCAGCAAAAAGCACATTGTCGAATTGAGCATGGACCCGCCCGACGCCGCGCCCATGCCCGAGACTCTCGACGCCATCGAGCACGCTGATCTGATCACCATCGGCCCTGGCTCACTCTATACCAGCGTCATTACCAATCTTCTGGTCAAAGGCGTTCCGGAAGCTCTGGCAGGCGCGCGTGGCCTGCGCGTTTACATCTGCAATCTAATGACGCAGGCCAACGAGAGCCTGCACCTGACCGCCTCCGAGCACATCGAGCGCATCTACAAGCACTCTGGCGGACCTATTTTCGACTACGCCCTGGTCAATACCGGCGCCATCTCCGATGAAATGCTGGCCCGCTATGCTGCTGAAGGCGCCGAGCCAATCCGGCCTGACGTTGAGCGCATCGAGTCGCTGGGCATTCGCTGCATCACCGGCAACTTTGCCGATGAGGGCGACGTGCTGCGTCATGCCTCAGATCGTGTAGCCGCGCGGGTGTTGCGCCTCGCGTTCGACCCGCAAAACAGCCGAAAGGGGAACCCCGGATGAAAAGGATGAAAGCTGCCGTCTATGCTCTCCTCGCCCTCGTGTCTCTGTCCGCTGCGGCGCAAAGCCTTCCCGACTCTGTCTACACTCCGCTCTGGAATTACAACGGCACATGGAAGGTCACCATTCCCGGCAAATCGACGGATACCCTCGTCAACCACTGCGCGCGCACAGGTCTGTTCTTTGTCTGCGAACAAAATGTCAACGGCAGTGCCAGCGCACTCATTGTTTTCACTCCCATGGATGCCGAAGGCAATTACCGCACCAATGCAGTAACGAAGAACGGCATGGCCGCCGGCCCCGGTGGCGATCTCGAAATCAAGGGCAATCACTGGACATATCTCGGCAAGGGTGAAGCCGACGGCAAAACCACCTGGTACCGCACCACCAACGACTTCTCCGATGACAGCCACATCCACTTCGAGCAGTCGCAATCCACCGACAAGGTCAACTGGACCGTGCAGCGCACCGGCGACGAAGTCCGCACTGACAAAGGCACGCGCTAGAGTTCGCCAGCTTTCCCATCCGGGAACTATTGACGAAAACAGGTAAATGTTTTCTCCTGCTCTCGCTGAAATTTCTTAAAATTCCTACCCGTTCTTTTCTGAGGCATACATGCAACGACGCGAATTCCTGAAGACCAGCGCCATCGCCGGCTCTGCTTATTTTCTGTTCCGCAACCGCGCCCTGGCCGCCACCGCCGACGCCCATATTGAGGTCCTGCTGGGCGAGCCCATTGCCACCATCCAGCCCGAAATTTACGGCCACTTCACCGAGCATCTCGGCGGCGTGATCTACGATGGCGTTTGGGTCGGCGAAAAATCCAGCGTCCCCAATGTGCGCGGCATCCGCAAAGAACTGGTCGAGAAGCTGAAAGCCATCAAAGCCCCCGTCATCCGTTGGCCCGGAGGCTGCTTCGCCGACAGCTATGATTGGAGAGACGGCATCGGCCCGCGCGACAAGCGTCCGCGCCGCACCAACTTCTGGGTCGATGACCCGCAGGCACAAAAGCTGCCCAACACAGCCGTCCAGAAATTCGAGCCGAACACCTTTGGCACCGATGAGTTCGTCGATTTCTGCCATCAGAGCAACGCCGAGCCGTACATTGCCGCGAACGTGCGCGCACTGTCGCCTCTTTCATTTGACCAATGGGTCGAATACTGCAACTCGCCCGCGCACAGCACCACCTATGCCGACATCCGCGCCGCCTCCGGACACGCCGATCCATACAACGTGCGCTACTGGGGCATTGGCAACGAAAGCTGGGGCTGTGGCGGAAACTTCACACCCGAAGAATACTCAAATGAATACCGCCGTTTCACAGCATGGGTCCCCGACTACGGCGTCGATCCGCGCTTCGTCGCTTCCGGTCCCAATCAGGACGATGTGGACTGGACCACACAGTTCTTTGAGGACATTCTGCACCGCCGTCCCATCCGGCCACCCTTCGGCTGGTCGGTGCACAACTACACCAACGCGCTCGAAGCACTGAACTTCAATGATCAGGACGCATACTCGCTCTTCTACCACGGAACATCGACTGAAGCGATCATCCAGAACATGTGGACAGCGATGAGCGTCTTCGACCGCGAGCACCAGACCCGCATGGTCGTCGATGAATACGGCCCCTGGTACGGGCCAGGAACCGAAGTCGATCCGACACACATCTTCGGCCAGCAGATCACTATGCGCGACGCCATCGTGACCGCCTTCACGCTCGACATCTTCAACCGCCACGCGGAAAAGGTCTGCATGGCCAACTGCGCACAACTCATCAACTGCATCGATTCACTCTTCCTCGCGCACGAAGACAAGTTCATCGTGACGCCGAATTTCAACGTCTTCGAAATGTACGCGGCGCATCAGGGAGCCAAGGCCGTGCGCGCCGAATTCTCAGCACCTTCCATCAGCTTTACCGATATCGTTAAGCCCGACCGCTGGGGCCCGCCGCGCCAAGGCGAGCGCTCCGTGCAGCGCAGCCTGAACGGATTGATGGGCTCCGCCTCAGTAAACGGCAAGGAACTAACGCTGACCGTTGTGAATCCTCATCTGGCGGACGCACTCAATACCCAGATAGCAGTCCGCGGGGGAAACGCGGCATCCGCCTCCGCGACAGTCCTGGCATCTTCCGACATTCACGCGCACAACACCTTCGAGCAGCCAAATGCCGTGACGACAAAATCGGCCCAGGCAACCGCCAGCGGCTCGACCGTGAGCTTCACCCTGCCGCCTATGTCGGTGGCGAAATTAGAAATTACCTTGAGTTGATATGAGCACGCGCAAGATTATTGTTGAAATGGCCATCAGTGCCGATGGATTTATCGCGCGGAGTGACGGTTCCGTAGATTGGCTTGAGCGCCCGAGCCCGGAAGGCCATTATGGCATGGTTGAGTTCTATAAAACCATTGACACGATTCTCTGGGGCAGGAAGACGTACGACATGGCACTCGATTTTCAGAAGAAAGGCATACCTGGATCGGCGTTTGATACAAAACTCAAGAATTACGTCTTCACTCGCGGCCCAGTGCCGTCAGAAGCGCCAGCAGGCGTGGAATTCGTCGAAATACCTATCAAGGAATTCGCCAACAACCTGCGAAAACAAGTGGGAAAAGACATCTGGATGATGGGCGGCGCTGGAATTATTGCGTCATTTCTTGATGAAGGAGAGATCGATGAGTTCGTCCTTACAGTTATCCCTACGTTTATCGGAGAAGGCATTCCAATGGTTGCGCCCGCTCGCCGCAATGTATCGCTGAAACTGATTTCCTCAACGAATTTCCCAGATGACGTCGTCAAGCTGCACTATGCCGTCACAAAGTAGCGATCAGCACGAAAATGGGTGCCCCCCTATCGCGCTGTTTGCATTAGGGTGGGAAAGCACAAATCAATCTTCGCTAGTAAAGAGCACTCTCCGCATACCCCCGAACATAATCCACCAGCATTTCCTGCGGAAATTTACTCGAAGCATCCGGAGGACCGGGCCAGTCTCCGCCCACAGCCAGATTCAGCAGGAAGAAAAATTTCCCGCCATCGAAGGGCCACACTGCGCCCGGCGGCAGGCTCGCCGGAGTAAACGTCGCATACACATTTTTCGGGTCATCGACATAGTACTGAATCTTCTTCGGTGACCATATCAGCCCAAAGACATGGAACGCATCGCCGAAAGCCTGGCCTCTAGGCAGCGTATATGGCAAGCCAATCTGTGAACCGGTAAACCCTGTTCCATGAATCGATCCATGGATCGTGCCCGGCTCCTTGCCGATGTTCTCCATGATGTCAAACTCGCCGCAGGCGGGCCATCTCACCTTCTCGAAGCTGTCACCCAGCATCCAGAATGCCGGCCAGAAACCCTGCCCTTTCGGGATCTTGATGCGCGCCTCAATGCGCCCATACTGGAAACTCTTCAGGCCCTGTGACTTAAGCCGCGCCGAGGTGAAATGACCATGGCCGTCGCTGCGCGCAACAATATGCAAATAGCCGTCCTTGCCGACAAACGCATTTGGCTTGGTGGCATCACATGGCGGCTGCGAAGAACCATAGCTGCAGTACGTCTCCAGTTCGTGGTTTCCCCACCCGCCAGCGCCGGCTTCATAGGTCCAGTTTGCCGGATTCGGCGCGACAGACGCGGCGCTGCTGGAGAATTCGTCGCTCCAGACGAGCCGTTCACTCTGCTGTGCCTGCGCGGCTCCGGCAACCAGCGCCAGCATCAGGCTCAATCGAATCAATCCGTTCAGTATCATTCCGTGGCCAATAACCCTTGAAAACACCCCGTCCAGCAGCACTATATTTCATCCTTACCGATAAAAGCTGTATCTAATAGATAGACATGGTTGTGCAATTCGGCACCGCAAACGACATTAACGAGTCATCCATCGCCAATCTGGTCGACCGCTTTTACTCGCGCGTTCGCGAAGACGACGTCCTCGGCCCGGTTTTCTCCCGCGTCATCGGCGACGAATGGGAGCCGCACCTTGAAAAGATGCGCGCTTTCTGGTCTTCGCTCATGCTGGCCAGCGGCCGCTACAAGGGAAATCCCATGATGGCGCACCTGATGCTTCTGCCGCGTATCGGCGCGGAGCATTTCGACCGCTGGCTGAACATCTGGAAGCAAACAACCGCGGAGATGTTCCCGCCTCTTGCTGCCGCCGTCTTTGTCAGCAAGGCAGAGACTATTGCCGAGCGGTTGCTTGCAACCATCGACAGCCATCACGCGTATCTGGCGGCTACAAACTAAGCCCGCACGACTCGTAAATCCGGCCCATCCACTCCATGTCCCGCAGTCCTTCTTCGCCGTTGGACTTCGGCTCTTCATTCTTCAGGATGCAGTTGCTGAAGTAATCGGCTTCGCGCACAAACTGCGACGGGTCCTTTGCCGGATTCGGCTCATCAAGAGTCGTGCCATCGTTGAAACGCGCCTTCAGATGCTGCCCTTGATATCCGAACGCCGCCTGCACATCGAGCGTGCCCTTCGATCCATGCACGCGATAGAAACCGTCCATTCCTGCGCCATAAGTCGTATTGCAGCTTGCCAAAATCCCGGACGGAAACTTCATCGTCCAGGAATCGTTCTCTTCTACTTCGTTGAAGCGCCCGTCTTTATCGATGACCGATGAATAGGCCTTTACCTCCACCGGCTCTTCGCTGGTCAGATAGCGGCAGGCATTCAGGGAATAAATACCCACATCCATCAACGGCCCGCCGCCCGCCATCTTCTTGTTCAGACGCCACTCGCCCGGACGGATGTTAAATCCGTTCGCGCTTTCAATCGCCTGCACAGCGCCGAGTTTGCCGTCGCGAATCAGCGAAATTGCCCGCAGGTTCGTCGGCTCATACTGGCACCGATAGGCAATCAGCAGCTTCACATTCGCCTGTTTGCAGGCGTCGATCATCGCCTTCGCGTCGGCTATGCTGGTTGACATTGGTTTTTCGCACAGCACATGCTTGCCCGCCTTCGCACAGCGAATCGTGTATTCGGCGTGCATGCTGTTGGGCAGCGCGATATAGACCGCGTCAATCGCCTTGTTGTCGCGCATCTGGTCGCAATTCTCGTAGGTATAAATCGAGCTCTCCGGAACGCCATACTGCGCCGCCATCCGCCGCGCCTTGTCCGGATGCCCGCTGACGATTCCAGTTATCTTCGACTGCTGGGACATCTTCACTGCTGGCATGAAGTGGTCCATCGAAATGCGGCCCAGAGCGACAATGCAATAGCCGATGCGTTTGTCTTCAGCCTGCGCATTAAGCTCCGGCAGCGTGCTCGACAAAAGAGTTGCGCCCGCAAGCACACTGAATTGGCGGCGATTCAAATTCATGCCATGCTCCTCAAAATGAAAGTCATTTCATCGTTTTGTAAGGGCACGGCTTCAGCCGTGCCGTAAGTAGTACAGCATCACTGCGGCTTTAGCCGCTGAGGTAATGGTTTTTCTCTCCATTAGGATTTTTCAGTAGCATCTAAAATCCCGGGTCTTTTTGCCAAGTGGTGACTCGCACCATACTCGTGATTAGATGGAAGTCATGCGAACCGTAACGGAAAAACTGCGCCTCAGTGAAATCTCTCCGCGAATCATGCAGTCGGAAATACGCTCGATGACCGTCGAGTGCGATCGCATCGGCGGCGTGAACCTCGCGCAGGGCGTCTGCGATACCGAAGTCCCCTCGCCAGTGGTTGAGAACGCAATCAAGGCCATCCATGACGGTCACAACATTTATACGCGCATGGATGGGCTGACGCCGCTGCGCGAAGCCATCGCGCGCAAAATGGCGCATTACAATGGCATCCACGTCGATCCTGATTCGGAGGTGCTCGTCACCTCCGGCGCAACTGCGGGTCTCTACGCCGCCTGCCTCGCGCTCTTTGACCCCGGCGATGAAGTCATTCTCTTCGAGCCGTTCTACGGCTACCACCTCAACACACTGCTCAGTCTGCGCGTTCAGCCTCGGGCCGTGCCGCTGGCCATGCACACATGGGAAATCGACTTCGACGCTCTCAGCGCGGCCATCACGCCACGGACGCGCGCCATTATCGTCAATTCACCGTCCAACCCCTGCGGCAAAGTCTTTAGCCG
>Ga0126371_10001252_pt1 | contig 21407 bp, 42 predicted proteins | sample PanSoiMetaPlot_4_FD_110145 | JGI IMG/M metagenome (GOLD analysis project Ga0126371, IMG submission 110145) | Tropical forest soil microbial communities from Panama - MetaG Plot_4 | ecosystem: Environmental > Terrestrial > Soil > Tropical forest > Bulk soil | place: Panama | collected 2016-02-17 | reverse complement strand
TTCTTGGGCAGAGAAATGACCCGCCATTAGTGGGAACTACTCGCCCCCGGACTAAGGAACAAGGGCTTAATGACGGGCCATTTCCAACGGTAAAACAGTGACCATTAAGCGTAGGGGCATTGCAAGCTATTTTTTACCGCGAAAAGCCCGACCAAGGCTTGCGTACCCACCATTTTAATCACCTCCTCAGAGCGATGCTGAACATTAGCCGGTGCGGCAGGCTGCCACTCACGGTCCGCCATTCCCTTTGAACGACGGAAGGCGCCTACGGGATTCGCCAAGCCATCGGCACCCCTAAACAGCCGCTTAGACCCCATGCGCTGGGATCACCTACCGCACCGGGGCTTAATGCCTGGTCAGATGGGGTCCGACCTGGAAGAACCTCGGCCCTGGCCCGGTCTTGTGAGGGTACGGGCCTGGGATAGAATTTGCATAGCTGTTGCCGAACATTCGAAACCTCCCAGAGCATAGAACGACGTTGCATTGCATTGCGTGTTGATACAGAACGGCGGGTACAAAGGTGGCGCGGTATAGCGGAATTCGTGGCCGTTACTACAAACCCATGTCATAACTGCCTTCTTAGAGTAGCCGTTAGTTAGGGTCTTTGTTCTGCCTATCGAAGTCGCGTAGCACTCGCGCTAGCTTCATTTGCGCCGGTCCGAATTGAGCGCGATGCCGGGCCATGTGGAGGTAAATCCACGCGATTATTACGGCATCTATGAAGCATTGCAGACTCCACGCGATTTCCTCGAATGTTGTCATTTAGTGAATCCTGGTCATACGTATTTCGATCTGGTTAAGGCCGTAGAAATTCATGATCCACGGTGACGACATGGCGTTAAGCGGGACGTTTTGCTCGTCCTGTAGGGTGGGTTCAGGTGGTGCCCATTGACCCACTTCTTGCCAGGGCAGATTAGCCATTCGCAAATCTATCCGGAATATCATGCCGTCCTCACTATGCCACATGTACGACACCGGAATGTGGGGGGCTTCATGCGCCTATCCAGTTTCCACCGATGACTCCATAGGCATGGTCGGACCTTCTTATTCTTGACCATTCCGCAGCGTGGACACCACCATTGTTGGTAACCGTCTCGTTTACGTCCCCGCTTTTTGAACGTGCCTTTACAGGAAGGTTTAAGGAATCCACGCGAATGGCTCACCTGCGGTCCCGCCTTCCTTGTGCCCGAAGCCTAGCTGTCCTTTCCACACGCCACCAAAACGTGGTATAGAAACGCGCGGTGAACCATCCGACCGGTACACCGACCACCATTCCGACAAGGATTCCCGCTATCATCGGTTAATCCTCCTTCGTCGCGGCGGCCGTTCTATTCGGGATACGGGCAGATCGGCACCGGTAAGACTGCTATTCATGTTGGCCAGAATAGCCTTGCGCACGTCCTCGTCTATGTCCGGGTCGATGGCGGGCCGCGTCCGGCTTATCAGCCCTGGCACCGGTTGCTTACGGAACAGGTACCGCCACTTGTTACGGAGTCGCCAGTGCTGGCTACGTACTCCGTCTTCACTGGACGTGAACGGTTCGAAGAAGACCAGGCGCCCCTTACGGAAGGCCAGGATGCCCCACGCGGGGAAACTGACCGCTAGAAGTATGGCGGCATAGGTCCAGTTGTAGACCGCTACAGAGGTCAGCAGAAGCACGGGCCAGAGTACCGCTTGACGGAGAAGGCTACGGTGAACCTCTGGTTTCTTATCCCACCGGCCTAGCTTCTTGCCCGGACGTGGTTTAGTTGCGCCATGAAGGAATGTCGAATTTCCCCGACGTGCCTTCCTCCCCCTCATCGGCTGGCCGGAAAAGAAGCGGAACAGTATAAGTACGCCCCACTTTAGGATCACTGCCGCTTGGTACATTCTGTGCCTCCGGAAAACCTGGGTGCCTGTTGCCCTGAATAAGGATCGTCTGGGGCATGAGGAAATGCATCATCACCGGGTAAAGGATTGCAGACAGGATCATGCAACCGCCGAGGATACCGCATCCCCATTCGAAGGCAGGGAGAAGGTCCCTTATTACTATCGGTAGTTCTGCCCCGCAGATAAGACAGAGGATAAGGCCGATTAGTGCGGCCGTTCCTACTGCCCCGCCCCGGCAGGGTGTCCAGTGGAATCCCATTCTGTGCCTCCTGTAGGTTTGTGCCGGTTACCCTACCGGCTCCCGGTTTCCTGACTCTCCCCACCCTGCCTATTACCGGCAGGGAACCGGACCAATTTGGTCTGAGGTGGGCCGGGCCGGTTAGGGGGCTTACCGGCCCGGCCCTGGTTGCCGTGGCCTTACTTGACGACTGCCAGACGTAGTCCAACCACGGCTAGCTTACTGTTGATGTCGTCTCTCACGATCTGCCACGCGTCTTGCCCAATCTCACCCGCAAGGAACTTGGCGTCATTCTGCTCTAGGGAAGTAAGCAGACTGACAACCGCTTTTGCGCGTGGTGAGTCTCCGTTGGTGTTCTGCCATCCTTCGGCCATGGTGTGCCTCCTGTCGGTTCGGGCTTCAAGATCACTATATCATGGGAGGTCGGCGCGCGGAGGCACCGACACGCCGACCCCCCGCCCTACGAAACGGCGGATTCTTCAGCCTGCCGCTTCGGTCTTCCGATGACGGTTCGCACCGCCATACGCGCCATTCCCGTGGTGACCCAGTTATAGGGGCGGTTGAAAATCTGTGGCCATATCAGGGCCGGTACCCACAACAGAATCACCAGGACTAGCGCGATAACCTGTGCCGCTATTCCGGCTATTAGCAGAACAGGCGTCCACAGGATGAGTCGCCTACTTATCACCGTTGTGCCTCCTATGCTGCATGAGTACAACCAGGATTATGACCAGAAGCGTGCTATCCACGCTGGCCAGAATCAGGGTCGCAGCGTTCAATTCGTTTGTATCCAGGTAGCGCTAACCGGTCCGCGCGCATCACCCGCGTAAATGATGCACGAACCATTACTACCGATGCCGCATGGCACGTCCACCCGCGCCTTGTCGTTCAGATCGTATTCTCTGGTTGCCACCGAGGAATTGACCCATTCGACGCGCACCGTTCCACCTTGCGCGCACACCAGACGGAGATGCCCGGCATACTTCGGAATTCCGAGAGCGGCTTTCCCGTCATCCCCTAGAACTAGCTGCATTTCTATATCCTCTCCGTACGGGTATACCGGCTTAGGCTTTGGTGGTGTTACAGCACCGGCGCCTTTCGCGAGGTCGATAAGAACGTCTATCGGGAATCCCTGGCCACAGTCATGGTGGTTACTGCCGCCCGCACCGTAGTTCATATGCTGGGCGATTCCTGGTTGCCCTGCCTGCGCCTGTGAGCTATTCAGGGCAACAAACGGGATACCATACTTGCGGCATTGGTCGCCCACGATGGCGGCCATATTTTCAATGGCCACCATCTCGTTTTTGAGCCAATAGTCACGGGACCAGCCACTAGACGCGCCGCTAGGCGTACAGAAGCAACCTGTCAGAGCGTACGGGTTGTAATTGGCCTGTGCCCACGACTTGTAATCGGTACTCACGTACTGATCGCATACGCCCGACGATTCATTGTCTACAGCGAAGTGGTAGCTGACTTGTGAATCGGGGTTGCATATCCAGTTCCGGAGACTGCCGCGCGTGGTGGCACCTTCCGAGGTATGCAACCCGTATTGGTCGTGGTATTGCGGGGAACTGTAGTTCCCGGTTGGGTGCCATTCATACCTCACGGTTATCACCCCGGAAATGTTCGCGCCACCGGTCGTCATGCTCCCGTGACACCCTATCTATGTCCTCTGGTTCCGGTTGTGGAACGACCATTTCAAGGTCTATGTCTTCACCGGTTACATACGTTTCCAAAGCTCTCACAAGCCTTCGGCGGATAGGTGGCATCAGATACCTCCCCAAAGTGCGGACCCATTACCACGGAAATCAAACGGTAGCTGAATTGGTGACGCTAGTCCCTTGTATATCTGGCTCAGTGATTCGTGGTTTCCGATAGTGGATTGAATAATCTGTGCGGTTGGCTGATCGCATCCGTACGCTTCTTCTATATCGGCCAGAGAAAGACCGTTTAGCCATAGGGCTAGTTCGTCAATGTCGGTAAATGCGTCCCTAAGCTTTATCACTATCGACTGAATAGCTGCGGGAGGATTAGGAACACCCATTACACATCCAAGGGAAATCGTCCGTTAATAAGCCATTGCGCGGCCGTGCCGATAGCACCAACTCCGACCATAGTGAGGTTTCCAGAAGTAGCCATTTGCAGGCAAGGGGAAGCTCCACTAGCTACGTTAGCTGTTGCGCCTACGGGAATGTACCGGGTACTTGCTACACGGTAACCTGCTGGAAGGGTGGCTATTGTCGTGGCAGTTGCGGGGGTTGTCATGTTGCCTGTAACCAATACCTCATTTTCCGCACATTTCTTGTATTGCAGCGTGCCGCCCCATCCATTCAAGTTGGTTGCTGTGTGCCATGTTTCCTGGGCTAGTGTGGTATCAGCCGTTCCTGGTTGAGCGGCGTAAAGACCATTACAGAGTGAAATAAATGTGCCGCCTTGTCCCCATACAACTTCGGCATGCAAGACAGATGCTGTATCAACGTATTTAAGTTGGCCCTGGCTACTAGCGGGTGAATTGAACTTCGGGCCGAGCATGGCAATTCCAACGAAGTCGTTAGCACCGGTCCATTGTGGTGATTCCATGTCGGTGTAACCGAATTCACTTGTGCCGCCTCCGGGGTTTTGAACGCCGGTGGCAACATATCCGTTTGCTCGTTCGTGTGAATTGTTGGTTTGCATAGACAAGCCGGTGGCCGGTCCATTCTGGCCGTAGGTTGTAACTCCCGGTGCCCAGTTGTTACCGGGCGAGTCGCTACCGGCAGAACCGGCTAGCGCGACTAGAAGGTTATGCAATGCTGGTGGAGTCGCGGCGTAGATGAGTATTTTTCCGGATGCAAATAGGTCTTCACCACCGGGTGTGTAAGCATTACCGTACGCGTCGATACCCGGTGCGTTAGAGCTAGTGATGGCTTCGATAAGGTTTCCGTGGCCTGGGTTGCCGACATAGAAGAAGGCACCGTATTGGTTGGCCTGGAAACCAGACCCGGTTATCCCTGACTGAAAGTATGAGATTCCGCCCTCGACCACAAACACACTTGCTGTTTGGCCTGCTGCGGTTATCGCAAAAACATCCACCTCCCCATTGACCACTAGGGTCGATTGCGGGGAAATGTAAACAGAAGTTGCCGCGTCTGAAGGCAACAAGCCGACGCTACTCGATATGAATACCGAGTTGTTTATATCGGTGTTGGTGAGCATGGTTGGTCCATCGCCGGCAAACACTAGCTGGTCTGCTGGCGAACGGCTATTGACTACAACGGTTCTCACCGCTTCTTCTTCCTCCGCGTCTTCTTCGTCTTCCGAACCGGCCGCGACCATTGGCCGGTGGCGTAACACGCACGCCTCTGCCTTCCCTTGTACTTGCTGCACGGCATAGGAAACCCCAAACTAGATAGATGCTGTAAACCATCGGCACGCAACCGGCGCCAAGTCCGGCCGCGCTTGTGCTCGCGTCTGGTGACGCCGAGAAATAATCGCCCGGCACGGTCCCCACTATTTGGCCGGTGGTTACGCCCTTCGGTCCGCCGAGTGATGCGATCAGGTTGGACATGGATTCACCGTAAGCTGTGGCATGTGCTCCGGGGTCACCGCTTGTTGGTATCTGGCCTGCCTGTGCGGCCATGGTTTGTCCGGTGCCCGGTGGTGCCGCCCACCCTACTTCGATACCGCTACTGCCTCCGGTTGCCGTGCCGACCAACTGACCAGCACTTACACGCTGGCCAACCCTAACTGCTGGCGCGATGTCTTCGGCGTAATACATGTACTGGCCGGAATCTAGGTGAAGGCCAATGAACGTGCCGCCGGGCCAACCGCTGTTGGCTATCGCTGTGATGACGCCGGAACCGAGCGCGTACAACGGACCTTTGCCGCCGTAGTCTACGCCCATGTCTACGCGTTCCCCTGACAGCCCTGGTCCTATCGGGTTGACGAATGGGCTTGGCTGCAACGGTGGTCCTGTAACACCGTGGGCGCCGGGTACTGGCATGGCTATTAGTACTGCCCTTCTGTACCGGGGTTTTAGACTAGGGATTAGGCAACGGCCGCTGCTTCGACCGCTTCGGAAGCACCGGTTCCCTTGGCTAGTCCACCTGCTTCCTTCTCGGCCTTCCCTGTTGACGCCTTCGGCTTTTCCTCGTCTACCTTGACCGTGGTTGTACCGGCGCCGCTTACGTTGCTGGTTGTGCCACCGGACAGAAGGTGGATGCCCAGAAGGAGTAGCGCGGCACCGAGCAAGATAAGGCCGAGCCGTTCGAGGATATCGCGCATGTCGCCCACAAGATTCCCGAGAATCCCGCTTATCGACAAGCCACCACCGAACAGGCTTCCCAGGCCACCGAGTGCGCTTGTTGTCTGTGCTTGCTGGCCGGATGTTGCGTTACTTGCCACGCCTGCCGCCCCTAGTATCTGATCGGCATATCCGTACCCTGCCGCGAGGTCACCAGGGCCAGCGTTGTAAGCGGCAAGAGCGTTACGAATGTTGCCCTTGTATTGCTGCAATAGCTGGCCCATGAAAACATCGTAAGCTTTGGCTTCCGAAGCGGGGTCGAATTCGGACGTCGGGCTAACCCCTGCTTGTGCAGCGACACCTTGATATGTGGATGGCAGGAATTGCAACCATCCGAGCGCACCGGCCGAGGAACGCGCCGTAGCATTGAAACCAGACTCTAGATAAGCCTGTTGTGTGACAACGCTTACTGGCAGCCCGGTGGAAGCGCTCATTTCATTTATGAGCGCTTGATACTGTGTCGGTACGTCTACCACGGTGCGAGCGCGCTAGCGGGCCAGGGCATTTCTTTCCCTCGTCCGTCGAACGCGTCGTATAGGAACAGGGCACCGACGAAGAACAGGAGAAGGCCAACCACTATTTCAACCTTCCTGTCTTGTATGAAGTGGCCGTGCGGCTTTACTAGCCGCTTGACGTTCTTCACTTAATGAGGCGTGACACGAACGCGAAGACGAACAGTGCCACAAGGACACCGAGCGCGATTGCGAACCCTTGCTTGATTCCTGGTGTAAGACCGCCAAACATTTCATACCTTCAATCTGAGACCGGGGTGAATCATGTTGGGGTTACTGCCGACCGCTGAACGGTTCGCAGCATAGAGCGCAGTCCAGCCACCTTTGTAATTGAACTTGGATGCGATGCCGCTAAGCGTGTCGCCTGGGCGCACCGTGTAGTACTGGGTATGGTTCACGCTTCCAGGTTTTGGAGGTGGTTTTCTATCTGGTGGAAGTGGTATCGGTGGTTTGCTGCCGGGCTTGCCCTGTGGTCCTGGCTTGCCCTGTGGTCCTGGTGGTCCCGCTGGCCCTGTAGGCCCTGCTGGCCCTGCTGGCCCTGTGGCAGCGTTGTAGGAATACCCTGCTGCTGCCTGGCCCTGTAGCGCGCTCTGTAGGGCTGCCTGGGTAGCGGGGTCCATACCGCTTCCTGAAGTGGTGGTGGTGGAACCGGTTGCGTTGCTGTTGCTTCTGGACACGAAGAAGAAGACCAGCACAGCGATAACACCTAGACCGGCAACAATCCACCACTTGTACTTGCCAGCTTTTCCGCCCTTCTTAGGGCCGACCTTTTCTTCGCCTTCAGCTTCGGCCATGGGCTTATCCTGTCATCGGGTTAACGAATCGTGCTGCCGCGATCCGGCCCGGTCCTCCGGGGTTATCCGGTTGGCTTCCCGGTCCCACTTCCCATAGGGCTTGGTAATTCAGGGGGGACGGGCCGCGCAAGTGGAATCCGCCGACGTCGCCGCGCGTCTGTCCTGGGATACGTGGTACAACAGCATACAGGTAACCGGCACCACGGTATGGCCACCGGTAACCGGTAAGCCTTCGGTTGGCCATGCCGTTCAGTATCTGGACAGACTGAACGCCGGACGCATCCACGAAGTTCCGGAATTGGTGTGGCAGGATATCCGCATCGCATTCCGGTGCCTGCCTGTTGAGTTTGCGGCGTAGCCCGCCGTTGTATCCTTGCATCGGCGCGGGCTTGGTGTGAACAGCCGTGCTGAAGTTTGGATACGCTAGCTGGCCTGTGTCGCTTTCTTGGTGGTGGATGATTTGTGCCACTAGGAACCCTGCTTAATCTTCCCGGCTTCCAGGGTTGTTCCCAGCGTGTTTACTCCGGTGAACAGAGTACCGGCCGCTGTAGAGAACCCCTTGGCGTGCGTCATCACCGCGACGAAGATGGCGCCGAGGAAGAACAGGGTAAGGACACGCCAGAAGTTGTTCATGCCTTACCTATCCACTTCTGTAGGTTGGTCGAATTTACCAGCACCCATGCAAGCGCGAAACCAACCATGATGACAACCACCACGTTACCAACTTGCTTGTTGACTCCAGCTAGCAATGTCAACAGGCCAACGCCGAGTAGTTCCACCGTTGCCGTGGTAACGATGTCGTATCCTGGCTGGTCTTGCTTCTTCTTCGTAGCCATCACAACAGCTTCGGTACTGGAATTTTGATCTTCGGGCTTACGCCTGGCAGCAACGGATCAATTGGCACGGTGATGGAATTACCACCACTGCTACTGCTGCTGCTGCCGGGTATTCCTGCCGTGAGCCCTGCACCGTTGAATATAACGGACCGTACTTCGGCCCACCGGCTTACGATGTTGAGCGCGACCAGGATAAGCCCGATCCACAACACTGCCCGTTGCTGCCCGTTCACTTGGCGGCTTTCCTGTTCGTGAGCGCATTAACGAGGTTATGTTGCGACCCCTTGACACCCACGATTATCAGAAGGATGCCAAGCGCCATGACCAGGATGCCAAGCGGATTCACTGACTATCCCTTGGCCTGGTCTGCCTGCCAGCGGGATTCTTCCTGCTCGGCTTGCGACCATGTTTCCTCGATTTCGGTGCCCGGCCCGGCCGAGTGTTCGGGCAGTGTGCCACCGGGCAGACCGGCCCGTGTCTGGGCCAACTGAAGTTCTAGGTCTGCCAAGCGCTGTTCTGTGGTGCGCGTGTCTGCGCGTACATCGGGCTTGGTTGTGGCCTTGTCATCGGCCATGGTTCCTCCTATTAGTACTGACCTTCTGTACTGCCCTATTAGATTAGGGCTTAGTACTGGCTACTTGTAGTGGATGTGCTGAAGCATGAGGATTCCTGCGAACAGGAATACCAGCGCGAAGATCAGCGGTGACTTGGTGGGGTGGAATGGGTTGCCGGTTGGGCTTGCGGCTGTTGGCGGCGCGTTGCCTATGCCACCGTAACTTGCTGGTGCCATGGATGATTGCAGCGCTCCCGATGGCAAGACGGGCGGCACGTTGTACACGCCCTGACGTGGCCAGTAAGCTGGCCCGGTATACGCCTGGCCGAATGTCAGCGGATCGAATGCTGACTTGACCGGCACCGGGACAAGTTGCGCGTTTACTGCTGCGCTTCCGTATCCGATCATTCTGGCCGCCTTACTGCACTGACACAGGGACGAGAAGTTCCACGCCAACTTCGGCGTACGTCGCCGCGCCTGGTGCGGTCATTTCCAGATGGAAATGGGTATTGGAGTTGGTGAGCGTGTTCAGTGCCCGCGCATTGGAAATGTTGTCATTGAACCCCGTGGCTGCGAGGTCATAGACAACGGTTCCTTGCGGAGGCACGAAACCGTGCTGTTCGATGAATCGGCTCTGCATGGTCGCGGGGTCATCATCGAAGCGCGGCAGGTTCGATCCGTACAGAAGCTGGCACTTGCTCATGTTGGCGATGTTGTAATATCCGCCAACGTTGTTGGTGCCTAGCGCGGGGTCGAAGATGTTGACGAAGCACGAAAGTACCTGGCCGTACTCCGTAATGGGAATGTCCACCTTGGATGCTGCACCGATTGGGTACCGCTTGGATGCGCGCCGGTATTGCCAATTGAAAACCGGCGGCAGTTCTGCGGGGTTCTCGGATGCGAAGACACCGGTTCGGCGTGCGTTGATTGTCGTGCTGTTGGTGAGCACAGTTGACGTAAGCGAAGCAGTTGCGCCGACCGGTCCTTGGTCGTACGTGGGCGCGATGACGGAAGCGATGTTGAATTGCGGCACCACAACGCGTTCGCCGCCACCCATGTATTGCGGGGATACGAACGCCGCCGATGGCGCCACAACTCCTTGTGCGTTCGGGAGAAGCGAGCCGTCAATGGCAAGATCCCAGTACTCGTCCAAGAACAATCCCGCTGGAATTTCCAGCATAAAGGGATAGTTCGTGAGCGTGTACGGGGAGGTAAGCGAAGCGGGAAGCACAGCACCGGCCAGGTTAGCGGCCGGTATTGCGGGGTTCGCGAATGCCGATGATGGCACGGGGTTGGTCTGGATGAGGTCTTGCACGTTCCTCTGTCCGCGTCCCCGTGATGGGCGCATCATTTGCCACAGCGCCATGTGGAATCCAGAGTCACACTCCACCGGGGAGTACTGGCCCTGAAGCCTCAGTTTCGGCCCTTGAAACAGATTGTACGGCGCCTGCGGAGAATAGGCGACAGTACCGGCCGAGTAAGTCATGGCCTGTGTCCAGTACGTTTCCAGTTCCCAGAAGAACACGATGTCTGTCTTCTGGAATGACGCTGCTGGTGCGAATGGCGTCTGTGCCGCCGCTTGCCCGGCAGTGACCACGTTGTACAGATTTTCGTACTGTTCGAATCGTTCGGTGAATCCAGGCAGCCCGTAAAGGGCACCAACCGGAACTTGCTGTGCGGCTTGCTGTGGTGTGGTCACAGTCCGACCCCTGACTTCAGCCCGGCAATTCCGCCGTGCTGACTGTAGTTGTGCCAGAGGTAAAGAGCGCCAATGGCGAAAATGGCCAGGAACACTAGGGACTTAAGTTTCACATCACACCACCTTTGACTAGTCCTAGTGGGCCAGTCCACCCTAGCGAGGTAAAGACCCACGAAAGCAACGCCATCATTCCGATCACCGTAAAGGTAATCGCGAACGCGAATACCAACGGCTGATCATACTGACCGAGGTCTGCCATCCTTCCTCCTTACGTGGCAGATAGCTGGTCTAGATAGGACTGTGGATATCTAGCCCTGCCTGTGAACGGTTCCGATAGCGTGCCTCCGGGCTTTTTAACCCACTGCCGGAATACGAAATCACCATGCGGAGATGCCGCATCGTGAATACCGACGGTTGACTTTAGGTGCTTCATATCTGAGTCGCTTACCAAGTGGAACAGGTTAACGCGCGACAGTTGCATGAGGATTAGGTGAGGTATCCCATAGACTCTGTGCGCGCCGAATTCTGTTCCTATACCCCTTTCCCCACCGGCCCGCGCCGCTAGATAAAGTGCGTCGTTCCTGCCGTCGATTGAATAGCCGTTACGTCCGTAGAAATCTAGGGTCTCGTCAAAGATCAGGCGCCGTTCGCGATCCTTCCACTGTGCCTTCACAAACGCCATGGCAAGCTGAAGCATGCGAATATGATCCTGCCTGGTTTCCCCTTGCAAGATGACGATTTCCGACCGGTGCTCGCCTTCGGTCTGCCACAGTCCTCGGAATGGGTGCGGTCCCCAAATGTCCACGGTAACCGAGTTGGGGACTGTCGGGCCAGAAGCCCAATCTTCGTAAAGCTTGTGCGCCGGACGGCGTTGTTTGGGAAACCAGGGATGCCGTAGTTTTTCGGCCCTGAACCGTGGCTTACTGTCCATGATTAGCTGCGCACAGTCCGGCCGTATCTCCTGAATGGTTCGCGCTTCCCATTCCTGAAGCGCGCTTTTACCCGTGCGAGAACCGCCGATCGTAGCGACTCGCTCGCCCGGTTCGGGTGTCAGATCAGCTAGCGGCTTGCTCAAGTTCCGGCCGTGCTTCCGTGAATCCCTGCAAATTAGCTGGCAGGCGTCCGGCATCCCCGTGACCAATCCACGCGATAACCTCGCCTATCTGAGCCATGAAACGCTGCAACGTTTCTTCGTCCCTGTCTCCCAGTTCCGAAGACACTTCTTCTATCATGGCCCTGGTAACCCATGAGAAACGGGCCATCTGTCCGCTCTCGTCATTCTCCGCTATGAAGTTGTGGAGCGTGTCAACCACGTATTCCAGACGCTGGATGACAAGCGGCTTAACCTCCGGGGTTGATGATTGTCCACGGGAATGCGCTAGCGCCGTTTGCGCTTCCCTCTTGTGCATCCGATCCAGTACTGACAACGCGTTCACCCTTCACTATGCGCTTACGGTACTTGTTAGCTACACGGTTAACGCGACTCGCCCACGTACCGAGCGCTATAAGTGCGTCAAAAGCACCACCGGACGCGACAATGGTCCGGCCGTATTTGCGCATGACCTTAGACTTGTTGGACAGTTCTGCGAGAGGTACAGCGATGCGCTTACGTTCTTCGTCGCTTAGCTGCAACCGGTCAATTTCACGGTCTGAAAGCCATTCCTCGTCAATGCCTCTGAAGGCAAACGAGATGTACCAATCGCAGAGAACGCGCAAAGCGATGCGCGAGAAGAAATCCATCCATTCATCTAGTGAAGGGATGCCCTTGGATGCGTCGCGCGGTTCGGGGGTTGGCAGTTCCCTGGTTCTTAGGCGCCTGCCTTCGATGTACTCCCCGGTGCGTTCGGTAAAAAGCGGGGGGCCTGTTTCGGCCGCTACGTCAGGAGGTTCTTCCTCGGCGCCTTCGTAGTCCGTGAGGTCTTCCGGGTAGGGTATCGGCGGTTCCGACAGATTCAGCGCTTCCTTCGCTTCCTCCGTCAGTCCGCTCCCCGGTGGGCGGATTGGGTTGGTGATCGCCAACGGTAACTTCCTCCGGTTCCGCTGACGGTTCCGGTGGTTCCGGTGGTAGGCGCCTATCCAGCATGTCAGTAAGCGCGCCGAAGCGTACTTCTAGCTGTGCGCCCAACTCCGCAACTTCCGAACGTGCCTCCGAAGCTTCCGCTTCCGCCGTGGTTGCCTGATCGCTTGCCGCTTGTGCCTCTGTACTGGCTTCTGAAGCGGCCTGTGCTGCTACCTCCGAGGTTTGCGCTGCTACTTCTGACTGTGCTGCTGCCTGTTCTGCCGCACCTGTAGCGGCCACTGTGGCAGCTTCCATGCCTGCCGCGCGTTGTTCTTCACGCTGGTCTTCTTGCACGGCTTCTACGGCTGCCGCTGCACCGGCCGCCGCTGCTGTGGCTTCGTTCCCTGCCTCTGTACTCACTACTAGTACTGGCCTTCTGTAAGGGGTCTTTAGATTAGGGGTTAGTACCTAGACACTGAACCGGCGATCTCCGATGCCCATAAGTTCTAGGGTGTAGGTTCCGGGGGTGCCTGACGTCAGTTGCCGTACGTCCGTCCGGCCGAGCCGTATAGCTATTGGCGCGATGACCAGGATGCCGGACGCCGGAATCGTCAGTGACCAGATACGGTCTCCCAGCGTGAGCGTGATTGCGCCGGTTGGCCCGGTAACGATGATGCCTTCGATTTTCTCGGGCATTAGCTCATATGTGGGCTGTACCGACACGGAAGCCGATGATCCCGCGCCTGTGATCGCTGCACTGTTGTACTCATCTACCGGACTGCCGCGATTCTCAGCCATGCGGGCGATGACACCGACCGCGCTGGCAAACTGCTTCAGGGCCAGTTCTTCGAACCCTGGTTGTTCTCTTTCCTCGTCAGTAGTGCCCGGTGGCATTGGCTGCCTGGTGTGGAGCACAGTACCGGGCGGCAGTTTCCGATGCGGGACTTTCAGTTCAGGAGGCATGCTTACATCCTTGTAATTACACGGTTGTAATTCGCCCGGTCATAACGCGCCGTGGTCCCCGGTCGCCATTCATGATAGGCTAGGGGGACCACGTAACCCGCGTGGTAAACCATCGTAGAACCGCCAATCTGCGACTACCAATCGCGAATTGTCCGGCCGGTTCTGCCCTACCCTGAAAGGGTATCACGAAATGGCACCTCGCCGCAATGCAGTGCAACCGCCCGACGAAACCACCGAGCAAGAAAGGGCCGAGGTCGAAGGCATCATTAACGCCGACGTCAGTACTCTCCGCCCTTCCCAGAGGGCAGTACTACAGATGCTGCACCTCATGGAATCAATCGCCACCGAAGAAAAGGACGACGAAGCATTCGGCGAAGACATCGCCGGAATCCTCATGGCCGAAACAGAAGCCGAAATGTGGGACGCCGACGACAAGCCCAGGTACAACGCCAAGGTACTGTCGGGCTGCGAACTGGACCTTTACGGAATTGACGTGAAGTTCTCGAATGACCCGACAATCAATTCGGGTCTGATCGCTCCACAGTCACGGCGCAAGATGTACGTCACTTCCCAGGCATCGCGCCTGAACAACAACGGAAAGGTCGCGCTTTACCGTCTCCCCGAAGTGGGCGAGGAATTCCAGTGGAACACCTCGGCCCGCTTTATCGTCGCGAAGCTGATATGGCTTCAGACGCACGGCAGGTTTGACAACGGGGGAACGGTCAAGGTGCGTCTGGACGGCACCGATCTGGACGGCGGAAAAGAGGTCGTCAAACTGAAGGAGTACGGTTCCCCGGTAATGGCAGGCCAGACCGAGGAACCCCCCTTCTAGGTGAACTGACACGGTGCCGGAACCGTGTCTTTTCCCGATAGCCCGTTCGCGAACCTTCCAGAAGAATCACAGGAACACTTCTGGGAGGTTCGCGGCACGGAATACCTAGAAGAAGACCCGGAACTAATGGCGGAAGCTGAATGGTATTACGCCATCGGTTTCGGGTATACCGCAGATGAATACGACGCCATGGGCATTGACCCCGATATAGTTATGGCGGCACGGGAAGACTTCTTCGATCTGATGGGCCTGGACGAAGATGATTTCGATTGGGCCGGGTGGCGTGAAGCAATGGGATACGACTAGGAGGCACCAATGCTTAACGAGCTTAAGTCCGAAGTCAGGGATCTGAACACCGAGAAGGGATGGCGCAACGGTACAACTACGTTCGCCGAATACGTCGCACTTCTGCATTCCGAAGTTTCGGAGATGCTGGAAGAATGGCGTAACAAGGACTACAAAGAACTGGCGCTTGAATACGCCGACGTTCTTATCCGCCTAGTGGACATGGCCGATGTCTTCGGCATCGACCTGGACGCTGCCTATCGCACGAAGATGGATCGTAACTGGCAGCGTCCTTATCAGCACGGCGGAAAGACGCTGTAGGTAAGCGCAATGGGGCGGATATCCGAGGATGCTATACAGCGGAACCGGGTATCCGCCCTTGCGCGTTACCATACTAATTCCGACCAAATCAAGAAGGTACAGAAGTATTACCGTGACCAGAAGTTCAGGGACCGTGAATTCGTCGCCTGGGATGGCGAGGGATACAACGACTGGATCTTGCATGACAACGACGGATTCGGGCCGCGCGGCTTGCTTGACGGCCACTGGGAACACAAGTACATGCTTTTCGGGGCCAGTACAGGGGACCGTATAATAGGCCCTAATCTAAGCACTTCCCAATGCCTAGAACTAATAGTAAGTGTGAGGACCGAGAACCCTGACACGTACAACATCACCTTCTCATTTGAGTATGACGTCAACATGATTCTGAAGGATCTGCCGTGGCACACTCTGGCGATCCTTCGTGACTGTGGTAAATGCCGGTGGCTTGACCGGTCAACAGGTAAGAGGTACAGGATTCAGCATGTCCCGCATAAATGGTTCCGTGTCTCCTGCGAAGGTGTTTGTGCTACTCTCTACGATGGTTTTGGTTTCTTCCATTGTAAGTACACAGTCGCACTACAGAACTACGGCTTCGGCAGTGACCCGAGGTTTCAGCGAATTGTGGCTGGTAAGGCCAGGCGAGGTCATTTCACCTACGCCGAAATCAAGGAAGTTGAAAAGTATTGGTGGGATGAGATCAGTCTTTACCCGCTTCTCATGGATAAGGTTCGCGATGCCGTTTACGGGGGCGGTTATCGTATCTCTGAATGGCATGGTCCCGGTGCCCTGGCTGCTTATCTTCTACGCGAAGTTGGCGCTTCTAAGTGGCATTCTCGGAAACTTCCAGCGGAGGTAAAAAGTGCTATCCGACACGCCTACGCCGGAGGCAGATTCACCGGCGCGCTTTGCGGGCTTTACCTTGGTGATATATACACTGCCGATATCAACAGCGCATACATCCATGCCTGTAGTTTCCTCCCCCGAATGGACACGGGCCGCTGGGAACGTCAAAATTCCAGTGACATTGACAGGGGGAACCTCGCAGACTTCGGCTTGTATCACATCGAATTTGATGCAGGACGAGAATCAACGGACACAGCTTATGCCCGAGGCATTCCCGAACCCCCCTATCCGCTATTTCATCGGGCTAAGAATGGAGTTCTTCGATGGCCTAGAAAGTGTAACGGTTGGTACTGGACGCCAGAGGCTAGGCTTGTCGCGAATCATAAAGGCACCCGATTTCTGGCCGCCTGGGTTTACCATGACGATAAGACTAAGCCGTTTGGGTTCGTATACCAGGCTTTCAATAGACGTCTAGAACTACAGGAAGACGAAAACCCCGCTGAGAAAGCTTACAAATGGGCGCTGGCTGCAATGTATGGCGCGTTCGCGCGGCGTGTCGGGTGGAACAAAATCGCACGCAAAGCACCCCCGAGCCATGAACTGGCATGGGCCGGGTATATCACTTCGCATTGCCGTGCCACCGTATCCGACGTTGCGGTAATCCAATGGGCCAAGGGCCAGGGCCGAGGACTAATCAGCATTGACACTGACGGTATCACTTCCACGGTTCCATTCAGCGAAGAAGACCTGCCTTGTGGTGTGGGTAAGAATCTTGGACAGTGGAAACTGGAACACTGGACCGGAATCCTACAGTGGCAGAATGGCATTTACTGGCTTCGCGATTCTGACGGCAACTGGAAAGATCCTAAGTCAAGAGGCGTCCCGAAGGGTTCTATTCCTTTCGCTGCCGCCATGGAAGCGCTCGAATCCATGGACTTTTCTATACGTCCGTTCGTACACCCGCAACTCTCCATTGTCCGAACCCGTTTCATTGGTTATTCGCAAGCGCTTCGGGGGCAGTTCAAAAGGTGGCGCTTGTGGCTTACCGAACCGGTGCTTATCATGATGGGCGGGAATCCGGCCGGTAAAGCGTTCCATTTCTTCGCCCACTGCTACGCGTGCAAATGGGCCAGGCGTGGCAGGCATTTTGAACCCACCGACGTTAAAGGGTTGCATACCATCACCAACACAGCACCGGATCAGGAGGCTTCTGCGCCACACACTCTGCCATGGCTGGAAGACCAACCAGATTTGCCACCGGGATTCCGGCCGGACGAATTCAAATACATAGTGAGGGATGAAGACCTAGCATGACTCAGATACTTTACGGGCTTGAATGCCAGCATGCGGCACCGGGAAAAGTGAACCCTTTTCCGCCGTTGCTTGTGTGCGCCTGGTGCCAGGTACCTAAGCAGGTTACGGCTATCGTCGTATGGGAATGGGCCGCTAACTGTCGGAACTGTACGTTTAAACGGTTCGCCAACCTGTCACGGGACAATGCCGGAATCATGGCGGCCGGTCATATCCGCAAGCCTGGTAACGGTTCTCATTCGGTGGTGGTTGAATACGTCGTAAATCCTGCCGCTTCAGAAGCGGCCGAACGGTTCCTTCGGAAGATCGTAGAAGAAGTGAGGCAGTAATGGGTGAAGCTGGCGCGGGGTATCAATACCCCGATAGCGAAGAGGAAATGCGGGGCCTGGTTGTCGGGGGTAAGCCGATAGATCAGCTAATCGAAGAACACTTGACCGAGTGCCCGCAATGCCGGGTAACGGCACGGCACGGCGCGCCAAGGCACCTCGGCCAGCGGTCAGCACACTGCGGCACGTACTGGCAGTTGCAGTTGGACCGGGCCAGCTACGAAGGCAAAGTCAACAACGTGGTTGCGCACACCGAGCATGGCGACGAAGCCCAGATAATCGGGCACCTTGACCCAGATCAGGATGCTATTCCGTGATACGATGTCTGTAGACATCAAAACCAAGACGCCAAGGAGGCACAAGATGTCACACACCGCAGCACAGCGCAGGCCGAACGCACCGGCCGCCGACCCGAAGACCGACGCACCGGCCGCCGACCCGAAGACCGAGCCCAAGCCCGAGACCGACGCGCAGAAGGCCGAGCGCGAATTGCTCGAAGCCGTGCGAGGGTTCACGGCAACACCGGCCATGGTCTCACCGGACGGCCAGCGTGGCGAGAGTGACGGCACACTCATGACTCTGTCGCAGCCAACACGTACGAGGAAGAACGTGCAGGTTGCCATGGATCAGGTTGCGCGTCAGGCGTACGCCGATTGGGTCAAGGCCGGACGTCCCACCATCTGGCAGCGCATGCCTGTCATCACGTACTTCCTGAAGCCCGAAGAAGTGGCCAAGTACAAGACGTGGATCAGGAAGACGCAAGACCCGAACGTGGTCACGCCCGAGCCCTACACCAAGGACAACAAGCGGATCGAACCGTCCGGCGTTCGCGTCCGGTTCGGAACTGACTTCGTACTGACCGAAGCGCTGGCCGAGAAGATCGGCCAGAAGGAGCACGTTGGCAAGACCGTGGTTGCTTGGGCGGTCATCGACAAGCGCGCCAACACCAAGAAGTAGGTTCCTCCCGTGACCCCCCGGCCCGTCGCACGCTTCCGGCGCGTGTGGCGGGCCGGGGTCTGTATAGGGGGTCTGACCTGGGAAAACTCTTTTGATCTTACCCCCGGTATAGTCGGGTGGGTAAGGGGGGTAAACCCCGCAGCGTCCACTACAGGGCCGTACAGAAGGCAGTCTCAAATGTCCGTTACAGGAGGCACGAAAATCATGGTTCACAAGCACGGCGCCGCGCGACGCGTCAAATTTGAACGACCAGCAAACGGGCCGGTTACGTCGATACGACCTAACCCGTTGGTGTGGGACGTCGCGCGAGACATCGCAGAGACTCCCTATCTTCTAGTCCTGTCGCCAACCGTGGTGGTTGTCTGCAACAGCACACACCATCGGAAGCTAATGCGAGAGGTCTACGCGTCATGACTAGCAACAGTGAACAGGAAGCGCTAGATGCCCTGATCGAAACCAGCCATGAAATCGTCGCGGTGCTGCGAGGGATCGAAGGCATGCTAGATCAGTACATCAACATTGCCGAAGACCAGGCTTCTTCCCTGGCCGATATCGCCTACTTCTCTACGCCACGCTGGCTTCGCTGGAAGCTGGCATTCAGGGAAGCACGGCATAAGGATGCCCAGAGACTAGACGAGAAGATCACCGTCACGTATGGCCACTACGGGCCGGACAATCCCGCTCCCGAGTAAGACCCCTTCAGGGGGACGTGTCCTGGTCCCCGCTTCGGACACGTCCCCCTGAAGGTCAGTACTAACCGCTAATCTAACGGGCCGGTTTGAACGTACCTTAGTAGTAAGGAAACTGTTACCTAGTTTCTTGCCCATCTGGTTTGAGCGCTCCGAAGGTGTGGTATTGTAGTTGTTGTAAGGCCGGTTGAAACGAACCGAGGAAGTACCGCCCCCTCACGGGGGATGGCCCCTCGCCCGCCGCACCGGCACAGGGGCTAAAACCCAGTTGACTTGTCCTGGTCCCCCTGAAGCCAATAAATCGGCTCTTACCAGCAACGCTAACAACCACCTAGTACTACAGCTAGTTATAGACGGAGGCACACCATGGACGCTTACACCGAGACCCACGTAATCACTTTCCAGCGTGACATGGACCGAGCGCTACAGGGCCGGTCTTTCCTGACCTCGGTAGACAAGATCATAGACACCATCGGCACCAAGGCCATTCGTAACGATGGCTGGGGTTTCGACGTTGACCCTACCGGGTTCACTGACCACAGCGACGAACTGGACCCAGACGCGAAGCTTCGTCGCCGGTTCCGCTGGAATCTGAACGTTACCTTCAGCAACCCGAACCGGCCGCCGAACGGAAACGAATTCGCCAACATCCTGTACACCATCGCCAAGAAGTCACAGACCGAGCATTACGGCCAGTGGGTTCTGACCGAGGTTGACAGCAAGCCGTACGCGATGCCGAAGGATGACGACACGGTTTCCTCTCGGTACGACAAGGAAAACGTTGGCTACGCGCCGTGCGTTATCCCAGCCGATTGGGACTCCTACTTCGAAGACATGTATGGCCTGGACGATCAGATAGCGGAAATCAAGGACGCTATCCAGACCGCTATCATGTCCAACTGGGACCAGCGCTTCAGCGTGGTTTTGTACGGTCCCCCTGGATGCGGCAAGTCTGCCGTTCTTGAGCGCGTGCGTAACGCGCTTGGTATGGCGGCACTGCGCATCTTCGACGCTACGGCCACCACGGCGGCAGGCATGATTCAGGAACTGGAAGACCAGCCAATCATTCCGCGCATCCTGGGCTTCGAAGAACTGGAAAAGGCACCTTCGGACACTTCGACGCAACCACTTCTTGGTGTTCTCGATTCGCGTGGTGCGGTCAACAAGACCACGGCGCGCGGCAAGGTGGACAAAGAAACCAAGTGCCTGGGTATCGCCACGGTCAACGACGAGAAGCTTTTCGGTCGCATGCAAGCCGGTGCGCTGGCTTCCCGGTTCTCGGTGCCTGTGTACTTCCCTCGTCCGGGCCGCGAGTATCAGCTTCAGATTCTGCGCCGTGAAATCGACAAGATCGGTGGTGACAGGGATTGGGCAGAACCGGCCCTTGAGTACTGCGAGAAGCGCGGCATCAAGGACACACGTCAGATGATCTCGATTTGCCTGGTTGGTAAGGCTGGCCTTCTGGACGGCACTTACCAGGCACGCCGGGACCGTATTTCTCAGCCCTTCGAAGACGAAGGCGAGTAACCAACCATCGGGGGGCGCGCATCCGACACGCGCACAGGAGGCACGAAATGCGTAAGAAGCTAGTTCGCACTATCACGGTAGAGTACTACTTCGCCAGTGATCCCGACGAACTGAAGAAGGATGTCACGAATCAATTCGATGACCTGGATCAGTTCTCGGATGAAACCATCGTTCACGACGAACTGAAAATGCGTCTTCACCGGTGGGCCGAAAACACCGCTTACGACCTGATCGAAGACACCATCGAAATCACCACCGTACCGTGACAACAACGGGGGGCGCGCATCCGACCAACGCGCAAGACCCAGTATCAACTAGTGCTATTAGGAGGCACGAAATGGGTATCCGGAACACCGAATCTGAAAACGTCGTGGCACTGTTCGATTCTACGACCGGAATAGCGTTCGGCCCTGTCTTCGAAGATTCAGACGAAGCTGACGCGTTCCTGCAATGGTCAGATGAGGTCTACACTACTGACCTCCGAAATTTCAGCGGCCATGATTGGGCTGTGGCAATGGAAGAATGGAGGCCCATTCGCGAGGAACTAGAAATCCGCGCAAATACGCTA
>Ga0126371_10001251_pt1 | contig 21430 bp, 19 predicted proteins | sample PanSoiMetaPlot_4_FD_110145 | JGI IMG/M metagenome (GOLD analysis project Ga0126371, IMG submission 110145) | Tropical forest soil microbial communities from Panama - MetaG Plot_4 | ecosystem: Environmental > Terrestrial > Soil > Tropical forest > Bulk soil | place: Panama | collected 2016-02-17 | reverse complement strand
GAGGCTGCGCGCGCCGGTACCGTGTGGCAAATACTTGGCGCGCGCGAGCGTCGCGTTGCCGTTCGGCGGCCGCAGGCACGTTGTCGCCGGACGCTACCGTTCGAGCCGCAATCCGGCCTCGACCCAGTCCGCCTTGCCGCCGGCGTAGACCGCGACATTGCGATATCCCTGCCGTTCGAGGTCGGCCGCCGCACGGTGCGAGTTCTGGCAGGTCGCACTGGCGCAATAGACCACGATCGCCTGCTCCTTGTCGGCGACGATCGAGGCGGCCTTCCCGGTATCCGCCGGCGGCAGCATGCGCGCGGTCGGAATATGGCCGCTGTCGTAGTATTTCCGGTCGAGCGCCTCGATGACGACGGGCGGCGACCTGCTGAGCAGCGCCTCGCTGAGCGCGGCGCGCGAGATCTCCTTCACGGACATTTCTTTCTCCTGCTTGCTCGCAACCGGGATGATTGCACTTGCAAATATAACGCCCGCCTGGTATTTGCAAATGCAAATATCTGTGATCGACGGGGTGATCCGATGGAACGCGAGAGCGACGCGGTCGGGCGCGCCTGGGGCCATCTGCTCGGCGCCCAGGCGCTGGCCCTTCGTGCCGTCGAGGGGCGGCTGACGGCGGCCGGGCAGCCGCCGCTCGCGTGGTACGACGTCCTGCTCGAGCTGGAACGCGCGGGCGGCGAGCTGCGCGTCGGCGAGCTCGGCGAGCGCCTGGTGATCGAGCCGCACAACGTCACGCGGCTGGTCGACCGGCTCGAGGCGAAAGGCCTGCTCAAGCGCCGGCGCGCCGCGGACGACCAGCGCGGCGTCCGAGCCGTGCTGACCGCGAAAGGCGCGACCGTCCGCAGGGAGATGTGGACGCACTATCGCAAGGCTGTCCACGATGCGTTCGGCGCAGCGCTGTCCCGGAGCGAGGCCGAGACCCTGACCACCCTGCTGAAGGCCGTCATTCGACACCTGCGGAAGCCCTGAGGCACGAGGCCGACCGAGATCACAAGATCGTTGCTTTGCGCCGACGCTTGCCCCTATTCACTCGGTGAACCAGCGCATGTTCCGCCGAAGTGGACGCCGGTTCGCCGACAAGAACATGCGCAAATGGCCGGGAGGAAGCAGCATGGCGGTCGAGCTCGATGCGCGGGCGGCCGGCGCCCGCAGGCTCAAGGACAAGGTGTGCGTCGTCACCGGCGCCGGCCAGGGCATCGGGCGCGCCACGGCGCGGCGCCTGGGCCAGGAAGGCGGAAAGATCGTCGTCGCCGATCGGGTCGATGCAAGCGCGGCGCAGACGGTCGCCGAGCTGCGCCAGCACGGCGTCGAGGCGGCCAAGGTGCTGGTCGATCTCGCCACGTTCGCCGGCGCGCAGGCGCTGATGGCAGAGGCGAAGCAGGCCTACGGCCGCATCGACGTGCTGGTCAACAACGTGGGCGGCACGATCTGGATCAAGCCGTTCCACCTCTACACGGCGCAAGAGGTGGAGCACGAGCTCGAGCGCTCGCTCTTCCCCACGCTCTGGTGCTGTCTCGCCGTGCTGCCGATCATGATGGCGCAGAAGGCCGGCGCGATCGTCAATGTCGGCTCGCAGTCGACGCGCGGCCTCTATCGCCTCCCCTATGCGACCAGCAAAGGCGGGATCCTGGCGCTGACCAAGGTGATGGCGATGGAATACGGCCGCTACGGCATCCGCATCAATACGATGGCGCCCGGCGGCACCGAGATCACCGACCGGGTGACGCCGCGCCAGCTCATCGCGCCCGGCGTCATGGCGGACGACGGCGACGCGGACGAGGCGGAGCAATACCGGCGCGAAATGGCCGACGACATCCGCAGCCAGCAGGCGCTGCGGCGGCGCGGCCTGCCCGAGGAGCAGGCGGCGGCGATCGCGTTTCTGGCGTCGGACGATGCGAGCTTCATCACCGGCCAGGTGATCAACTGCAGCGGCGGGCAGTCGTAGTCCGGGATGGCCTCGTCGAGCTCGGCGGCAGCTTGATTGCCCGGGCGTCACTTCCGAACAATTTGAATCATTTGTTTCGCAAAGCGTTCATGACAATTGCCGATTGCTTCATGCACCGGGCTGAACCGCCCGACCCGGTTCGAGTTTCTGCAGTCAAATTAGTCAATAATTGTACCTGTCGCAGTAACGTCCACGACAACACCTATTGTCAGGAAAGGAGAGTGGCTGTGCGGAAATTCTCGATTGCGGCACTCACGGTTCTTGGGCTGGTCGTCGGCGCGACGCTGGTGAACCGGCCCGCGGCAAGCGTGCCGATCGCAGGAGGCGAATTCGATCAATCGTCGCTCGCGATCGACCAGCTGACCACGAGCAGCAGGAACCTCCCGATCCAGTCGTTCGACGCATTCTGAGCTGCGAGCATTGCGCCTTCGAGTGGCGCGTCGACCTTTGCCTTGATCCGGAAGCGCAGCGGACATGAAGCACGCCTGATCCGCGTCTGCCCATCTATCTATGGGCGCCGGGGCAACTGCAGCGTCGGGCAGTCGTAGAATCGCCGCCGCGCCGATCAATACTTGATCGTGGTGGTCAGGCCGAAGATCGCGGCGTCGCATCTGTCGCCCCGCCCGAGCCGGGCGTCCCCGGCTTCCCCACCCTACAAGTTTGAACACGCCGACCCGCCGCATCAAGAGGTAGACCGCGATCGCGGAGGCGACCATGAGCGCCGACGCCCACAGGAACGCGTCCTCGTTGTCGGTGAACGGCAGCCCCCTGGAGTTCATGCCGAACACGCCCGACGACGATCGGCCGATCGCCGCCGGCCGCGAGATCTGGGTTTCCCGAAGAAGTACGCCCACCCCAAGCTCGAGATCGTCAAGGACACGTTGACCGCCTACGGCGGGCAGCTTGTCGCCATGGGAACCATGGGGTACAAAGCACGCAAGCATGGCAGGCAACGGCGAGCGCACCATGGTGACGCTCTCCAAAACCCAGATCAATCTCAAGCGCACACCATTTCGTTGCCGACCTGACGCCGCCCCAGGCCGGCTGCTGCACCATTACAGGCTGACTGCACGCGAGGCCGGTGTCATCCGACCGTCATAGGCCGCCACCAATCTGGCGTCGCGTTGCGTGAGGAGGGGAGAGACATGGCCGACATCGCGTTACCCGGAGCCATCGAGCCTGCACGGCGCGGGCCGAATCTTGATCGCGGCTTCAATCCGCTGGCTGGGATCACTTTCCTCGGCGTACTGGGCGCCGCGCTCTTGTTCGTCGCCTACAGCATCTATGCCGACCTGGACGCGACCAACACGCGCGTCACCAGCCTCGTTCCGTTCATCCTCTTGTTCGTGGCGCTGCTGATCGCGCTCGGTTTCGAGTTCGTCAATGGCTTCCACGACACCGCCAACGCGGTCGCGACGGTCATCTACACGCATTCGCTGCCGGCCCACGTGGCCGTCGTGTGGTCCGGCATGTTCAACCTGCTTGGCGTGCTGCTCTCCTCCGGAGCCGTCGCGTTCGGCATCATTTCGCTGCTGCCGGTCGAGTTGATCCTTCAGGTCGGCTCGCATGCCGGCTTCGCGATGGTGTTCGCACTGTTGATCGCCGCGATCATCTGGAATCTCGGCACCTGGTGGTTCGGCCTGCCGGCGTCGAGCTCGCACACGCTGATCGGCTCGATCATCGGCGTCGGTATCACCAACGCGCTGCTGCACGGCCGCGACGGCACGTCCGGCGTCGACTGGAGCAAGGCGACCGAGATCGGTTACGCGCTGCTGCTCTCGCCGCTGTTCGGCTTCATGCTGGCTGCCCTGCTGCTGCTCGGGCTGCGGGTGATTGTGCGCAATGCCGCGCTCTACGCCGAGCCGAAGGGCGAGCAGCCGCCGCCGTGGTGGATCCGCGGCATCCTGGTGCTGACCTGCACGCTGGTGAGCTTCTTCCACGGCTCCAACGACGGGCAGAAGGGCATGGGCCTGATCATGCTGATCCTGATCGGCACGGTGCCGACCGCCTATGCGCTCAACCGCGCGATGCCGACGAGCCAGATCGAGCAGTTCCAGGCGAATTCGAAGGCGGCGAGCGAGGTCATCGCCGCCAAGGCCGCTGGCTACAACGTGCTCGGCAATCCGCGCCCCGCCGTGACTGCCTACGTGGCGGCGCGCAAGATCAACGAAGGCACCTATCCGTCGCTCTCGGTGCTGGTCGCCGAAATCTCGAAGCAGGTCACTGAGCACGGTACGATCGCGAAGATGCCGGCCGAGGTCGTCGGCAACGTGCGCAACGACATGTATCTCGCCTCCGAGGCGATCCGCTTCCTGATGAAGGACAAGGAGAACGACCTCAACGCGGCCGAGGTGAAGACGCTCAACGCCTACAAGGGCTCGCTCGACAACGCCACAAAATTCATCCCCGACTGGGTCAAGATCGTCGTCGCGATCGCGCTCGGCCTCGGCACCATGGTGGGCTGGAAGCGCATCGTCATCACGGTCGGCTCGAAGATCGGCAAGACCCACCTCACCTACGCGCAGGGCGCCGCCGCCGAGATCACGGCGTCTGCCACCATCGCGGCGGCCGACGTGTTCGGCCTGCCGGTGTCGACGACGCACGTGCTGTCATCGGGCGTCGCCGGTACCATGGCGGCCAACGGATCGGGGCTGCAGCTTGCCACCGTGCGCAACATCGCGCTCGCCTGGGTGCTGACCCTGCCAGCCGCCATGGCGATCTCCGGCATCCTGTACTGGAGCTTCTCGCGGCTGTTCTGACCGCGCACAAGCTCGATCGTCTGATGGGCCGCGCTGCGCGCGGCCCGTTTGCTTTGCCGCTACCAGCGGCCGCTTCGTCCGCGCGGCGGACGGCATCTTCACCGGCGCCTCGCCGTCGAGCACGCCAGCCAACTTCGACGTGACCGACCAATTCGACCGGTAGCGTCGTCCTCCGTTGGAGAGAAGTCGACGGGCGCAAGCTCCAACTCTACCTCAGAGGGTAGCAATTTGCCGGCCCGAGCATCGTACTACCATTTTGCGCCGAAATTTGATGGCTTGATACGACCACACCGAGAAATTCATAATTCCGCCAAACGATGGTGCGACCCGTTAACGAACCGTTACGATACGTACTGGCTTCGTCACGGGTGGAAGATCGGCTGCCAGACGAAAGGGCGACCAGATCGACCACTCGCAACGTGTCGGCTACCGACACGTACAGGCCTGCGGGTCGGCGGTTCGCAGCGGCGTTCGCGCCGTGGCCTGCGATATATCGATGATCACGCTTTTCAGCACGAACATTTCGGTGCGGTGCACGGCAAGGAGAGAAGTCGCGTCAGTAGCGAGTGAGTAGCGTACCCCGGGGGGCGCCATGAGTACGCCCGTTAGAAAGCGCCACGACGTTCCGCCGCAGGATGGACCATCGGACGATGGACCATCGAAATATGCGCCCAAGAGAACGAGGCTGCCGAAGGCGGATCCAGACAAGGAGCTTGCGGGCGTCAACGCTGCGCCGATGTCCGAGTCGACAGAATCGCCAGACCCGCCGTGGCGGCGCAAGGACCAGCCTGGCGCGTTTGTCGACGACCTGGACATCGGGGAATTGCGCAACCGGATTGGCCGGGTCGAGCGCGTTGCTGAGCCGCCGATGCCGGATTCATCTGGCTGGATGCCGACCGCAGCGCGGCGGCTCGCTCTCATCGTGGGGACGGCGGCGGGCGTTGCAGCAGTCGTGATCGGATATCGGTGGGACGCCGTCCCGCCGACCGCTTCGACGCAGCAGCAGCCTGCGCACGGCGGCGCGGAGATCGTGGTCGTCACGGCTCCGGAGTCCCTGGCGCCCGTCGAACGACCGCAACCTCCAAGCCCCAATGACAATCAGCCTGATGCGCAACTCGCCACGGCGGGCCTTGGGTCCTGGCCTTCCTTGCCATCGGCGTCAGCGGCGCCGCTCGGCCGGCAGGATCCGCCCGGGCCCGCGTCGGCGCCCTCACCGGCACCCTCACCGCAACAACTCGATGCGGCCCAAATCGCCATCATGGTCAAGCGCGGCGGGGAGTTCATGGCGAATGGGAATATCGGAGCCGCACGTGTGATGTTGCGACCTGCCGCAGAAGCAGGTGATGCGAGAGCAGCCTTTGCACTGGCCGAGACCTATGACCCCTTTGTGCTCGAGCGATTGGGCGCCAAGGGAGGAATCTCATCGGACGTCGCGCAGGCTCGAAGATGGTACGAGGCGGCGAAGGGCCTGGGCTCGACTGCTGCCACCGATCGCCTGGTGAGGCTTGCGCGGCGATCCGAGTGAAACCGCAAGCATCGAAGCGCCTTGAGCTCGAGTGCTCGCCACCGAGCGGACACAACAGGGAAATCCAGCGATGCGCATATCCCCGTCCTTGTGGACCTGCGTCCTGGCCGCGCTGCTGCTGCTGCCGGCGTCTCCGTGTGCAGCACAAAACCGTTCCGCAAGGCCCGCGGATGAGAATTCCAAGGCCGCCGAGATCAACAACTGGACTGTGGGTGTTGCGGGCGGCTTTTTCGAAGGCACCTTCATCCGTTTCGCGGTCGAACTGGCGAAGGGGCTGGATGATGGAGAAAACCTCCGAATCCTGCCGATCGTAAGCTACGGAGGCAACGAGAACGTCAATGATCTTCTCTATCTCAAGGGAGTCGATATAGCCATCGCCTATACCGACAGTCTGGAGCTCAGCAAGAGATCCGGGCGCGTCAAGAACATCGATCAGCGGATCAACTACATCTCCGAGCTGCTCGTGGGCGAATTCTATGTTTTCGCCCGGCCGGAGATAACGACGCTCAAGGACCTGGAGGGCAAGAAGGTCAGCCTGGGCACGAAAGGCGGGAGCGCCACGACCACCGGACCGATCGTGTTCGAACGCCTGGGCGTCCATCCCGAGTTCATCTACCTCAACAACACCATCGCGGTCGAGAAGATGAAGACCGGCGAGATCGCCGCGATCGTCTCGACCGGCGGCAAACCCAACGACCTGTTCGTCAAGCTCAAGCCGGAGCCGGGCCTCCACTTCGTGCCCATCGAGTACAGCGAGAAGCTTGCGGACTACTATCTTCCCTGCCCGCTGTCTCACGACGACTACCCACAGCTCATCCCGGAAGGACAGTCGATCGGAACCCTGTGCATGCCCGCCGTCCTCGCGGTCTACAACTTTCCCAACGGCAGTGACCGGGCAAGACGGCTGGCGCGCTTCATCGACTACTATTTCGAGCGCTTCGACAAGCTCAAACAGCCGTCGTTCCATCCCAAGTGGAAGGACATCAACATAGCCGCAACGGTGCCAGGCTGGAATCGGTATTGGCTGGCCGCGGAGAAGCTCGCCGCGATGCAGAAAACCGCTGAAGCAATTCCCAATTCGCTGGACAAGGAAGCGCTCTTTCGCAGATATCAGGAGTGGCAAAAGCAGCACGCCAAGAAGCAATAAAGCACTGCGATCCGACCTGGCTTCGGCAAATCTTGGCCTGGCCGTGGCTTCGATCTCGGCTTGAAAACGGGAGGGGGCAATGGTGACGACATCGACCACCGCGGACATCCGGCTGGTCGCATCCAGCGGCGCGCGTTGGGCGCAGCTCGTATTCGGCATCATCTGCATGGTGATGGTGGCCAATCTCCAGCTCGGATGGACGCCGTTCGTCGAGCCTATCGATCAGAAATATCATTGGGGTCGCTATGCGATCCAATGGGCCTTCACGATTTTCGTTCTCGCGCAAACCTGGTTGGTGCCGTTTCACGGATATCTGGTCGATCGGTTCGGCCCGCGCATCATGCTTGGCGGCGCGGGCATTCTCGTTGGCGCGGCCTGGGTCCTCAATTCCTATGCCGACTCGCTGTTCCTGCTTTACGTCGGGGCCGTGATCGGGGGCCTCGGCGTCGGCATCGTCTACGGCGGAGCGGTCGGCAACGCGCTTAAGTGGTTTCCCGACCGGCGCGGCCTGGCAGCAGGCGTGACGGCGTCCGGTTACGGTGCGGGCGCAGCGCTCACCGTCCTACCCATCCAAGGCATGATCCAGACGCAAGGATATGAAGCGGCATTTTTCTGGCTCGGGCTTGGCCAAGGCGTTGTCGTCCTGCTGGTGGCACAGCTGCTGCGGGCCCCGGCGCCAGGCGAAGTATCGATGCCGGTCGCGGCACGCGTGCAGCAGAGCCGGCGAGACTACGCTTTGCCCGAAGTCGTCAAGTCGCCGCCGTTCTGGGTCATGTACGCGATGTTCGTGCTCGTCGGTGTCGGCGGTCTGATGGCGCAGGCGCAGCTCGGGCCGATGGCCAGGGACTTCAGGATCGACAACGTGCCCGTCGCGATCCTCGGCCTGACGCTGCCGGCGCTCACATTCGCGCTGGCGCTCGACCGCGTGTGCAACGGACTGACGAGACCGATCTTCGGCTGGATCTCCGACCGCATCGGCCGCGAGAACACGATGTTCATCGCCTTCCTGCTGGAGGCGCTCGCCGTCTATGGTCTGCTCACTTTCGCGCACGATCCGTTCTGGTTCGTGGTCCTGTCCGGCGTGGTGTTTTTCGCCTGGGGCGAGATCTTTGCGCTGTTTCCCGCAATGTGCGCAGACCTCTATGGCAAGAAATTCGCGACGGCCAACTACGGCCTGCTCTACACCGCCAAAGGCGTGGCCGCGCTTGCCATCCCGTTGGCGAACCAGCTGCCGGCCGAGATGGCAAGCTGGAGGACCGTGTTCATGATCGCCGCCGCCCTCGACGTCGCGGCGGCTCTGCTGGCGCTGGTGGCTCTGAAGCCGATGCGAAGGCGGCTGGTGGCGTCGGACAAGTAGGCTCGTCCGCGCCGCAGCCATGACCGACTTCGGAAAAATCCCGCAATATGCGTCCTACGTTGCCCAGGACCCATTTCGGCATGGACTGCAATTTCCGGCGGTTCTGAACGAGCTCGGCGGTCTGACGAAGCGCGTTTTGGATGTCGGTACCGGGGATGGTCTTTTCTCCAGATTGATGGCCCGTGCGGGCGCCGTCGTCGTTGCCTACGACAAGTCGCCGGAGAAAATCGCCGAAGCGAGAGCGCACGAAGATGCGCAAGAGCTGGGCGTGGAGTACGTCGTCGCGACGCCGCGGACTTTCACGGCCGACCGCCTGTTTGATGCGGCAACGTCCGTCATGGTGTTGCCGTATGCTTCCGACCTTGACGAAATGGGGGCATTCTTCCACAACACCAGCGGGCATTTGGTTCCGGGAGGGAAATTCGTCTCGACCGTTCTCAATCCTGGTTTTTCCTCTTTTGAAAGAAATCTGGGCGTTCGGCGCGTCAAAAAGCTCGCCGGGAATCTGGTGCAAATGGAATTCCTGAGTGAAGCTTCGGGCGCGATCGTCATGAGCCCGATCTACCATCAATACTCCAGGGAGGAATATGAAAGCGTTGTTGCGCGGGAAGGAATGAGGTTCGAGTGGAAGAGATTATCTGCGACGCCCGAGGCGTTGATGCAAAAGGGTGAAGCGTTTTGGCGGCCCTGTCACGAAACCGAGCCCTACGTGCTGTTGATTGCGCGAAACGACTATTAGTGCCGTCGGATGAGCCCTACACCCGCGGCAGCGGCCGCTTCGTCCGCGCGGCCGACGGCACCTTCACCAGCGCCTCGCCGTCGAGCACGACGGCGTCGCCGACCCGGCAGGTGCAGGCGAGCCGCGCCCGCTGCCGCTGCGGGTCGAGCTCGGCGACCGTGACGGTCACCTCGACGGTGTCGCCGATGCGCACGGGCGCGCGGAAATTCAGCGTCTGCGAGACGTAGACGGCGCCCGGCCCCGGCAGGCGCGTGCCCAGCACCGCCGAGATCAGGCTCGCGGTGTAGAGCCCGTGCGCGATGCGGCGGCCGAACGAGGTTTTCGCCGCGAAATGCTCGGAAAGGTGGATCGGATTGCGGTCGCCGGTGAGCTCGGCGAAGCCGACCACGTCATTCGACGAGACCGTCTTGGCGAGCGTCTCGGTCATGCCGACCGAGAGGTCCTCGAAGTAGAGAATGCGCAGAGGGAGAACCATGTCGGCCAACTGTAGCCCGGATCGAGTGGAACGCGAAATCCGGGGCGGCCAGCCCCGCATTTCGCTGTCGCTCGACGCGGCTGCTTTGCTCTTTGGCGGTACCGGCAGCCGACCCATTCGTCCCCACTTGCCGCCCTTCGGGTTGGCACGATAGCGTTGCGCGACACCGGGTTCACCAGGGGATACGGCATGCGGTGCGGCTATCGGGCGGTCCTTCTGTCCTCGGCGCTCTGTCTCGCATCCAGCCTTGCGTCGGCGCAATCGCCCGTGTGCGACGCGGTCAAGCAGCTCACCGCCATCCGGGATCTCATGTCGCTCGCGATCGGCCCGCTCGTCGACCTCGGTGAGGCCGGCGACGACCCGGTCCAGCGGCGCGGGCCCGGCCAAGCGGTGGTGCCGGACACCACGGACTGCAAGGTGCATCGCACCGACTACAAGAGCAAAGGCGGACACGACCTCTCGTATTACTGCGAGATGAGCGACGCCCAGCCGCGCAGCCGCGATCACAAGCAGATCGTCCGCGACCTCAACGCGCGCCTGCGGCCGTGCTTGTCGGGCTGGAACGAGCAGGAGAATTTCCACGAGTCGAAGGACAGCGCGATGGCGTTTCTCAACACCTATTCGGTCGACTACACCAGGGGCCGCCGAAAGATTGCGATCATCCGCATCATGTCGCTCGACGACCAGAAAGCCTTCAGCACGACGTTCAACGTGATCGACAAGTTCGACAAATAGCGCGCCGCCGGCGGCGATCGTGTACACTCGCGGCATCGACCACGCCATCCCGCCCTCCCCGCCCCGCCCAAGTCACGCCGGAGAAGCAAGCATGAAAGCCGCCGTCGTCGGTGAACATGGTGTCGAGATCCGCGACCTGCCGAAGCCCGAGCCGAAGCCGAACGAGGTGCTGATCCGCGTGCGCGCCTCGAGCCTCAACCGCGCGGACCTGCTGGTGAGCCTGGGTCACCAGCACGGCGCGGTCGGCGGGGTCGGCGCGCGGCTCGGGCTCGAATGCGCCGGCGAGGTCGAGGGCGTGGGCAGCGAGGTGCAGCATGTCAAAGCGGGCGACCGCGTCATGGGCACGGCGCCGGGCGGCTACGCCGAATATGCGGTGACCGACGCGGCCCGCGTGCACCGCATCCCGGCCAACAACATGACCTTCGCCCAGGCCGCCTGCTTTCCGGTCGCTCTGCAGACCATGCACAACGCGGTCGTCACCGCCGGCCGCCTCAAACGCGGCGAGACGCTGCTGATCCAGGGCGCGAGCAGCGGCGTCGGGCTGATGGGCATGCAGATCGGCAAGGTGATGGGCGCCGCGCTGGTGATGGGCACCTCGACCAATCCGGTGCGCCGCGCCCGGCTCAAGGAGTATGGGTGCGACCTCGCGCTCGACTCGCGCGACCCGAAATGGCCGGACGAGGTCAAGAAGGCGACCGGCGGCAAGGGCGTCGACCTGATCGTCGACCAGGTCTCGGCGAGCGTCGCCAACCAGAACCTCGCGGCCGCCGCCGTGCTCGGCCGCATCGTCAATGTCGGCCGGCTCGGCGGCATGAAGGGCGATTTCGACTTCGACCTGCATGCGCTCAAGCGCATCGACTACATCGGCGTCACCTTCCGCACCCGCACGCTCGACGATGTGCGCGAGATCAACCGGCTGATGCGGGCCGACCTCTGGGGCGCGCTCGAGGCCGGCAAGCTCGCCATGCCGATCGACCGCACCTTCCCGTTGGAGAAGGCCGCCGATGCGCTCGCCGTGATGCGGGCGAACGCGCATTTCGGCAAGATCGTGCTGACGATGGAGTGAGTGCGCCGAAAAAGAGCCCCGGTCCATTTGCGGGACCGGGGCTGCATTGTCTGCGGCCTTGGGAGGAACTCGATGCCGCAGAACTTGGGGGAAGTATCCGTCGGACAGCCGCCGCCGTCCTTGACTTAGGTCAAATCGGATAGCCGTCTCGACGCCGCCCGGAATGGACCCCGCCGGGCGGTTGATCGTTCTACAGTTGGGGCCAAAGGGTCCGGCCAGTTTCGGCCGAATTCGCCCAGATCGACCATGCCGGGAGGATCGAATGACAAAGAAGCCGCGGTCGGCTACGCGCACGCTGCGCTCACGCCTGTGGTTCGACAACCCGGACAATCCGGGCATGACGGCGCTCTATCTCGAGCGCTACCTCAACTACGGAATCACCGCCGGGGAGCTGCGCTCGGGCAAGCCGATCATCGGCATCGCCCAGACCGGTTCCGACCTCTCGCCCTGCAACCGCCATCATCTCGAGCTCGCCCAGCGGGTGCGCGAGGGCATCCGCAGCGCCGGTGGCGTCGCGTTCGAGTTCCCATGCCATCCGATCCAGGAGACCGGCAAGCGGCCGACCGCGGCGCTCGACCGCAATCTCGCCTATCTCAGCCTCGTCGAGGTGCTGTTCGGCTATCCGCTCGACGGCGTCGTGCTCACCACCGGTTGCGACAAGACCACGCCGGCCTGCCTCATGGCGGCCGCGACCGTGAACATCCCGGCGATCGTGCTCTCGGTCGGGCCGATGCTCAACGGCTGGTGGAAGGGCGAGCGCGCCGGCTCCGGCACCGCGATCTGGCACGCCCGCCAGGAAATGGCGGCCGGCCGCATCACGGCGGACGAATTCCTCGACATCGCGGCCGCGACCGCGCCCTCGACCGGCCACTGCAACACCATGGGCACCGCCTCGACCATGAACGCGCTCGCCGAGGCGCTCGGCATGTCGCTGCCCGGCTGCGCCGCCATTCCGGCGCCCTACCGCGAGCGCGGGCAGATCGCCTACGCGACCGGCGTACGCGCGGTCGAGATCGTGCACGAGGACCTCAAACCCTCCGACATCCTCACCCGCAAGGCGTTCGAGAACGCGATCGTCGCCTGCTCGGCGATCGGCGGCTCGACCAACGCGCCGATCCACATCAATTCGATCGCCCGGCATGTCGGCGTGCCGCTCACCATCGAGGATTGGGAGAAGATCGGCTGCGACGTGCCGCTGCTGGTCAACATGCAGCCGGCCGGAAAATATCTCGGTGAGGAATACTTCCGCGCCGGCGGCCTGCCGGCCGTGATGCACGAGCTGATGCAGGCCAGGCGCATCCACGCGGACGCCCTGACGATCAACGGCAAGACCATGGGCGAGAACGTGCGCGCCGCCGTGGTGAGCGACCGCGACGTCATCCGCGGCTACGACGCGCCGCTGGTCAAGGACGCGGGCTTCCGCGTGCTGACCGGCAACCTGTTCGACAGCGCCATCATGAAGATGAGCGTGATCTCGGAGGAATTCCGCCAGCGCTACCTGGCGAACCCGAAGGATCCGAACGCGTTCGAGGGCCCCGCCGTCGTGTTCGACGGGCCGGAGGATTATCACGCGCGCATCGAGGACGCCTCGCTCGGCATCGACGAGCGCACGATCCTGGTGATGCGCGGGGTCGGCGCGATCGGCTATCCGGGCTCGGCCGAGGTGGTGAACATGCAGCCGCCCGCCGCGCTGATCAAACGCGGCGTCACCTCGCTGCCCTGCATCGGCGACGGCCGCCAGTCCGGCACCTCGGGCTCGCCGTCGATCCTCAACGCCTCGCCCGAGGCGGCGGCCGGCGGCGGCCTCGCGCTCCTGAAGAAGACCGGCGACCGCATCCGCGTCGATCTCGTCAAGGGCCGCGTCGACCTGCTGGTTTCGGAGCAGGAGCTCGCGGCGCGCCGCACGGCGCTCGCGCAGCAGGGCGGCTACCATTTCCCGGCGAGCCAGACGCCCTGGCAGGAGATCCAGCGCGGCATGGTCGAGCAGCTCGCCGACGGCATGGTGCTCACCCCGGCCGTCAAGTATCACCGCGTCGCGCAGAAGAGCGTGCCGCGCGACAATCATTGACCTCGTCATTGCGAGGCGTGCGAAGCACGCCGAAGCAATCTCCGCCACGCGCGCATGCGCAAGTGAATTGAGATTGCTTCGCTTCCGCCTACGCGCTATGCGCTACGGCGCGACTTATACCGCTCCGTAGCTCACGTAGTGAGCGAAGGCGGGTCGCTCGCAATGACGCATTTGGAGGACATCGTCATGCCCAACCGCCTGCGAGCCAAGACCGCTGTCATCACCGCTGCCGGCCAGGGCATCGGCCGCGCCATCGCCGAGCTGTTCATCGCCGAAGGCGCGCAGGTGATCGCGAGCGACCTCGACGACGCCAAGCTCAAGGGCCTTGCGGCGAAGAAGAGCGTGAAGCTCGACGCGCGCTCGACGCAAGAGATCGAGGCGCTGGCGCAATCGGTCGTGCACGATTTCGGCGCGCCGCACATCCTGGTGAACACCGCCGGCTTCGTGCACGACGGCACGGTGCTGGAATGCTCCGAGCCCGACTGGGACTTCTCCTTCGACCTCAACGTCAAGTCGATGCACCGCATGATCCGCGCGTTCCTGCCGGCGATGCTGAAGGAAGGGCGCGGCTCGATCGTCAACATGTCGTCGGCGGTCTCCTCGATCCGCGGCGTGCCCAACCGCTACGTCTACGGCGCCACCAAGGCCGCGGTGATCGGGCTGACCAAGGCGGTCGCGGCCGACTTCATCCGTTCGGGCATCCGCTGCAACGCGATCTGCCCCGGCACCATCCATTCGCCCTCGCTCGAGGAGCGCATCAAGGCACAGTCGGCGAAGACCGGGAAATCGCTCGACGACGTGCGCAAGGCCTTCGTCGACCGCCAGCCGATGGGCCGCCTCGGCACGCCGCAAGAGGTCGCCGCGCTCGCGCTCTTCCTCGCGTCGGACGAGTCGAGCTACATCACCGGCCAGGCGCATCTGGTGGACGGCGGGATGGCGTTGTGATCGCCGGCTGACCCGGCGGCCGCGCGGCTTGAACCGGCCGACGTCGAAACCCGACAAATCAAGCGGCGCACCACAGGGTGGTCCTCAGACCGCCAGGAGAGCCGCCATGACGCGGATTGTCTCGATCGTGCTTGCCGTTGCCACTCTTGCCAACGTCGCGACCACCACCGCCGGCGCCATGCACATCAACATGAGCGCCCCGCGCATCTCCGGCGGATTTGCCGGGGGAAGCCAGGCCTTCACCCCGCGGCCTTTCAACCGGATACCGAACGTCTCGATTCCGATTGGCACCCATCATGGGCCCATCAAGCACGCAAGACCGGCCAGCAAGGACTTCTGCGAAGCGATCTATCAGTGCTGCATCAAGTCCGGAGGGAAATTAGTGGCTTGCTGCAACGCCTACAACGACGACAGGTTCTGCCCTTATTAGACGCGTAGCCCGGGTGGCGCGCAGCGAAACCGGGCAAGCCTCAAGGCCCCGGATGGCGCTTCGCTCCGTCCGCACTATGTGCGGGCCGCCGGATAACGGGAGCATGGCCGCGCTTGTCCCGGCCATCCACGCCTGGGTACGGCCTGCCCTCAGACCAGCCGCGCGAAGATCAGCACCAGCCCGACCACCCCGATCAGCCACACGAGGGTCCTGATCCACGGTAGCCCGGCAACGTAAACCGCCGCATAGGCGAGCCGCGCCCAGAAGAACAGTTGCGCGCCGAGCGCCGTGGTGGCGTCGAGCTTGTTCGTCACCTGTGCGGCGAGCACCAGGGCCGTGAACAGCACCAGGCTCTGCAGCATGTTGCGGTGGGCGCGCTCGGCGCGGCCGGCCCAGCCGGTGATCTCCGGCATCTTCTCGCGGTTGCCGACCGCGGTCGGCAGGCCGACCTGCAGCGTAACGCCGATCACGGCGACGAGGCACTGCGCGAAGGCGAGCGCGACAGACCATACGAGCAGTTTGAGTTCGAGCGACATGGAATCCCTCCCCGGCTGCGAACGGCCTCTGTGAGAGCCGTGCGACGGGGAGGATAGCGCCGTCAAAGTGGCAGATCGAGAGCCTTCCAGGCCCCCTACTCGGCCGCGACCTTGTGGGCCGCGACGCCGCGCGCCTTGACCACCACCTTGATGGCGTCGTCGACCCGGTCCTTGGCGTAGCGCAGCGCCATCGGCAGGTCGTCGAGCGCGAACGTGTGGGTGTGGATCCTGGTCGCGTCGAAGCGCTTCTGCCGCATGAAGGCCTCGGCGCGGTGGGTCGCGCTCTTGCCCTCGCCGCGGATGCCGTAGAGATAGATGTTGTTGCGCACGATATGGGCGATGTCGACCGGCGTCTTCTCGTGCGTGAACGCCGCAAGGCACACCTTGCCGCCGCGATTGACCATGTGCACTGCTTCGTTGACGGCGTCGGGCGCGGCCGAGCATTCGATCACGTAGTCGACGCCCTTGCCGCCGTTGAGCCGCGTCACGGCCTCGACCACGTTCTCTTTGCGCACATTGACGACGTGGTCGGCGCCGAGTTCGAGCCCGATCTTGAGGCGGTTGTCGCGCGTGCCGGTGAGGATGACCGGATACGCGCCGAGCGCTTTTGCGACCGCGACGCCCAAAAGCCCGATCGGCCCCGGGCCGGTGACCACCACGCTTTCGCCCGCCACCAGGCCGCCCAGCTCGGTCAGGCCGTACATCGCGGTGCCGGCGGTGACGACCAGCGTCGCCTCCTCGTCCGACATGTCGTCGGCGATCGAGACCAGCGTGTTGATGTGGTTGACCTGGTACTCGCAGAAGCCGCCGTCGGTGGTGAAGCCGTTGGCGCGATGCCCCTTGTTCACCTCGCCGTAGTTGAGCCCGTAGTTGAGGCACGACGTGTACATGCCCTCGCGGCAGCGCTTGCACTGGCCGCAGCCGGCATGGATCTCGACCGCGACGCGCTCGCCGATGCGGTACTCGTCGACGCCCGGGCCGAGCGCCACCACGGTGCCCATGTATTCGTGGCCGGGCGTCCAGTTCTTGTTGAACGGCGGACCGCCTTCGATCATCGCGGGCGGGCCGTGATAGATGTTGTCGAGGTCGGTGGCGCAGATCGCGACCGCGTCGATGCGCACCAGCACCTCGGCCTGCCGCGGCACCGGCACCGGCTTCTGCGTCAGCGCGAGCTCGCCCGGGTTGCCGAGCACCCACGCCTTCATGCTGTCGGGGATCGGGAAGTCCTTGCTGGTCTTCACATGGGCGGGGGCGTACATCGCGGACTCCTTGGCAAGCGCATGCTCCGTTCCGGCGGGACATGCGCCCGTTCGCCGTAGGCCTTTTTCGGCGCGCGATGCCCTCCCCGTCAAGCCCGGGGGCGGCCTTGCGAGCGTTAAGGCGCTTTCGCGCGCTCGTGCGCGGAGGCCGGCGCGCCGAGCTCGAGCGACAGCGCGCGCGTCGCGGCCAGGACCTCGTCGCGCATGTGGCCGAGATGCTCCTCGCTCGCCCGCATGGTCGGGGTCGAGACGCTGATCGCGCCCACCACCGCGCCGGACTGATCGCGGATCGCGGCGCCGACGCAGACGACGCCGGGACGGAACTCCTCGTGGTCGAACGCGACGCCGGTGCGCCGCACGATCCGCAGCGCTTCGATCAGCGCGGCGATATCGGTGATGGTGTTGGGGGTGAACTTCGTCATGCCGTGCACCGTGACGACGCGGCGAATCTCGTCCTCCGGCAGCCAGGCGAGGATCGCCTTGCCGGTCGCGGTGGCATGCGCGGCCGCCGCGGTGCCCACGGTGCCGGCGTCGACCCGTACCGCGTGGCGCGACTCGCGCTTGAGCACGTTCACCAGCTCGTCGCCCTGCAGTGCCGCGAGCTGCACGGTCTCGCCGGTCGCCTGGTTGATGCGGTCGACCGCCGACTGCGCGCGGCGCGGCAGGTCGACCTGCAGGCAGACGTGGCTGAGATAGAGAATGCGGGCGCCGAGCGCGTAGCCGCGGCGGCCGAGCCCCTTGGTGACGAAGCCGCGCTGCACCAGCGTGGCGAGCAGATGGTGGCAGGTCGAGATGTTGAGGCCGGTGCGGCTGGCGAGCCGCGACAACGTGGTCTCGCCGCCGAGTTCCGCGATCGTCTCGAGCAGCGTCAGCGCGCGATCGACCGACTGAATGCTGGCGCCGTTCTGGTCGCGCTTCTTGTGATCCTTGACGGCGCTTCCGTCCCCAACGGTCGCATTCATGTCGGCCATTGTGCCCCAGCCTTCTCCCAAGCTGGCCGTTGCCGGCTCTACTTGCTTGAGTAGACAGGAGAAAAGCGCCTTGCCGATATGCTAGTCAAGGAGTTTTTAAAATTGCGAGAGTCGGCTTTCACGATACGAAAATATGGCAGCGCGGCCTGCCATAATCGCTAGGCAGCGCGGATCTGGCCGAGGAACCGGCCCACCGCCTGCTTGAGCTCGCCCGATTGCCGGGTCATCCGCTGCGCTGCCGTCACCACGACCTCGACCGCGGAGCCGGCCTGCACCGCCTCCTGGCCAACGCTCGCAATCGTCTCCGACACTTCATGTGTGCCGCGCGCCGCAACCGTGACGTTCGCCGCAATCTCGTGGGTGGCGGCCTGCTGTTGCTCGATCGTCACGGCGATACCGGACGAGACCTGATCGATCTCGCGCACGGTCGCGCCGACCTCGCCGATCACCCGCGCGGCGTCGTGCGCCGAAGCCTGCATCGAGTCGATTTGCGTGCGGATGTCCTCGGTCGCGCGCGCCACCTGCTGGGCCAGCGCCTTGACCTCCGCGGCCACCACCGCGAACCCGCGCCCCGCTTCACCGGCGCGCGCGGCCTCGATCGCGGCATTCAACGCCAGCAGGTTCGTCTGATTGGCGATCTGCGTGATCAGGATCACGACGTCGCCGATCTGCTGGGCGGAGGCCGCGAGCGTGCGAAAGATCTCATCGGTCCGCCCGCTATCCTGCGCGGCGCGGCGCGCCATCTCGGCATAACGCGTCACCTGGCTCGATATGTCGGCCAGGGAGGCGGCCATCTCTTCGGTCGCGGCCGCGACCGTCTCCACGTTGCTCGACGCCTGTCCCGACGCCGCCGCGACCGACTCGGCACGCTGGCGCGTGACGCCCACGACCCTGCTCACCTGATCGGCGCTCTGCTGGACCTCGTGGGCACCGGCCAGCACGCTCTCGACCGCGCGGCCGACCTCGGCCTCAAGCTGGTCGGCGATCTGCAACAGCATCGCCTTGCGCTCGGCCTCGGTGCGCTCGCGCTGCTCCCCTTGCTGGAGCATCAGATCGCGGTTCTCCAGCATCTTGCCGTGGAACACGCTGAACGCGCGTAGCATCGTTCCGATCTCGTCGCTGCGCTGGAAGCGCGGCAGCGTGACGTCGAGATCGCCATCGGCGAGGCGACGCATGGCGCCGGCCATCAAGGCCATCGGTCGCGAGATGCGCCGTCCGAAATAGACGGCAAGCGCCCCGATGCCGAGCGTCGTCAGCCCGATCAGCCACAGCATGTTCTGGCGCAACGCGGCGGACGCGCGCTGCGCCGAGCCGTATCGCGCCTCGGCGGCCGCGCGCACCTCGACCAGAACGGGCCGGATGCGTCCATAGATCGCGACCAGGTCCTCGGCTTCATCGTTGAGCGTGCTCTGCCCGACCATGAAGGCCATGAAGCTCATCCGATAGGTGCCGATCAGCCCCTTGATCTCCGCCTTGGTGGCGTCCGGCAGGTCGGTCGCGGCCAGCGCCGGCTCGAATTCCTCGACCCTCTTGGCGAGCTGGTCGCCGTACTTCTCGTCGCCGCGGAGCATGAAGTCCTTTTCGTGCCGGCGCATCATCAGCATCAGTACGGCGAGCCGCGGCTGATCGAAGTCGGCGAGCCGCTTCTCCACCACGTGCACGGCCTCGCGCAGCTTGCCCTGCAGACCCTCGTTCTCGTTCAATCCGAGCACGCGCTGCGCGCCCACCACGTTGTGGAATCGCGTCTTGTACATGTTGACGCCGGAACGCAACGCCTCGGCGCGCTTGAGCGGGTCGTCGCTCGGGAGCGGCTCGATCATCTGCTGGACCGTGTCGAGGGTTTCGCCGAGCCGCGCCATCACCTGGTCGTGCCGCGCGATGGTCTTCTCGTCGTGCTTCTGTAGAAATTCGGTCGCGAGCTGGCGCGCCTCGAGAAAGCCTTCGGTCGCGCCGGCCACCAGAGTCTCGAGCGCCGCCGACTCGTCGGCCGACCGCTGCGCCTCCGCCTCGAACCGCAGGCCGACCAGATAGATGGTGCCGATCAGCGCGACCCCGCCGACCCCGAGCGCGGCGATCTGCGCCCGCAATCCGAGTCTCATCCACGCACGGCGTTTGCGGCCGGCGCGCCGGTTCCAAAGGCGCCGCAGCATGCATTTCCCCACCGATCACCGCAATGCCTACCGAATTCTAGTTAATGGCCGCTTTACCGCACGTCGCGGGCGTCCGCGGCCGCAACCGATACGCGGCCTCAGGCGTGCCGCGAGATCGCCGGCACCCACGGGAGCAGGCCTGCGGGACCGGGCCGGCCGAACAGATAGCCCTGCACCTGATTGCAGCCGGCGGCACGCACCAGCGAGAGCTGCTCCTCGGTCTCGACGCCTTCCGCCGTGGTCACGATGCTCAGGCTGCGGGCGAGCCCGGTGATCGCGCAGACGATGGCGGCGCAGTCGGAACGGCTCGCCAGCTCCTGCACGAACACCCGGTCGATCTTGATCTTGTCGAACGGGAACATGCGCAGATAGCCGAGCGACGAGTAGCCGGTGCCGAAATCGTCGAGCACGATCGACACGCCGAGGCTCTTGATCGCGTGCAGCGTCGCGAGGCTGCCTTCGCTCTTCTCCAGCAGCACCGACTCGGTGATCTCGAGCTCGAGCCGCTCGGCCGCGAGGCCGGAGCGCTCGAGCGCCCCGGTGACGACATCGACCAGGTCGCCGCGGCGGAACTGCGCCGGCGACAGGTTGACGGCGATCCGCACGTGCCCCGGCCATGCGGCCGCCTCGGCGCACGCCTCGCCGAGGATCCACTCGCCGAGCGCGTCGATCAGCCCGATCTCCTCGGCGAGCGGGATGAACTGGTCGGGGCCGATCAGGCCGCGGCGCGGATGGCGCCAGCGCACCAGCGCCTCGGCGCCGCACGGCTCGCGCGTCGCCGCCGCCATGACGGCCTGGTAGTGCAGCGCGAACTCGCCGCGCGCCAGCGCGTTGCGCAGATCGACCTCCAGTGCGCGGCGCAGCTGCACCGCCGCGTCCATCTGGCTCTCGTAGAACCGGAAGCAGTTGCGGCCGTCCGACTTCGCGCGATAGAGCGCGAGGTCGGCGTGCTTGAGCAGCATGCTCGAGTCGCCACCGTCGTCGGGCGCGACCGCGATGCCCATGCTGATGCCGATCGCCACCGGGTGGCCCTCGATCTCGTAGGGCGCGCCGATCGCCTCGATCACGCGGCGCGCAAGCGCGGCCGCCTCGCCGCGCGCGTCGGCCCGCACCACCTGCAGGATGGCGAATTCGTCGCCGCCGAGCCGGCCGACCGTGTCCGGCTCGCTCACCAGCTCGTCGAGCCGGCTCGCCACCGACTTGAGCAGCAGGTCGCCGATCGGATGCCCGAGCGAGTCGTTGACCGCCTTGAACAGGTCGAGATCGAAGATGAACAGCGAGAACTGCGTGCCGGCGGCGGCGAGCCGCGCCAGCGACTCGTTC
>Ga0126371_10001250_pt1 | contig 21431 bp, 16 predicted proteins | sample PanSoiMetaPlot_4_FD_110145 | JGI IMG/M metagenome (GOLD analysis project Ga0126371, IMG submission 110145) | Tropical forest soil microbial communities from Panama - MetaG Plot_4 | ecosystem: Environmental > Terrestrial > Soil > Tropical forest > Bulk soil | place: Panama | collected 2016-02-17 | reverse complement strand
TCTCGCTCACCGCCAACCCGTCGCATCTCGAGATCGTCAACCCGGTGGTGCTCGGCAAGGTGCGCGCCAAGCAGGACCAGCGCGGCGCGACGCCGGAAGACCGCACCATGGTGATGCCGCTCTTGATCTCCGGCGACGCCTCGTTCGCCGGCCAGGGCGTGATCGCGGAATGCTTCGGGCTCTCGGGCCTGCGCGGCCATCGCACCGGCGGCTCGGTGCACTTCATCGTCAACAACCAGATCGGATTCACCACCTATCCGCGCTACTCTCGCTCGTCGCCCTACCCGTCCGACGTCGCCAAGATGATCGAGGCGCCCATCTTCCACGCCAACGGCGACGACCCCGAGGCCGTGGTGTTCGCGGCCAAGATCGCGACCGAGTTTCGGCAGAAATTCCAGAAGCCGGTCGTCATCGACATGTTCTGCTATCGCCGGCACGGCCACAACGAGGGCGACGAGCCGTCGTTCACCCAGCCGCTGATGTACAAGAAGATCGCGACGCATCCGACCACGCTCGAGATCTACGGCAAGAAGCTCGCCTCCGAGAACGTCGTCACCGACGGCGAGGTCGAGAAGATGCGCGCGGACTGGCGCGCGCGCCTCGACGCCGAGCTGGAGGCGAGCCAGGGCTACAAGTCGAACAAGGCCGACTGGCTCGACGGCCGCTGGGCCGGCTTCAAGGTCGCCGAGGTCTCCGACGATCCGCGCCGCGGCAACACGGGCTTTGCGGCCGCGAAACTCAAGGAGATCGGCCGCAAGATCACGGCGGTGCCGCAGAGCTTCCACGCCCACCGCACCATCCAGCGCTTTCTCACGACCCGCGCCAAGGCGATCGAGACCGGCGAAGGCATCGACTGGGCGACCGCGGAGGCGCTGGCGTTCTGCTCGCTCCTCACCGAGGGTCACCCGGTACGCCTCTCGGGCCAGGATTCCGAGCGCGGCACCTTCTCGCAGCGCCACTCGGTGCTGATCGACCAGGAGAACGAGGACCGCTACACGCCGTTCAACCAGCTCGGTGGGAATCAAGCGCGCTACGAGGTCATCAATTCAATGCTCTCCGAGGAGGCGGTGCTCGGCTTCGAGTACGGCTACTCGCTGGCGGAGCCCAACGCGCTGACCATGTGGGAGGCGCAGTTCGGCGACTTCGCCAACGGCGCCCAGGTGATCTTCGACCAGTTCGTCTCCTCCGGCGAGCGCAAGTGGCTGCGCATGTCGGGCCTCGTCTGCATGCTGCCGCACGGCTACGAGGGCCAGGGGCCGGAGCATTCCTCGGCGCGGCTCGAGCGCTTTCTGCAGATGTGCGCCGAGGACAACATGCAGGTCGCCAACTGCACGACGCCCGCGAACCTGTTTCACATCCTGCGCCGCCAGCTCAAGCGTGATTTCCGCAAGCCGCTGATCCTGATGACGCCGAAGAGCCTGCTGCGCCACAAGCGTGCGGTGTCGCGGCTCGCCGAGATGGACGCCGGCACCACGTTCCACCGCCTGCTGTGGGACGACGCGCAGATGCTGCCGGACGAGAAGATCAAGCTGGTCGAGGACGCAAAAATCCGCCGCGTCGTGTTGTGCGCCGGCAAGGTCTATTACGACCTCTACGAGGAGCGCGAGAAGCGCGGCATCGACGACATCTACCTGCTGCGGCTCGAGCAGCTCTATCCGTTCCCCACCAAGGCGCTGATGACGGAGCTCACGCGCTTCAAGCAGGCCGAGATCGTCTGGTGCCAGGAGGAGCCGCGCAACATGGGCGCGTGGTTCTTCGTCGACACCTTCATCGGCTGGGTGCTCAACCAGATCGGCGCCAAGAACCGGTTCGCGCGGTACGCCGGCCGCCCGGCCGCCGCCGCCACCGCGACCGGCCTGATGCCGAAGCACATGGCGCAGTTGAAGCAGTTCCTCGAAGAAGCATTAGGATAACTCATCGTCATGCCCGGCCTTGTGCCGGGCATCCACGTCTTTCGTTTTGCAAGCAAGACGTGGATGGCCCGGACAAGCCGGGCCATGGCGGGAAGGAAAACAACATGACCGATATTCGCGTCCCGACGCTCGGCGAATCCGTCACCGAGGCCACCATCGGCAAGTGGTTCAAGAAGCCCGGCGAGGCGGTCGCGGTCGACGAGCCGCTGGTCGAGCTCGAGACCGACAAGGTCACCATCGAGGTGCCGGCGCCGGCGGCCGGCGTTCTCTCCGACATTGCCGCGAAGGACGGCGACACGGTCGCGGTCGGCGCGCTGCTCGGGCAAATCACGGATGGCGCCGCTGCCGCCGCCGTGCCGAAGGCAAAGCCCGCGGCACCACCTGCCGCCAAGTCCGCGCCTCAGCCCGCTGCCGCGGCGGCTCCGCCCAAGCAAGCGCCCGAGGCGCCCGTCGCGCCATCGGTGCGCCGGATCGCGGCCGAGAGCGGCGTCGATCCCGCGACGGTTCCGGGCTCCGGCAAGGACGGCCGCGTCAGCAAGGGCGACATGCTCGCCGCGATCGAGCGCGCCGCCGCGCAGCCGACGCCCGTGCCGCAGACGGCGGCGGCCGTGCAGGTACGCGCGCCCTCGCCCGCCGACGACGCGGCGCGCGAGGAGCGCGTGAAGATGACGCGGCTGCGCCAGACTATCGCGCGCCGGCTCAAGGAGGCGCAGAACACCGCCGCCATGCTCACGACCTTCAACGAGGTCGACATGAGCCACGTGATGGCGCTGCGCAACCAGTACAAGGATCTGTTCGAGAAGAAGCACGGCGTGAAGCTCGGCTTCATGGGCTTCTTCGTGCGCGCCTGCGTGCAGGCGCTCAAGGAAATTCCCGCCACCAACGCCGAGATCGACGGCGCCGACCTGATCTACAAGAACTACTACCACATCGGCGTCGCGGTCGGCACCGAGAAGGGCCTGGTGGTGCCGGTCGTGCGCGACTGCGACGCGAAATCGCTGGCCGAGATCGAGAAGGAGATCGCCGGCTTCGGTCGCCGCGCGCGCGAGGGCACGCTCAGGATCGAGGAGATGCAGGGCGGCACCTTCACGATCTCCAACGGCGGCGTCTACGGATCGCTGATGTCGACGCCGATCCTCAACGCGCCGCAGTCCGGTATCCTCGGCATGCACAAGATCCAGGAGCGGCCGATGGTGGTCGGCGGCAAGATCGAAGCGCGCCCGATGATGTATCTCGCGCTCTCCTACGACCACCGCATCGTCGACGGCCGCGAGGCGGTGACGTTCCTGGTGCGCGTGAAGGAATGCCTGGAAGACCCGGCGCGGCTGGTGCTGGATTTGTAGGTTCTCTCCTCGTCATGGCCGGGCTTGTCCCGGCCATCCACGTCTTTCCAGTTTATGCGGCGAAGACGTGGATGTCCGGGACAAGCCCGGGCATGACGAGTGGATCGGAGTTTTTCTTATGGCTTACGATCTCATTGTCATCGGCTCAGGTCCCGGCGGCTACGTCTGCGCGATCCGCGCCGCGCAGCTCGGGCTCAAGACCGCGGTGGTCGAGAAGGACAAGACCTTCGGCGGCACCTGCCTCAACATCGGCTGCATTCCGTCGAAGGCGCTGCTGCATGCCTCGGAGCTGTTCGAGGAGGCCGGGCACGACTTCGGCAAGATGGGCATCAAGGTCGCGGCGCCGGCGCTCGACCTCGCCGCCATGATGAAGTTCAAGGACGAGGGCGTCGACGGCAACGTCAAGGGCGTCGCGTACCTCTTCAAGAAGAACAAGATCGACACGTTCCAAGGCGTCGGCCGCATCGCGGCGCCCGGCAAGGTCGAGGTCACGGCGGCCGACGGAAAGAAGCAGACCGTCGAGACCAAGAACATCGTGATCGCGACCGGCTCGGACGTGGCGCGCTTGCGCGGCATCACGATCGACGAGAAGCGGATCGTATCGTCGGCCGGCGCGCTGGTGCTGCCGTCGGTGCCCGCGAAGCTCCTGGTGGTCGGCGCCGGCGTGATCGGGCTCGAGCTCGGCTCGGTGTGGCGGCGGCTCGGGTCGCAGGTGCAGGTGGTCGAGTTCCTCGACCGCATCCTGCCCGGCATGGACCTCGACGTGGCGAAAAGCTTTCAGCGCATCCTGCAGAAGCAGGGCATGACGTTCAAGCTCTCGTCCAAGGTCACCGCGATCGACGCGTCGGGCGGCAAGCTCAAGGCGAGCGTCGAGCCGGCGGCGGGCGGCGCGGCCGAGACCATCGAGGCGGACGTGGCGCTGATCGCGATCGGCCGCGTGCCCTACACGGAAGGGCTCGGGCTCGAGGCCGCGGGCGTCAAGCTCGACGATCGCCGCCGCATCGCGGTCGATGCGCATTTCGCGACCAGCGTCCCCGGCATCTACGCCATCGGCGACGTGATCGCCGGGCCGATGCTGGCGCACAAGGCCGAGGACGAGGGCGTCGCCGCCGCCGAGATCATCGCGGGCCGCGCCGGCCACGTGAACTACGATGTCATTCCGAACGTGATCTACACGTTTCCGGAGGTCGCCTCGGTCGGCAAGAGCGAGGAAGAGCTCAAGGCCGCCGGCATCGCCTACAACACCGGCAAGTTTCCGTTCACCGCCAACGGCCGCGCCAAGGTCAACCAGCAGACCGACGGCTTCGTGAAGATTCTCGCCGATGCGAAGACCGACCGCGTGCTCGGCGTGCACATCGTCGGCCCCGACGCCGGCAACATGATCGCCGAGGCCGCGGTTGCGATGGAATTCGGCGCCTCGTCCGAGGACATCGCGCGCACCTGCCACCCGCACCCGACGCTGACCGAGGCCGTCAAGGAAGCCGCCATGGCGGTCGAGAAGCGATCGATCAGCATGTGATGAGCTTTTTCCTCTCCCCCGCAAGCGGGGGAGAGGGCCCTCAGAGTCTGCCGCTCGGCAGCATCACGCGAAATGCAAGGCGTGCGGGGCAAGCAGGCCGATGGCCATGAAGCCGAGGCCGACAATGCCGAGGCCGCCGGCGACCCAGGCGAGCCAGATCATGCCGGTGATGATGGTCGCCGAGGCGAGCACGATGCCGATCTGGAAGGCCGCCGAGGCGAATTCGTAGTGGTGGTAGCGCGCCAGCGACGTCTCGCGCTGCTCCTCGGAGTGGCGCGCCCTCTCCATCAGCTGCTTGCGGCCGTTGCGGCCCGGATCGTCGTCGTTGCGGGCGGCCTCCTTGCGCCAGGCCTCGATCTGCTTGGCCGCCGCGGCCTTGAGGTCCTCGTCCGTCGCCGTCTTGGTGAGAAGCGCCATGGTGTCGGCGGCGGTCTGCACCTGGCCCATGCGGATGGTCTTGGCCTGGTAGAATGCCCAGTCGTCCGAGGCCTGGACATTGTAGCTGATCGCCGCCGTCTGGGCGCTCTTGCCGAGCGTCTCGGAGAAGGCGAGAAACAGCGCCAGGACGGCGATCAGCAGCGCAATGCTCCTGTTGGAGTGCGATGCGTGCTCGATGTGCTCGGAATGTTCCAGCTCCTCGTGCGGCCCGGCCATGGTGTGTCGCTCCCTGTTCCCGCCGCAGACGATGGACGGACGCGGGGTTTGGCGCAAGAGGTGTGAATAGGCCGTCGCGCAATCGTCACGCGCGCGGATGGGCGCCGCGATAGGCCTCGAGCAGGCGCTCGCTGTCGACCGCCGTGTAGATCTGCGTGGTCGAGAGCGAGGCGTGGCCGAGCAGCTCCTGGATGGCGCGCAGGTCGCCGCCGCGGGCGAGCAGATGGGTCGCGAACGAGTGGCGCAGCGCGTGCGGGGTCGCGGTATCGGCGAGGCCGAGCGCGCCGCGCAGCCGCTCCATGGCGAGCTGGATGATGCGCGGCGACAACGGCCCACCCTTCTCGCCGACGAACAGCGGGCCTTCCCGTGGCAGGTCGTAGGGGCACAGCGCCACGTAGTCGGCGATGAACTTTCCGACCTGCGGCAGCAGCGGCACCATGCGGGTCTTGTTGCCCTTGCCGGTGACGGTGAGCGCATCGCGGCCGCCGACGACGTCCTTCGGCTTGAGGCTCAGCGCCTCCGAGATGCGCAGCCCGCAGCCGTAGAGCAGCGCCAGCACGGCGGCGTCGCGTGCCAGCACCCAGGGCGCACGTTCCTCGCCGGCGCGGAGATCCGCGTCGGCAACGCGCTTGGCGCTCGCGACGGAGAGCGGCTTGGGCAGCGTCCTGCCGATCTTCGGCGCCCGCACGGCCGCGAGCGCGCCGACCTTGCCCTTGCCGTCGCGCTCGAGAAAGCGGGCGAACGAGCGCGCGCCGGCAAGCGAGCGCATGAGCGAGCGGGAGCCGATGCCGCCGGCGCGCCGCGCCGCCATGAAGGCGCGCACGTCCGCGGGCGCGAGCCGCGCCAGCGCCGCCAGCGTGACGCGGCGGCCGAGATGCTCGGCCAGGAAGGCGAGGAACTGATGCACGTCGCGGCGGTACGCATCGAGCGTCTTGCCCGACATGCGCCGCTCGGCGCCGAGATGGACGAGCCAGCGGCCGACCTCGGCCGCCACCTCCTGGTCGGCGAACGGAAGCTCTTCTGGTTTGCGGCGCGTCATCGTTTCACATCGTGGAGCTTCACTGATTGGCGCATATTCTTGTCGGCGAACCGGGGTCCACTTCGCCGGAATATGCGCCGGCCATGTTATCGCATCATCCTGGTTCATCACTCCTTAACCGGCGGCCTCCCGCGATCCTGCATGCGGTGCTACGCTGATGGCCTCTAAAGGGAATGACATATGGCCGAACGACTGATCACCGATATCGGCGGCCTGCCGGCCGGCGAGGTGCCGCGCCAGGAGGCGCCGCCGCTGTTCTGGCAGAAGCACATGCTGGCGCTGTTCAACGTGCTGTGGAGCAAGGGCGTCATCAACCTCGACGAATACCGCCGCACCATGGAGGAGATGGCGCCCGACGCCTACAACAAGTCGACCTTCTACGGACGCCGGCTCGACGGGATGATCAGCCTGCTGGTCGAGAAGGGCCTGATCGATCGCGCCGACCTGGCGGCGCGCACCGACGCGATCCTGCGCAAGGGCACGCGCGACCATGCCGCCTGACGCGAATGCCACCTTCGCGCCCGGCGACCGCGTGCGCATCGTCGATCTCGGCAAGCCCGGCCACGTGCGCACGCCGATGTATGTGCGCGACAAGGTCGGCATCATCGACCGTTACTGCGGCCGCTTCGAGAACCCGGAGGAGCGCGCCTATGGCCGCATTGGCCGCACTCGCATCCCGCTCTATCGCGTGCGCCTCAGGCAGCGCGACCTGTGGCCCGACTACGCGGGCGCCGAGTCTGACACGCTCGTCCTCGAAATCTACGATCACTGGCTCCGGCCGGCCTGATCGCATTTTTAGAATACCGGAGACTACGCATGAGTGCCGACCATTCCGACCATGATCATCATCACGATCATGATCATGCGCATCAACACGCGTCCGGCGGCAAGCATCCGCCGCATCCCATCCGCGAGGATGACGACGTCGAGCTCACCCCCGGCGAGGCCAAATTCCTCGCGCTCAAGGGCCTGCTGATCGAGAAGGGCCTGCTCACCGCCGACGAAATCCGCCGGCGCCACGAGATCAACGATCGCGGCACGCCGCACCAGGGCGCCCGCATGGTCGCCAAGGCCTGGCTCGATCCCGCCTTCAAGGCGCGCATGCTGCACGACGGCAAGGCGGCGGCGCGCGAGCTCGGCATCGAGGTGACCGAGGCCGACCTGATGGTGATCGAGAACACGCCGCAGCGGCACAACCTGATCGTCTGCACGCTGTGCTCCTGCTATCCGCGCTCGCTGCTCGGCGAGCCGCCGGCGTGGTACGTGAGCAAGGCCTACCGCTCGCGCGCCGTGCGCGAGCCGCGCCAGGTGCTGCGCGAGTTCGGCCTCGCGGTGCCGGAGACCGTGGAGGTGCAGGTGCACGACAGCAACGCGGATCTGCGCTACATCGTGCTGCCGCTGCGGCCGGCCGGCACCGAAGGGATGAGCGAGGAAGCGCTCGCCGCCCTCGTTTCGCGCGACTGCCTCGTCGGCGCCGCGCTGCCCGGAAAACCAGCGAGCGCGTGACCGCGTGCCGGTCGGCCCAGGCCGGCCGCGCAAAGTTCGAGCCTCTGGACCGAGTCGGGCGAGGAGTCCAAGTGAGGAGTCCATGAGCACGAGCGAGTTCAACGTCCGCGGCATCCTGGCCGGCGAGGCCCCGCCGGAGACGCCGGTTACGATCAGAGGCTGGGTGCGCACCCGGCGCGACTCGAAGGCCGGCATCTCCTTCGTCCACTTGTCGGACGGCTCGGCGTTCCATCCCGTCCAGGTCGTCGCGCCCAATACGCTGTCGAACTACGCCGACGAGGTGCTCAAGATCACCACCGGCTGCGCGATCGAGGCCACCGGCGTCATCGTGCCGTCGCCCGCCAAGGGCCAGCCCTTCGAGATGCAGGCGAGCGCCATCCGCGTGATCGGTTGGGTCGACGATCCGGACACCTATCCGATCCAGCCCAAGCCCCACACCATGGAGTTCCTGCGCGAGGTCGCGCACCTGCGGCCGCGCACCAACGTCATCGGCGCGGCGACGCGCGTGCGCCACACCCTCGCCCAGGCGATCCATCGCTTCTTCCACGAAAACGGATTCTTCTGGGTCAACACGCCGATCATCACGTCGTCCGACGCCGAGGGCGCGGGCGCGCTGTTTCGCGTCTCGACCCTCGATCTCGCCAACCTGCCGCGCACGCCCGCGGGCAAGATCGATTTCGCCCAGGACTTCTTCGGCCGCGAGGCGTTCCTCACGGTGTCGGGCCAGCTCAACGTCGAGGCCTACTGCCTCGCGCTGACCAAGGTCTACACCTTCGGCCCGACGTTCCGCGCCGAGAACTCCAACACCAGCCGCCACCTCGCCGAGTTCTGGATGATCGAGCCGGAGATCGCCTTCGCGGACCTCTCCGACAACGCGACGCTGGCGGAGCGGCTGCTGAAATACGTCTTCGCGGCGCTGCTGAACGAGCGGCGCGAGGACCTCGCCTTCTTCGATGAGCGTGTCGAGAAGGGCCTCGTCGCCAAGCTCGAGGGAATCGTCGCCTCCGACTTCGTGCGCATGGACTACGGCGAGGCGATCGGCGTGCTGGAGCGGGCGCAGGAGAAGAAGGAAAAATTCGAGTTTCCGGTGCGCTGGGGCATCGACCTGCAGTCGGAGCACGAGCGCTTCCTGACCGAGAAGCACGCCAAGAAGCCGGTGATCGTGATGAACTACCCGAAGGACATCAAGGCGTTCTACATGCGGGTGAACGACGACGGAAAGACCGTGGCCGCCATGGACGTGCTGGCGCCCGGCATCGGCGAGATCATCGGCGGCAGCCAGCGCGAGGAGCGGCTCGACGTGCTCGACGCGCGCATGACCGAGCGCGCGATCGACAAGGAGCACTACGGCTGGTACCGCGACCTGCGCCGCTACGGCACCGTGCCGCACGCCGGCTTCGGGCTCGGCTTCGAGCGCACCCTCGCCTATGTGACCGGGCTCGCCAATGTGCGCGACGCGATCCCGTTCCCGCGTACGCCGGGGCACGCACAGTATTGACATGCTTCTGACCGTCATGGCCGGGCTTGTCCCGGCCATCCACGTCTTGCTTAATGCCTTCCGCAAAGACGTGGATGCCCGGTACATAGGCGAGCGAAGCGACGCCGTTCTTCGAACGGCTATGGCCGGGCATGACGAGCCAGGATCGAGTCTGCCAGCGTGACGTCCTCCGCCACAATTCGTCTCGGCCTCGACATCGGCGGCACGTTCACGGACGTGGCGCTGGAAGTCGGTGACCGCCGCTTCACCGCAAAGACCCTCACCACGCCGCGCGCGCCCGAGGAGGCCGTGGTCGCGGCCCTGCGCATGGTCACCGCCGAGGCCGGCGTCGTGCCCGGCGAGGTGAGCCTGATCGTGCACGGCACCACGCTCGCGACCAACGCCATCATCGAGCGCAAGGGCGCCAGGACCGCGCTGCTCACCACCGAAGGTTTCCGCGACGTGGTCGAGATCCGCCACGAGAACCGGTTCGAGCAGTACGACGTCAACATCGACCTGCCGCCGCCGCTGGTGCCGCGCCGCCTGCGCTTTCCGGTGCGCGAGCGCATCGACGCGCAGGGCAGCGTGCTGCGGCCGCTCGACGCCGCGAGCCTCGCGACCGCGATCGACGCGCTGGCGGCGCAAAACGTCGAAGCCGTCGCGGTCGGCTTCCTGCACAGCTTCACCAATCCGGAGCACGAGCGGCGCGTCGGCGAGGCGATCCGGGCGCGGCTGCCCGAGGTCGCGGTGACGCTCTCGTCCGACGTGTCGCCCGAGATGCGCGAGTACGAGCGCTTCTCCACCGCCTGCGCCAATGCCTACATCCAGCCGCTGATGGGGCGCTACCTCGGCAAGCTCGAGCGCGAGCTCGCGCGCGCCGGCTTCACGTGCCCGATGCTGCTGATGAGCTCGGGCGGCGGCATCACGACGATCGAGACCGCGATCCGCTTTCCGGTGCGCCTCGTCGAGTCGGGGCCGGCCGGCGGCGCCATCTTCGCCGGCTGCATTGCGCGCCAGCACGGGCTCGACGAGGTGCTTTCCTTCGACATGGGCGGCACCACCGCAAAAATCTGCCTGATCGACAAAGGCCGGCCGCAGACGGCGCGCGCGCTCGAAGTGGCGCGCATCTACCGCTTCCTCAAGGGCAGCGGCCTGCCGCTGCGCATTCCGGTGATCGAGATGGTCGAGATCGGCGCCGGCGGCGGCTCGATCGCGCGGGTCGACTCGCTCGGGCGCATCGCGGTCGGGCCGGAGAGCGCGGCTTCCGAGCCGGGGCCGGTGTGCTACGGCCGCGGCGGCACCGAGCCGACCGTGACGGATGCCGACGTGGTCCTGGGCCGCATCGATCCCGCGACCTTCTCGGGCGGAAAGATGTCGCTCGACACGGCGGGCGCCAAGGGCGCGGTCGCGGAGCGGATCGGCACGGCGCTCAGTCTCGCGGCCGAGCACGCGGCACTCGGCATCAGCGAGATGGTCGACGAGAACATGGCGAATGCGGCGCGCGTGCACGCGATCGAGAGCGGCAAGGATCTGCGCGCACGCACCTTGATCGCGTTCGGCGGCGCCGCGCCGCTGCATGCGGCGCGCGTCGCCGAGAAGACCGGCGTGACCCGCGTCCTCGTGCCGGCCAATGCGGGCGTCGGCTCGGCGGTCGGCCTGCTGCGTGCGCCGGTCGCCTACGAGATCGTGCGCGGGCGGCTCACGCGGCTGGGCGGCTTCGACGCGGCGGCCGCCAACGCCCTGCTCGCCGAGATGCGCGCCGAGGCGGAAGCGATCGTGCGGCAAGGCGCGCCCAGCGCCGTGCTGACCGAGCGGCGCTCCGCCTTCATGCGCTACCGCGGCCAGGGCCACGAGATCGCGGTCGAGCTGCCGGTGCGGGACTTCGCGGCGGCGGACCGCGCGTTGATCGCCGAGCGCTTCGCGGCTGCCTATGGCGCGCTTTACAGCCGCGCGCTTCCCGGGGTCGAGATCGAGATCCTGAGCTGGGTGCTCTCGCTGAGCGCCCCCGCCGAAGGCCGCCTCGCCGACCCGGCGCCGGAGCAGCCGAGCGAGCCGAAGGCGCGCGCGCGGCGTCATGTGTTCGATCCCGACAGCGGCGAGTTCGCCGACGTGCCGATCTACTGGCGGCCGGACCTCGCGCCCGGCGCGCGCATCCGCGGCCCGGCGGTGATCGCCGAGGAAGAGACCTCGACGGTGGTGAGCGCATCGTTCGACGCGCGCATCGACCGTTTCGGCTACATTGAGCTGACCCGACGCGAGGCCTGATCGATGGTCGCCCGCCCGAACGCCGCGCTTGCGCAGATACACACCCAGATCATGTGGAGCCGCCTGATCGCGGTGGTCGAGGAGCAGGCGCAGACCATGCTGCGCACGGCCTTCTCGACCTCGGTGCGCGAGGCCGGCGATCTCTCGGCGGGCGTGTTCGACCGCGAGGGCCGCATGCTGGCGCAGGCGGTGACCGGCACGCCCGGCCACGTCAACTCGATGGCCAATGCGGTCATCCATTTCCTCAAGGTGTTTCCGCTCGCGCAGATGAAGCCGGGCGACCACTACATCACCAACGATCCCTGGCTCACCTCCGGCCACCTGCACGACATCACGGTGGTGACGCCGAGCTTCTATCGCGGCGAGCCGGTCGGGCTCTTTGCCAATACGATCCACGTGGTCGACATCGGCGGGCTCGGCATGGGACCGGACGGCCGGCAGGTGTTCGAAGAGGGCCTCGCGATCCCGATCATGCCGCTCGCGCGCGAGGGCGTGATGAACGAGGACCTGCTGCGCCTGGTGCGCGCCAATGTGCGCGAGCCGCTGCAGGTCGAGGGCGATATCTATGCGTGCGCGGCCTGTAACGATGAAGGCAGCCGGCGTCTCGTCGAGATGATGGACGAGTTCGAGATAGCCAATCTCGACCGCCTCGGCGACACCATCGTGGAGGCCTCGCGCGAGGCGACGCTCGCTCGCATCCGCGCGCTGCCGAAGGGCACCTATCGCAACAGCCTGACCATGGACGGCTACGACAAGCCGCTCACGCTGACGGCGGCGCTGACGATCTCCGACGACGGCATCCACGTCGATTTCGCCGGCACCTCGCCGGCGTCGAGCCACGGCATCAACGTGGTCTACAACTACTGCCTCGCCTACACGGCGTTCGGCGTCAAATGCCTGGTCGCGCCCGAGGTGCCTAACAACGCAGGCTCGCTCGCACCGATCACCGTCGCGGCGCCGGAAGGGTGCGTGCTCAACGTCAACCGCCCGTGGCCGGTGGCGGCGCGCCACACGGTCGGGCACATGCTGCCCGACGTGGTCTCGGGCTGCCTGCACCGGGTGATCGAAGGCGGCACGCCGGCCGAGGGTGCCTCCTCGCTGTGGAATCCGCAAATTTTCGGCGGCGGCTCGCTGGTCGATGAGGTCGAGGAAGGGACCGACGCGAATGACCTCGCGGCGTTCTCGACCGTGATCTTCCACTGCGGCGGCGCCGGTGCGCGGCCCGGCAAGGACGGGCTGAGCGCCACCGCGTTTCCGTCCGGCGTGCGCACCATTCCGGTGGAGGCGACCGAAAGCGTCGCGCCAGTGGTGTTCTATCGCCGCGAGTTTCGCGAGAGCTCGGGCGGCGCCGGCGAGTTTCGCGGCGGGCTCGGCCAGGTGATCGAGCTCGGCGGCGCCGGTGCGGCGCCGGTCGCGCTCCTGTGCAACTTCGAACGGGTGAAGAATGCGGCGCGCGGCCGCGACGGCGGCAAGCCGGGCGGCAACGGCTCGGTCACGCTGCGCTCCGGCCGGCCGATCCGGCCGAAGGGCCGCCAGACCGTGCCACCGCGCGACGCGATCCAGCTCGGCCTGCCCGGCGGCGGCGGTTTCGGCGATCCGAAGAAGCGCGACCCGCAGCGCGTGCGCGACGACGTGCTCGACGGCCTGATCACCGCCGAAGAAGCGCGGCGCGACTATGGCGTCGTGGTCGACGCGCAGGGGCGGCTCGATGTCGCGGCGACCGAGCGGCTGCGATCGTTGTGAGCACCTGACGCGGAGTTACTCGCAGGTTTACTCTACGTCAATCCGTCATCCGGAGGTGCGAGCGAAGCGAGCCTCGAAGGATGGCGGCCGCTGAAGCGCAACAAGTGAGCAAGCGGCACGGCACGGGCCCTTCGAGGCTCGCTTCGCTCGCACCTCAGGGTGACGGGTTGGTTTAACATAAGCTAGAGTTCGCGGGGCACCGCCGGCAGCAGCAAGACCGGCGGATTTCGAACTGGGAGAAAAACAATGCGCAGCAAAACATTGCTCGCCGCGGCCGCCATGGCGATGGCGCTGGCAATCACCCCGGCCTCGGCGGCCGACGTCAAGATCGGCGCCCTCTATCCGCTGTCGGGCAATGCCGCCAATGCGGGCCGCTCGGCGCTCGCCGCGATCCAGCTTGCGGTCGACATCATCAACAGCCCGCATCCGGATCTCTCCGCCCTCCCCTCCGTCGGGCCCGGCGGCCTCGCCAATCTCGGCGGCGCCAAGATCGTGCTGGTCTCCGCCGACCACCAGGGCAATCCGGCGGAAGGCCAGAGCCAGACGCTGCGCCTGATCACGCAGGAGAAGGTCGCCGCGCTGATCGGCGCCTACCAGTCGAACGTGAGCTTCACCACGACCGCGGTGGCGGAGCGCTACGGCATCCCGTTCGTCGTCGGCGACTCGGTTGCCGCCAACATCACGGGCCGCGGTTTCAAGTGGATCTTCCGCACCACGCCGATCGCCTCCGACTTCGCGGCGAACTACATGCAGTTCATCAACGACATGAAGAAGGCCGGCCACAAGGTCGACTCGATCGCGATCGTCAACGAGAACACCGACTACGGCACCTCGGTCGCCGGCACGCTGCTGGAGCAGGCCAAGGCCAAGGGCATCACGGTGGCGGTGCAGATCCCCTACAGCGCCAATGCGACCGACGTGACCGCGCAGGTGCTCCAGCTCAAGGCGAAGAATCCGGATGTCGTGATCTTCGTCTCCTACACGGCCGACGCGATCCTCTACATGAAGACGTTCAAGAACCTCGGCTATCTCCCCACGATGATGATCGGCGACGACTCGGGTTTCTCGGATCCGACCTTCGTCCCGAGCGTCGGGCCGATCGCGCAGGGCGTGATGAACCGCAGCAGCTGGGCGGTCGGCGAGCCGGGCAGCGTCACCTACAAGATCAACGAGATGTTCAAGGCCAAGACCGGCCACGAGATGGACGACACCAGCGCACGCAGCATGCAGGCGATGCTGGTGCTCGCCGACGCCATCAACCGCGCCGGCTCCGCCGAGCCCGCGAAGGTCCAGAAGGCCTTGCAGGAGACCAATCTCCAGCCGGCGCAGCTGATGATGGGCTGGCGCGGCGTGAAGTTCGACCAGACCGGCCAGAACACGCTCGCCGCGACCTATCTGATCCAGCTCCATGGCAAGGACTACGTGCCGGTGTGGCCGGAAAAGTCCGCGCGCATGCCGGTCAAATGGCCGATGCCGGGCTGGAAATAGTCCGCGGCCACCATGATCCTCCTCCAAGCAGCCGTGAGCGGCCTCCTCCTGGGGGCCGTTTACGCGCTGTTCTCGTCCGGGCTCACGCTTATCTGGGGCATGATGAACTTCATCAACTTCGCCCACGGCGAGTTCGTGATGCTCGGCATGTACGTGGCGCTGGTCATCACCTGGGGACAGTTCGGGCCGGAAGCCTACACGCCGGCCGCCGCGATCGTGCTGTTCGCGCTCGGCGCCATCGTCTATGCGGGCCTGATCCGCCACGTGATGCGCGGGCCGATGCTGTCGCAGATCCTCTCGACCTTCGGGCTCGCGCTGCTGCTGCGCTACGCGGCGTTCTACGTCTTCAAGTCCGACTTCCGCACCCTGCCCGACACCTCGCTGTCCAGCACCCTCGACCTCGGCGGCATCTATGTGAGCAAGGCGCAGCTGCTCGCCGGCGTGGTCGCCGGATTGCTGGCGATCGGCATGCACGTGCTGCTCACCCGCACGGCGCTCGGCAGCCGCATGCTCGCGGTCGCCGAGGACCGCAGCGCCGCCATGCTGATGGGCATCCGCCCCGACCGCATGCAGGCGCTGGCCTGGGGCCTGTCCGCGGCGAGCGCCGGCATCGCGGGCGCATTGATGGCGATCGCGTATCCGTTCTCGCCCTCGGTCGGCGAGACTTTCGTGCTCACCGCCTTCGTGGTCGTCTCGCTCGGCGGCTTCGGCAGCGTGCCGGGCGCGGTGATCGCCGGCCTCACGGTCGGCCTCGTCCAGGCGCTGGCCGGCTACCTCATCGGGCCGATCTACAAGGACGTCGTCGTGTACGCGATGTTCGTCGGCGTCCTGTGGATCAGGCCGCAGGGCCTGCTCGGCACGGTGTGAGGATGGAGCGATTTCATCACCCCACTCGTCATGCCCGCGCTTGTCGCGGGCATCCACGTCTTTCTTTTCGGCAAGACGTGGACGGCCGGGACAAGCCCGGCCATGATGGGGAAATGGATTCGTAAGATGCGTTGGCCCTGGGGCTCGATCGTGCTGTGGGGCGGGCTGCTGATCTTTCCGCTCGCCGTCGCCGGCAGCGACAGCGCCGATTTCCTCCAGGACGTGGGCGCGACGCTGGTGCTCGCGGCGATCAGCGCCTGCGCCTGGAACATCGTCGGCGGCTATGCGGGCCAGGTCTCGGTCGGGCACGCGATCTTCTTCGGCGCCGGCGCCTACCTGCCGGTCCTGGTCTACACGGTGTGGCAGGCGCCGCCGATCGTCGGGCTGCCGCTCGGCATCATCGTGGCGGTCGCGATCTCGCTGGTCATCGGCATTCCGACGTTCCGGCTGCAAGGCCACTATTTCAGCATGGCGACCATCGCGGTCGCGGAGCTGATCCGGCTCGTCGTGAGCAACTGGGACCTGCTCGGCGCCGCCATCGGCCTGCAAGGGCCGGCGACGCCGCGCGGCTGGTGGGATCTCGTTTTTCGCAGCGCCGTTCCGTACTACTACATCTATCTCGCGGTGCTGGCGCTCACGGTGTGGATCACCTGGGCGATGGCGCGCAGCCGCTTCGGCTATTATCTGCGCGCGATCCGCGCCGGCGAGCGCGCTGCCAAAAGCCTCGGCGTGCCGGTGCGGCGCACCAAGCTCTCCGCCTTTGCGCTGAGCGCCGCGCTCACCTCGGTCGCGGGCTCGCTCTACGCCTTCAAGGTCGGCTTCGTGAATCCCGAGAGCGGCCTCGGCATTCTCGTCTCGGTGCAGATGATCATCATCGCGGCACTCGGCGGCGCCGGCACGCTCTACGGCCCGATCATCGGCGCCCTGATCCTCATTCCGCTGCAGAGCGCCACCAATACGTGGTTCGGGGGCAGCGGCAGCGGCCTCACCTTCGTGGTCTATGGCGGGATCATCATGCTGATCGCACGCTTCGAGCCCGGCGGCGTCATGGAAATGTGGACGCAGCTGCGCCGGCTGGGCAGGAAGCGCGTCAAGTCATCGGCGCCGGCGGCGGAGGGTCCCCGTGCTGCTTGAGGCGCAGGGCGTCAGCCGCGCCTTCGGCGGCTTCTTGGCGTTGAAGGACGCCAACCTCACGGTCGAGGCCGGCGAGATCGTCGGCCTGATCGGCCCGAACGGCGCCGGCAAGTCGACCTTCTTCAACTGCATCGCCGGCGATCTCGAGCCGACCCGCGGGCAGATCCGCTTCGACGGCAACGACGTGACGCGGCTGTCGGCGGAGGCGCATGCACGCCTCGGCATCGGCCGCACCTTCCAGGTGCCGGCGACCTTCGAGGACATGACCATCCTCGAGAACGTCATGGTCGGCGCCTTTTTGCGCCATCCGCACCGCGCCGATGCGATCCGCAAGGCGACCGAGGTGCTGGCGCTGACCGAGCTCGACAAGCTCGCTGGCCAGCGCGCACGCAGCCTCGGCACCCCGGGCCGCAAGCGCCTCGAGATCGCGCGCGTGCTCGCGACCGAGCCGAAGCTGCTGCTGCTCGACGAGGCGCTGGCGGGCCTCACGCCCGGCGAAATCCAGCGCGCGATCGCGCTGGTGCGCCGCATCCACGCGCTTGGCGTCACCATCGTGATCGTCGAGCACATCATGGAAGTGATCATGACCCTGACCCAGCGCGTGCTGGTGTTCAACCAGGGGCACACCATCGCGCAGGGCAAGCCGACCGACGTGGTGCGCGTCCCCGAGGTGATCGCGGCCTATCTCGGCACCCGCCGTCATGGGCATCGGGAAAGCGCATGACTTCGCTTCTGCGCATCGCGCATCTCGAGGTGCGCTACGGCGACCTGATCGGCGTCGCCGACGTGTCGCTCGAGGTCGCGGCCGGCAGCGTGGTGGCGCTGCTCGGCTCGAATGGCGCCGGCAAGACGACAACGCTCAACGCAGTCGCCGGCCTGGTCGCGCCGAGCGCCGGCGCGATCGAATGGGACGGCGCGGCCATCACCCGCCTGCCGTCGCACGCGATCGTTTCGCGCGGACTCGCGCTGTCGCCGGAGGGCTGGCGCCTGTTCGTCGGCCAGACGGTCGAGCAGAACCTGCGGCTCGGCGCGACGCCGCTCGCCGACCAGTCGCGCGTCCCGCACCTGCTGGAGCGCGTCTATGGCCTCTTCCCGCGCCTCGCCGAGCGCCGCCGCCAGCGCGCCGGCACGCTCTCGGGCGGCGAGCGCCAGATGCTGGCGCTCGGCCGCGCCCTGATGAGCGAGCCGAAGCTCCTGATGCTCGACGAGCCGAGCCTCGGATTGGCGCCCGCAGTGGTCGACCAGCTCTACGACGCGCTCGAGCGGCTGCACGGCGAGGGACTGACGCTGCTGCTCGCCGAGCAGTCGGTGCCGCTCGCGCTGGCGATTGCCGACTACGCCTACGTTCTGCAGACGGGACGCACCGTGCTGGAGGGACCGGCCGAGAAGCTGGAGAACGATCCCGAGGTGCAGCGGATTTATCTCGGCGTCAGCGGCGAGGCCAACACCGCGCTCTGACCGTCGCCCTGAGGTGCTCGGCCGAAGGCCGAGCCTCGAAGGGCCTTTGCGGTGCCGCTTGCTCGCTTGCTGCACCTCAGCGGCCGCCATCCTTCGAGGCTCGCTTCGCTCGCGCCTCAGGATGACGGGTTTGGTGCTCAATCCGGGTATCGCTTCAGCTCCTCGGCGGCGCCCGCCGGCATGGCGGTGCGGGTGGCGTTCATCACGATGGCGAGGAAGTTGTAGTAGCCGACCACGCCGAGCAGATCGATCACGCCCTGCTCGCCGAACTTCGCCACGCCGCGCGCGTAGGTGCGGTCGCTCACCCGCTTGTCGCGCAGGATCTCGGTCGCCATGTCGTAGGCGATCTCCTCGTCCTCGGCCATGCCGGCCGGGCGGTCGCCCTGCGCGATGGCGTCGGCGATCTCGGGCTTGAGCCCGGCCTTGAGCGCGAGCGGACGATGCGCGTGCCATTCGTAGTTCTGCGTCCAGGCGCGCGCCGTGATCAGGATCAGCATCTCGTTCACGCGCGGCGTGATGGCGCTCTTGAAGCGCAGGTAGTCGCCCATCGCCTTGGCGCGCAGCATCACCTCGGGGCTGCGGATGAGCGGCACGAACGGCCCGCGCACCGCATAGCCGCGCCCTTCCGCAAAGGTGTCGGCGGCCTTCTTCTGCGCCTCGGTGAGCTTGTCCGCCGGAATCGGCGGCATGCGGTCCTGCGCCGCGAGCGGCGACGCCAGCATGCAGCACAGGGCGCCCGTCGCGAGCGCCGAGCGCAACGTCAAGGTCGGCATGGCATTCCCTCCCTCATGGCTCGTCCGCCGCTCTGGTGCGGCCCGGCGCGGGATCATAAGTTAGCGCGGGCTCCGCCGCGAGCGAATCGCGGCCAGGGAATCACCTCGACGTGCGCCACACGGCTTCACCCGCAGCGCTGCCGGCCGCCACGATCGTCGACGTGCTGGTGCCGGTCGCGCTCGACCAGAGCTATTCCTACCGCGTGCCGGCCGGGCTCGCGCTCAGGCCGGGCGACCTCGTCAGCGTGCCGCTCGGCAATCGCGCAGCGACCGGGGTCGTGTGGGCCGAGAACGTCGAGGTGCGGCCCGGCCTGCACAATCGGCTGAAAGACGTCGCCGAGAAGCTCGACCTGCCGCCGCTCAAGCCGGAGCTCCGCGCCTTCGTCGACTGGGTCGCGGGCTACACGCTCTCCTCGCGCGGCATGGTGCTGCGCATGGCCCTGCGCATGGGCGAGCATCTCGGGCCCGAGCGCATCCGCATCGGCGTGCGGCGGGCGGAGCGCTCGCCGGCGCGGATGACGCCGGCACGGGCGCGCGTGCTGAGCCTGCTCGCCGACGGGCTCGCGCGCGCCAAGGGCGATGCGGCGCGCGAGGCCGGCGTCTCCCCCGGCGTGATCGACGGCCTCGTCGACGAGGGCGTGCTGGAGACATTTCCGCTGCCGCCCGCGCCGGTGGCGCGGCCACCCGACCCGGCGTATCTGATCCCTGAGTTCACCGACGCGCAGCGCGCCGCCGCCGACCTCCTGCGCGCGAGCGTCGAGGCCGGCGGCTTCGGCGTGAGCCTGCTCGACGGCGTCACCGGCTCGGGCAAGACCGAGGTCTATTTCGAGGCGGTCGCGGCCGCGATCCGCCAGGGCCGGCAGTCGCTGATCCTGATGCCCGAGATCGCGCTCACGGGGCAGTTCCTCGACCGCTTCGCCCAGCGTTTCGGCGTGCGGCCGGCGGAATGGCATTCCGAGGTGCCGCCGCGCCGGCGCGCGCGCACCTGGGCGGCGGTCGCCGAGAACGAGGTGCGCGTGGTCGCGGGCGCGCGCTCGGCGCTGTTCCTGCCGTTCGCCGATCTCGGCCTCATCGTGATCGACGAGGAGCACGACGGCGCCTACAAGCAGGACGACGGCGTGCGCTACCACGCGCGCGACATGGCGGTGGTGCGCGCGCGCGCGAGCCAAATTCCGATCGTGCTCGCGTCGGCGACGCCATCGGTCGAGAGCGAGGTGAATGCGCGGCGCGGGCGCTATCGCCGGCTGAGCCTGCCGGAACGCTTCGGCGGCGCGCACCTGCCGTCGATCGAGGCGATCGATCTCACCCGCGAGGGCCCGCCGCGCGGCCGCTTCATCGCGCCGCGGCTCGCCGAGGCGGTGAAGTTCGCGCTCGAGCGCAAGGAGCAGGCACTGCTCTTCCTCAACCGGCGCGGCTATGCGCCGCTCACGCTCTGCCGCGCCTGCGGCTTCCGCTTCGCCTGTCCGCAGTGCGACGCCTGGCTGGTCGACCATCGCTTCCGCCGCCAGCTCGTCTGCCATCACTGCGGGCTCGCGATGCCGCATCCCGCGGCCTGCCCGAAATGCCAGGCGACGGAGAGCTTCGTCGCCTGCGGGCCCGGTGTCGAGCGGATCGAGGAGGAGGTCGCGGCCCTCTTTCCGCAGGCGCGCGTGCTGGTGCTCTCCAGCGACCTCATCGCAACGGTCGAGCGCATGCGCGTGGAGCTGAAAGAGATCGAAGAGGGCCGCGTCGATCTCATCATCGGCACTCAGCTCGTGGCCAAGGGGCACCATTTTCCCAAGCTCAACCTGGTCGGCATCGTCGACGCCGATCTCGGCCTCAACAACGGCGATCCGCGCGCCGCCGAGCGCACCTTCCAGCTCCTGCATCAGGTCGCGGGCCGCGCCGGCCGCGAGGAAGGCCGCGGCTACGGTTTCCTGCAGACGCACCAGCCCAACCATCCGGTGATGAAGGCGCTGATCGCCGGCGACCGCGAGGCCTTCTATGCGAGCGAGATCGCGGCGCGCGAGAGCGCCGGCTATCCGCCGTTCGGCCGGCTCGCCAGCCTCGTCGTCTCGGCCGGCGAAAAGCACGCCGTCGAGGGCTACGCCCGCCGCCTCGCCGCGATCGCGCCGCATGCCGATGCGCTACGCGTGCTCGGCCCGGCCGAGGCGCCGCTCGCGCTGGTGCGCGGCCGCCACCGCTTCCGCCTGCTGGTGAAGTCGCCGCGCGCCTTCGACCTCTCGGCCTACCTGCGCGAATGGCTCGCCGAC
>Ga0126371_10001249_pt1 | contig 21435 bp, 19 predicted proteins | sample PanSoiMetaPlot_4_FD_110145 | JGI IMG/M metagenome (GOLD analysis project Ga0126371, IMG submission 110145) | Tropical forest soil microbial communities from Panama - MetaG Plot_4 | ecosystem: Environmental > Terrestrial > Soil > Tropical forest > Bulk soil | place: Panama | collected 2016-02-17 | reverse complement strand
TCGCTCCTTTCCAAGCACAGGAGGCCCGGGCGTTTCCACTCGAACCCTCGGCAAGCCGCAACCGGCCGCCTCGCCCCGCCGCCATGGGATGTCTCTCCCGCAGGCCGGCAGGGTCGGAGTTACACCTTAGATGCTACCGCTATCCAAAAATATGCGCAATCTCGGCGATTTTTCAGGGGACGGGAAGAATGATTTGGCCTTGTTGCCATCGGTCTGTGCATTCCGCCGAGTGTGATACAGTCTGCTAACGCCATGCGAATCTTCATTTTGGGCGCGGGGGCAACCGGCTCGCTGCTCGCGCAACTCCTGGACCGCCAGGGACATGTGGTCTGGTGCGGGGATCGCGACCCGGAGCGCGCCCGCCGTTTCCTGGGCAAGAAATCGGCCATCCCCGTGGCCACCGTCAACGCGCGCAACCTGCGCGCCATCTTCCGCGCTGCTAAAGGCTGCCAGCTCATCGTCAACGCCTCAGCCTCTGTTTTTAACGAAATCGTCCTGCGCGCCGCCCTGCGCCTTCGTGCACACTACCTCGATCTCAGCTCCCACTTGACGAGGAACCCTTTCAAGTCGGAGCAAATCCGCTACCAGAAAAAGTTCGAAGAGAAACGGCGCGTAGCGCTCATCAACACAGGCGCGGCCCCAGGGCTTACCAACCTGCTCGTCAAGCGCGCCGCCGCCCTTCTCGACGAAGTGCATTCCGTCCACATCCGCCTCTATGAAAGCAGCGAGAGCGACGACCCGATCTCCCAGTGGTCCCCAGAGGTGTCTTTCGACGAGGCCATCTCCAACCCGCGCATCTATCGGAACAAAAAATACCAGTTGGTCAAGCGCTTCTCGGAACTCGAAAAGTTTCGCTTCCCGGACCCGATAGGCCTCGCAAACGTGGTTCTGGCGGCGCAGGATGAAGTCGCCACGCTTCCCCAATTCATCCCCATGCGCGAACTTGACGTGAAAATTGGTGGAAACGAATTCGACCGCCTGCGCCGCTGGCACAAACTGGGTATCCTTTCCAAATCGCGGGGCCTGACGCGCCGGCGTTTCCCGGAAACCTCTTCACCGCGCAAAATTGCCGCGCTGATCCGCCGGGGGATTTTGCAGAATGCGCGTTTTGCCGCCTCGGTAATCGTCACTGGCGTAAAGCAGGGACCCAAGGAAGACCAGCGTCTCTCCATTCGCAGCGACGCCCTGTTCCCCACCCTCTATCAGATCCGCCAGCAAGGCCGCTTCAATACGCCCGTGGCCTACGCTACGGCCCACGTCGCGGCGATGTTCATCAAATTTTTCCCTCGCGAAGAATTTGGCGTTTTTCCGCCGGAAGCGCTTCCCGTGGAAGTACGCCGCGCGATTCTAGCCGGCATGAAAAACCACGGCGTGAAGATCACCCACAAGGTGACCCCGCTGAAGCCCCACGAAGACGAGGACGAATTGCTTTGACCCCGCCCGTTTAATCTGTCATCCCGAGCACAGCGAGGGATCTGCTGTTTGTAAGCTACCGGTCAGCAGCAGCGGTTGGGACGGGAATATTTCCGGTTGAGCTGTTCGACGTAAAACTCTGCGGCAGACACTGGCTTTGCGCCGCGCTTCCGTGCAGCGCAGGCGAGATACGTCTCGTAGGCGGCATCACCGCTCCATTGCCGCAAGCCCTTCCACAAACCCCGCAGCGCATCCTGAAAATTCAGCCAAAGCGCGCGCATCAGTCCCCCTCCGCCCATTGCGTAGCTACGTATGGCGTCTCCCGCAACACGGGTTTCCGGACCCGGCTGAGAATCGCGTACCACTGCGCCAGCGCCTCCACCAGCAGCACCAGAATCATCGCCGCCAATACCGCAGTCACCACCGCATCCAGCCTGAGATTGAAGATGTTTCGCTGTGTCTCCACCACTTTTGCGGCTGTAACCCTGCCCGCAGCCAACTGCGCCGCCAGCGCAGTCGCCTGGGCCAAAAATCCGATACGCACGTTGGCGCTGAAGATCTTCTGATAGCTCGCGGTCATCGTGATAATCACCAGCCACGCCATAGGCAACAGCGTCACCCAGATCCATTTGAGCTTGCCCATTTTCATCAGGATCGTCGTGGCCACTACCAATGCCACAGCCGCCAGCAACTGATTCGCAATCCCAAACAGCGGCCACAGCGAATTGATCCCTCCCAGCGGGTCCACGACGCCCTGATACAGAAAATAGCCCCACGCTCCCACGATAATCGCGCTCGAAAGCAGAATGCTCGGCATCCAGTTCATGCGCCCCAACGGTTTCCAGGCTCGCCCGCCCAACTCCTGAATCATGAAGCGCCCCACGCGCGTACCAGCATCGAGCACCGTCAGGATGAACAGCGCCTCAAACATAATTGCGAAGTGATACCAGATGCTGAGCAGGCGATCACCGCCGATAGTGCTGGAAAAAATCTGCGCCATGCCCACAGCCAGCGACGGCGCGCCGCCGGCGCGGTTCAACAGCGTCTGCTCGCCCACGGCATGCGCGAGGCCGGTCATAGTTTCCGCCGAAAGAGGGTAGCCCCAACTGGAAATCGTCGCCGCGGCCGCTGCCGGCGTCGCTCCCACAATCGAGGCCGGGCTGTTAATCGCAAAATAGACCCCAGGCGTCATGGCGCACGCCGCGACCATGGCCATCACTCCGACAAACGATTCCAGCAACATCGCGCCGTAACCGATGAATCGCGCGTGCCCTTCGCGCTGGATCATCTTGGGCGTGGTGCCGCTTGAAATCAGCGAATGAAACCCGCTGATGGCTCCGCACGCAATGGTGATGAAACAAAACGGAAAAATTTTTCCCGCAAACACCGGCCCGCTGCCGTCGATAAACCTCGTTAAAGGCGGCATCCGTATTTGGGGCCGCACCAGCAAAATGCCCGCCGCCAGCGAAAAAATCGCACCCGCCTTGATAAACGCGCTTAGGTAATCACGCGGCGCGAGCAGCAGCCACACTGGTAATGCCGAAGCCGCGAATCCATACGCGATAATCGCGAAGGTTAGCGTGATGCCGCTCATCGTGAACACCTTCGCCCACGCCGCCGAATCGGCCACCCACTGCCCCGCCACCACGACAAACAGCACCAGCGCCACACCAATAAACGACGCCTCCATCACGCGCCCCGGCCGCAAGTAGCGCAGATACACGCCCAGCAGCAGCGCAATCGGAATGGTCATGGCCAGCGTGAAGGTGGCCCACGGCGAGCTCTTCAGGGCGTTCACGATCACCAGCGCCACCACGGCAAGCAAAATGACCATGATGGCGAACACGGCGAGTTGCGAGATGAAGCCGCCGCGTTTGCTCACTTCGTCGCGCGCCATTTCGCCCAGCGTTTTCCCGTCACGCCGGATGGAGCAGAACAAAATCACGAAGTCCTGCACGCAACCCGCAAACACTGCGCCCACAATCAGCCACAGCGTGCCCGGCAAATAGCCGAATTGCGCCGCCAGCGTCGGCCCGACCAGTGGTCCCGGCCCCGCGATTGCCGCAAAGTGATGTCCGAAGAGCACCCATTTGTTGGTGGGTACAAAATCGCGTCCGTCGTCGCGGCGTTCCGCAGGCGTGGCGCGAGTGTTGTCCAGCGCCAGAATCTTTGCCGCGATGAACGCAGAATACAATCGATACCCCACCAGATACGAGCACACCGCCGCCAGCACGAACCACGTGGCGCTGATGGGTTCGCCGCGATGCAGCGCGATGGTAGATAGAGCCACCGCGCCAAGCGCTGCCACGGCCATCCAAACGAGAATCTGCAGCAGTCGTTTCACGTTTCCTTCCTTCGCCAGACGCGCTTACGGAATGCTGGTGAACTTCAACAGCGGATAGACCTCGCGAAATATTCTCGCCAGTTCCTTCGGGAAGCCGGATTTCGTCGCCGCGCCGGGCGCCATTTTGCGCCGCACAATCCATCCCTGGATTTTCTTCCAGTCTTCTGGTTTCACCGGCCAGCCTTCGTGCTTGGTCCACTCCCCTTTTTCCGTGGTGTACCAGTAGCTGTCGTACCTCCGGCCAAGGCGCTGCTTCTGCTTGCTAACCCACTTCGTTTCGGCCTGCACGCGTGGCTCCGCCACCAGCGCCAGCGAAGATTCTCTTCGTTTTGGCCCGGAATACACCCGAAATCCGGCGGTCACTGTGTTCGTGGAAAGTCCCACGTAGAGCTGCCCACTCGCGCGGTCGCCGGGTTGTGACTGTTCGAACTTCAGATACATCTGTGTTTTATAGAGCGTTTTGTCTTTGGCAAAGCGGATATCGCGGTTGATGCGCGAAAAATTCGCGCCCGTCCGTCCCGTGGTGTCAAACCGGTCGTCGAGCTCCAGCACCACTGGGGCCATCTCCTCGAGCAACCGGCGAAACGGCTGCACCACCGCGGCTTGATACCGATCGCGGTGCGCGTCCATCCACACCTTCTTGTTGTTTTTGCCAAGGTCCCGGAAAAACCGGAAAGTTTCCTGTGCAAATACGGGGTTGGCCGCCATGAAAATCCCTCTTTCCAGCGCGTTTCAGACTACACCATTCCCAATCCGCGTCAATTCCACTATTCTTTTTTTTACGCTTGAGAACTGCGAGGACGCGGTTTGGCTAGAAAACATCTTTGGTCCAAGGCTTTGCTGCTTCTGACGCTCGTTTTGCCTCTGACGCCCCTTGTTCGATGCGCCCAGCTCTCCAAAGATGACATCGACTTCCGCAAAAAGACCTACACCGACAAAGCTGGTGCGCACCTGCCTTACCGCCTGTACGTGCCGCTCGGCTACGAATCCAACCGCAAATACCCTTTGCTGCTGTGGCTTCATGGAAGCGACGGGCGCGGCAACGACGACATAAAGCAGCTCAACGGCGGCAACCAGGTCGCCACGCATTTCTTTGCGAGCGACGCCGTGCAGCTCAAGCTGCCCATGTTCATCCTGCTGCCGCAGTGCGCCTCTGGCGACAACTGGTCCGATCCGGACCTCAACCAGCCCTCCAACCCGCTCGTGCTCACCATGAACGCGCTCGCCGAAGTGCAGATGGAATTCTCCATCGACCCCGATCGCCTCTATCTGGCTGGTCAATCCATGGGCGGTCTCGGCGTGTGGTCCACGCTACAGGCCTATCCGGGGAAATGGGCGGCCGCGCTTATCCTGTCGGCCTATGACCATTTCACCGACATAAAGGCGCTGGCGCAAACGCCGCTATGGGTCTTTCAGGGTACCGACGATCAAACCGTCCCGGTCATCCTGGTGCGCGACATGATGAAGCAGCTCCGCAAAGCCCACGCCAATCTGCACTACACGGAATACCCCAAGACCAGCCACGAAGTCTGGCAAAAAGCCTTTGCCGAGCCCGACCTCGTGACCTGGCTTTCCGCCCAGAAACGCGGCCAACCCACCGAAGGCCAAGTTGGCTCTCGCGAAAGCCCGCCGCCGCACTAAAATGGCCAAATGAGCGACTTCACTCCAACCGAACACACCCAGGTCAAGCGCCTGCCCAAACGCGGCAAGTACGACCGCAAAACCGTGCACGCCATTCTCGACGCTGCCTTCGTCTGCCACGTCGGCTTCTGTGTTGAGGGCCAGCCTTACGTCATCCCCACGAACTACGGCCGCTCCGGCGACACCGTTTATCTCCACGGCAGCGCCGCCAGCCGCATGTTGCGCACGCTCAGCGAAGGCGTGCCCGTCTGCGTCACCGTAACCCTCGTCGATGGCCTGGTGTTGGCGCGTTCTGCCTTTCATCACTCGGTGAACTACCGTTCCGTCGTGATGCTGGGCGCCGCGCGGCTCGTGGAGGATCCCGCTGAAAAGATGGAGGCGCTGCGCCTCTTCACCGAGCATGTAATGAAAGGCCGCTGGGACGAAGTGCGCTGGCCCACCGAACAGGAAATGAAAGCCACCACAGTGCTGGCGCTACCGTTGGAGGAAGTCAGCGCGAAAGTACGCACGGGCGGACCCGTGGACGATGAGGCCGATTACACCTTGCCGGTGTGGGCCGGCGTCCTGCCCCTGGAAATGGTACCGCAAGAGCCGATTGCCGACCCGCAGCGAAAGGTCGACCAGCCCTTGCCAGCCTACATAAAAAATTATTCCCGCTAGCAATAAATACGATACCGGGGTCGGAGCTTTTTAGCTCCGACATTAAATGGACCTAAAAAGGAGGGCTGCAGCCCCTGAGGAATTGGTTTTTCTTCCCCTCGAAACTCACAAGTGGACACTTCACTTCGACCGCGCACCGGAAAAGGCCGAGGCCAGGCCCAACGCGATCAGCGCCGCACCGGAGACGTTGCGTTGCGCGCGCTGGAGGCGGATATTTCTCCGCAGATGGTCAGCCGCGGTTCCCGCCGCCAACGCCCACATCGAATCGCTGCACCAGCCCATCAATGCAAAGAGCACTCCCAATTCAAAAATCTGCAAACTGGCATGGCTGCGTGAAAGGTCCACAAATTGCGGCAAAAACGCCAGGAAAAACAGCGCCGTCTTTGGATTGAGCAGATTCACGAGTACGCCCTGTCCAAAGAGGCGCACCAGTCGTCGCTCCCCGCCCGCTGCCTCAAAAAGCGCCGTGTCGCTGCTGCGCAGCGTTCGAATGCCCAGATAAATCAGATAGGCGGCACCGAGATATTTGACGAATTGAAAGGCCAGGGCCGAGGAGGCCAGCACTGCGGAAAGACCCAGCGTCGCCGCGGCCACGTGGCACAGCGTTCCCACCACCGTGCCCATCACGGAAACCATGCCCGCCGACCGCCCGTGCCCAATACTGCGGCTGACCACATACATCACCACCGGGCCGGGAATCACCAGCAGGATCGCGGCTCCCGTCATGAACAACACAAGCGACGTGTGGCTGATCAACAGCGAAGCCTCACTACTCTCAATCCAAGCCCCGGAGGGGCGAAAGACAGCAGCCCAGGACGTCAGCCCAGGGATTCAGTTGGATGCAACGCGAGCGCCGTAGGTGCAACACATTTGCACAGGCTGGGCATGGTCATCGCTGCTTCGCATAATAGCTTCGGGAGGGCACGGCTTTTTACCCAGCGCTCTGAAGGGTCGCCGTGCAGAAAAGCACGTGTAAAATCTTGGTCTTTAGCATCTGAGGGATTTAATGGCAGCCGCAACCGCCGCCGCAACATCCGCCTCCCCCACCGGAGAACCCTCCGGAAGGAGCCGTAGAGCCCCCGTTACCCGCCGTGGCAAACACGGAAAGCTGGATCGCAGCCTTTTTGCTGGAGCACTTCGGGCAGGCGATCTCCTGCTGCTTGTTGATCACGATCTTTTCAAAGTGCGCTTTACAGTCGTCGCAAATGTATTCGTAAATCGGCATGGGAAGTCCTGACTAAGGAGCCTTAACTGGATAATTATAGCAAATCGCCGTGGGCAAGAGTGCAGATCCAGTCATGGGGGTGTCAGTCTTGCAGGATATGGAAGGCATCAACTAAATAGAATTTAGCTGCGATAAGAAGCCCGAAGCCTTAGGTCTGCAGAGAACTCCAAAGAAAGACCAACCACACTAGATTTTGGTTTGCCGATGGGCTCAATCGCCAAAGCGTTCGGCGGCGCGAGCGCGGGCCTTGGCGGCTTCCTCTTCGCGATTCTTGGGCGGGGCGCTGGTTTCGAGCGATTGCAGCAGCCGCAGGGAGACATTCGCAATGTCCTCGATGGCAGCCTGAAACGCGGCCTCGTTGGCCTTTGACGGCTTGTTAAAGCCGGTAATCTTCCGCACAAACTGCAGCGAAGCCGCCCGGACCTCTTCCGGCGTCACAGGCGGGTCGAAATTGTAAAGCGTCTTGATGTTTCTGCACATGGACGAAACTCCCCGCTTAAATCCTAAAGAAGCCGATCCCCTAAAAGCAAAAGGCTCCTCGCACTGAGGAGCCTTTGCACTTAAAAAGAGCCCAAGTCTTAGTCGCCGGCGACGGCTTCCGCCGCGGCTTCGGTGGACTTGGGTGCACCATTGCCGTTGCCATTGGCCGGAGCGATGCCGATCGGCGTATTGGCATTGCTAAAATTCGCCGGAACGGACTTGGCGATGTCCGCAAGCGTTCCGATCTGCACCGTCTTCGACTGGGGCTTCTTCAGCACCAGTTCTTCGTAGATAGCGCGCACCTTGGCCTGCTCCTCGAGCGCCTTCTTGCGGCGGATGCGATTTTCTTCGGCAGCGGTCACCGGAATGTCGTGCTCGATGTGGCGAACGCGCGCCGCATCGTCGGCGTCAATCACCAGCGAGTGTTCGTAGCTGCCGAGATTGACATTCTTGCCCTTGGCGTAAATCTCGTGCTTGCCGTGGGTCTTGTACCACTCGGCGACGGTGGCGTTCTTGTGCATGTTCTCGATAATGTTGCGCCAGCCGATGCCTGTGTTGTACGCGCAGAAACTGATTTCGCCCTGCTGCGTGCCGTAAGGAATGATGCACATCTCCGTGCGGCGGAAGTCGTAGTTGAACAGGTCCTGAAACCACATGCCCGCGATGAACAGGAAGTTCCACGGGTCCTGAACGCGGCGCATCACGGCATCTTCATAGGTACGTTCCGGCGAAGTGCGCCCGTACTTGGTGCTCGAGCCCTTGGTCAGCGCCCAGGTCTTGTCAAACTTCTTGAAGAGGTCCCAAAGTTTCAGACCCTTGGGGCCGCGGAACGGGTGATAGTTCTTGAGCAGCGCCATGGCCATCATGAAGTTGGAGAAGCTCTTCCCGCGCGCCGCATCCGTAATGGCGGTCACGTCTTTCGTAAGCCCCTGCGCATCCAGGAAGCGCGGCACTGGCGCCCACTCCTTGGTCTCCTTGTTGATCATGATCGCCGTGCCCACGCCGCAGTTCGGGTGGCAGCCGCAGGAGAGCGAGCCCCACTGCGATTCGTTGCCCTTCACCATGTCTGCGAAGCCGGCAAACGTGCTGATGAACGAAATGGGGAACCAGTCGCGGGTAGGCTCGATCTTGCCGACCTGGTGGCTGACGTCCTTCGCCAGGTGCGAAAGCGTATAGCGCTGGCGCAGGCGGCGCTCCGGGGTAATGTCTTCATCGCGGCCGGTGAAGGAAACCGGCTGGAAGCTGACAAAGGAAATCTTCTTGGGGTTTTCCATCGCGAACTTCACGACTGAACCTACCTGGTCGTTGTTCACGTTGTTGACGATGGTCACCACCAGCACGATTTCGATGCCCGCCTCGTGCATGTTTTCGATGGCGCGTAGCTTCACGTCAAAGAGGTTGCCGATCTGGCGGTGGCTGTTGGCGTCGTTACCGATGCCGTCAAACTGCAGGTAGGCGTAGCGGAGGCCCGCTTCGAACGCCTTTTTCGCGAATTCCTTGCTCTTGGCGAACTCGATGCCGTTAGTGGCCGCTTGCACTGAGTTGTAGCCAACCTTCCGCGCGTAACGGATAGCATCGAAGAAATATGGGCTCATGGTCGGCTCGCCGCCGGAGAACTGCACCGACATCTGGCGGCGCGGCTTGATCTTGACCGCGTTGTCGAGAATTTCGGTGATTTCGTCCCAGCTCAGCTCGTGGACGTAACCCACCTGGTTCGCGTCCATGAAGCAGGGATCGCACATCATGTTGCAGCGGTTGGTGAGGTCGACGGTAAGCACGGAGCCGCGGCCGTAGCGAACGTTCGACGAGCCGTGCTTGTGCAGGCCTTCATCGTTGTGCGCGGGGATATCACGCCCGGGAAACTGCTTCTCAATCCACTTTAGGAACTCGGAATCCACGGCCATCATGTCTTCGTAGTGGCCGTGCTGCGGGCAGTCTTTCACCATCCAGACCTGGCCGTCGCGCTCCACGATCTGCGCCTTGATCTCGCCGACCTTCTCATGCATCAGGTCGCGCCAGTCTTTTGCGCCCTTGATGATCGCTTCGCGCGCTTCCTTCACGCAGGCCGGGCAGAGCGAATCTGTCTGCCGCGGAAAGCCCAGCGTCGGCTTGGTCTTTTCCCAGGATTTCAGCAGCGGCTTATCCGACCACTGTGGGGTGACCGACGGATTCGGGTTGCGCTTGTTGAAGTATTGAATCGTATCGAAGGTGATTCCCGCCGTCTTGCACAGCACCCAGTCCAGCGACCGGAAGAATTGCGTGCTAATCGTGTTGGACATACAGCTCCAGCCTCCCTTTCGGAGTCCTACAAACTACTTGGGTTGATTGAATTGCCCCAAACGCCTAAATGGAAAGGCCCCCTAGGCATTTCCAGACTACCACGTGGCACGACATGGGCCCTAAATCCCTAGGCTCCCTTAGTTTGAGTCTCCCCCCGGGTTTAGGCCAGAAGGATGCGGCGAACGGTTAAAAAGGGGGGTTAAATGGGAGGAAAGTACCCCTGAACGGGCCTAAGTATAGGCAAGAAAAGGGGGTTACTCGTAGTACGCAAGTACTGCGATTCCCTCTTGGTCACATCCAACGGGTCAACCGCATTTCTCGTGTAGGGGCCAGTCTTGAGACTTGCAGTCCGAGAGCGTCAGCCCCAGGGAACGACCCATCCAAAAAGCTACTCATTGAGAGTCGGCCGCAAAACGGCAATCAGGAAATGTGCAAAGTACGACGCTCCATCATCCATCTGCAGCCACCGCACCACGCAATGGTCCGCCAAATACTTGGAAACACGATTATCGGCAATGCCAAGGTGCTCGGCCAGCTTTGGCTTAATGGTGTCTCCGCCGCGTTTCGAACTGCCACCCCGCACGAGATTGGGAATGGCCACACGCAGGGTCTGGCACGCCTCCACGTAGTAGTACGTCGTCAAATCCGAGTCCGTCAGCAGCCACACGCCGGGGCCCGCGGGGGCGTGGCTCGCGTCCTCAAGCTTCGTGGGCGTGCAGGCGAGCAATCGGCGGAAATTCATCTCCAGTTGCGACAAACGCGACGACAACCCGGGGTCCCCAGACCGCCCGCGAAGGCTTGGCACGCTCACTTCGGAGGATTCCTCGGGCGCTGCCCGACTGGGGCGCTCTGGAGCGGCGGGTGCTTCCGCTTCGATTCGCACCACGGACGAAGAATGCCGCGACCCTGTGTGGCGCGAATCACGCTGCCGGCCGCCGTGCTCGCCGCGCCGCGAAGACCGGTTCGATTCGTGGCCACCGCGGCGGCCGCGCCGGTGCCGCTGGTCGCGTCCCCCGTGGGCCGGCTTGCGTTCCGGTTGCCCTTCTTGTTGCGGCTCGGAAGGCGCGGCCTCCTCGGCCTGCATTTCTTGAGATTCCGCCTCCCCTGCCGGCAGGCTTTCGCTAGGCGCCGTCGTTTCCGCCGCCTTTGGCTGGAACGCAGGAATCTCCGCCGGTTCGGTCGCCCCAAGCCTGGTGGCGCTTTCCTGCGCCTTCGTTTTCCAATCCGCACGCCGGAAGCGCTCGGCTGCGGTCAGGTACCACCGCCCAGCATCATCCGGTTTGCCGGCGGATTCCAGATAGCGGGCCAGTTCAAAAGCCACCATGGCGTCGCGCGTCTTCGCGAACAGATTCGACAGTTGTCCTGCGGGGTCTTTTCCGGTGCGTGCTCTGCGGATTCGTGCGGTGATTTGCTTCCAGTCGGCCATACAGTGCAGGCATTCTAACAGCCTAGCTCCGCTTCTGCCAACGAAACGCGCAACGTGGACATGTGTCGCCCCGTATGCGCCGCACAGACAACCCTCCTCCCCGCCCGTTCATCCATCCAGACAGTCGGTTCCGGTGCAGGGCTTTCAGCCTGGTGCAGGGAAGATGCGCACTCATGTTGCTTTAGCCATTTCCCTTGGCCTGTTTGTTGCCGCTCCCGGGTTCGCTTTCCCCCAGGAAAGCGAACCCGGCGCTGCTGGATCCGCCGGCGCATCGCTCGCTCTCCCTCCCGATGCGCTGATCGAGGAAATCACGTTCGCAGGGCTTCATCGCATTCCCGCGAACGCCGCGAAAGCGCGCCTCTCTTCCCATTCCGGCGAAAAACTCGAAGCTGCGAAAATTTCCTCCGACCTTCACACGCTCACGCGGCTCGGCTGGTTCGAGGATGTCTCCGTCACAGCGCAGGAATCGCGAAACGCCCCAGAATCACTCATCGGCGATTCCCCGCATGTCGATCTCCAGTTCCACGTTACGGAATATTCCATTCTGACAGGCGTCGAATGTCGAGGCTCTCGAATCTTGTCGCAACGCGAAATCGAAAAGCTGCTCAAAGACAATGCGCTTTCGCCAGGCTTCGGTACGCCCGTGAATCCCGTCAAGTTGCACGCCGTCGCCCTAGTATTACAGGAAGAACTTCGCTCACGGGGCTATCCTCAAGCACAAGTCTTCCTCACGAAGGAAACCCTTCCCGGCAGGCGCGTGAAAGCCGTGTTTCAAATCCACGACGGGCCACGCCTCCCGGTCGTAGCAGTGCGCTTTTCCGGTGATCCTCAACTCTCCGACAACACTCTACGCAAGCAAATGCGCGAAATCGCTCCTGATGCCTGGTTCTCCGGGCTGCGTAACAAGAATGTCTTTACGCCGCAAAAAGCGGACCAGGATCGCGCCGACCTCCTCACCTATTTGCAGAATCACGGATTCCCACAAGCGCAGGTCGGCAAGCCGCAAGTGCTGCTCGATTCTTTTTCGGACCGTCCCTGGCCCTGGATCCACCGCCGCTGGGAAACCGGCCTAAGTGTCGCTATGCCCGTGGATACGGGCAATCTCTACAACTTCGCCCCATTACAAGTCAGCGACTCGCTCCGCGTAGGCTTGGGCCGCGAAAGAAAGAGCGAGTTCCTGTCGAACGTCGCCCCCGGGAAACCATTCTCTCAGCACGCGGTAAACTCCTTGCAACGCAACTGGGAATTGCGCCTTCGCCACAAGGTGCGTCACCACAAATCCCCCGGCGATTTCCGCCTGCGTGCCATTCCCGCCTTCGATAGCGCCACGCACCTGGCCACCGTAAAGCTCGATTTCGATCCCACGCCGCCCTACACCGTCCAGCGTCTCGAGTTCCGCGGTAATCAACGCTTCCCCGACCGCTTCCTTCGCCGCCGCATCGGCCTCGAGGAAACGCAACCCCTGGACGAGTACTCGCTCGAAGCGGGCCTCGCGCGCATCGCCCAGACCGGATATTTCGAGCCCTTCAAGAAAGACGACGTGCGCATCGCAACGCACGATCCCGAACACACCGCCAATGTCACGATTCGGGTCCGCGAGAAAGGCCGCCAGCGCGTCACCTTTTCCGGCGGACGCGAACAGTTCGGTAGCACCCTGAGCATCGCCTACACCGTCTACAACCTTCTCGGCATGGACGAGTTCCTTTCCACGCAACTCGACGGTGGCCCACAAACCCTGCAACTCGCCATCGGGCTGGCCAAGGAAGGCGTTTTCGGCTCGCGTGGCACGCTCGCCCTTTCCGTCTTTGACACCTTTCTTCGCCCGCGTCTCACGGGAGGCGTACAGGCGCCCTTCCAGCGCACTCGCACCGAGGGAGCAAACCTCGGCTGGAGCTACGCCCTGTCGGATGTGGGTTCCATCAGCGTCAGCTACGGAATCTCTCGTGCCTTGACCGAGTACGCAGTCAATTCGCCCGCGAACACGAACGGCACGCCGGCCGAGCTGCGCAGCGCCACCTCCGGCCACTCCCTCGGCTTGGGATGGACACACGACTCCGGAGAACAGCGCATCCAGGTCACCGACTCCGTTTCCGGCGGACTGCTCGGCGGTAGCGAAAACCTACTGAAATCCCAGGCCGGATACGGCCGCATTCTTCCCGACGAAATCATGGACACCCACAACGCCTGGGCTTTTCGCACCACGGTCCGTGCCGCGGGCAGCTATCGCGGAGCAATGCCGCTCTACGCGCGCTTTTTCTCTAACGATGATTTGCTGCGCGGCCTGCGTCCCGGAGAGCTCGGGCCCTACCAGATCGTTTCCTCCGCCTCTTCCTCCGGCGCAAGCTCGTACTCCGCCGCTCCCACTGGCGCAAACCTCGTTGCGGCCTCTAATCTCGAGTACCGCCTTTTTCTCCCTCACGGCGTCGAAGGCGCCACCTTCTTCGACGCCGGCTCGGGTTGGCTGCTCCCGAATTGGCTCGGGCCGCCGCGTCCCCCGCTCGTTACATCAACAAACGGCGTGCTTCACGGCTCCACGGGTTTCGAACTCCGCTGGACCCTGCCTGCCATCGGCCTTCCCTTGCGCGTGAATTACTCCTTCAACGTTCTCCGCCTGAATCGCTCATTCCTCATGCCCGACGGCGCGCTCCTTCACCTGCACAACCGCGCCAGTGCGCTGGGTTGGGGTATCGGTCAACTGTTCTGAGACGGAAGCTAGGGTTACTGGCAATTCTGATTCCCGGGTCCTTGCCTTGTTGACATCTTCGGGCGTGAGTATTCCAATGGCGGCGCACACGGGCTATGGTTCAGTTAGACAAAATACAACTCCACTCAAAGGAGCCTCTCTGTGAAGCGCACTGTGATTCTGTGTTCTGTTGTTTTGGTTTCGTTGGTTGTTGCCATGCCATTGCGGGCGCAAAAGGCCGACGGAGCGGAGCAGGCCGTAGCCGCGCTCGAAGGACAATGGCTCCAGGCTCAAAAAGACAGCAATCCGGACTTGCTGGCGCCGTTGCTGGCCGACAAGTTCGTGAACACATCGAGCGATGGCGTAGTCACTCTCAAGGCGGAGACTTTGGGGCTTGTGAAATCGAGTAAGTACACCATTGCTGAGTATACCGACGTGAAGGTCGCAGTTTTCGGGAATACGGCCATCGCCACAGGGATCTTCAAAGGCAAAGGAACCGATGCCTCCGGCGTGCCTGTTGTGGTCAACGAACGCTGGACCGATACATGGGTAAAGCTGGATAAGGAAAAGTGGCAGTGCGTGGCAAGTCACGCCTCGCCCATCAAAATGTGAAACCAGAGCCACTTTCAGACCGGGCAAAGGAAGTCCCAATGACCGACTCACTCGATCAACGCTCAACCAGCGAATTGGCAAAAACCGGCGAAGAACGAATTGCCTGGATCCGTTCCCGCATGGCGATGCTGGCGCGCAAGCGCAAAGAATTTGACGAAACAAAACCGTTCACGGGGCATGCCATCGGCATGTCTTTGCACCTTGAGCCGAAGACCGCTGTTCTGCTAGAAACCCTGGCGGCTGGCGGTGCGAAGATCGTTGCCACCGGCAATCATGGCTCGACCCAAGACGACATGGTCGCCGCCCTCCGCAAGCAAGGAATGACGGTATACGGGAGCCGTGCCGACAGCCTCGAGCAGCACCACCGCAATCTCGCCGCGGTCCTGGACGCGAACCCCGACATTCTCCTCGACAATGGCGCCGATTTGGCGGCCGGCGTCGCGGCACGAGGCGCCGCCAATTCCGTTATCGGCGGCACCGAAGAAACCACTTCCGGCGGCTTTCGCCTTCGTGACGAGTTGCTCGACCGTGTGCCCTTCCCGATGATCGTCATCAACGACAGTCTCCTGAAAGCCATCGGAGAAAATCGGCACGCCGTCGGGCAGTCCGTCGTCGAAAGCTTCATGCGTATCTCGAATCTCATGGTTCCAGGAAAGCACGTCGCCGTTGTCGGGTACGGCTGGTGCGGGCGCGGCGTCGCACAATACTTCCGCTCCCTGAGAGCCCAGGTAACCGTGGTCGACCGCGACGTTCTAAAGGCCTTTGAAGCCGTTCTTGACGGATACCGGGTTACCCCAATCGAAGAGGCTGCCGCGTGGGCGGACGTCATCATCACTGCCACGGGTCAGCCCAATGTTTTGGGAGTCCAGGCATTTTCGAAGCTCCGGTCGGGAGTGGTTCTGGCCAACTGCGGCCATTTTCCTTGGGAAATCGACGTGAAATCTCTCAAGGCACTAGCAAGCGTCGTGACGAACGTCGACGACACCATCGAACGCATCGAATTCAGCGACGGTCGTCACGCCATCCTGATTGCCAACGGCCGCATGTTCAACCTCGCCGGCAAAAATCCCAAGGGCAATTCCATCGAGTCCATGGACATTGGCTTTATGCTCCAGGCTCTCTCCTTGGAGCATGTGGCCCGCCACCACGGTTCCATGCAGCCAGGAGCACAAGGCGTCCCTCGGAAGATCGAAGAGGAAATTGCACGACAGCTCCTCGAGGTGCTCGGAGCCAGCCGCTAGGTCTTCCAAGTTTCCCGATTGACGCCGGCGCGGGGGCGGAAGTATGCTTTTCGTGCTCGCCCGGAGAGGAATAAAACCCATGCAAGGTTTGCGCGCTTCGCTCGCAGCCTTCGTTGCTATCCCCCTGACCATTTCGCCCACCTGCGCCACTCCCAAGCCTACGCCTTCCCTGGGAACCGTCATCACCGCCGACCATGCCCGCGTCGGTGAATCGTCCGTTGAAGTTGGCGCTACCATCTTCAGCGGCGACCGCTTGAGTACCGAAGCGCAGGGCAGCATGCAAATTCGCGCCGGCGCCGCACGCCTCCTGCTCCAGGGCTCCAGCGTCGCCATCGTCAACGACACAGACGGTGCGCCCTCCGCAAGACTCCTTCAGGGCGCCGCCACGTTTTCCACCGGCAATGCTCGGGCTTTCACGCTCTTCGCCTCGCGCGCCAGCATTCGCTCGGATTCGGACGCTCCTACGATCGGCCAGGTCACTTATCTCAGCGAGAGAGAGCTCCTGGTCGCCAGCAAGCGCGGCTCCCTGATCGTTACCGTCGACGGCGAATCACAGGTTATCCCCGAAGGCTCCTCCTACCGCGTGGTGCTTGACGCTCTGGCGCAGGGGCCCGAAGGTGCCGGAACCGGCAAGGACAAAGACAATAAGAGGAAAGGCGGGCCGCCGCTGGTGGCCGGACGCAACTACTTTGTACCGGTCGTCATAGGACTTGCTGCTATCGTCACCGGCTTAGCGGTTTCCGAGGCGCTGGAAAGCCCAGATCGCCCCTAAATCTCAGAGGCAAGCGCAAAAAAAAAGGGCCGCCTCCCCGGAGACGGCCCTTTTCTCTTTCTGTATAGCGTTTCGAACGCGGATGACAATGTGCGCAGCTACAGCGCCGCGATGGCGTCGATTTCGACCAACGCGTCCTTCGGCAGGCGCACCGCCTGCACCGTCGAGCGCGCCGGCGGCGAAAGCGTGAAGAACCGCGCGTAAACGTCGTTCATTGCCGGGAAATCGTCCATATTCTTCAGGTATACCGTGGTCTTCACAACGTGGTTCAATTGCGTGCCGCTCGCTTCCACGATGGCCTTTAAATTCTCAAGCGCCCGCTCGGTCTGCTGCGCGATATCGCCGGCCATCATCTCGCCGGTCTTCGGATCCAGCGCCACCTGTCCGGAAACGTAGACGAACCCGTTCGCCTTGATGGCCTGGGAATAGGGTCCGATCGGCTTCGGTCCGCGGTCGGTTGTGACTACATTTTTCATGGGGAATCTCCTGAAGTACGAAGAGCAGAATAGCAGAGGCGGAGAAAAATGGAGAAGCGTCAGCGGGGCTTCCGGCCGCGTACCCGGACAAAATCCGTATGCGAGTGGTTCCGGCTCGCTTCCTGTTTGGCGATGAACGCTTCGGCTTGCGCGTCCGGCCAGCCCGCATTGACGATGTCGAGAATCTTCTGCTCCGACATGCCCACGTTCTTCAGCCGCCCGATCTGCGCGCTGGTCAGCGAGGGCAGCCCTTGCGTGCGGCGGTGCATGATGTATTGCACGCTGGCCTCGGAGAGTCCCAAAAGCTTCAGCATTACCGCATCCGCGCTCAGCATGTCCAGCTTGTCGGCCTGCGCCATCTCCAGGATCTGCGCGTCGGAATACCCGGCGCGCGAGAGCGTCACCGCGGAATCGCCGCTGGTGAACGGGTGATGGTTGTCGCGGGCCGCCTTCAGCAGGGCCAGGCAAAGATCGTCGCCCGCCCCGGCGCGCTTCAAGCTGGTAAGTTGCGCGACCTCGGCGTTTGAAACCTTCATGTTCTTGACTTGGCGCAGGCTACTGATCCACATCCCTGCCTGGTCCAGCGGGGTGTAATCCACTTCGGGTTTCTTCTCGCACCCGGCGAGCAGCGCAAACATGGCAACGAGCAGTAGGGACTTCCGCATGCCTATAGTTTAAGGGCGGCAAGCGGCGCGTTGGGGCGCTGTGCCTTGCCCCGCACTGGACGATGGTACAGGGTGAAATGACTGCGTCAGATTTGGTACACGCGCTCGACCCCGTACACGCCGTTGATGCGCCGGATATTGGAAAGAATCGTTTCCAGTTGCCGCTTGTCGGAAATTTCCAGGCTGGCCTCGATCCGTGCGTTCTGTCGGTCGGGACGGCTTTCCAGCATGCGGATGTTCGACCCCGCGTCGCTAATGACCGCCGTGATTTCCGCCAGCAGACCGGCGCGGTCCTTCGCGCGCACCAGCAGCTCCACAGGGAACGTCGCCGAGCTTTCGCCGCCCCACGCCACGGCGATGCGCCGCTCCGTCTGGTAAAGCAAATTCTGTACGTTAGGGCACGTCCGCGTGTGCACAGCTACACCGCGCCCCCGCGTCACGTACCCAATGATGTCATCACCCGGAATCGGATTGCAGCACTTCGCGCGGAATACCAACAGGTCGTCGTGCCCCTTCACGATCAGCGGCGCTTCGCCCATCCCCAGCATCCGCTTAACTGTCTTCACCAGCGTTGGCTTGGCATCTTCCGGCTCCTTCTCCGGTTCCTTCGTCGGCTCGCCAAAGTAGCGGCTCAGCACCTGCCGCGCCGAATATTTTCCAAAGCCGACCGCCGCGTACAGGTCCTCCAAGCGGGACAATCCATAATCCGAGCAGAGCTTCTGCAAGTCTTCCGCTGGAATCTTCTTCAGCCCCTTCGGAAAATTCCGCGACTCGTTTTCCAGGAGCCGCTTTCCCATTTCGGTGGCTTCTTCGCGCTCCTGCGTGTTGATGAAATGCCGGATCTTGCTCTTGGCGTGCGACGACTTCACGAAGCTCAGCCAGTCGCGGCTCGGCTTGTGTCCCTTCTGCGTCAGAATTTCCACCACGTCGCCGCTCACAATCTCGTGCCGCAGCGAAACCATCTGCCCGTTCACTTTCGCGCCTACGCACTGGTGTCCCACTTCCGTGTGGACGGAGTATGCAAAGTCCACCGGCGTCGCACCCCTGGGTAGCTCCAGCACGCGCCCCTTCGGCGTGAACGCGTACACCTCCACCGGCGCCAGGTCCACCTTCAGCGTCGAAAGAAATTCTCCCGGCTCCTGCAATTCCTGCGACCACTCAATCAGCTGCCGCATCCACGCGATGCGCTGGTCGTCTCCTGACGACGTTACCGGTTTCCCGTCCTTATACTTCCAATGCGCCGCCACGCCTTCCTCGGCGATGCGGTGCATCTCCTGCGTCCGAATCTGAATTTCGAACGGCTGTCCGCTGTGAATCACCGTCGTATGCAGCGATTGGTACAGATTCGGCCGCGGCATGGCGATGTAGTCCTTGAACCGGCCAGGCACGGGCCGCCAGATGTGGTGCACCACGCCCAGCGCCGCGTAGCAGTTGCGGTCCGTATCGGAAATCACGCGCACCGCCAGCAGGTCGTAAATCTGGTCCAGGCTGCGCTCCTGCCGAATGATTTTCCGGTGCAGCGAGTAAAGCCCCTTCACGCGCGCCTCAAGCTCCGCTGGAATGCTGTTTTCCACCAGTTTTGTGCGGATGGTGTTCTGCACCTCTTCGAGGAATCTCTGGTGAATGGGCGCCTTATCGCTCACCTGCTTCTGCAAGGAAAAATAGGCGTCGGGCTCCAGGTAGCGGAACGCCAGGTCCTCCAGCTCACCCTTGATGACCGCCATGCCCAAGCGGTGCGCGATGGGTGCGTAAATATCCATGGTCTCGCGGGAAATACGCTGCTGTTTGGCGGGCTCCAGAAACTCCAGCGTGCGCATATTGTGCAGCCGGTCTGCCAGCTTCACCATCACCACGCGCACGTCTTGCACCATAGCCAGCAGCATCTTGCGTACGTTTTCGGCCTGTCGCGCTTCCGGGGCCATCATGTTCAGGCGGCTGATCTTGGTAACGCCCTCCACCAGTTGCGCTACTTCCCCGCCGAAGCGCTCTTCCAGGCGCGACACGGGAAATTCCGTGTCTTCAATGACGTCGTGCAAAAGCGCCGCGGACAGAGTGGTGGCGTCCATGCGAATGTCGGCCAGGATATGCGCTACTTCCAGCAGGTGGGAGATGTACGGGTCGCCCGAAACCCGGAACTGGTCGCGGTGCCGCTCCGCCGCGATTTCATAGGCCCGCCGCACCGGCCAGGGATCCTCCGAGGGTCGGTTGGTTCGCAGTTTTTCCAGGAGCGCTTCCAGGCTGGCGTTGAGCTGCCGCTCAGTCCGGTCGCGGTTGAAATTCAGAGGGATATTCGCAGGCGACGGCATGATCCAGTATACCAAACGGCAAATAAAACCGTTTTAAATCAGTGAAAAAAGAGCCCCGGCACGAGTCCGGGGCTCCCGCGATTGTCAGAAATTCTCTAGTCGCTTTACGAAGCGGACGGCGTGGGTTGCTCGGCCTTCTTTTGCTTGATCTCCTTCACCTGGTCCAGCAGGTCGTCGGCCTGCTTGGTCAAGGCGTCGCGTTCCGCCGTCGATTCCACCATATCCGCCTTGCGGCGATACAGCAGGTTGAGATAGGTCATCGCGTCGTCGTATTGCTGGTCGATATCGATGGCCTTCTTCAAGTTGGTAATCCCGTCGTCCACTAGCGTCCCATATTTGTCGGCGTACGCCTTGCGAACATCCGGCGGCAGCGGATCGGTGTCCTTCACCTGCTTGTTGATGTGCGCCTTGTTATAGTCCGCGCGCATCTCCGTGTTTCCCCGGTACGCCAACGCCCAGTCAATCACGCCAATCGAGTAATAGGGCTGTTTGTCCCCCGGTTTCAACTGCGCGTGCCTCTCGTGGAAGGACTTCGATTCCTCGAACTTCTTCTGGTCAAACGGCTGTCCCGCCATCTGATACAAGATTGACGCCAGCCCGTCGATCGCGCTCAGGTTGTTCGCATCCTTGTCCAGCACGCTCTTGTACTCGGCGATCGCCGCTTCGCCGTGCTGCTTGTTCTCGTTCGACGGCGCTCCCGGAATGTACTGACTGGCATACGCCGTCGCCAGGTACAGCCGTGCGTTCATCAGGTCCGGATCGAGTTCCTTCGCTTCCTTGAAGTTCTCGACCGCCCGGTCGAACTGCGCTTCCTTGAAGGCCGCCACGCCCTTGTTCAGCAGGTCGCGCGCGCGCAGTTTGTTGCAGCCGGAAACTCCCGCCGCCATAATCAACATCGCAACTACGACAAACGCCCGGTTGGGCGTGCGGGAAAACCGCGAGTTGCTTTCCCGTGACACCTTTTCATCTGTCATTGAAGCATCCATCCCTGATCAGCGCGGCCGGCTTTCCCGCCGCAGCTAGGATTCACAACCGCCCACTGTCGCCGTTCCAACTTGATCGACCCTTGCCCCTAAACTCCTGGCGCAATCCGCCGCGCGAAACTTCCACGCGGTTTGCCTCAAGAGGTTGAAACGGTGCAGGGGCCATTCCATCACGTTCAGCGATTTTTTTCCAGTTCCGAACTCAGCAGGCCGATGGGTGTGGCGCCC
>Ga0126371_10001247_pt1 | contig 21442 bp, 22 predicted proteins | sample PanSoiMetaPlot_4_FD_110145 | JGI IMG/M metagenome (GOLD analysis project Ga0126371, IMG submission 110145) | Tropical forest soil microbial communities from Panama - MetaG Plot_4 | ecosystem: Environmental > Terrestrial > Soil > Tropical forest > Bulk soil | place: Panama | collected 2016-02-17 | reverse complement strand
CAACCGTCCTGGTACCGCCGAAGTAGTCGTAACCCCACACTTCCTGCAGCAGGTGAGCGCGGGTGAAGACCCGGCCCGGGTGCTGCGCCAGGAACTTCAGCAGTTCGAACTCCTTGAAGGTCAGGTCGAGCACGCGACCGCGCAGCCGGGCCGAGTACGTGGCCTCGTCGATCGCGAGGTCGCCCGACCGGATCTCGTCGGGCGCGTCCGCCGCGACGCGCATGGCGCGGCGCCCGACGGCCAGCCGGAGCCTGGCCTCAACCTCGGCGGGACCGGCAGTGTTCAGAATCACATCGTCAGCGTTCCACTCGGCGCTGACAGCGGCAAGTCCGCCCTCGGTGACGATGGCGAGCATCGGACAGTCGAGACCTGTCGTGTGCAGCAATCGGCAGATACTCTTAGCGTGCGCGAGGTCGCGTCGCGCATCGACCAGGACGACATCCGCGGGCGGTGCCTCTACCAGCGCAGAGGCGTCCGCGGGCAACACACGAACGGAGTGCAGCAGGAGACCGAGAGCCGGCAGAACCTCCGCTGACGGCTCGAGAACGCCGGTCACCAGCAACAGTTCGCTCACTAGATGCCACCTCCGCTCTTGCGGCGCGCGAACGCCATCATCACCTGTATAAACACAAACGGAACCCGGGGGCAACACTGCCCGGGTCCCGTTGGGACAAGGATAACAATAGATGGCCAAAGTTACGATCAGGTACTGGGCAGCCGCTAAGGAAGCCGCCGGCGTGCCTGAGGAGTCGCTGGATGCCGCTTCACTCGCCGAAGCCCTCGACGCGGCGATCGTACGCCGCGGCTCAGGCAGCCGGCTGCATGAAATTTTCACAAGATCGTCGTTCCTGGTGGACGCCGCGCCCGTGCGCCGCGCGGCGATGGAGTCAGTTGAGCTTGCGGACGGCGCGGTCATCGAAGTGCTGCCTCCGTTCGCGGGCGGATGATCTGGCACCGGCCGGAGGCGGCCGTGGCAGCGATTTCCGTCCGGGAACACGGGGAACATAGGGCACGCGTAGTAACGAAACATTGCGAGTTAGTTGCCTCTTGGGGGTCCGGGCAGGTATATCGGGGAGGAGCCGTCCCAAGCCATGGACCTAGTCCCCATACCCGCACGGTGGTCACAGCCGGCGATGGTGATCAAGGAGCCCGGTCAGTGACCTTGAGCAACGAGCCCGGTCACACCGGGCACGACAATCCTCCTGGCGGGATGAACCGCCCAGGAGCCGGAGACGTTCTAGCTAATGTGCCTAGCGCTGGAACGGCGGCCAGGCGAGAACGAGTGGCCGACGAAGCGTTTATCAGGGCGCTCTACGCCGAACACGGCGGCGCCTTGTTCAGATATGCCCTGCACCTGACCGGAGGCGACAGGCAGCGGGCGGAGGACCTAGTGCAAGAGACCATCGTGCGGGCCTGGCGACACCCGGAGGCGCTCGCCGACCGGCCAGCGCGGCCATGGCTGTTCGCCGTGGCTCGCAACCTGGCGGTCGACGCGTACCGGGCACGCCAGTCGCGGCCGCCGGAGGTCGGGCAGGCGGTGCTTGACACGCTCCCGGCCGACGACGACGCGGACCGCACGCTCGAGTCGTGGGCGGTGGCGGAGGCGCTGGCCTCGCTTCGCCCGGATCACCGCAGAGTGCTTGTCGAGACGTACTATCGAGGCTGTTCGGTGGCTGAGGCGGCAGCCACTCTTGGCATACCGGCGGGAACAGTGAAGTCGCGCACGTTCTACGCGCTGAAGGCGCTCAAGCTAGCACTTCAGGAACGAGGACTCGCGCCATGACTCAGATGATGGATTGTTCTGAAGCGCGCGTGTCGCTGGGCGTCTATGTGCTCGGCGCCATCGACCCCGCTGAGCGCGCGATGGTAGACAGCCACCTCGCGGGCTGCCGCGACTGCCGGGACGAGCTAGCCGGCCTCGCCGGCCTGCCGGCGCTGCTCGCCCGGGTGGGCACGGCGGAGGCCATGGCCCTCGCGGCCACCGACGAGCGGCCGGCCTGGGAAAACGAGGCGCAGGCGCCGCCGGAACGGCTGGTCGGCACGGTCCTGGACCTGGCCGCTGCCCGCCGCCGGCGGCGCAGGTGGCGCGAGGGAATCCTGGCCACCGCGGCGGCCTTCGTCATCGCAGCCGGCGTATTCGGCGGCCTGCGGATAAGCGCCTCTCCCGCACCGGCCCCGCCGAGCGCAACCGGCCCTCAGCTTGGCAATGACGGTCCGGCTGGCCAGCACGAGACGGTGACGGGGCAGTCGCACGGCATGGCCCTGACGGTGAAGTACTGGCAGATGAACTGGGGCACGGAGGTACAGACCAAGGTGTCCGGCATCCCGGTGGGGACCACCTGCCAACTGTGGGTCATCGGGCGAGACAACACCCGCCTCCTGGTCGGCAGCTGGACCGTCGACGACTGGGAAGGCACGGCCTGGTACCCGGCGTCGGCCGCGATTCGCGCCGCGAACGTGGAGAAGTTCATCGTCACCGTCGGCAAACACCAGTCGATTACGGCCGAGTCCTGAATAAGGGAATACAGCGACAAGCTGAAGGCGCTGGAGTCAGCGTGGTAGGTGGCCTGATTGCGCTCCTCGCTGTGCTCGCCGCGGCTTCGGTCGTGGGCTGGGGCATGCGATCGCGCACCGGACGGTTCCGGGACAGGGCCGCATCATCGGGACTATCCCGAACGGGGCGGGGCGACTCGGGGCGGGCGAGCGGCTCCGCAACGGTGCTAACCGCCGCGGATCTTGGCGCACCGCTAGGCGAGCGGGCCACGCTGGTCCAGTTTTCGACCGATTTCTGCACGTACTGCGGGCCGACCCGTGAGCTGCTCGAAGACGTCGCCCGCTCGCGGGACGGCGTCGCGGTCATCGAGATCAACGCGGCGAGCGAGCGCGACCTCGCGCGGCGGCTGAATGTGCTCAGCACGCCGACGGTTCTGGTGCTCGGGCCGGATGGCTCGGTCGCGCGGCGTGCCTCGGGGCAGCCGCGCAGGTCCGACGTGATCGTGGCGGTGAGCAGTGTCGTTGACGCGGTGCCGGGGGCGGGAAGTGACACCGGGGCCGCGGGTGAATAGCATCTGGTACGTGTCTTCCCGAACAGCGCAGATGCTGACCAAGCGGCGTGCTGTCGATTTCTGCCGGGTGACGACCGCGATCTGTTGGGCGTCGTCGCCAGTAGCCGCCTGACCTAGCTCAGTTTTGCCGCGGGCAGGCGGAGGAACAGTACCTATCTCACCTGCAACTGGGAGCACACCCATGAACATCGATCCGCGGGGTCCGCGCTTCAGCGCGGCTATCACCACCGTGGTGCTCGCGATCGTGCTGGTCACTGCCAGCGGCTGGCTGCTGTTCGCGCAGACGCTGGTATTCGCACTCGGGGCGCTGGCCGGCCTGCGGTATGCGCCTTACGGATTCCTGTACCGCTCCCTGGTCCGGCCGCGGCTCGGACCACCGTCGAGGACGGAGGCGGAAGCCCCGCCCCGGTTCGCGCAGGGCGTCGGCATGGTGATCGCCGGGATCGGCTCGATCTGCTTCGCGGTCGGCTTTACCACCGCGGGGCTCGCCTTCGCCGCGCTCGCCCTGGCGGCCGCGTTCCTGAACGCGGCCTTTGATCTGTGCCTCGGCTGCCACATGTACCTACTCATCCAACGGATCCGGCCGGCCGGGTGAGGCGGGCCGCAAAGAAGCCGGCTGGTTTGTGCCAACAGAAAAAGGAGCCCAAAGTCATGAGCCGTTCCGACGTCCTAGTCGACGCCGACTGGGTCGAGGCCCATATCGGTGAGCCCGGGGTCGCCCTCGTCGAGGTAGACGAGGACACCAGCGCCTACGACGGGGGCCACATCCCCAGCGCCATCAAGATTGACTGGAAGAAGGACCTGCAGGACCCAGTACGCCGCGACTTCGTGGACAAGGCCGGTTTCGAGGCGCTGCTGTCCGAGCGCGGCATCTCGAACGACGACACCGTGGTGCTCTACGGCGGCAACAACAACTGGTTCGCCGCGTACGCGTACTGGTACTTCAAGCTGTACGGGCACAACAACGTGCTGCTGCTCGACGGCGGCAGGAAGAAGTGGGAGCTCGACTCGCGCGAGCTGACCACCGACGTCCCGTCCCCTGACAAGACCAGCTACACCGCGTCCGAGCAGGACCCCGCGCTGCGCGCACTGCGTGATGAGGTGATCGCCGCGATCGGCAAGCGAAACCTGGTCGACGTCCGTTCCCCCGACGAATTCGCCGGGCGACTGCTCGCGCCGGCGCACCTGCCGCAGGAGCAGGCGCAGCGCGGCGGGCACATTCCGACGGCCCGTAACGTCCCGTGGTCCAAGGCCGCTAACGAGGACGGCACGTTCAAGTCCGATGCGGAGCTCGAGACGCTCTACAAGGACGACGCGGGTGTCGACTTCAGCAAGGACACGATCGCGTACTGCCGGATCGGTGAGCGCTCCGCGCACACCTGGTTCGTGCTGCACGAGATCCTGGGCCTGCCGAACGTCAAGAACTACGACGGATCATGGACCGAGTACGGCTCGCTTGTCGGCGTGCCGATCGAATTGGGAGATGCCCGATGAGCACGGATCAGAGCGGCTGCGGCGCGCCGGCCGGCGGCGTGACTATCACGAAGGACGCGGCGGGCAAGGAGGCGATCGTCGAGGGACACGTGCTGCGCGACGGCGTGCCCGTCGGCTCGGGCTACGCCCGGCTGCTCGGCACAGGCGATGAGTTCGTCGCTGAGGTGCCGCTGGGCGCGGACGGCGGCTTCCGGTTCTTCGCCGCGCCGGGGGAGTGGACGCTGCGCGTGCTGGCCCCCGGCGGGGTGCGCAGCGAGTGCACGGTGTCCGCGGACATCGGCCACATCACTACGGTCGAGGTCGCCGTCTAGCGACCGCAGGTCCAGGCAGGCCCCGGGCTGGCCCGATCGCCGCCCGGGGCCTGCTCGCGTCCGATCCCTCCTGGGATCCGCACCTCGGCCAGTAGGCTTTGGGTTATGACCGAGCGCCGGCAGGAATTCCACGGTGAGCTTGAGGCCATCGAGGCAAAAGTCATCGAACTGTTCGCGATGGTCGCCGAAGACTTGCCGAGGGCGACCGACGCGCTGCTGAGCGGCGACGCCGGGACGCTCGAGACGCTAGCCGAACGTGAACAAGCGATCGACGCCCTCTACCCGGAGATCGAGGAACTGGTCAACCGCGAGATCCTGCTGCAGGCGCCCGTCGCCTCGGACCTGCGCTTCCTGCTGTCGGTACTGCGCATAGTGCCAGAACTCGAGCGCTCCCATGATCTGGTCATGCATATCGCCGCCCAGGCGAATCACATCCTTGGCGATGATCTTTCGCCGCGCAGCCGCGGGCTAGTCGACCGGATGGGCGGCTTGGCATCCACCATGTGGCGCCAAGCGGCCGACTCCTGGTACCAGCGCGACCGGTCCGCCGCGCTGACACTCGCTGAGCGTGACGAAGAGATGGACGAGTTGCACACCAGCCTGATCGCCGAGCTAGCGTCGGGCGCGATGGCCGTCCCGGTGACGATGGAAATGGCGCTGGTGGCACGCGACTATGAGCGCCTCGGCGCACACGCGGTCAACATTGCCCGCCGGGTGATCTACCTGGCGGGATCCGCGGGACTCAGTGACGGGATCTGACCGGCAGGCAAGCCGGGTCAGCCCATCCGGCCGGTCACGTAGGCCTGCGTGCGGCTGTCTTGCGGGTCCTCAAAGATCTGCTTGGTGGTTCCGTGCTCCACCAGGATTCCCGTGCGGGTGTCACTCTTGCTGTCCGTCAGCACGTAGAAGAACGCGGTGCGGTCGCTGACCCGGGTGGCCTGCTGCATGTTGTGCGTGACGATGACGATCGTGTACTTCGACTTGAGCTCGCGCATCAGGTCTTCGATGGCGCCTGTTGCGATCGGGTCAAGCGCCGAGGCGGGCTCGTCCATGAGGACCACGTCCGGCTCGACGGCGATCGTCCGCGCGATGCACAGCCGCTGCGCCTGGCCGCCGGACAGGCTCAGTCCGGACATTTTTAGCCGGTTCTTCACCTCGTCCCACAGCGCCGCGCCGCGCAGCGACCGCTCGACGATCTCGTCCAGCTTGGCCTTGTTGCGCTCGCCATTGATGCGCGGCCCGTACGCCACGTTGTCATAGATCGACTTGGGGAACGGATTCGGCTTCTGGAACACCATGCCGATGCGCCGCCGGACGGTTATCGGAGAGACGTCCTTGCCGTAAAGCCCGACCCCGCGGTAGTCCATCTCGCCTTCCGTCCGGGCACCGGGTATGAGGTCGTTCATCCGGTTGAACGCCCGCAGCACCGTCGACTTGCCGCTGCCGGATGAGCCGATGAAGGCGGTGATCTCGTTCTCGTAAATCGGCATCGAGACGTCCGCCACGGCCTTGAACGCGCCGTACCAGATCGACACATTCCGCACGTCGAAGATGAGGCGGCCCGTGGTAGCGGGCTCCGCCGCTTGCCTGGCAAGCGGCTCTGGCTGCGGCATGTTGGTGGTGACGGTGTCCTGCTCAGGTTGTTCCATGACGATTCCTAGCTCGAGTACCTGGCGAACCGGGCGGTGACGAGGCGGGCGACGATCATGAGGATGAAGGCGATGACGATGAGGGTCAGTGCCGCGCCCCAGCCGCGGGCCTGGGCGCCAGTGAACGCCGATGACGCGTTGGCGAAGATCTGCGACGGCAGAGACGTGTTGGGACCGTAGAAGACGTTCTTGTTCACCGTAGTGACTGTGAGGATGGTGAACAGCAGCGGCGCCGTCTCGCCGGCCGCCCTGGCGACCGCGAGCAGCGCGCCGCTGACAATCCCCCCGAGCGCCGCCGGCAACACCACGGTCATCGTCACGCGGGCCTTGGTGGCGCCGAGCGCGTAGCTCCCTTGCCGCAGCGAGTCGGGCACCAGCTTCAGCATCTCCTCGGTGGACCTGATGACGATCGGCAGCATCAAGCAGGCTAGGGCGAAGGCGCCGCCGAGGCCGGAGAAGCCGTAGTGCAGGGTCCAGATCGAGAAGATGAACAAACCCATGACGATCGACGGCACACCGGTCATGACGTCAGCCATGAAGCGGACGACCTGCGCCAGGAGACCCTTGCCGCCGTACTCGTTGATGTAGATGGCGCCGAGCACCCCCAGCGGTACCGCTATGACCGTGGCGAGCGCGGTGATTTCGATCGTGCCGACGATCGCCGGTCCCATCCCGCCGACGTTCGCGGGCATCACGTTAATCGGGATGTCGGCGGTCAGGAACTGCCAGCTGATGACTGAGGCGCCCTTGGCGATCACCGTAAAGAGCACGAACCCGAGCGGGACGACCACGAGCACGAACGCGAGCACCATGAGCCAGGTCATGATCCGGTTCTTGGTGCGCCGCCAGGACGGCGGCTCTCGCAGGTCAACGTTCGGCTGGTCGGCAACGACGGCCATCAAGCACCCCGTGAGCGTCGGGCGGAGCGTTCTACGACCCCGCGGGCGATGACGTTGATGATGATGGTGAAGGCGAACAGCAGCACGCCCAGGCCCATCAGCGCGGCGCGGAACTCGCCGCTTGCCTCGCCGAACTCGTTCGCGATGACTGCCGGCATGCTGTAGCCGGGCGCGAACAGATGCGACGTGATCGTGGCAGACGAGCCGATGACAAGGGCCGCCGCGATGGTCTCACCCATCGCCCGGCCCAGCCCGAGTAGCACCGATCCCACGATGCCGCCCTGGCTGTGCGGCAGGACGACGCCGCGGATCATCTCCCACCGTGTGGCGCCCAGCGCGTACGCGCCCTGCTTGTCGATGTTGGGCGTCGTGGCCAAGACCTCACGAGTCAGTGAGGTCACGATCGGCGTGATCATGATCGCCAGGATGAGCCCGGCGGTAAAGAACGAGGCCCCGCTGATGTTGTCGCCGCCGAAGAGGGTGCCGAGCAGCCAGATGCCGTTGACACCCGAGGCTATCGAGTTGTAAATGCCCTGCAGCCAGGGCGCCAGCACCAGGATGCCCCACAGGCCCCAGACGACCGACGGGACCACCGCGAGCAGGTCGACCACGTACACGATCGGCCGTGACCAGCGGCGTGGGACGACCTCCGTCAGCAGCAGTGCCATGCCCAGGCTGATCGGGACGGCGATGATGAGCGCGATGACCGCGGTGACGGCCGTGCCGTAGATGAATGCCACCGCGCCGAACTGGTTTTTCCCAGGGTTCCACGTGGTTGAGAAGACACCGGTCAGGCCCTCGGTGGTGAACCACGATGACGCCTGCTGGCTGGTCGAGACGGCGATCAGGACCAGGATGACGAGCACTAGCAGGCCGGAGGCGAGCGCGATGATCGCGAAGACGCGGTCGCCAAGCGGTCGGCGACGCGACAAGGGGTGGGCGGACCCGGCCGGAACGGCCGGATCCGCCTTCGCCACGGTGCTCACTATGCGTAGCCGATCTGGTCTGCCAGCATGGTCGTCACCACACTACCCGGCGATCTTGTCGAGCTGCGCCTTGGCCATCGAGTCGATGCTGGCCGGCAGCGGTGCGTAGTTCAGCTGGGTGAGCAGTTGCTGGCCCGGTCCGAGCAGGTAACCGATGTAGGCCTTGAGAAGCGCCGCGGTGTTCGCGTTCGGCTGGTTCTCGAACACCAGGTCCCAGGACTGGTACGTGATCGGATAGGCCTGCGCACCCGGTGCCCAGACCGCGGCGAACGTGAGGTCGGACCCTGGGGTGACCCCGGCCGCCGCGGCGGACGCCGACTCCGACGAGGGGGCGACGAAGTTGCCGTCCTTGTTCTTCACGGAGGCGTAGCTCAGGTTGCTGGCCTTGGCGGTGGAGTAGTCCACGTACCCGATGGCCCCGGCGGTGGACTTGATGATCTGCGCCACGCCGCTGTTACCGTTGCCGGCCCGGGCGCCGGACGGCCACGTGACGATCGAGCTGCTGCCAAGCGTCCAGGCGCCGCCCACGGCGTCCTGCAGGAACAGCGTGAAGTTCGCCGTCGTGCCTGAGGAGTCCGAGCGGACCGCGAGGGTGATCGGGGTGCTTGGCAGATTGACACCCGAGTTGAGCGCCTTGATCGCCGGGTCGTTCCAGGTCTTGATCTTGCCCTGGAATATCTGCGCGATGACCGGCGCGTCGAGCTTGAGGTTGCTGACGCCGGACAGGTTGTAGGACAGCGTGATGGGGCCGATCAGGACGGGGAAGTACAGCACCGTCTTGCCCTTGAAGTTCCCGGCCTCCTTGGCCGGGATCGGCGAGTCGGAGCCCGCGTACTGGACCACGCCAGATGCCAGGTCGGTGCGGCCCTTACCCGAACCGCCGCCTCCGTAGTTGACGGTCGCGTTCGGGTTGGACTGATGGAAGGCCTGGCTGGCTGCCTGCTGGAAGGTGAGCTGGAAGCTCGACCCGCTCCCGTTGAGCGTGCCGCTGACCGCCGCACCGCCTGTCGACGTCCCACCGCCTGCCGGGGTGGTGCCGCCGCCTGTCGGGGTGGGCGTCGTCGTGGGGCTCGACGAGGAACACGCGGCGAGAGCCAGCGTCATGGCCACCACGGCGCCACCCGCCGCTGCGACCCGTTTTCCGCCTCGAATTCGCATATCAGGTTTCTCCTTGTGGATAAATAGCGCTTCCCGCACGCGACTAGCTTTCCCGCCCGCGACGAGTTAACCCGGCCAGCCGGTCAGCCCGCAAACGGTGTCAGCCGGGTATGTACAGTCTTGCGATGCCGCCAGGACATATGAGTGAACGAATGATGAACCTAGGAAGACCAGAAGGTTAACATATGGTGAATTGAACTCTTGGATCTTCGAACCCGCCGGCATTTTGCGTGATGCCCGCTAAGTGTCGCTTGTGATCAATGTCTCCCGGCAGGAAGAGTCTGACCTCGCCTTCGTAACGTGTCCGCCGTGCTGCGGCGCAGCTCAGATGCCCCCTAGCCGTGCTCCCCCGGCACGGCTGTCACGATGTTGTTGCGATCATACAGATACCCTCTGGAGCCAATGCACCGCGACCCGTGTTGCCGCCGCCCGTGCGTTGCGCTGACGTGTCGTGCTGCCTGCCCAGGCAGGACGCCGGGGCAGCTGTCCTTACCCTTTGTTCACTTACATGACATGAAGAAGAACATCTCTCAGCCCTTATCTATTCAGCCATTGTTAACCTGAGGTGAATATCAATGGGCGTGGGCAAGACAGGATTTTGCCATTTGTTTCGGTCAAGTACCCGCGCGGGCAAGTTCGCGTTGGTGCGATACGAGACAAATGCGCGACTCCTCGGCGATGGCTAGGCCATCCTTGAGCAGGCTGGAGGCACGGACGGGCATGTGGGGCGCCGGGTCGGCCGGAAGGGTCGTCAATGACACGGGAAACCTGTCGCTAAGTCACAGGCGATATGCCCTATGACTGCTGGCTCCGGGGGGAGCAGCGATCAGGTGCCGGCGCAGAGCGGTCCCGTGCCTGGCGCGGCTGCGAATGCCACGGACGGTGGCGTACCACATGGGGAAAGGGGCTCGGGCGCAGTGCCTGGACCGGTCGCAGGACCTAGCGCGCTAGGCGCGCGGAGCCAGCGCAAGCTCGTCACGGTGGACGCCGGGATACCGCCGCAGCGAGTGGCCGCCGGTGTCCTCGCCGATCGGGTAGCGGCTGCTCTCGTGCACCGCGAACCAGGCTGGCGGCTGCCGAGACGCAGCGCGCTCGCCAGGCGGTACAACGTCAGCGTCGCCGAGATCGACGCGGCCATCGGCGAACTAACCCGCAGGTCACTGATCCGCAGGCTGCCCGACGGGCAGCTGTACCGTGCCAGTCCCGCGGAGTACCTCATCCCCGTGGAAGGGATCGGCGGGCTCAGCACGCGGCTAGACCCCATGGGCGGCGAGATCTCCTGCCAGGCCAGGCACGTGTCGCAGCGCGGCGCACCGCAGGACGTGGCCTGGGCTCTTGGCGTTGACGGGGACGTGCCGGTCCGGATAGTCCGGTCCGTGTGGGCGACCGGCACCGAACCGGTCGCCATCTCGACTGCCTATGTGCCTGAGGCCGTGGCCGAATCGCTGATCGGACAGGACCTCGAATCCTTCGAGGCCACGTTGCGGTCGCTTCCGGCCACGAACCCGGGCGCCGAGCCAGCACACGCGAGAGCAGTAGACCTCGAATTGTCACCGCCGCAGCCGTCGGTCGCGCGCAGCCTGCGGCTGATCCCTGGTCAGCCCGCCATCTCGGTGACGATCAGGTTCGACGACCCGGCCACCGGTGCGCCCGTCGGCCTGACCGTGGTCATCTTGAAGCCCGACCAGTTCCGCGTTGTCGTCCAGATCGGCGGGCCGCTGACCATCTCCGGTGAGTCGCGGCCCGAACTCGGGTAAGCCGGCTGGCGGAAAGTGCGGCCAATCGCCGGGCCGCCCCACTGGATATCTGGGCACTTCCGTGGATATCTGGACACTCCCGGTGCCTTGCTGGCAACCTAAAGTGGTGCCGGCTGAGGTGGTGCCAGGGGCGGGTTCGATGCCGCGGCGTGCCCGTCACCTGATCCCGACACAGCTCCCGCGCCGCGGGGAGGTCATAGCTGCCTGCGCCGTGCTCGTCTTGCTCGCGCACCTGCTGTTCGCGCAGGCCACTTTGGTTCTCGCCGCCACATTCGTCATCGTCAGCAAGGCAACCAGGTGGCGCAGGTGGTGGCTGGCGGTCCCCGTGCTTGCGGGCGCCGGCTGGACCTTGGTGATCGGGCCGCGCGCCGCGCTCGCGGGGTTCGGTGCCGGGCCGGCCCAGATCCTCGCCTTCCTGGGCGGCGGCGGGCATCCGCTGAGCCGCCTGGGGCAGCTGTCCGGTGTCTTCGCCGGAGCGGGCAGCTGGCTGCCGAGGCAACTGCCGATCGCGCTGGTCGCTGGGGCCATTGAGGCTGCGCTGGCCGGCTGGCTGGACTGGGTGCACACCGACGAGTGGGCGGTTCCGGCGCCGCGGCCTGGCGCGTTCGCCGCGGTCAGGAGCGCGGCGAACAGGCGTGCCATCCGCGCGGGCGCGATGGTCACAAGGGATGGCTGCGCACTTGGGGTCCGGCCAGACACCGGCGCCAGGGTGACACTGAGCTGGCCGGAGGCGGCGGGCGGAGTCCTCGTTACCGGCGCGACGCCAGAGATCCTCACGATCACCAGCTTCCAGCTGATACACGCGGCGCTGCGTCGCCGCAAGCCGGTCATCGCGCTCGACTTGACCGATGACGCGGCCGCCGCCCGCGCCTTGGCGGCGGTGTGCGCCGCGACCGGAACCCCGCTGCGGGTATTCGGGCCCACGGAAGGCTACTACGAGCCGTTGCGTCAGGCCGGCCCGGCGCGGCGGCTGGCCCTGACGCTGGCGCTGCTTGGCATCGACGACCAGGCCGACCGTCCCGCCGGGTCGGCTGACGGCCTGCGGACCTACCTGCGTGCCGTGTTCGAGCTGATGGACGCGGTCCCGGCGGATCCGAGGACCCCGGTACTCGAAGACGTCAGGCACCTACTCAACCCGATGGCTCTGCACGCGCGGTTCGGGCTGGTGCCGGCGGGGGGCCAGCGTCGCGACGAGCTCGCTGGCCGGGTCTCGGCGTCCGCCCGCGTCGCCCAGGCAGACCCGCGGGCCCTGCTCAGGGCCGCTCGTCAGCTAGCGGCCCTAAGCAGGCCGCCGTCCCCAGATGCCGGGATCGACCTCGCAAGCGCGGTGCGGGAGCGCTCGGCTGCCCTGTTCCGCGTTAGCGACCCGGGCCTGGCGCGCCTGATCTGCACCGACATCGCTGCTCTTGGCGAGGACCTGAGCAGGATCGGCGTCAACGGCGACGGGCTGGTCTGGCTGCACGGCTGGGATCCCAGGATCGCCGACCGGGTCCCCGGCCTGGTGAGCGGTGGCACGGCCAGCGGCCTCGCGGTGCTCGTCTGTGCGAAGTCGCCTGCCGGTACGGACCTCGCGGGCTTGGTGAACGCCGTGCTCATCCACCGGCTCGCCGACACCACCGCGGCCGCCAGCCTTGCCGAACGCACCGGCGCCACGATGGTCCCGGCCTCAGCTGAGGGCGGGCCTGAGCTCGTGTCTCGCCCGGCCGTGCCGGCCCAGACGCTGCTCTCGCTTGCTCCCGCACAGTTCGTGCTCGCGGTGAACTCGCCACGGCCCCGGCTCGTAACGCACGGCCGGGTGGTGCCAGCCCGCCTCCCGCGGGGAGCCCGGCCGGCTGCCGCCAACAGGGAATTCCGGCTGGTTTCGGCCGGCCGGGAGGCAGGGCAGTGACGCCGCCGCCGGGGCTGCCCCGCCCGCCAGCGGACCGGCTGTACCTGGGATGGCAGTTCGTGACCACGCAGCCGGACCCGGGTCCGCCGCCGCGGCGGCCGGTGCCGCCGGAGCGGGAGCCGCTGTCGGCCGCCTGGCTAGAGGCCCAGCGCCGTGAGGAGAGACAGATAAACAGGCCGCTGCGGATCGCCTGCGCAGTCGCCGCCGTAGTCACGCTCGCGCTGCTCGTCGCGGCCGCGGCCGGCGAACTGACCGCCGTGGTCGCGGCCCCTGCCGTCGCGGTGTGCCTAGTGGCAGGCGGGCTGAGCGGCTACGCGATCTGGCAGGGGCGGCGCGCGCTCAGGCTCCGCATCGCCACCGAGCGGCTTCGCGTCGAGCGGTTCCGCGCGGAGCAGGAGAGCCGCCTGTTCGCCGGGCAGGCCGAGCACGCCCGGCTGGTGGCCGAATGGCAGCGCAGGCGGTTCGCCTACGAGAGCCAGAAGCGCTGGTATGCGGTGCCGCTCCCGGCGGGGATCGACCGGGTAGACGTGGCGGGCGGCACGCTGGCCGGCTGGTCGGCGCTCGTCACCATGACCGCCGCCCACCGGCTGGCCGCGGGCGGTGAGGTAACCGTCCTTGACCTGTCCGGCGGGGCGGTGGCCGCCGACCTCATGACGGTCGCGCGCGGCAGCGGCGCCGAACCGGCGGTCTGGGTCCTGCCGCATGACCTGCCGCGGCTGGACATCGCGAATTCACTGCCCACTGACGAGCTTGCCGACGTACTCGCGCTCGCGGTCAGCGTGGCCGAAGACCGGGGTTCGACCGCATCCCTCGCGGTCGACAACTCGATACTCGAGCGGGTCACGGGCGTTCTCGATCGCGGCACCGGCGTCTCGCTCGCCAGGCTCACGGCCGCGCTGCGCGCGCTGGCGCAGGTGGGTGACCCGCGAACCGATGTGGACGCAGGCCTGCTCACAGCTCAGGAGGCCGCCCGGGTGAGCACGCTCTTCGGCCAGGGCGCCACCGACCGGGTGATCCTCGAACGGGCACTGGCGATCGAATCCCAGCTCCGCAAGCTGTCCGCCACCGGCAGCCAGCCCATCGCGCTGCCGCGCAGCCCGCTGCGCGTGGTGGCGCTTGACAAGCGGGTCGGTGTGCTCTCCGCGAAGATCCTCGGCAGCTTCGTGGTCACCGCGCTGACGCACTTGCTCGGCCAGGCGCCGGCCGGGACGCGGTGGCAGCACACGTTGTTCCTGCTCGGTGCGGAACGGCTGCGCGACGACGTCCTCGACAGGCTGACCGACGTCTGCGAAAACGCCAGGTCCGGGCTAGTACTCGGCTACCGGTCGATCCCGCCGCCGGTGCGTCAGCGGCTGGGCAGGGGAAACGCCGCGGTGGCGTTCATGCGGCTAGGCAACACCGAGGACGCGAAGGCCGCGAGCGAGCAGATCGGGACCGAGCATCGCTTCGTGCTCGCGCAGTTCACCGAGACCGTGGGTACCTCGGTGACCGACACGACGGGGGTCTCGTACACGAGCACGGTCGGCGGATCGGCGTCCGTGGCCACCTCAAGTTCGGGCAGCGAATCGGTGTCCCGCGGCACCGGACACGGCCGTTCGGCGGACAGCAGCTTCCTGCCATTCGCCGGCACGACCAGGTCTCGTTCCGCCGAGTCAGGCGAATCACGCGGGACGAGCGTGTCCGAGTCGCTGACCGCGCAGATCTCCGCGAGCACGGCGTGGGGCCTGTCAACGTCATTGGCGGCGGGTGACAGTCAGTCGGCTGCCGAGTCCGTGCAGCGCTCCCGGGAGTTCCTGGTCGAGGCGAGCGAACTGCAGCGGCTGCCGCCCACCGCGATGATCGTCAGCTACCCGACGCCCTCGGGCCGCCAGGTCATCCTCGCCGACGCCAATCCTGCGATCGGGAGCCTGGCCTCGGCCACGATGACCCCGCTCGCGGAGGCGGGCCGGTTCCGTGCCACCGCGCCTGACGAGCAGCAATCGCGCGGTATCGGCCTGCCGGACGAGGCCACCGGGCCGCAGCCCAACCTGGGCCCGCCGTCCGCGCGGCTGGACTGGCGCCGCCGCTGACCATCTCGCCGGACGGTCACCAGCGGGCCGGTGACCGGATAGCATCAGCCGCAATGGACGCGAACAACCACCGGTCCAGGCTTCCGATCCGGGCCAGGCTGGCGACCACGGTCGGCGGTGCCGCAGCCACCGTCTCCCGTCTGGCGGGCAAGGGTGACGGCTCGGTAATCGGCGGCATCATCGGACTGCGGCTCGAACCCGACCTGCTGTCACTGCTCGCCCGTGGGCGTCAGATCGTCCTCGTCACAGGAACGAATGGCAAGACGACCACCACCCGGCTGATCACCGCGGCGCTGACCCCGCTTGGCCGCCAGATCGCGTCGAACATCTATGGCGCGAACATGGAGGCCGGACTTACCTCGGCGCTCAGCCGCGCGCCTGCCGCGCCGCTAGCGGTCCTCGAGACAGACGAGAAGTACATCCCCGCGATGGTCAAGGCGACGTCGCCGCGGGTCGTCGTGCTGCTCAACCTGAGCCGCGACCAGATGGACCGCGCCGCCGAGATCTGGCTGCTCGCGCGACGCTGGCGGGACGCGCTAGCCGACGCCCCGGGCTGCCGTGTCGTGGCGAACGCCGACGACCCGCTGGTCGCGTGGGCCGCTAGCGGGGCCCGCCAGGTCACCTGGGTAGCCGCGGGCCAGCGCTGGCGAGACGACTCGTGGTGCTGCCCGCATTGCGGTGCCCACCTGGAGCGGGAGGGCGACGACTGGGCTTGCCGCGAATGCTCCTACCGGCGGCCGCCGGTCAGCTGGGTGCTGACCGGCGACCACGTGATCGACCCGTCCGGGCGGGCCCGCCCGCTTGAGCTCGCGCTGCCAGGCCGGGCCAACCGGGCGAACGCGGTGGTGGCGCTTGCGGTAGCCGACGCCTTCGGCGTCAACACAGTCCAGGCGCTGCGCGAACTGCGCGGGGTCACCTCGGTAGCGGGCCGCTATACACAGGTCAACCGGCATGGCTGCGAGATCAGGCTGCTGCTCGCCAAGAACCCGGCAGGCTGGCTCGAGGCGCTCGACGTGCTCGCGCCACCGCCCGTGCCCGTGCTGCTCGCCGTGAACGCGCAAGGCCCCGACGGCAGGGACACCTCGTGGCTCTGGGACGTGGACTACCGCCGGCTGCGCGGCCGCATCGTGCTGGTCGGCGGCGAGCGCAAGCTCGACCTCGCGGTTCGGCTCGAGGCCGACGAAGTGCCGTTCCGGATGGTGCAGAACATCGACGAGGCGGTGCACCTCGCTGCGTCGCCGAACCTCGACGTGCTCGCCAACTACACCGCGTTCCAGCAGTACCGGGCCGTTCTCGGGAGGACAGAATGAGGCCGCTGCGGCTGGTATGGATCTACCCGGACCTGCTGAGCACCTACGGCGATCGCGGCAACGTGCTGGTGCTCGAGCGGCGCGCCAGGCTGCGCGGGCTGCCGGTCGAGGTCGTTGAGGTTAACTCCGACCAGGCAGTGCCGCTGGACGGCCACATCTACCTGATGGGCGGCGGGGAGGACCTACCGCAGACGCTGGCCACCCGCAGGCTGCAGGCGGACGGCGGGCTGCACGAGGCGGTAGGCAGGGGCGCGGTGCTGTTCGCGGTCTGCGCCGGCTACCAGATGCTAGGCCTGGAGTTCGGTGGCGCGGACGACCAGGCCGTCGCCGGGCTTGGCCTGCTTGACATCCGCAGCGGCCGCGGCGCGCACCGCGCTGTCGGCGAGATCGTGGCCGAGGTGGACCCGGCGCTGAACGTCCCCCGCCTGACTGGCTTCGAGAACCACCAGGGCGTGACCCGGGTGGGACCAAGGTCCAGGCCAGTGGCCCGCACCGCGCTCGGCATCGGCAACGGCGATGGCACCGAGGGTGCGTACGCGGGCCGGGTGCTCGGCACCTATCTGCACGGCCCGGCGCTGGTGCGAAACCCAGGCCTGGCCGACCTGCTGCTCTCGTGGGCGGCCGGCCCGCTGCCGCCGCTGCCTCCGCAGGCGGAAGAACTCGCCCAGCGCCTCCGCGACGAGCGCTTGGCCGCCGTCAGCGTCCAGCCCTCGTAGCCGGGTGAGGTCAGGGTCAGTAGACGAGCGCCTGGGTGTTGTCGGCCATGATTTCGGCGACGAACGTCGCGGCGCCGGCGATCCGGATTCCGGTGATCACGTCGTCCGGCGCGATGTCCCTGCGGGCGGCGCACTGGGTACACAGCGTGATCTGGCCCGCCGCGAGCACGGAGGTCAGCAGGTCCTCAAGCGGCGCCGCGTGCGGCAGCGAGAAGTCGGACGCGCGGCCGGGCAAGGCGAACCAGGCGGCTTCGCCTGTCAGCCATAGCGAGACGGTGACGCCGCTGGCCACAGCCGCCGCCGCCACGGTGAACGCCTGGTTGCAGCGCTCGGGTTCGTCCTTGCCCGCGGTGACCTTGATGACGAGAGTCCCTGCCACGACTGAACTCTAGCCCGTCGGCGCGCCGCGGGCACAAAACGGACCGACCGGGCTAGGCTCCCCGGTGTGCATGGCATCCTGAGCGCGGCGGTTATGATCCTCGCCTACGCCGTGATCGCCGTCGTCGCGGGGTACACGGCGGTCAAGGTGATCCGGGGAGGGCCGCATGACGGATAACGGACTGCCAGCCGAGCATCCGGCGATCGAGCCGCTGAGCTTCCTTCTCGGCCGGTGGGAGGGCGCCGGCAAGGGCGATTACCCGACGATCGAGGCCTTCGACTTCATCCAGCAGCTCACGTTCAGCCACATCGGCAAGCCGTACCTGATCTACACCAGCAGGTCCTGGCGCCTGGAGAAGGACGAGGACGGTGCGCCGCGCAGGGGCGCGCCGCTCGCGGTCGAGGCAGGCTTCTGGCGCCCGCAGCCGGACAACCGCGTCGAAGTGCTGCTGACGCACCCAACCGGGATAACCGAGATCTACCTCGGCGAGGTTACCGGCACCAGGATCGAGATGGCGACCGACGCAGTGGTCCGCACCGAGTCCGCCAAGCCGGTGACAGCGGGAAAGCGCCTCTACGGCCTGGTGGACAGCGTGCGCCGCCCTGGCGAGAAGGACCTGGCCTACGCCTACGACATGGCCGCCATGGACCAGCCCTTGCAGCCGCACCTGTGGGCCGCGCATCTCGAGTGGGTCTGGACGGAGTAGAAAACGTCCGGGAAAGGCAAACCCCCGGGCGACTCACGCTTTCGCGGGACCGGCTGGACAAGGCCGGTCAGCCCGGGGGTCCGGTGTATGCCTTCGATTAGCCCGCCGCCGCCCAACTGGGCCGGGACCTGATAACAGGCCCACTCGGCGGGGGCGGCGGCTAGCTGACAGCCACCTCGCAAGTCCGATAACTATGCATACTTCGGACCACCTCCTTTCCGCGTACCTGCACGCTACGCGAGCCTGCCGCGCTAACGCAAGAGGATTAGCGTCCGGTCACACCGAACTAGACTCGACGTCATGGAGCAAGACGTGCGGCGCACCTGGGATGAGGAGCTGCGCTCTCGTGGCTACCGGGTCACCCCGCAGCGTCAGCTGGTGCTCGAGGCGGTCGCGAGGCTCGATCACGCGACCCCGGAAGAGATCGCGGCCAGCGTCCAGGAGACGGCGAGCGGCGTCAACATCTCGACGATCTACCGCACGCTCGAACTGCTCGACAACCTCGGCCTGGTCAGGCACACGCACCTGAACCACGGCGCGCCCATCTACCATCTGGCCAGCGACGCGGACCACGTGCACCTGGTCTGCCAGGATTGCGGCCGGGTTATGCAGATCACCCCCGAAGCCATCCGGCCGCTGATTACGGCTCTTGACGAGGGGCAGGGGTTTGAGACCGATGTGGCGCACCTGACCGTGTTCGGTCGCTGCAGAGAGTGCAGGGGAAAGATCAATGCTTGACATAGCAGGTGCCGTCGAAGCGGACTGGCCGGACGAAGGCGTCGCCGCGCACTATGGCGACCCCGTGCGCGAGCAGCGCGCGATGAGCGAGGGCCAGGTGCTCGTCGACCGTTCCAACCGCGGCGTCGTGAGAATAACCGGGCAGGACAGGCTGACCTGGCTGCACAGCCTGACCAGCCAGCAGCTGGAGCGGCTGGCCCCCGGCACGACGGCCGAGGCGCTCATCCTCAATCCGCAGGGCCAGCTTGAGCACCACCTGACGCTGACCGACGACGGCACCGCGGTCTGGGCGCACGTCGAGCCGGGCACTGCCCCGGCTCTTGTCGCCTACCTGGACTCGATGCGGTTCATGATGCGCGTCGAGGTGGCCGACGTCACATCCGAATTCGCCGTGCAAACTCTGGCGGGTCCCATTCCCCCGGAGGGCGGACTCATTCGAACGGAGCAGGCCGGCTCTCCGGTGTCGGTCCCGCTCGTTGCGGAGGGGTGGGCGCAGGCAGTCACCACGAACCCGTTCGGGATCGATGTGATCGTTAAACGGGGCGATGTCGGAATGCTCGCCGCGACCCCAGCCGGGATGTGGGCCTTCGAGGCGGCGCGGATCGCCGGCCGGGTGGCGCGGCCCGGCCTGGACACCGACCACAAGACGCTGCCGCACGAGGTGGGAATGATCGAGACCGCCGTGCACCTGAACAAGGGGTGCTACCGCGGCCAGGAAACCGTCGCCCGCATCCACAACCTCGGCCACCCACCGCGGCGGCTAGTGTTCCTGCACCTGGATGGCACCGCGGACCGGCTCCCAGCGCATGGATCGGCCATCGCGCTGACAGACGGGACCGAGGTCGGGTTCGTCGGGTCGGCTGCTCGCCACTTCGAACTCGGGCCGATCGGGCTAGGGCTGATCAAGCGCACCGTGCCGGTGGCCGCTACGCTGCTCGCGGATGAGGTCGCCGCCGCGCAGGAGGTAATAGTCTCGCCGGACGCGGGCGCCAATGTGCGCGTCGCGCTGCGGCGGGCTGCCGTACCGCCGCCACCGGCCGGCCGCAAGCTGCTGTGACGGGTCATACCACCTGGAGGCTTTAGTGCTGCGCCGGGCACTGCTGGCCGCTGCCGCCAGCGGGCAGATTCGCGAATTCGTGACGACCACGCCGGCCACCCGCGCGGTGGTCGACAGGTACGTAGCGGGGGAGAGCATCGGCGACGCGGTGCGCGTGGCCAGATCGCTGCGTGAGGGCGGGCTGCTCGTGTCGCTCGACTACCTAGGTGAGGACACGACCGACTCGCTGCAAGCATCCGCCGTAGCCACGCAGTACCTGCAACTGCTCGGCAAGCTGGCCGCGGAAGGGCTGACCGAAGACGGGGCCGTGGAGGTGTCGGTCAAGCCGACGGCGGTGGGGTTGCTGCTCGGGTCCGGGGACGCCGGCGTGGTCACCGAGCTCGGCGAGCGGACCGCGGCCGAGCACATCGAACGGATAGCGATCGCGGCGCGAGACGCCGGGACGACGGTGACACTCGACGCCGAGGACCACAGGACGACCGTCGCCGTGCTGCGGATCGCGGCGACCTTGCGCTCCGGGTTCCCGTGGCTCGGCAGCGTGGTGCAGGCCGGCCTGCGGCGCACCGAGGCAGACGTACGCGAGCTCGCGGCGCCTGACGTCCGGGTACGCCTGTGCAAGGGCGCATACGCCGAGCCGGTGTCCGAGGCGTTCACGGCGCGGCACGACGTCGACAAGTCGTTCGCCCGCTGCCTGCGTATCCTGCTCGCGGGCCCGGGATACCCGATGATCGCCACGCACGATCCGCGGCTGATCGCTATCACGCGGTCCCTCGGGCTTGGCCGCCCGCCGGAAAGCTTCGAGTACCAGATGCTGTACGGGGTGCGCCCAGAAGAGCAGCGCCGCCTGGCCGGGACGGGCGCGCGGGTCCGGGTATACCTCCCGTACGGCGATGACTGGTACGGCTACCTGGTAAGGCGGCTGGCCGAGCGCCCGGCGAACCTGGCGTTCTTCCTTCGTTCGCTATCGTCGTCCTCATGATTGGGGCCACCTCGTGATCGCGATACTCGGCGCGGGCAAGATGGGCGAGGCGCTGCTTTCTGGGCTGCTGCGAGCGGGCCGGCCGGTTTCCGGAGTCGCCGCCGTGGTGCGGCGCGAACCACGGGCGGCGGAGCTGCGCACCGCGTACGGCGTGCCCGTTATCACCGCCGAAGAGGCGGCGAAGAACGCGAGCACGCTCGTGATCACCGTCAAGCCGCAGGACATGGCCAGGATGCTCGCTGAGATCGCCGCGTTCGTGGAACAGACGCAGCTGATCATCT
>Ga0126371_10001246_pt1 | contig 21442 bp, 15 predicted proteins | sample PanSoiMetaPlot_4_FD_110145 | JGI IMG/M metagenome (GOLD analysis project Ga0126371, IMG submission 110145) | Tropical forest soil microbial communities from Panama - MetaG Plot_4 | ecosystem: Environmental > Terrestrial > Soil > Tropical forest > Bulk soil | place: Panama | collected 2016-02-17 | reverse complement strand
CATAATACCGAGAGATGCTTCGCGACAAAAACCTCGTACCTCTTTCACGCCAGCACCAGCACGCTCTCGCTTTGTGTGTTCGCATCAATCGGGCAAAGCTGGCTACACCCGCGGAAGTGAGAGCCTGGCAATCCGAGATGGTGCAGCATTTCGAACAGGAAATACGATTTCACTTCGCCGCCGAAGAGGCACATCTCTTCCCTGCAGCCCGACGATTCTCAGAACTCAATTTTCTCGTCGACGAACTCGTCGCGGACCACGGTCAACTTCGTGATTATTTCGCCCGTGCATCCCGAGGAATTCTTGACCGCGGCGAAGTACGCGCGTTCGCCGAAAGACTCTCCAATCACGTCCGCAAGGAAGAGCGCCAACTCTTCGAAGCCATGCAGGGCCTGATGGACCCAGAAGAGCTCCTGAAAATCGGAGCATTGGTTGAAGAAACCCTCTCAGCTGCGTCCGACACTTGCATCGTACCGACGGAATCCAAACTCAGCGGTCTTGGCTCCTAGGAGAATCCGTGGCACCGGCGGAAGGCGGTTGCTCCCTCGCGCCCCATGTAGCGCTCAAGTACGCTTGGCTCGGTCTGGCGGAGGTCAACCACAACGAGTCCATCGAGGACGTCGGAAAACTTTGGGTCGACGTTGAAGCCCAGCAATTTCCCGCCAACTTTCGCATATTGCTTCAGCAGGATGGGCAGACCCTTCCCGTCAGTCTCGACATCGGCGATGGGCTCCGACAATTCTTCCAGATCGCGCAACGCATGACACACGGCGCGGCAGTCCCAGGAACGAATACGAGCCGGGCGAAAAGGCTTGCGGGGCTGGACCAGATCAGCAAGGCCATCTTCACGGCGGCGATCCTCGAAGAACGAGTACATCAGCTCTCGCGATGCGGGAGTGTAGGCATTGCTGATGCTGACTGCCCCGAACAACACCGCGGTCTCCGGACGAAGTAGCACGAACCGGGCAATCGCCTTCCACAGTAAGAGTAACGGCGCGTATTGCCGCTGGTACTCGGGCCGCACGAAGGATCGGCCGAGTTCGAGGGCTGGACCGAATCTTTCGAGCAGCCGCTCGTCGTATCGAAAGAGCGTACTGGTGTAGAGACCGTTCACACCATGCTGCGAAACGATGTCAGCGGTATTGCCAGCGCGGTATGCGCCCACGAGTTCGTTCTTCTTTTTGCCCCAAAGCAGGAGGTGCCAATAGTGACGGTCGAAGCGATCCAGGTCGGTACGCTTGCCAGTTCCCTCTCCTGCCTCGCGAAATGTGATTTCACGAAGACGTCCAACTTCTTGCAGCAGGTGCGGAATCTCGGCAGCCTGCGCCGCGTAGACGACGAACTCGCTGTTTTCAACAAGCCGGCGCTCGGACGGAAGGGCGTTCAAATCACACATCAGCAGATCGGGTGAGATCGGCGGTGCGATCGTGGCTCCAGCCTTCCGCGGCAACACGGAACGAATGGCTTCGGGCAGTTTGATCTGTTTCTTGCCACGCTGGGCCAGCAGATACGTGCGCCAGCGCAGATATTCGGTCGCCTGCTGGTCATCAGCGATCCCTGTGATCGAGTTGGCGGGAATCGCGCTGCCAATGCGCAACGCAACGCTCTTTCCGGATTGCTGCAGGAACTCTTGCAAGAGAAACGCCATTCGGAGCGACGGATGAATCATTCCCATCAGCTGAAATCCGAGGCTGTTGCGGCCACAAAAGTACACCGGCAACGCGGACGCTCCCGTCTTGCGAATTAAACGCGTAGCCGTAGTGTTCCACTGCGGATCAGCGATGGTTGCTTGTGGCATCTGCCAGTGCGAGACTTCGCCGGCTGGAAAAATCGCAAGCATACCGCCGTCGTGGAGCCAGTCCAGTGCCTGTTTAAGCGCCCGCCGATTGCGATTGGCTGAACCAGGCATGTGCAGCGGGTCGACAAAAATGCAGTTCTCTTCGAGCTCTGGCACACCTTCGAGCAGGAAGTTGGTCATGATCTTTACGTCGGGACGAACCCGCCCAAGTACCACGGCGAGAACCGCTCCGTCGAGCATGCCGTAAGGATGATTCGCAACAACTACGATGGGACCTTTTCTCGGAACGCGCTCGACGTCGGCTTCGGAAACGCGAAGTTCGACTTGCATCTCGCGCAACAAGTTCTCAAGAACGAATCCATCCGCAGCATCCCGTACGCGCTCGTACAGCTCGTGAGCTTCCTGCAAAGGGAGTAGCTTTTCGGCGAACCGCGGCAATCCTGCCAGCAGCGGGGCATTTGCGAGGACACCGGGGCGAACCTGACCATCGGAAGGCCACAAGTTTGGCATGGTGCCATTTCTATCGCGCTAACTTTGCATGGCGATGAAGGCCAAATGAAATGTTCGTGAATCGGGGAGTGAGGAAACACTAAAGTAACTACCCATTGACGGGGTGTTACAAATCGTCATGGGAAGGGTGCGGCGCGAGCCGTTAGATCTAGGTCTCGAGCCGGAATCTGCTTTCGGCGAGGTGGTACATGCGCCGCCAGAGCAGGCGGTTCACGGTGACAACGCCTGCGGCCATCAGGATTGTTGCCGCCAGCAGTTCATCGAAATTTCCAGCGTCTGTTGCTTTGCTGATGATGGCTCCGAGACCGGTCGTCGTGTAGGTAACGCCTTTGAAGTGGAAATACTCCGCGACGATGCTCGCGTTCCATGCGCCGCCGGAGGCCGTCACCATCCCGGTGACGAGGTAGGGAAAAATGCCGGGGAGAATGAGCTTCTTCCAACGTTCCCATCCGAAAATTCCGAACGTGGAGCAGCACTCTTTCAGGTCAGTGGGGATGGCCATCGCGCCGGCAATCACGTTGAACAGGATGTACCACTGCGTTCCGAGCAACAAAAGCACGATCGATCCGAGTCCGAGTCCGCCGCCGACTCGAATGAGCAGTAGGAGCACGATCGGGAAGAGGGCCGTCGCTGGAACTGACGCCGCAATTTGCGCGAGCGGCTGTGCGATACGCGCAAGTCTGGGACTAAAGCCGATCGCAACTCCCACGGGAATCGTCCACCCGGCTCCAATCACCAGTGCGACAGTAACGCGAAGAAACGTGGCAACTAATCCACGGCCGAGTTCCCCCACCTCAGGCCGGTGCAGGGTCATCAGGATCGCGGAGACCTTTACTAGTGCATACACAATTAAAGCAAGCGAAAGGACCGCCAGCACGCGCACGATCCAGACCTTCCATGCTTTTGGTGACTCTTCCGGGCGCGCTTCATAATGCTGGCGCGCAAAGTACATCATGAGTTTCTCGCGGAGCGGTCGCAGGGCTTTCTTGCGAAGCTTCGCTAGAGAGCGGGAGTGCTCAAACATGTTGAGCGCCCATGAGCGCGGAGCATTGGTACTCTCGACCTGCTCGACTTTGAACTTTTCTGCCCAGGCGATAACCGGCCGCCAGACCAGCTGATCCAGCAGAACGATCACCGCGATCATCGTGGCTACGCCCCACAAGATCGAACGCGTATCGCCGGCACTCGCAGCCGTCTGCAAGTAGGAACCGAGTCCAGGCAGGCGGAAATCGCGCGCACCCAGCACAAACATCTCGCACGCCATCAGGAAAAACCAACCGCCTGCGACCGACATCATCGAGTTCCAAACGAGTCCGATCGCGGCGAAGGGCAATTCCATCTCGGTAAAGCGTTGCCACCAGTTGAAGCGGTAGATCTTCGCGGCCTCACGCATCTCGCGCGGAATGCTCTTGAGCGAGGCGTAGAAGCTGAAGGCCATGTTCCAAACCTGCCCGGTGAAGATGAGCAGGATCGCACCCAACTCGACTCCGAGTTGCCGTCCGGGAAACAAAGCGACCATGGCCAGCATCACGCCCGGTAAAAAGCTCAATACCGGGATCGATTGGAGCACGTCGAGCAGCGGGACCATGAACTTCTCAGCGCGTGGATTGTAGGCGGCGATGTATCCGTAGACGAGCGTAAAAGCCAGGCTCAGCACATACGCGATGGAGATCCGCAAGAGCGAGTAGCCTGCGTAAACGGGCAAAGCCCAGAGGCTGCGCGAGATTTCGACTTCCGGAGTAAATGGTCCCAGCCAGAATCGGCCCACCACCAGCACACCATAAAAAATGGCGAGCCCGGCGGCGAACATGATCAGGTCGGGGAGATTGGACGTCTCGATGCGCGGAAGCTGCGACCACAAACGGTATGGCGAGAATGCGCCCAGCCCCGCGCGACGTTTCATGGCTTCACGGCGGGCGCTGGCGTTTGCACATCAATCTGAGGTTCGGCGAGAACCAGGCGCTCTCTCTCGGAATCGTAGTCGAAGATTTCAGCGTAACGGCCCCAATTCATCGCCGTATCCAGCTGGCGCTCGACTTCGTCGGAACTGAAATGCTCGTCAAGTATGTCGTGGAAGAATTCGGTGGGAATCGAATGATCTGCCTTAGCTTTCAGTACGCTTTCGATTTGCTGCAGCACGACTACGTTTTTCAGTACGGCCTCGCGGAAAAGCGTCTTGCGCAACTGAATGTCGGCGTCGGCGAAGGCCACGCCCTGCGAGGTGATCGTGACTTCACCTTCATTGAGAGTAACGAGTCCGAGAATAACGCTCGCCTCGACGATCGGCAGCAGGTCTTCGACGTCCATCACGAGTTCTTCGGAGAGTTTGGAGAGATCTTCCCTCCCCCCGCGGTCGTTGAGCAGTTCAAGCAGTCCGGCAATGCCTCCGACTCGCGCGTGCGGCAACATCTGATATTTCTGTCGAACGCGCGCCGTGGGCACCGGGGTCGCCGCCCGTAACACATGGTCTACCTCGGGCTGGGTCATCACTTTGTAAATATGATCCACAAGCTCGACGAACCGCTGCTCTTTCCGATCTCTCCAATGCGGGAGCCCAACTTCGAAATCGGAGCGAATTCTGGCGGGGTTCTTGCCCAGGACAATGATGCGATCGGCCAGCAAGACCGCTTCCTCGATGTTGTGAGTAACGATGAAGATCGCGCTGGTCGGCATTTTCTTGTTGATCCACAGCTCGAGCAGTTCGTTGCGCAGGTTCTCAGCCGTGAGCACATCGAGAGCGGAGAAAGGCTCGTCCATGAACAGTACTTCGGGCTCTACGACCAACGCGCGCGCAAACCCCACGCGCTGCTTCATGCCACCGGAGAGTTCTTTCGGATACGCGGTTTCGAAGCCATCCAAGCCAACGGTATCCAGCGTTTTCAGAGCTCGTTTTCGTCGTTCAACGTCACCGACCCCTCGCGCCTCGAGTGGCGCCTCGACGTTTTCAAGAACCGTAAGCCAAGGAAAGAGCGCGAAGCTTTGAAAGACGATCGCAACGTTTTGTGTTTGCGTGGCAAGAGGCTTGCCGTGCCAGAACAATTCTCCCGAGGATGGTTTCGAAAGGCCGCTCAGGATGCGGAGAAGCGTTGACTTGCCAGAACCCGATGGGCCGAGAAGCGCGATGATCACGCCCGGTTCGATTGACAAGTCCACTGGCGCAATAACCTGAATGCGCTTGCTGTCGGGTTGCGGGTAAAACTTTTCGACGGCGCAAGCCTGGATGATTGCTTCGCTCACCGTGCTAACCCCGTTCCACATATACATGATGGAGTGGGTTCGGCGAAAGTTTCCCGGCTTTTAGTAACCGGATATTAACAATTGGCTAGAAGAACTACGCGGAGAACTCTTCGTCTGGGGGTACGGTCATTTGGGTAGGCAGGCGATCGCTGACCTCAGCCATGAGGGCAAGTTTTGCGGCGATGTCCGCCGTCAATAACCCTGGCTTCAGGCGCCATCTCCAATTCCCTCCCGGCTCGCTCGGCAAGTTCATGCGGCCCTCGCTCCCCAAGCCGATAACGTCCTGTAACGGAATGACTGAGAGCCCCGCAACCGATCCCTGTGCCGCGCGGATAAACGACCAGTGAATGCCGTCTGGAGCCTCGCCCATGTACGTCTTCACACACTGCTTCTCGTAGTCGGTCGCGCCGCTTGTCCACCAGCCAACGGTTGTGTCGTTGTCGTGCGTCCCGGTGTAGACGACGGTATTGGATGTGAAACGCTGGGGCAGGTACATATGGGCGCCAGCGTCTCCGAAACCGAACTGAAGGACGGCCATGCCAGGAATCTGCAAGCGCTCGCGCAAAGCGTGCACTTCGGGAGTGATGAATCCAAGATCTTCCGCGAAGAATGGAAGCCCACCCAGAGCCTCGCGGACTTTGAGGAACAAGTCATCCTTCGGGCCGTCGACCCAGCGGCCATTGCTGGCCGTGGGCTCGTTGGCAGCGATCTCCCAGAATTGGTCGAATCCCCGGAAGTGATCCAGCCGGATGTAATCGCAATTCTTCGTCGCTGCCCGGAGCCGCTCAACCCACCAGCCGTATCCACGAGATTTCATCACATCCCACCGATAAAGCGGATTCCCCCACCGCTGTCCGGTCGCGCTGAAAAAGTCCGGTGGAACACCCGACACAACAATCGGGCTTAAGTTTTCATCGAGATGAAACAGTTCGGGGTGCGTCCAAACGTCCGCGCTGTCGTAATTGACGAAAATAGCCAGGTCGCCCACGATGCGCACCGATTTCTGTGCGCAATAGCGCCGAAGAGCTTTCCACTGTTCGGAGAATGCAAACTGAAGTATCCGGCGCATCGTGAGTTCGGCGGCTAGGTCCTGGCGAACTTTTTCGATTGCGGCAGGTTCACGATGTACCAGTTTGCGCGGCCACTCATTCCAATTCGCAAGCTTGTAGTGCGCGCGTAGAGCATCGAACAAAACGAAGTCATCCAACCACTCCGCATTCTCGTGGCAGAAGCGCTCGTAGCGTGCACGCGCATTCCCGTTCATGCTTCGCCCAAATCGTGATGCGGCCTCGGCAAGCAAGGGCATCTTGCGGCGAAATACTGCCGGGTAATCCAAAGGCTCTACCGCTTCTGGCAAGTCCGCAATGAGAGAGGGATCGATCCATCCCCGCTCCGCCAGCCGGTCAAGGCTTATGAGGAGCGGATTTCCGGCGAATGCGGAAGTGGAGGAGTAGGGCGAATTGCCGTAGCCCAGCGGACCGAGAGGCAGAACCTGCCATAAACCCTGACGGGCGGCCGCGAGGAAATCGACAAACTCATACGCATTCGGGCCGAAGTCGCCGACACCTCCGCGCGCAGGCAAAGACGTTGGATGCAGCAGGATGCCAGTGGCGCGCGGAAAAGACATGTGCAGTTGTTACATCGAATTGAGTTGGGGTTCGATGACGAATCCGGAAGACAGATTTGTACCGGCCAAGCGCAATCGGCGGTTTAGAGACCTTCCTCGCCTCCCCGCCCTTGCGTCAGCGCTTTCATCTCTTGCTGGTTGATTTTGATCTTGCCCGACTTCTCCATCTGCGCCCGAAGGTTCGAAAGGAACAGGCCGAAAAGGTTTTCCTGCTTCTGGCGGCGCAGATCGTCGCGAATTTGATCTTTTTGCGCCGCGAACTCCTGATCGGTCGGTTCCTGCTTTTCGAGAAGCTGCAGGACCACACCGTTGGTGCCGGCCGGAATCGGACCGCTGATTTCACCGGGCTTCATGCTGAATGCAACTGCAGCCGGCCCGGTCAGGCTGCCAATGTCAGGAACTTGGCCGCTCGGCGGAACAAATTCGCTAGTCTTGAGCGTCGCCCCGAGCTCCTTTGCGGCACGTTTCAGGTCATGCTCTGATTTGGCACGGTCGGAGAGCTCTTGATTTTTCTGTGAGAGGAGAATACTTGCTCGCTCATTCTTGAACTGATCTTCAACCTTTTGCCGAATCTCTTCGAAAGTAGGAGTAGCAGGTGGACGAATTCCGAGGACTTGGAAGACCACTGCCCCCTGCGACAACTGGGCCAAATCCGGTGGAGCCTTTTCCTTCGCGCTGAAAACAGCATCCATGAACGGTGCCGTAACGCCGACACCCGGCAGAGCGTCGGTTCGGCTGACGAAATCGGTAGTGACCGGCGTCAACCCCTGGGCTGCGGCGGCTTTTTCGATCCCCTCACTCCGAGCTTTGGCGAGCAACGAATTGCCCGCGTTCTCGATCAATTTTCCAGCCTTGTTCTGACGAACCAAAGGCTCGATCTCATTCTTGACCTCGTCCAGCGTTTTCAAATGCGCCTGATGCTTATCCTCAACGCGAATGATATGGAAGCCATAGGAACTCTTTACCAGGTCGCTGAGTTGGCCGACCGGCAATGAGAACGCAGCCTTCTCGAATTCAGGGACTGTACGGCCGCGCCCGATCCACCCTAATTCACCACCCTGCTTTCCGCTGCCTGGATCTTCAGAATACTTCTTGGCAAGGTCTTCGAACTTCGCACCGCCCTTGAGCTGCTTCAGAATGTCTTCTGCCTTTTTTTGTGCCTCGCCGACACCCTTTTCATCGACCTTGCCGTCCGCGTTGGGAGCAGGCGCCTTGATCAGAATGTGGCTGACCTTGACCTCTTCCGGAACGCGATACTGCTCCTGATGATCGTTGTAGTAAGCACGCAATTCCTCGGGCGACACCAGCACCTGGCTCAACAACCGCGCCTTGTCGAGCATGACGTACTCGATCTTGCGCTTCTCGGGGATGGTGTTGTTGTAGGTCGCCTGGTTGCGGTCATAGTAGGCCTTGAGTTCGGCCTCAGTCGGATGTAGGCCCTTGCGAATGTCATCCTGAGAAAGCACCGCATACTCAAACTTAACTTTTGTGTTTTTCTTGACGAATTCCTGTTTCACATCCTGCGGTGACACAACGGCACTACCGGCAACGATCGTCACCAGCTTTTGTTGCAGGATGTCGTCCTTAATGCCCTGCTCAAACGTGGTGACTGTGAGGTTGTTCTGCGCCAGCAGATTTTCGTAAGCCTGCTCGCCGATGAACTTTCCGCCCGGGAAAAGATAAGCGGAGTAGCGTCCGTGCTCTAGCTCATCGCGAACATCGGCGTCTGTGGCCTGAAGGCCCATTCGTCCTGCTTCAGCCACGATTGCCTTGCCCGCAATCAGGCTCTCAACGGCCTGGGGGACGAATAGCGGCATTAATTGGCCCATCATGGACTGCGCCTGAGGCCCGAGGCGCTGTTGGGCCATGGCCCGCGCCCGCTCCTGCACCTGGAGTGTGGTGATGTCCTGACCGTCGACTTTCGCGATCACCCCCCTTGCAGGCTGCCCAATCAGGTCGGAACCGAGTCCGCCGGGAATCAGTGTGATGACCATGCCGCCGCAGATAATAAGCAACAAAGAGCTCAGGACGATCTTCTTTGTCCGGCCAGGAGTTTGCAGAAATCGAATCATGTTTGAGGTCGCTCCAGATTTATGGGGAGAATCACTGATTATAAACTACGTGGCTGCCGAAATCGGTCACCGGCAGAGGTAGTTAGCCTTTCGTGTAGATAGACTGATAGCGGTCGCGTTCTTTTGCAGACCAGATCTTTTCCAAGAGCTGAAAATGCGCGAAAAACAGCTATTGAAACGAATCAATAAAACGTGTTATCAAAATCCGGCGGTTCTCTTCTAACCACTGGAGTAGCCGCCTGTCTCAGCCAGATTTGCGCGCATCACGGACATCCAAAAAGGGGCCCGATCAATGAGTTTTCGCACGTCGTTCTGGGTAGCCTGCCTTGCCTTCTCTTCCCTCTTCTTCGCCCAGACCGCTTCCACAGCTCCCGCCCGGAAAGCAGAAACTCGGTTGGCCCTCACCGATGGCTGGAACCTGCAATCTTCCAGCAAAGTCGAGCAGTCGGGAGACGTAATCTCGAAGCCCTCGTTCCAGCCGCAAAACTGGTACGCGGTCACGGTTCCAACTACGGTCGTCAGCGCCTTAGTGAAGAACAAGGTGTTGCCGGATCCGTTCTACGGAATGAACCTGCGCAAGTTCCCGGGCGTGACATATCCGATCGGGTCGAACTTCTCCAACGTCGCCATGGATCCCGACAGCCCCTACGTGGCGTCCTGGTGGTATCGCAAGACATTCACGTTGCCGCCCGGAGACGCGGGCAAGGCAATCTGGCTGAATTTCCGCGGCATCAACTACCGCGCTAATATCTGGCTCAACGGAAAACAAATCGCGAAATCCGACGACGTTGCCGGAGCCTGGCGGACCTACGAATTCAATGTCACCGATGGCGTGAAAATCGGCGGCCAGAACGCGTTGGCGGTCCAAGTCTTCGCGCCAACGGAAACCGATCTCGCGATCACCTTCGTTGATTGGAATCCCGCGCCGCCCGACAAGAACATGGGCTTGTGGCGCGAGGTGTATGTTGCGACCAGCGGCCCGGTCGCGCTTCGGCATCCAGCTGTCATGTCGCAAGTCGATTCCGACGGAAATGCGAAGCTGACAGTTACCGCCCAACTCAAGAACGCCACAAACCAAAGCGTGAAAGGGACACTCAAGGGCAGCATGGAGAGCGTGGAGTTCTCGCAAGAAGTGGAACTCGCACCCAACGAGAGCAAAGATGTCGTCTTCGACCCAGCCCAGATCTCGCAGCTTAATTTCACCAAGCCGCGTCTCTGGTGGCCCGCACAGATGGGGAGCCCGGAACTCTATCCTCTCCAGATGCAGTTCGACGTGAACGGCAAGGCTTCCGATCGAGCTGAAATCAAGTTCGGCATCCGCGAAGTTAAATCTGAACTTGACCAGAACAAGAGCCGTGTCTTTTCCATCAATGGCAAGCGAATCCTGATTCGCGGGGGTGGGTGGTCGCCCGACATGATGCTCCGCGAGAACTCACAGCGCCTCCACGATGAGCTTCGTTACGTGAAGGACATGGGACTCAACACCATCCGCCTCGAGGGCAAGCTTGAGACCGAGGAGTTCTTCAACCTTGCCGACAAGGAAGGCATCCTCGTGATGGCAGGCTGGTGTTGCTGCGATCACTGGGAGCACTGGGGCAAGTGGAAGCCCCAGGACTTCGCCATCGCGAAAGCCTCGCTTGAAAGCCAGGTCTATCGGCTTCGCGGTCACCCAAGTTTAGTCATGTGGCTCAACGGCAGCGATGGCCCGCCGCCGCCGGATGTCGAGCAGAGCTACCTCGACGTAGAGAAGCGACTTCTCTTCCCCGTGCCAACTGTTTCCTCCGCTTCTGGGGCTCCAACCACGATCACCGGTGACAGTGGCGTGAAGATGAGCGGCCCTTATGAGTATGTCGCTCCGTCGTACTGGACCGAAGACAGCCTTGGCAGCACCAACAAATGCAAACTCGGCCAATGTGGCGGCGCGCACGGCTTCAATGCAGAAACCAGTCCCGGGCCTGCCGTTCCTCCGATTGAAAGCATCAAGGAGATGCTCCCGAAAGATCATTTGTGGCCGATCGACGACTGGTGGAATTTCCACGCGGGCGGCGGCGAGTTCAAAGATATTCACGTTTATACCGACGCCCTCACCGCTCGGTACGGCAAGGCCGACACGCTCGAGGATTACACCTTCAAAGCGCAGCTGATGAACTACGAAGGTATCCGTGCGATGTTCGAGGGCTACAGCCGGAATAAGTACACGTCCACCGGCGTCGTTCAGTGGATGTTGAACAACGCGTGGCCCTCGATGATCTGGCATCTCTACGATTGGTATTTGCGTCCGGCGGGCGGATACTTCGGCGCAAAGCGCGCCATGGAGGTGTTGCACCCGATCTATGGCTATGACGACCACTCCGTTTGGGTTGTGAGCAGCCAGTATGGCGACGCAAAAGGATTGAAGCTCACCACGAAGGTCTACAACCTAGACATGACGGAGAAGTTCTCGCAGGAATCGTCGGTGGATGCTGCGGCAGACAGCACACAAAGAGTGCTGACCATTCCGGATCTCAGCGATCCGTCTCCTGTTTATTTTCTGGCGCTGCGACTCGAGGACAGCGCGGGCAAGCTGGTCGGGTCCAATTTCTATTGGCTGTCAACGAAGCAGGAAACGCTCGATTGGTCCAAATCAAATTGGTACATGACTCCGACAGCCACATTCGCGGACTACACCGCACTCTCGCAACTTCCGAAGGTCAAACTGAAGGTTACCAGCCGTACTGAGCGCAAGGGGGATGACACGCTGACCCACGTAATGCTTGAGAATCCGAATAAATCGCTGGCTTTTTTTGTGCGTCTCAAATTGAGCAAAGGAGCTGGCGGAGAGGAGGTCCTGCCTGTCATCTGGCAGGACAATTACGTCTCATTACTGCCCGGCGAGAAGCGCGATCTTACTGCCACCTACCGGAGTGCGGCTCTGGGCGCGGCAAAGCCGACCATTGAAGTAAGCGGATGGAATCTTCAATAGCTTTAAAGTTATGTGACCGAGAGTTCGGAAGAATTAAAAAGCTGTCTCATCTTGAAAACAAAGTGTGAAATAGTTGTCCGTACAAAATTTTTGTCTCGAGTAAGTGTTGCGATTCTCCACATGCTCTGCTACTGTGTCGCCGGTTTCTGTTGCACAAAGTCGTTGAACGCCCATCTGCTCCGGCAGGGGCAGCTCTCCCCAAAAGACCCCGTTGCCGACAGCGATGGGGTTTTTTCTTTCGCCTTGCGATACAAGGACGTCAATGGCTACTGAAGCAACACCAACCTCCACCGCGAGCGCCCCTCGACTGCGCCGGACTCTTACTCTTTGGGATCTAATCCTGTACGGCGTAATCGTCATTCAGCCGGTTGCCCCGATGTCGGTGTTCGGAGTGCTGAGCGATCGTGGTCGCGGCCACGTCGTTACAACGATCCTTATCGCGATGGTGGCGATGCTGTTTACCGCGTTCAGCTATGGACGCATGGCGCGCGCGTATCCGAGTGCCGGTTCCGCCTTCACATACGTAGGGCAAGAGATCAACCCTGCGCTCGGCTTCGTAACCGGATGGAGCATGGTGATGGATTACATGCTCAATCCGATGATCTGCATTATCTGGTGCAGCCAGCAGGCACACGTGTTCGCTCCTCATATTCCCTATTGGGGATGGGCGATCTTTTTCGGCGCGGTCTTCACGTTCCTGAACATTCAGGGAATCAAGACTTCCGCACGCGTCAATACGCTGCTCGCCGCAGGCATGGGCGCCGTCGTCGCCATCTTCTTTGTGGCGGCGGCGCGCTACATCTTTGGAAATCCCCACGACGGTGCCGCGTTCTTCACGCGTCCTTTTTACGATCCACAACTCTGGGATTCGAAGGCCGTTCTGGCAGCGACGTCGATCGCGGTTCTCAGCTACATCGGCTTTGACGGTATCTCGACGCTGTCTGAGGAGGCGGAGAATCCGCGTCGCAATATTTTGCTCGCAACGGTGCTGACGTGTTTCGTCATCGGCATTCTTTCGGCGCTTGAAGTCTATGCAGCTCAACTGTTATGGCCCGCGACACAACCCTTCCCGAATTCCGATACGGCGTTTACCTACGTCGCTGGGCGCGCGTGGCTCCCACTATTTGCGCTGGTTGGATTCACGTTGCTGATCGCCAATTTCGGATCCGGAATGGGCGCACAGATTGGCGCAGCGCGTCTGCTGTACGGGATGGGCCGCAGCCGGGCCCTGCCGCATAAATTTTTTGGCGTGGTGGATCCGAAGCGGCATGTTCCGCGGAACAACGTCATTTTCGTCGGGGTGATCGCGCTGATCGGAGCATTTGTGCTGAGCTACGGACTCGGCGCTGAGATGCTGAATTTCGGCGCGTTGATCGCGTTCATGGGTGTCAACATGGCGGCGTTCGTGCGCTACGACGTACGCGAAGGGCACAAGAGTCCCGTGATACCACTGGCGCTGACGGCCATCGTGATTGCGCTCGTGCTCTTACCGACTGCGAACAGGATGGTGCTTGCAGCCGCCGGCGTCGGCCTGGCGGCGCTGGCGGTCTGGACGCCACCGCTCGCAGGCTTCACGATTTGTTTTTTCCTCTGGAAGAACTTGAGTTGGAAGGCGTGGATCGTCGGTGGACTGTGGATGATGATCGGAATTGCTTTCGGCGCCATCAAGACGCGCGGCTTCCGCGGCGACCTGGTTGATTTTGAGTTACCACCCGAAGAAGCTTAAGGCGGATCGGCGAAGTCTACAGGTGCGTGCGATTGATGGGTCAGCGCCCCATCGGGTTTTATTTCATTGTGTCGGAGAACATCATGCGTCGTTTCTTTCTTGCTCTGATCCTTCTCGGCTCCGTCGTATGTTTTGCGCAATCTCCCGTTAAGTCTGTTCAGGAACGGCTGGGCTATCCAGCAAATGCCCGGCTTTTAGTTATTCACGCGGATGATTTCGGCATGAATCACGCCGTGAATCGGGCGACGTCTGAGGCACTGACCAATCACTGGATCACTTCAGCGAGCATTCTTGTTCCCTGCCCATGGTTTCTCGAGGCCGCGGACTTCGCAAAGGCTCATCAGGATCTTGATCTCGGCATTCACCAAGCGCTCAACAGTGAGTGGACGACGTTCCGTTGGGGACCTATTACGTCGAAGGACAAGGTTTCGAGTCTGCTCGACGATCAGGGCTATCTGCCGCTCGATACGCCTGCTGTCGCGAAGAATGCGAAGCCTGCGGAGGTGGAAACCGAACTTCGCGCGCAGATCGAGCGAGCGCAGAAATTCGGGGTACACATCACGCACCTCGATACCCACATGGCAGCGCTTTTTACTTCGCGGGATCTGTATCAGGTCTATTTGAAGATGGGTCACACCTACCATCTGCCGATTCTCGAAGAGTGGCAAGGCACGCACGGGCCCCCGGGAATCAATCCTCGGCCGGAAGAAATGCTCGTTCAGAAAGTGATTTTGATCGAACCGGGAGTCGCTGCTGCGGATTGGGTGTCGTGGTACGAAAAACAGCTTGCTCCACTCAGCCCCGGTGTATACGAGATGATCATTCATCTCGCGTACGACGATGACGAGATGCGTGGCGCAACTTTCGATCATGCGGACTGGGGTTCTGCCTGGCGCCAGCACGATTTCGACATGGTAAAAGGCGCCGAGTTTCAGAAGTTTCTCAAGGATCAGGAATTCGTTCTGGTTGGCTGGAAGGATCTCGCGAAGGCTCTCCCTGCGAACTACGGCAAATAAACATTCGCCGGCTCACATTCCCTGCGATCGACAGTCTCTGGTTAGAATGAAGTTCATTCTTTAGGAGACTTTCAGTACATGCAGCAGGCCTTCGGACTCAATATTCGTCAAACGCTGGAAGACGTCTGCGATCCGTCTACTCTGGCGCTCATCGTTTACGACATGCAAGTGGGCATCGTGCGGCAGATCGCCAATGGTCCTGAGATTACAGATCGCGTCCTGCAAGCGTTGAATGCCGCACGAAATGCCGGCGTGCGTGTCTTCTTTACTCGTCACCTTTCTCTTCCCCGGGAACTGATGGGCGCGTTTCAGATCCGTACCGCGATGGCGTGGCAACGGCTCCAGTCTCCCGATGACGTGAAGCCTTGGTTCACTCGTGACGCTCCCGGATTCCAACTTGTCCCTGAGATGGCGCCGCGGCCTAGCGAAGCGATCCTCGATAAGATCACGATGTCGGCGTTCGAAGGCACGCCGCTGAACATCGCGCTTCGCGATTGCGGCATCGCTGCGTTGGCAATTGTGGGGATCGCGATGGAAATCGGGATCGAACCAACGGCCAGGCACGGTGCTGACCTTGGCTACATTCCAGTCGTCATAAAGGACGCCTGCGGCTTCGGGCATCGCGAGGCCGCGGAGCGGTCGATTGCAGCTTTAGAGTTCGCCGGAGACTCGATTTTGACAACGGTAGAAACGTTCTGCGCCCAACTCAAGAAATGCACAGGTGAGAGATAAAATCGCCCTACGTCGCGGGACACGGCACAAAGGACGAATAGTCGATTCCCTGTTGAAATTCCTCGTTAGGTGGAAACACCGATTTGAACGTGAACGCAAATTGAGTTGGACCGTGCGCATCAAGGTGCGCGATACGTTTTGTGGCCTCGTCCATGCCCGGCCGGTGTCCCGCGGGCACCCACCACAGAGCAAGATATGTGCTGGAGAATTTCTCGAACCACTCTTCGCGATGTCGCAGAAATTCCGCGTGCCCGGTGCGATAGACATATTGCTTCAGAGTTTCGACGGACTCCCAAACTGACATATTGATCAGGATTCGGTCGTCTTGATACGGTCGCAGGTAGGTCGCGTTGCCTTCGGGAGTCTGCAATCGCCACACAAATCCAGGGCTGCGCTCGGCGAGCGCGTTGATCTCGTCCAGTCTCGTCATGAATCCCGCCATGCGAGGATCGTCGGTAGGAAATCGAACGCGGCCGATGTTTACCTGTGCAACATGATAGGCAGACATGAATTCGTCTCCGAACGAATGGTAGCACGCAAAACCTCTCTATTGATCGAGTACACTGCATCGCGTCGTGCATTCGGGCTCACAAAAACATCCAGGAGCCGATATGTTCCGCCTTTCGCTGCTTCGCTTGTGGTGCCTGATCATCGCAATTGCTTTCGCCGCGAACACTGCGCGTGGGCAACAGGTATCGAAGGAAGAACAGGAAGTATTGAATGCAAGCGCAGCGCGACGGGAAGCGTACAACCATCGCGACCTCGTAGCTTTGAATCGATACATTTCGGATGATGGTCTGGTCAGTACAGATGACGGGGCGCTCGTTACGAAGGCCGACTTGATGCGACCTCTGAAAGACCTGCCGCCCAATTACGAACAAATCACCAACGCGCGTGAGTTCGCCGTCCGGTTGCAGGGCAGCGCAGCAGTCATCAGCTTTCCTTCGACCACCCGCGAGCAATTCGGCGACTCAGACATCGTGACGGAACAACGCCGTAGCGAGACATGGATGAAGCAGGATGGGGCATGGGTCTTGTTTGCGGTGCAGACCGGCAATCTCCCGAAGAATTTCCGCAAGCCGATCGCTACTGATTCGCGGAACTACAAGGATTATGTCGGGCAATACGAATGGCGCCCGCACGGCGAGATCGATGTCGTCTCTCTAAAAAACGACAAGCTTTGGGCCCGACTCGATGGAGATGAAGATGAAGACCTGCCGCTTGGCGCCGATACATTTTTCATCGCCAACGATCTCGGAAGTGTTACGTTCACGCGCGACGCGAGCGGCCGCGTCACCGGATACACCGATCATCGCGTTGATGGACAAGAGATCCACGTCAGACGACTCCGGTAGTACGGACCGAAACGCTTCCGGCTCCGGCGAATCCCGCAGCCAAACCCGCTGAACACCCTAAGGTTACGACCGAAACGGTTTAAGGCCAACCTTCCGAGACAAACCGACATTCCTACTTCCGAACACACTCTGTTGTGCTCGGGTTTGTTAACGGTTTGCCGACTGGAGGTCAATGATGAAACACATTCTTCAAGTTCTGGCAGTTGTTTTGGCTGTGGGAATTGCACCGTCGATCGCACGCGCGCAATACTCGCAATACCCTGACCGCGATTCTGCGTATTCGCAACAGGCGCTTTCGCCGGACGATCAGCGTGAATTCAACAAGGAATACGGAAAGTGGCAGGATGCCAACGCAAGAAACGATCGCGATGATATCGATAAGCACGCGCGCCGGATGGAAGACATCATGGCGCGGTACCGCATCCCTCCCGATACTCCGTTCGATACGATCGCAACTTCGGGATCGGCGCGGCACTACGATGCCCGCGAGTATCAGGGGCGGCTTTCTCCTGACGATCAGAAGAAATTCGACAAGGCTTACGAGCACTGGCTCGAACATCGCCGCAAACATGACCGCGACGATATAGCCAAGGATGAGGACCACATGCAGGAAATCATGGCTCGATATCGAATTCCGCGTGATGTTCCTTACAACGCGCTTGCATCAGGTGGTCGAGGGTACTAGCCAGGCCCGTCGAGCTTGGGACTCGTTCGATCGGGAGCGAGGCGGGTTCGAGCGAGGGGTTTTGGTAGACACCCAGCATAGCTGGCAAGCTATTTCCTCAGCGCGCCACCCAGCCCCTCGAGGGATGTGATGATCGCTGCGGACCACTGGGCCACTTCGTCTTCCCGCAGCGTTCGTTCGTTGGACTGAAAGAGAGCGCGCAGCAAGATCGAATACTTTCCTTGCCCGACGTTTTCTCGGCGGAAGACTTCGGCAGGAGCGAAACTCCGCAGGTCGTTTAAGCGCAAAGCTTCAACTGCCCGCTCAATCTGCTCGAAAGAAACTCCATCGGCAAAGACAAACGAAAAATCCCGTTCAACGGCGGGATATCGCGGCAACGCCTGATAACGCGGCTCGCGCAGCTCGTGCTCGTACAGGCGATCCAGACAGAACTCCGCCAGAAACACCTCCTGACGCAGTTTGCGTGCGGCCGCCACATCGGGGTGGAGTTGACCAAACTGCGCGACGACGTTGCCGTCCATCACCGCGCGTGCCGAACGTCCCGGGTGATAGTAGTCGGCAGTTTGCGCGTCGCAATGCAAAGCTGTCGACGTGAACGACGAAAGCAGATCCTCCACGTCGCCTTTGATATCGAAAAATGTGAGCGCTCGATTTTCGCTCGGGCGGTTCACATTTAACGGCAACGCTTGCCCAGTGGCGCCGAGACAGAGGCGCTTCGGTTCTGCGGACCTCGAATCATCGGCTTCGTAGACGTGGCCCGCTTCGAAAAGCCGGACGTCATCGATGCCCCGATTCAGATTGTAGGCAAGCATGTTCAACATGCTCGGAGCGAGCGTGGTGCGCATGACATTGGCTTCCTCGCTCAGAGGATTCGCCAACGTAAGCGTTCCGGCCGGCGAGAATCTCCTGGCATCTTCATTTGAGATGAATGTCAGGGAGACGGCCTCGTCGTATCCAAGCCCGAGCAAGGAGGCGCGCAGCTTCGAATCTTTCGCGTCATCGGGTTGATCGATGACTGCACCGGCGAAAGCGGGCAGCGTGTTTGGGAATTTGTCGTACCCATGAAGCCGGGCGATTTCTTCGATGATGTCGATTTCGCGTTCGATGTCGAGGCGCCACGAAGGAATCGTGACCTCAAATTCTTCGGCTCCCTGACGCTCGGCGGCAAACTCGAAACCGAGGCCTGTCAAGATGCGCAGAATTTCCTCCGATGCGAGCCGCTTGCCCAGGATACGGTGGACTTCCGAGAGATTCAGGACGATCGAGGCTTGATCCCGGCGACCGACGACAACGTCCATGATTTCGCCGTTAAGCACGCCACCGCCAGAATTCAGAATGAGTTCCGCGACGCGGTTCGTCGAGACTATGGTCGATTCGAAATCGGCCCCTCGCTCAAAACGATGTGAGGCATCGGTGTGCAAGCCATGACGCTTCGAGGCCTTGCGAATCGTCGCGGGATCCCACCAGGCGGATTCGATCAGGATGTTCCGCGTCTTCTCGGTGATCATGGTGTCGAAACCACCCATCACCCCGGCGAGGCCGACGGGCTTCTTGGCATCTGCCACCACAAGATCTTCGGGCGTCAGCTTGCGCTCGACTCCGTCCAACGTTTTCAGCGTTTCGCCAGTACGCGCAAAGCGAACAACGACGCGGCCTCCCTCGAGCAGGTCGAGATCGAAAACGTGGGTGGGCTTGCCGCTCTCCCAAAGAACGTAGTTGGTCGCGTCGACCGCGTTGTTGATCGGGCGTTGGTCGATTAAGGAGAGGCGGTGTGCGATCCTTTCAGGAGAAGGCTTGATCGTGACGTCGCGAATGGCGCGCGCCGTGAAGCGTGGGCAATAGCGGCTATCTTCGATCGTGATCGTGATTCCGGAAACACTACTGGCCTGTGGGAGTTGCGGCGCAATTGGCTTCAGCGGCACGTTGTAGAAGGCCGACGCCTCTCGCGCGACGCCGTAATGATTCATGGCGTCAGGACGATTGGTGCCGATCTCCATTTCGAAGACGGTGTTGTCGTCAGCACCAGCGATGCCTTCCACTGCAATTCCAATCGAGGTCAGATCTTGCGCAAGGGTATTGTTATCGACTTTGAGGTCGACGAAGTCGCGAACCCATGAAGGAGTCAACTTCATAATTTTTGTTGGTAGCTTCAGACCACGAAGCCGAAGCCGTCATCCAAACTGCTGCAAGAACCGCACATCGCCCTGGAAGAACAACTGGATGTCGTCCACGCCGTACTTCAGGATCGCAATGCGGTCGGCGCCCATGCCGAACGCGAAGCCGGAGACCTTCTTCGGGTCGTAGCCGTTGTGTTTTACGAATTCGAAAACATTGGGATCGACCATGCCGCAGCCGAGAATCTCGATCCAGCCCGTAGTCTTGCATGGCCGGCAAGGTTCGGTGCCTCGCGTGCCACTTCCACCACAGATAAAACAGCTCACCATCATCTCGGCGCTCGGTTCGGTAAACGGAAAGAACGACGGCCGGAATTGTGTCTTCACGCTCGAGCCAAATAGCGCTTTCATCGCGTGGTCGAGCGTGCCCTTCAGATCGCCGAACGTGATGTTGGTATCGACCGCCAGGCCCTCGATCTGGTGAAACATGGGCGAGTGGCTCGCGTCCGGCGGATCGTTGCGATAGACCTTGCCTGGAATGACGATTCGCAGCGGCGGCTTCAAGAGCTCCATGGTGCGGATCTGGACTGGCGAAGTGTGCGTGCGCAGCAGCAAGCGATCGCGCTGGCCTTTCTTATCCTGACCCGCGAGGAACAACGTGTCTTGCATGTCGCGCGCGGGGTGATTTGGGGGAAAGTTGAGCGCCTCGAAGTTGTAGTAGTCCGTCTCAACCTCAGGCCCTTCTGAAACAGAGTAACCAAGATTGCGGAATACGTGAACGATCTCGTTCATCGTCTTGATGACCGGATGTTCCGCTCCAATCGGGCGACGAACACCGGGCAGAGTGATGTCGACGCGTTCCGCTGCGAGTCGCAACGCCGAGGCGCCACCTTTGGAATGCTGCAAGGCTCTTTCAACTGTTTCTTCAATTTTCTTTTTGAGCTCGTTGACGAGCTGACCCGCGTCGCGCTTGGCCTCTTTTGGTGCTGGTTTCAACCATAGGTCGTTGATTTGGGTGGCGATGCCATCCTTGCGTGCGAGCCAGCGATCACGAAAGACTTTGTATTCGTTTTCGCTGTTGACGACGGTCGCTTCCGATTCAAGAGCGGACAGCAGATCGCGGCTCTCGCTATTGATTGATGCCGCCGAGTAGTCCGTCAATTTTGGAACGGTGTACATGACAAGATCGTGTCGCATCGTCAAAAAGCGGGTTCTTCGCTTCGCTCAGAATGACAAATTCAAGAACCAACAAATAAACAGTTGAACACATCTTCTAAGAGGAACGTCGAGATGTACTTCCGTTGCTGCGGAGACGGGCGAAGACGCCCGCCATTCCGCCGTTGTCCTGGTCCTGAAAAGCTGACAGCTGATAGCTGATGCTGAGAACGGTTTTACGCTGCCCCGCCGAGAGCGCCCTTCGCCTGCTCGGCGAGGTTCTTAAAGGCGCCCGGATCCTTCACCGCGAGATCCGCAAGAATCTTGCGATCGAGTTCGACTCCGGCTTTCTTCAGTCCGCTGATGAAGCGCGAGTAGCTCAGTCCATGCTCTTTTGCGGCCGCGCCGATGCGCACGATCCACAGAGACCGGAATTGGCGTTTGCGCTGCTTG
>Ga0126371_10001245_pt1 | contig 21443 bp, 15 predicted proteins | sample PanSoiMetaPlot_4_FD_110145 | JGI IMG/M metagenome (GOLD analysis project Ga0126371, IMG submission 110145) | Tropical forest soil microbial communities from Panama - MetaG Plot_4 | ecosystem: Environmental > Terrestrial > Soil > Tropical forest > Bulk soil | place: Panama | collected 2016-02-17 | reverse complement strand
TATTGATCGCCCCCCAGCGGACAGAACAGGTCGTTGGCCGGCAGCACCTCGAGCCCGTAGCTCTTGAGATCGAGGTCGCCGATGACCCGCGGATGCAGCAGGCTCATCACGTACGAGAAGCGCGAAGCCCGAAAGCCCGGAGCGAATTCCTCGGTCACGGCCGCACCGCCCACGAGCTCTCGCCGCTCGAGCACCAGGGTCTTCATGCCCGCCTTGGCGAGGTAGGCGCCGCAGACCAGCCCGTTGTGGCCCGAGCCGATTACGATCGCGTCGTAGTCTGTCGCCATAAGTCCTGTGTGTGTCCCCGCCGGCGGGCGATTCTAACCGCCGCGCAGCAGTTACACTGGCGGTTGTGCGCACGGTCCTCGTTTTCCTCCTCGTCGCGTGCGGGATTGCCGCCCTGCTCCCGCCGCTCTTCACCCACGGGGCCTGCACGGCGGAGTTCAACGCCGTGAGCGATCTGCTCGAGTCCGCGCGTCCTCAGATCCTCACGCTGTCCCGGGCGCGGCAGTTCCTTGCCACCCACGGGATGGCGTACCAGACTCTGAGCGCGCAGCAGTGCCAGGCCGTGCGTCCCCGCGAGGTCGAGTTGTGTCCCTCGGGAGAGCTGCTCCTTGGAGCGGTGCCGGTCACGAACCAGGTGTGCCGCTACTACCGCGACGACAGCGTGCGCTTCCAGCTGGCGTTCAACCTCAACCGCCAGCTGATCCACATCCAGACCGACATGCACCCGTACCGGATGCTGAAATTCCCGATGACCGATTTCGAGATCGACTTCGCGAAGTAATCCGCCCGCTCAAGTGGACGGCCGCCCCATCGCCGTCGTGCGCACCGTCGCTTCCGCCAGATAATCGCCGTCGTCTCCCGGCCCGCCACGCGAGCGGCGCTCGGAGACGACGGTCTCGAGGCGCGGCTCGGCGGCTCCGGCGCGCGTCGCCGCCACGAGCGCCAGCTCGCGCGAGACGCGTCTGGCTTCCGCGATCGCCTCGGCGGAATCGGCATAGTCGCGATTGCCGGCCGGATCGTGCACGCGAAATACCCTGAACGTCGGCTGGTTCACCAGGATCTCGCAGGTCTCCGCCACGACCCCGACCGCAGCCCCCACCGCGTTGCAGACCGCGGCGTGCTCGGGTACTTGCAAAGTCGCGCTCAGCCGGCGGGCGATCTCGGGAAAATAAGCCGCCGCGGGAGCGCCGATGGCCACGAGCGGCGTGCCGAGGCGCAGCGCCCCCTCGACCAGCCGGGAAAACGGCTTCCCCGAGACCATATCCTCGAGCAGCCGCCCGAGTGGCCCCCAGCGGCCGTGATGCGGCTCGATGCCGGGGTCCTGCGCCAGCGCACACTCGATGACGACGCGCGCGCCCTCGCGCACCATGTGCTCGTAAACGCGCTGACAGATCACCTCGGGCGCCACCGCCTCGCGCCGGGCGCCGGCGTTGCGCTCCTCGAGCGCCAGCACCGTGGCACCGAGCCGCGCGGCCTCGACGCTCCAGCCCAGCTGCTTGCCCATGACGTGCAGGGCATCGCTGGGAGTAAATCCGGCCAGGGTCGCGAATCCGCGATCCACGAGCCGCCGCACGGCCTCGGCCCCCGGAGTGGTACGGGCGACCTCTGCGAGCGAGCGCGGCGTGGGTCCGAGCGCCTCCCAGACGCGCTGCTCCAGCCGGTCGAGCGATGCGGGCGGCGCATCGGCTGGATTGCGCCAGGCGAACCAGGCGGCGAAGTGCGCCACACGTTCGGCCGCCGCCAGCGTGCGCAGCTGCGTGAGCACCCCGGGGAAGCGCGCCGCGAGGAGACTCAGCGGCATCACCTTGCGCGGCCCCACCCGCAGGCGCGCCTCGCGGTCTACGTGCACCTCGCTGTCACCGCCGAGGCCACAGGTGTGCACGTCGATCGCCTCGACCATGGTGCGCCAGCCGCCGATGACCGCCCCTTCGCCGCGCACGACGGGTGCGCCGCCGCTGACGATGGCGACATCGGTCGTCGTGCCGCCCATGTCGGCCACCGCGAAGTTCTCGAGGCCGCTCAGGAACCCGGCGCCTACGACGCTCGCGGCGGGCCCCGAAAGCACGGTCTCGACGGGGTACTCGAGGGCGACCTCGGCCCGGATCAGGGTGCCGTCGCCCTTGACGATCATCACCGGCGCCGAGATTCCCTCGCTCTCGAGGACGGCGGCGAGGGCGCCGAGCAGATGGTGGATCTGCGGGGTCAGGCGCGCATTGAGCGCCGCGGTGAGCGCCCGCTTGGGCGCATCGAGCTGCGAGCTGAGCTCGTAGCTGCAGGTAACGGGCTTCGCGCAGCGCGCCCGGATGAGCTCGCGCACCCGCCGCTCGTGCGCGGGATTGCGCACCGAGAACATCGCGGCGACCGCGAACGCCTCGACCTGCGGGCCGAACTCGCTCACCGCCGCTTCGACCGCGGCCTCATCGAGCGGCGCGGCCTCCTCGCCGGTCGCCTCGTGACCGCCCGGCACGTGGACGATGACCCCGCCGCCCGCGCGCCTCAGGCCCGAACGCTCGACCATCCTCTCATCGAAGCCGACGAGGATCGTGCAAACCGGGCTGAAACGGTTCTCGACCACGGCATTCGTGGCGAGCGTGGTCGAGACCGACACCAGCGAGATGGCGGTGCGATCCGTGTCCGCGGGAAGTCCCGCCAGCACCGCGCGCAGGCCCTCGGCGAGACCGAGCGACAGATCCCAATGAGTGGTCAGCGCCTTGGCGCTCGCGAGCACCCGCTGCGCGGCATCGAGCGCCACGGCGTCGGTGTAGGTGCCACCGGTATCGAGGCCGATCGAGATCTGTCCGCCCATGCGGACTCGAAAGCTACCAGAACTGCTTTCGCCAGGGTCAATTGATCCCGCGGATCTCCTTGATACGGGTGATCGCCTGGCTGGCGGCCGCAGCCTCGGCGATGATGCGGGTTGCCGCCGCTTGCGCGGTGCCCTCAAGTCGCATGATGTCCAGGGCGCGAACCACCGCGTCGTAGTAGTCCGCCCATAGACGTCGTTCCTCGGCAGCCTCGTCTTCGCTGAGCCTGGAGCGCACACATCCCCTGCCGGCGTTCGGCACGTCCCAATCCCTACTGAAGACTGTCGCCAAGGGCCCTAGAATCTCACCCGATCGGCTGGCGCGCGCAGCTGCCGGACCGCCTGCAGGCTCGCCCGGGTGTTTGCCGCGGAGCGCCCCTGGGTTTCCCCGGGGTGCGGGGATGGGCGCGCCGCGACGAGAATATGCGCGTGGAATTCCTCATCAGTCCGCATGCGCCCGACGAGGAGCTCAAGCTCTGGGCCGATTACTACGAGGCAACGGCGCGCGTGCTCGAGATCATGCGCGCGCTCGGCACGACCCCCGCAGCTCTCGAGCAGATCGTCGCCGAGGAAGCCAGGGCGACCGGCGCCATCAGCCGCATCAAAGAGATCCGCGGACTCCTTTGACCGCCTCCGGTGCGGCGGGTCTGCGCGCCTTCAGCTGTCGGGCGACACCAGGCCCGCGCGGATCGCGTAGCGGGTAAGGCTCGCTATGTCGTGGATCTCGAGCGTCCTCATGAGCTCGCCGCGATAGGCTTCGGCGGTCTTCCCGGTGATGTTCAGCTTCGCCGCGATTTCCTTGGTCCGGTGCCCCTCGGCGATCAGCTGCAGGACCTCGCGCTGCCGCGAGGTGAGCCGATCGAGGGACGTCTGTTCCTTGTCGACACGCCCGACACAGGCGGCGACGACGTGCGTCGACACTACCGAGCTCAGAAACCGGTCGCCGCGCGCGACCGCCCGTATCGCCAGCTCGAGCTCCGCCGGATCCGCCGTCTTGACGAGGTAACCCGCCGCGCCCGCACGCAGCGCCTTGAGCACCGAGTCCTCGTCGGCATTCATGGACAGGATCACTACCCGGGTGCGCGGAAAGGCGCGGCCGATGCGCGCCGCTGCGTCCAGGCCGTTGAGGTTCGGCATCATGATGTCCATGAGCACGATGTCCGGGCGCTGGGTTGCGATCGCGCGCAGGGCCTCGCGGCCGTCGGCAGCCTCGCCCACGACTTCGACCTCCTCGATCGTGCCGAGCAGCGCACGAATACCGGCCCGGAAGAGCTTGTGGTCATCGGCGAGCAGGACGCGTACTTTGGCCATGAGCTCACGCCGCCGTGTGCTGCGCCAGCGCCGGGCTGGACTCAGTCAGGGGAAGGGCGATGCAGATGCGCGTGCCCTGACCCACTCCCGAATCGATCTTGAGCGTGCCGCCGAGAATCTCGACGCGCTCCCGCATGCCGATCAGCCCCAGGTTGCCGCCGCTCGCCGCGCGCTCGAGAGTACTGCCGACATCGAACCCCACCCCGTCATCGCGCACCACGAGCTCCACGAACCCGTCACGCTGACTCAACTCGACCCAGACGTGACGGGCGCGCGAGTGCCGCACGACGTTCGTCAGCGCCTCCTGGGCAACGCGGAAGCAGGCGATGGCCGGCTCGCCCGCGACATCGGTCACGTGACCGACCACCTCGGTGACGATACCGGTGCGCTGCTGGTGCTGCTCCGCGAGCCAGCGTAAGGCGCTTTCCAGACCGCCCGTCTCGAGCATCGTGGGCCGCAGCTCCAGCGCGAGGCTGCGGACCTGGGCGCCGGCGCGCTGCAGCAGCGCGATGCTCTCTTCGAGATTGGCCTCGGCGGCGCCGCGGGCGATGCCTTTGGCCGCCGCGTGCAGATGCAGCGTCACCGTCGCCAGCAGCTGGCCAAACTCGTCGTGCAGCTCGCGCGAGAGGTGCCGGCGCTCCTCCTCCTGGACCGCGAGCAGGCGACGGGACAGATGCTGCAGACGGTTGGCCGACTCGTGCAGCGCCTTCTCGGCGCGCACCCGCTCGGTAACGTCCTCGTTGACGACGACGGCCCCCACGATCTGCTCGTTTCCACTACGGATCGGGGCGGCGGAGTTCTGAATCGTCCGCCTGCGCCCGTCGAGCGTCTCGATGTCGATCAGCTCGTTGAGGCTCGTCTCCCCGCGGGACAGCGCGCGCACCGACGCCCATTCGGACGGGGCAATTCTCTTTCCCGAATCATGCCAGCTGCCGACTGACTGTACCCACCGCTCGGTGGCGAGAACTAGCGGCGGCGCGCCCCAGATGCGGTGCAGAGCCTCGTTCGCCAGCAGGATGTCGCCCGCCTTGTTGGTCACCACCACTCCGACCGGCAGCGTCGCCAGCACCTGCTGCAGCAGCTGTTGGGTCTCGCTGACGGTCTCCGCCGCCCGTTTGCGCTCGGTGATGTCGACGTTGGTTCCATAGACGCGCACCGGCCCGCCCGTGGCGTCGCGGACGACCGTCGCGCGGCCGAAGAGCACGTGCACGCTCCCGTCGGGCCATACGACGCGGAACTCGATGTCACCCGGTCCATCTCCGGCGAGCAGCTGCACCCGCCGCTTCATCACGTAGTCCCGGTCCTCGGCATGCACTGCGTTTGCGTAGTCCTCGAGAAGCGCGCCCTTGGTGCGATCGCTGCCGAAGAACAGACGATCGTTTTCCGGGGTGTTGAAGATCTCGCCGCTGAGGAGATCCTGCTCCCAGCTGCCGGTCTGGCCGAGCTCCTCGGCCTCGCGCAGCACCCGCTCGCTCTTGCGCAGCGCCGTATTCTCGAGGCGCAGGGCGTCGTTGCTTTGGCGAAGCTCATCGCGCACCCGCTTGAGAGTGGCCGCCGCGCTGCGCTCGGTGGCGCTGATCCAGACGACGTAACCCGACGCGGCCGCCAATGGCAGCAGCCGTGCCCAGTGCGCGGGCTGCACGCCTGCGGTACCGCCGAATTGCAGCAACAGGTAGTCGAAGCCGAGGATCGCAAGCGCCGTCGCGAGAAGACCCGGCCTGGTCCCACCGAGCCAGGTGCTGAGAATCACGGCGATGAGAAACAAGGGGACGGGCGCGGACGCCTGCCAGTCAGCCTTCACCCACGTGAGGATGACGACGGCGGCCGTGACGGATGTAACGGCCACGCCGTAGCCCAAGATCGGGCGGCCGGACGTGTCCAGGGAATTGAAGCTCGTCATCCTCGTCCCCCCGATCCGCCGTGCGTTTCGATCTTGCACTTCACATCCTGCATCGACAAGAACCGGACTTGCGTCCCGTTTCATGTCGCATTTCCGGAAGGAAAGCGCCGTCAACACGGTGAACACCGTTTTCGCGGTCGGGCGTCTGTGAGCTTTCTCACGGAGCGCCTGCGGTCGTGTTCGCTTGAATGCGGGCTACGGTTCGGAAGCGCGCTGGCTTCCCGAACGGCGCCGCATCCACGGGCGCCGGCGGGCGGGGTAGCGCAAGGACGCCCTGCATGGAAACGCTGAGGTTGCGCAGCCTGCAACAGCCCTCCCGGGTGGAGCGGTTGCTGGAAGCCTGCATATCGCTCGGAAAACACCTGCCCGAGGGGTCCTTTCAGATCCGCGATCCGAGCGCCCTGCCCGAAGAGCTTCGCCGGGTACTGACACAGGCGATCAAACAGGGACAGGCATGGTCCTGCTGGGCGCATCGCATTCACACCTGGCTGTTCACCTGCGACATGTCCCTCGCCCTCTCACGCGAGCGCGGAACCCCGGTGCTGCACGTCAGCGTCTACGGCGAGGATGGCCAGCTGCAGGACTCGGGAAACTGGCTGGCCGATCCGCGCGGCACCTGGTATCGCTGCGCCGACTAGAGACCTCTCATCCACCGCGCTTGCTTCCCGAATGGCTTTCGCGGTGTCCTCGACCCCGCCGCAGGAAGGACAGCCTGCGGACGGGGTCATTTTACTGACCCGGAACGCCCGCCCGTCCAGCCTGGGCTTTCCCCGCCGCCTCCCCGGGATTCCCCGGGTGCGGGCGCGGCTCGGGTAGGCGACAGTGCAGCCGTTGCTCATTTTTTGAGCAGGCGCTCACGGAAAAGCCGCACATCATTAAGTCTAGTAGCGGGACGCACTCACAGGACGCAAAGGACGTAGCAGAGCGCGACGGACGCGACATGGACAACCTGGCCTCAGCTTTGCGTGGGCCGCCGTTGTGACTGGCCGGCCCGATTTCCGCCTGCTGTTCGAGCAGTCGCCGGATGTTCTGCTGGTGCTGCTGCCGGATGCCCCGCGCTACACCATGGTTGCGGCCACCGGTGCGCGCTGGCGAGCGACCCACACGACGCCCGACACTCTCGGGCGCGGTCTCTTCGAAGTCTTTCCCGACAATCCTGCCGACCCGACGGCGACCGGAACGAGCAATCTGCGCGCCTCCCTCGATCGCGTCCTGCAGACGGGCCTGCCGGACACCATGCCGGTTCAGAAATACGACATACGTGGCCCAGACGGCACCTTCGAGGTGCGCTACTGGAGCCCGAAGAATCTGCCGATCCTCTCCCCCACGGGCCAGGTGCTGTACATCCTGCACCGGGTCGAGGACGTCACGGAGCTGGTGCGGGCGAGCGAGCGCGGCGAGGAGATCCGCAGCGCGATGGAGCACGAGGTCATCCAGCGCAGCCGCGAGCTGGCCGAGGCGCTGCGCGAGGTCCGCGAGGCGAACGCCAAGCTCGCCGAGCTCGACATCGCCAAGACCGCCTTCTTCAGCAACATCAGCCACGAGTTCCGCACTCCCCTCACCTTGATGCTGGGCTCGCTCGAGGATGAGCTCGCGGAACGCGAGCGACCGTTGTCACCGGCGCGCCGCGAGCGGCTCGCGACGGCGCACCGCAACGCGCTGCGTCTGCTGAACCTCGTCAATGCGCTGCTCGACTTCGCGCGCATCGAGGCGGGGCGCGTACGGGCGCATTACCAGCCGACGAATCTGAGCCAGCTGACTGCCGAGCTCGCGAGCAGCTTCGACTCTGCGACCGAGCGCGCCCGGCTCACCCTCACGATCGACTGCCCGCCGCTCCCGCAGGAGGTGTATGTCGACCGTGACATGTGGGAGAAGATCGTACTGAACCTCATCTCGAACGCGTTCAAGCACACGCTCGAGGGCGGCATCGTGGTGCGGCTCGAGTGGGTCGATGGTGGCGCGCAGCTCACCGTGGCCGACAGCGGCGTCGGGATCCCGGCCGAGGAGCTGCCGCGCCTGTTCGAGCGGTTTCATCGCGTCGAGGGCGCACCCTCGCGAGCCTTCGAGGGCAGTGGGATCGGGCTGTCGCTGGTGCGCGAGCTCGTGCACCTGCACTCGGGAGCGATCCGGGCGGAGAGTGAGCTCGGCAAGGGAAGCCGCTTCATCGTCACCCTCAAGGCAGGAACCGGGCATCTCCCCCCGGACCAGATCGCCGCGGGCGGCGCCGACGAGACGGCCGAGACCCGCACGACCGTCGCGCTCGCCGAGCAGGCCCTGTCCTGGGTGGACCAGGGATCGGAGACCGGGGTCATCGAGGCGCTGTCCGCGGAGCACGGCCCGCGGCCCCGGATCCTGCTCGCGGACGACAACGTCGACATGCGACGCTACATCGCGCGCCTCCTGCGCCGCTCCTACGACCTGGAAGTCGTCGTCGACGGCGAGGCGGCGCTCGCCGCCGCCCGCGCCAACCCGCCGGATCTCGTGTTGTCGGACGTGATGATGCCGCGCCTCGACGGCTTCGGGCTGCTGAGGGCGCTGCGCGCCGAGGAGCGCACACGCCGGCTGCCGGTCATTCTGGTATCGGCGCGCGCCGGTGACGAGGCCGCGATCGAAGGCCTGGACGCCGGTGCGGACGACTATCTCGTCAAGCCCTTCTCCGCCCGCGAGCTGCTCGCCCGCGTCCGCGCGCACCTCGAGCTCGCACGTCAGCGGCGGGAGCTCGAACATGAGCTCGAGCGGCGGGTCGAAGCGCGCGCCGCCGATGTGGCCCGCCTGACCCGGGTGCTGCAGATGCTCTCGGGCATCAACTCGGCCCTGGTGCGCATCGCCGACCGCAATGAAGTCATGGCCGAGGCCTGCCGCCTCGCGCGCGACGTGGGCGGCTATTCGCTGTCGATGGTGGCCCTGATCGATCCTGCGACACGCATGGCGCAGCCGGTCGCGTGGTCGGGTTATGAGTTTCTCGCGAACCCCGGGCAGGCGTTCCCGGTGGCCGATCACGAAAGCGGCGACTCGAGCCTCATGGGGCGGGTCATCCGCACCGGCGAGTCGACCCTGTCGGAGGACGTCAGGACCTTTCCACACATCATCCAGGGCCGGGAGGAGCTGATCGCCGCCGGAGTGCGCTCGCTCGCGTGCCTGCCGCTGCGGGTCGACGGCACACCCGTGGGCGCGCTCATTTTCGGAACCCGGCAAGACATCATCCGCTCGGACGAGATGCTGCTCCTCGAAGAAGTGGCCGCCAACCTTTCCTTCGCGCTGCAGTATCTGAGCAAGCAGGATACCGTCCACTTCCTCTCGTATTTCGAGCCGCTGACCGGACTCGCCAAGCGCTCGTTGTTCTGCGAGCGCCTGAACCGCCTGCTGAACCGCGGCGCGGAACGCCTGCCGCGCCTCGCCGTGACGGTCTTCGACCTCGCGCATCTGGCCGTGATCAACGATTCCTTCGGGCGGCACACGGGCGACCGACTCCTGCAATGCGTCGCCGACCGGCTCCGGGCGCATTTCCCCGACACCGAGCAGCTCGGCCACCTGGGAGGTGGAACCTTCGTATGCATGTACGCGCACGACGAGCGCGCGGCTGCTCCGGCTCAAGCCTCGCACGAGGAGATCACGCGCCTCTTTGCGCAAAGCTTCCACGTGGACGGTCGGGACATCCACGTCGAGGTCAAGTGCGGTGTCGCCTCCTACCCCGGCGACGGCCGCGAGCCGAACGAGCTGGTGCAAAATGCCGAAGCCGCCCTCAAGGCAGCCAAGGTCTCCGGCGAGCGCTATCTGCACCACCGCGTGGAGATGCAGTCGGAGCTCGCGCGGCGCGTCGGCATGGAGCATCGGCTACGCAGCGCGATCGATGAGGGCCAGTTGCGCCTCTATTACCAGCCGAAGGTGAGCCTGCGCTCCGGTAGAGTCGCGAGCGCCGAGGCGCTGCTGCGCTGGCTGGACCCCGAGGGGGGCCTGATCTCGCCCGCCGAGTTCCTGCCACTGCTCGAGTCGGGCGGCCTGATGCCCGCGGCCAGTGCCTGGGTCGTGCGGCAAGCCGCAGCCGATTGTCATGATTGGCGCAGCCGGGGCTTGCCGCCCATCAGGGTGGCCGTGAACATGTCTCCGCCGGAGCTGCGGCGGCGGAACATCGCGCGCGAGATCCTGGACCTCGTCGGCGATCTGGCCGGCGAGAAGGACTGGGGAATCGACCTCGAGATCACCGAGGGCGCGCTCGCCGGCGACTCATCGTCCTGCGTCCACGCCCTGAGGCTGTTGCGCGCCGCGGGCCTCGCCATCGCGATCGATGACTTCGGCACAGGCTTCTCCTCGCTCGGGCGTCTCTCGGAGCTGCCGATCGACACCCTCAAGATTGACCGCACCTTCACCAATCGTCTCCCGTCCGACCGCAGCAGCTGCACGCTGGTGTCCACCATCATCGCGATGGCCCATGCCTTCGGAATGACGACCGTGGCCGAAGGCGTCGAGACGCGGGCCCAGCTCGAGCACCTGATGCGCGAGGGGTGCGATGAGTCGCAGGGCTACCTCCACAGCCGGCCGCTGCCACGGGAGGAGTTCGAAAAGTGGCTCACCGAACGCGGCGCGGCGCCCGTCGCGGGCGCTTCGTCAGGCGCCAAATCCTGAGGCGGCCCGGCACCGGCGCGCATGGATGCCTGGCTGAATTGCCGTAGCGCGCCGCCCGACCCTCCAGGTCGTTGAATGCCATCGGCGTCGAGGCCGAATCGCGACACCGAGCCAACGACTCATCGCAAGTTTTCCGCCGGCCGCCTCATTTCGGGCCCGGCGTTCCCGTGACTTGATTCGGCGCAGCCACGCGCCTACGGTGCCTGCCCACGGCGCTTGTCAATCGGCAGGCCCATCTGGGGAGAATTCAGTCATGCGCATCCTCCATAGGCCCTCCGTGGTGCTCTCGTCGTTTCTGCTGTCCATGGTCGCCACCGCGGCGGTCGCGGCGCCCGCTCCCCTCGCCTCCGGCCTGCATGAGCTGAGCGCTGACTACGACGGCGGCGATGCGCGTCTGCGCGCGCATCTGGCCCTGCACATCACCAACCGCACCGGCGACCCGCTCGTGCTGGTGCGCCTGAGGCCCGGGGCCGATGCCAATGCGGTGCTCACGAAGCTTGCTGCGGCGGGCTTCAGCCTCACGACCCGCAGCAGCCTCAACCCATCCCTCGTCGAGGGATACCTGCCGCTCGCGGCGGTTCACGCGGCGGCGGCCGTATCGGGCATTCGCGCAATCTATGCCCAGCAACGACCGGTGAGGCATGTGCAGCCCCGGCCCGTGCTGCCGCCCGTCAACGAGGGCGCGGTCTTCGAAAAGGCCAACGTCGCAAATGCACGCGGTATCACCGGCAAGGGGATCCGCATCGGGGCTCTCTCCGACAGCTTCGACGCGTGCTCGACCTGCACGGACATCAATGGCAAGGCCGACCACGCCCTCCAGGACATCCGCGACGGTGCCCTGCCCGCGAGCGGCGTGACGGTCCTGCAGGAGATCGCGCCGGCGAACGGTCCGGGTACCGATGAAGGACGGGCGATGCTGCAGCTGGTACACGCCATCGCCCCCGACGCAACTCTGGGCTTTGCGAGCGCGTTCAACGGCGAACTGTCGTTCGCGGAAAACATCCTCGCGCTCCGGGCGCAGTTCAACGCCGACGTGATCTGCGACGACGTCAGCTACTCGGACGAGCCCATGTATTCCGACGGGATCCTCGCTCAGGCAATTGACATCGCGAGCCAGCAAGGGGCGGCTTACTTCTCCTCCGCGGGTAACAACGGTCTCGAGGCCTACGAAAGCGTCTATCAGCCCATATCATTCGCGGCGGCGCAGGCGCTGGTCGCCAACGGCCACGGCAACGTGCACCTCGAGCAGATTCCCGCCGCCATCCGCCCTCAGACGGTGCACAACTTCAGCGGGGATCAGGCCCCCCCGTCCATCACGCAGCGCTTCACTACGACGTTCAACCAGGGCATCACGTTCCAGTGGGATGAGCCGTTCCTCCTCGGGCTGGTGAAGACGCGCTACATCGTGTACGTCTTCGACAAGAACGGAAACTGGATGGACCCCGCGAGTCCTGCCTTCCCCGGGTTCTATACGACGGACGACACTCTGCAGACGGACGAACCGCTGCAATTCCTCTTCCTGCCGCCGTTTGCCACCGACATCGTCGGCGGGGCGAACGTGACGGACTATCAGCTGGTCATCGGTAACGTAAACGGCGGGCCGGCACAGCACATCAAGTACATCAACATCAACGGGCTCGGTGTGAGCGAGCGCCAGAATGCCCCTTCGACCTGGGGTCATTCGGCCGCGCGCGGCGCCCGCGGGGTCGCCGCGCAGTATTGGGCCATCCCGGCGTTTCCGGAGGACTTCAGCTCTCCGGGGCCGGTAACCATTTACTTCGACACCGCCGGCAACCGGCTGGCCGCGCCCGAGGTGCGCTTCACACCGCAACTGACGGCGGCCGACGGCGTGGACACGACCTTCTTCGGGTTCGATGCCGACGGCGATGGTTATCCGAACTTTTTCGGCACCAGCGCCGCGGCGCCTGATGCGGCCGCAGTCGCGGGTCTGGTGTTGCAGGCGGCCGGGGGGCCTGGCAGCCTGACGCCAGCCGCCGTCTATCAGCGTCTCGAGAATACCGCGACGCCGATTCCACTGCCCAACACACGGTGGCTCGCGGATGCGGTCGCCGGCCCGCTCGGGCTTTCGGTGAACGCCGACTGGACGCGTTTCGATCGCGACTTCTCGGTCGCCGCTCAGGGGCTCGGCAATCGCTCGGTCGCATCGATTACGCTGGACGTCTCGGGGATCGGCCTCCACTTCAATCCCAATCCCAATCGCTTCAGCATCGGCGCGTCCAACGGCCCGCAGATCGGCGACATCACTCACACCGTCAGCCCGGACACCACGAAATTCAACATGGCTTTCAGGCCCGGGTCCTTCACCAACCAGGAGTCCTTCGACTTCGGCCTGTCGGTGTTCGCGCCGATCCAGGGCTCGACGCAGGAAGATCCGGACCGCTTCCGCGGCATGAACGTGACGCTCACGCTGGACGACGGCAGCGTCTTCAATTCCCCGGTCCTCGCGCCGCCGAAGATGCCGACCAACAACTTCACGGGATTCGGTCTGGTGAACGCGGACGCGGCGACGCGTAACTGAGGGGGCATCGGAACGGCCGTGCGCCACTTTACGGTGGCGCACGGCCAGGACGGCTTTACCCGGGTTGCCCCTCGGCCCCTGGTGGTCGCGATCAGACGTCGCCGATCGTCGACAGCGACCGTATCGGTGCAAGTGCCGCCGGCGGTTGGGTTGACAAGCTCGCGTTCGCAGGGCGCGTCGGGGACAATGGGCGCCGCAACGCGGATAGCGGCGGCCGATCACCAGGGAGGGGAACATGCGCGACCGTCCAGGTTTCCTCCCCTTGGCCCTGCTTACGGCTGCCACCGTGCCGATGCTGGCAACCTGTGGAGGCGGAGGCGGATCGAGCGGACCGCCCGGCCCGAGCGTCACGGGCACCGGATTTGCGCCGACCTCGGGCCCGGGGGACGCCAGCGGGTACTTTCCAGCCGCCGCGCAGGATCAATGGGTACTCGACTACACCACCGACGATCCGCAGGCGCCCGCGCCTTCCGGCACGCTGACCGTAACTGTCAGCGGGACGACGTCCATCCAGGGTGCCAACGCGAACATATTCGCCCACGCGGATTCGGCCAACCCGGCCGGCAATTACGATCAGTATTTCGCGGTCACCAGCGGCGGCGTCACGGCACTCGGCAACACCAACGTGAGCGACAAGCTCACGCCCCTGATCATCCCGTACGTGCAGCTGTTATTCCCGGTGTCCCTCGGCCAGGTTTCCCAGGTGGTGGCGCAGAACCTGCCCTTTGGACACGATCCGAACAACAACCCGATTACGCTCGATCTGACGCAGACCATCAGTAACGCCGCGATGGAGAGCGTCGACGTTCCGGCGGGCACGTTCGCCAACGTCCTCAAACAGACGACGACCATCACCGCCACCGTGCACGACGCCGGGCAGTCGGCCCCCATCACCGGGAGCGATACGGCCTGGTACGCCCCCGGGGTTGGCGAGATCAAGGAACAGGCGAGCGCAACGGGCGCCAACGTGACGGTGAACACCACAGGTGAAGTGCGCCGCTACCTGATCAATGGTCAATTGCACGGGATCGCAACGAGCGCCGCACTCGATGCTTCGCTCCGCACGAACCTGTGCCCGGGCGTGTCTGCGTCGGTGCCGTCCGTTACGTCGGACGGCGCCAACTTCCTCGTGGTCGCCCTCGGGTGCAGCAGCCCGAGCGACAACGTCCCGCGGTGGCTCGGCGTCCTGGTCGGACCGGACGGCACCGTGCTGAGCACCGCCACAGTCGCCACGCCGGGAACGGCTACCGGCCCGGCCTCGTATCTGCACGCGGTGAGCGCCTTTGACGGCACCCACTACCTGGTCGTCTACGAGGACGCGCCGGCCCTCAGCGGCACGGTGACGCTCGAGAGCGTCGTGCTCGGAACTGATGGCAGCGTGCTCGCCGGGCCGACGGCGGTTGCGACCGCGGTCGGGTCGAACAACAACCCCGCTGCCACGGATAACGAGGCGCTCGGCTTCGATGGCAGCCGCTTTCTCCTCATCTATACCGACGGCGCTGCCCCGGCGGGTACGCTGCCGCAGGAGAGCGGCATCTTCATCGCGCCCGGTACGGGACAGGCCTCGGGCAGCGTGTTCGCGATCTCGCAGGTGCAGGGCGGCAGTCACGGCAGTCCGGCGATCGCATTCGGCGGAACGAGCTATCTCGTCGTATGGGTCGACAGCGGCACTTCGCCGCAAGGCCTGCACGCCATGCGCGTCTCGCCGGCGGGAGGTCTGCTCGACGCCGCGCCCTTCGCCGTGGTCGATCTCAGCTCCGCGACGCTGCAGGAAAGCTGCTGCGTTCTCGAGCCCACCGTCTCCTTCGACGGCACCAACTATCTCGTGGCCTACCGCGACCCACGGGGCGTGACCGGCGTCGCCGGCACCGGCCTGGCGAGCATCTCGGCGGCCAGGATCTCCACGGCGGGCGTGCTGCTGGACGGCACCGCCACGACCGCCGGCATCGTCGTCGCGGCCTCCAAGAGTCAGCCTCGCGGCCGTGTCCGTAGTATCTTCACCGCGGGCATGTACTGGCTCGTGTGGGAGACGAACTCCCCGCAGCAGCTCAACGCGACCCGCGTGAGCCCGGCCGGTACGGCGGCGGCATCGTGGACCGACGGATTCACGATGGCCCCGGCCGCGCAGCTCACTGCCACTCCCGCGATCGCCGCAAGCTCGGCGGGATCCCTGCTCGTCTGGCTGCAGACCCAGTCCACTCCCCCACCCCAGACACAGCTGCTCGGGCTGCGCGTCTATCCGACCGGCCCGTAGTGAGATGAAGCAGTCGATCGCGACGCCGGGGTCGCGAGGCGACGGCGCGCTGCCCTGAGTTACCCGCGAATCGAGCGCTGCTGCACAGCTGTTGCCGCCGTTCCCCTCCCGTGTACGGCTCCTCTGACGTGAGTGTGAGCCGCACCCGTGCGAGGACGTAGGAATGTCCCGACCTGAACGCGATTACCGATCGCGTTAACGGTTCGTTCAGCGCCTGGGGGCTGTGATGCGCTGGGGGGCGCTGACAGGGAATGCCGCCATGGAAACACACAGGCTACATTTCATACGCGAGCCCGCCCGCGTTGAGCGCTTCCTGGCTGCGTACGTCTCGCGTAACAGTCTCATCCCGGACGACTCTTACCGGGTTCGCGCCGAGAGCGAACTGCCTCTGACCCTGCGACTCGTGGTGGCCCGCGCAGTTGCAGACGGCCGCGTCTGGTCATGCTGGGCTCGCGGGTCCCAGGTCTGGCTCTTTACCTGCGCGATGTCCCTCGAGCTGTCATGCGAGCGGGGCATGCCGGTGCTCCTCGTGAACGCATACGGGGAGGATGCCGAGCTGACTGACTCCGGAGTCTGGAGGTTTGACCTCACCGGAACGTGGACCCGCTGCGCTTGATCAGGAATTGGCCCCCCAGCGCCCGTAACCTCAGAGCTCACTCCTCATTGTGCCCGCCGCCCATAGGCGAGACCTCTCGGAATCCCTGGGGAATAGCGAACTTGTCTGCCGGCAGCGTCGCGGTCTCGATGCTCTTCACCGCACGCTCCTGGTAGGGCTTGCCGCCCGCGAACTCCCGCCTCAATATCGGGTATCCCTTGGCGCGCTCGGTCCAGCTGAGAACGCTGTACATGTTGCGCACGGCCGTGGCGCCCATCACACCCTGCATGCCCGACAGCGCGTCCTTGAGGGACGTCTCCATCTGCCGCAAGGCTGCGTAGATCTCATCGCCGTCGGGGACATCCCCGGGCCGCGCGATGCAGTATTCGTACTCGAGCTTGTCCTGCTTCTTGCCCTGCCAGATCTCGCAGGCGAAGCCCGCGACGCGCTCCGTGCGGCCGCCGTCCGTCCAAGTGATGGGGGGAGCGGCCTCGGCAGCACCCATGGCCTTCTCCATTGCAGCGCGTCGCTCCGGTGGCAGATTGGCCAATTGCTGCTTCATCTGCTCGCGCATCGCCTGCATCTGCTGGCCGGCTTGCTGCGCGGCCTGCTTGTCGAACTTCCTATACGTGCGTTGAGCAATGCTCACCTCCCACATCACGCCGTCCCGAAAGATCGAGAGGCTGGTGGGATGGCCGCGGTCATCGAGTCTGTCGGAGCGGATCATCCCGCCCTGCACATACACCGTCTCCTCGTCCCTCGGCTTGCCGTCCGGCAGACTCTTCATGGTCTGCTGAATGACGGCGCCCGCGTGTGCCACTCCGCTGCCGGCGACCCATGGAATGGCGATGGATCCGACGGCGACCGTAGTGGCAGCGATTAGGTGTCCGATTCGCATGATGTCTCTCCCCTCGAAGTCAGCCTTATCAGATCTTGCTCATCATCGCAGCGGCGAGCTTGTGCGCCTCCGGCTTCTCTGGTCCAAGGGAATTCACTTCGACCAGCACGTCCTTCTTCACAGCCATGAAGCCCCGCGCTCCTGGTCCGGCGTGGTACCAGGGTCCGCTCTCCTCGGCGAGCTTCCTGTCCGGTGCGTCGCCCGGCTGCAGCTCGGCCGGCGCATTCGCCATGACAGCGTGCATGGCGATCCCGGCCACGTACGGCTGAGAGCGGAATTCGTTATAGCCCCCGCGCCAACGAATACTCACCTGATACTGGCGCTTGTATTGCGGGTTGTTCGGATCGGGCTGCTCGTAGCTGCAGCTATCGTCCTTGCCGCTCGGGTCCGCGCTGAGCTTGCCCACGATGGCTTCGACTTCGGCGCGCGACAGGAGCTTGCAGGCCTCCACCTGCGCCGGCCGCTGCGTCGCGTGCGCCTTGGCGGCCTCAACCCCGGCCACGCCGTCGATCTCGAGCGGCCTGTCGATGCGCCGGTACGCGGTGTTCACCAGCTCCGCCGCCTGCTGCAGCGTCGCGTCCGAGCCCGTGAAGTCGATCTGGATCGCCTGGTCTCCGCGCACCGTCATGAAGATGCAGCAGTTCATCGCCAGGACGCGTGCCTCATCCCACTCGCCCGCGATCTCCCTGCCGTTGTCGAGCTTGAAGGCCTTCTTCGTCGCCGCATCCGGATGGCCGGCCAGCAGCTTGTTGGCGAATCCCCCGATGCTGTAGGCCTGCCGCCCGTTGGTAAAGTCCACGTGAAAGATGAGGCGGTGGAAATCCGCGGTCTCGTACACGCAATCATCGCCGGTGCCGACGGGCGCCGCGCCCGCGGAGCGAAACGGGGGCACGGCGAGCGGCGCCCCGAGCACCGCCTCCACTTCCTTCGGCTCGAGCAGTGAGCACGGATCGTCGTAATGGAATTCCTCCGAGCGTGTCTGCGCGATCGGCGCAGCCGTGGAGGTTGGCGCCACCTTGTTGGGGGGGTTGCCGCAGGCGGCGGCCAGCAGGCCGAGCGCAGCGGTGAGGACGAGGATCTCCAGGCGAGGCATGGCAGGCGGCGCGCTGTTGCGGGCAGGATCGTAGCGCTCTCACCGCGCAGGCGCTACCGGAGCGAGCATCGGCAGCCGCCGGTATTGAGGTCGCCGCCGCCGTCACTCACTCACATCGAGCACCGCCCGCACTTCACGCAGCAGCGGGGGCCACGCCGCTTCCCAGCAGCACACGTGATCAAAGCCGGCGTATCGGCGTACACGATCCGGCGGCACTCGCTGCAGGTAGCGTTGCGCGGCCTCGTATGGAACGCGCGTGTCACGGCCGCCGATGAGGTGCCACTCCTGCACCCCCTTCGGCAAAGCTGGCTGCGTAGACGGATTGAGGCTTCCGGTGAGGGGCAAGTACCGGTGGAGTCGCGTCCATGTGTCGGGATCGAGATTTGCTGCGATCGTGATGACCCCCACCGTCATGGTCACGTGAGGTGTCATGAGCATCGCCAGCGTGCCGCCTCCGCTGTACCCGACCATCAGGATCCTCTTGAACCCGTGATCGGCGGCATAGGTTGCCGTGGCAGAGGCCATGCTGCCCACGACCGCTTGCGAATAGCGCTCGTCGGTCCAGTACGAGGCGAAGCATGGGGGCTCGCCTTGCACCTTGAAATAACAGGGGCGACCCAGGTAGAGCACGGGGTACGGAGTCTCCGCCGCTAGCTTGAGCGCAAGCGGTGCCCTTGGGGTGGGATCGGACGCGACGCGCGAGCCATGGAACGTCCAGGGCGTCCCATCGCCGTCAATGAACACCACCAGCAAATCGCCGCCGGCGTGATTAGCCGTAAACGCGCGGTGCTCGAATCCCGCTCCTGGGAGCGTCAGCGATTCCATACCCGCGGCCCGAGCGATGGAATCCGCGCGCTTCTCGGGACTCACGCACGAGGCTACCGCTACCAGCGTGAGCGCGAGCGATAGCGCGCGGCCCGCCGCCCCAACGCCGGAACGGCCCGTGAAACGGGCCCTCGGCCATCGGCTGCCGCAGCTGAGGATTGGACTTTCTCCGTTCGCTTGACATCGAAATTTTTGCACGACTATGCTGCTCGCGCTCAAGCGACTGATAACACGAAGCGGCGCACCCGCGGCGGCCCGGTACAGGGGGGGTTGGATGAGCAAGTCTTCGGCGCCCGCAGGATGGCCCGCGCCCGGGCCGGAAGGCGCACGCGCGCACGCTCGAAGAGCTGGCTCGCGCCATGCGCGAGCCGCCACTGTGGTGTTGTTCCTCGGGCTGGCCTGTCTCTCGCCCGCGTTCGCGCAGGAACCGCCGAGTCTGGTGCAGATGGTGCAGACCCTCACTGCCAACGGGACTTTTCCCTTCAACGCGCTGGGGCTGACGGCGGCGCAAACCGACGACGCAGCCTTCGCCAGCCTGCAGAAAATCTGCGCTCCTCTACCCAACGGTGGGCCGCCGCCGAACTGCACGGGCGCGACGTTGCAGCTCTTTGATCAGTTGCGCGAACTGGAGCAGACCGCCGATGAGCTGCTCGGCAGGGGGCCGACGCAATACAGCCTCCATCTGGGCCCCGCGGGAATGGCCGCGGCACTGCAGTGGACCGCTCCCGAGGAGTACGCCGCGCAGGGGTCCATCGCGACCAAATTTGCCAACAGCCAGGCCGCCCTGCTCTCCAACCGCTTCGCGGCCCTGCGTTTCGCCAGTACGGGGCTGGCCGGGGGCTTCGCCGATAACGCCGCGCCCTACGGTGGCAGCGCCGGCGCCGACCCGCCCTCCGCGGATTTCGGCCGCTGGAGCATGTATGCCAACGATGGCTTCGGGGCCGGCGAGAAGCAACCGACGATCTTCGAGGACGCATTCGCCTTCGACAATACCCAGGGATCCGTCGGGCTCGACGTGCGCGTGACCCGCCACCTGGTCCTCGGCGTGCTCGCCGGGCACACCGAGGAGCGGGTGGACTTCAACTCCGACCTGAGCATCGTCGACGGCAGAGTGCGAGGCAACGGACAGAGCCTGCTCGCTTACCTGCAGTGGGAAGGTGATGCGGGCTATCTGAACTTCGCGCTGGGCGGCCAGCATCTGACCATTAAGACGACGCGCAAGATCACCTACCCCTCCAACAATCCCTCCATCCCGCCGGTCAACGAGACGGCGTACAGCGACACCGGCTCGAACAACTGGATGGCCACGCTGGGCGCGGGGCTCACCCTGCACGTGCAAGCCGCGGCGTTCGAGCCCTACGTGAACGTGCAGTCGGTGAACGTCCGCATTGCCCCGTTCACCGAGTACAACTCGAACGCGTTCGATGTCAGCCTCGCGGCGCAGTCCGTGCGCTCGCTGCAAGGGGCTGCAGGATTGAAGTTCGAGCTCGTCTTCCTCGGGCGCTTTGGCGTGCTGGTGCCCTACGTCTACGGCGAAGCGCGCCACGAGTTCCGCGATGCCTCGCGCGTAGTCAACTCGAGTTACGCAGCCCTCGGCCAGACCGAATTCGCGGTCCCCACCGACAATCCGACGAAGACCTACTACGTGGCCGGCGGCGGCGGCTCGCTGGTGCTCAAGCACGGCGTACAGGGCTTTTTGCAGTACTACCGCGTTCTCGAGTACGCCAACTACACGGATCACGTGGTGTCCGGCGGAATCCGTTGGGAGTTCTGAGCCATGGCTCGCCAGACAGTCAGCGCACCATTCCGTCCCCATCTTCGGTACGCCACTGGATTGGCGCTGGTGCTCTTAGCCTTCGTCATCGTGGGCTGCAACACGCAGGTGGCCCACGAGCCCAACCCCACACCGCAGGCCGTCATCACCCCGATCGGCCACAGAGTCACCTCTATCGCGGGCGCCAGCACCATCACCGTGCGCTCGAACGCAGACGTCATACTGTCGGGCAAGGACAGCGACGGCCTGGGAGTCGCGCTGCAGACGTTCGTCTGGACGCAGACCGGCGGGCCCGCCCTGCCTGCCCTGCCCGACGCGCGTGCGCTCCTTTATCGGACCGCCAACACGGTGAGCTTCAGGGCCCCGTCGGTGTCAGTGCCCACGACACTGACGTTTCAGCTGAGCGTCACCAATGCGCGTGGCGCGACCGGCAGCGCCTCGATCGCCGTGTCGGTCGTTCCGGCGGGCGACTCGGACGCGTTCCTGGTCATCCCGAACACCGCGCGGCGCTTCAGCGTCGGGATCGTGACTACGGACGGCATCGGAACCACCAGCGGACAGCCGCTCGTCGCCAATGTACCGGTGTGCGTGCAGGTGGCCCGCCAGGTGCACTATCGCGATCGCAATCTTGACTTAAAGACCGTGCAGCTCGCGCCGCCCCTCGCGCCGCTCATGGCCGATGCCTCCTGGGCGGCGGACACGGTAGTGAAGGGGGCCGGGGCCGCGCCGACGAGCGCCACGGTGCAAGCCGCCGTCAGCGATTTCTCGAATCCCCGCGTGACCTTCGAGGTCCCGGAGTTCAACGACGACGAGCTGCTCGCC
>Ga0126371_10001244_pt1 | contig 21451 bp, 22 predicted proteins | sample PanSoiMetaPlot_4_FD_110145 | JGI IMG/M metagenome (GOLD analysis project Ga0126371, IMG submission 110145) | Tropical forest soil microbial communities from Panama - MetaG Plot_4 | ecosystem: Environmental > Terrestrial > Soil > Tropical forest > Bulk soil | place: Panama | collected 2016-02-17 | reverse complement strand
TAGAAGTCGTATCCTTATTTGGGCGCGGTCTTTGCAGTCAGGAGCACCGCCGCTTGCCCGACGAAACCAGCACGCAGCTGTGCGGCCATGTTTGTGCCGAGGACGTGGACCTCGAAAAATGTTCAGCGAAGCCGTTCTCGATCACTTCCGCAATCCGCGAAACGCCGGCGAGCTCGGTGATGCAACTGCAGCCGTCGAAGTCACGAATCCGGTTTGCGGTGACATCCTCAGGCTCTTCGCGCGCTTCGAATCCGGCCGCATCGCCGAAGCCCGGTTCCTGTGCCGGGGCTGCACTACGGCCATAGCCTGCGGTTCGCTTCTGACCGAACAACTCCGCGGCCGCACGCCGGTCGAAGCCCGGGGCATCACCGCCGAATCTCTCTCCTCGGCCCTCGGCGGACTTCCGCCTGCGACCTTTCACGGCGCGCAGCTTGCCGCTGAGGCCGTCGCTGCACTTGTGCGAAAATTGCCGTCTTCCGCGCGCTAGCGCGAAAGGCGATGCAAATCGACCGGAACAGACTAACTCTGCCGGTCCATGGCGCGAATCAACGTTTCAGGATCGTTCAGGTTTAGCACGCAGCCCTGTTCGTTCGTTGGGACTTCTTCCACTTCTTCTGCATGGGCCCACACCACCGCCCGCGCACCGGTTTCCAGCGGCGCGCGCAAAAGTTCCGAATACAGCGACGCTGAGAAAATTACCGGATGCCCGCGGCGCCCTTCGTAGACCGGAAGGACGATGGGCTTTTTTGACTTGTAGAATTGCGCGATCAATTCACCGACCAGCGCGGAGCTGATCAATGGATGGTCGATTAGCAAGAGCAGCATGCCTTCCGTCCCCGCCGGAAGTTTCCGCACCGCCGCCTGAATCGAGCTCAACTGCCCTTTTTCCCACTGTGAGTTGATGATCATTTCGCTGGCTTTCAGCGGTATGGCTCTCGCGATGGACTCCGCGTCCGCGCCAAGCACGACGCGCCGCACGCTGATGTCGGGATGGATTGTGATCTCCAGCAAATGTTCGAGGAAGGGTCGCCCCTGGTACGGAAGTAGCGCTTTTGGCGAGCCCATGCGGCTCGAGGCTCCGCCGGAGAGGATGACGGCGGCCAGCATGTGTCCCTTTCAGTGCTCCGCAGTAACCTTGCCTGCGGCATCTATCGCCGCCGGACGATCCAGCCGCAATTTCTTGTGCTCCGCGTTGGCCGCATTTCGGCGCACTGCCACGAGCTCGGCGGTGATGCTCACGGCAATCTCTTCCGGCGAAAGTGCGCCGATGTCCAGCCCCATTGGTGCGTAGACCCGTTCGAATTCTTCCGTCTTGTAACCCTCGTTCTCCAGGGCCTTGTAAACAGACAGGACTTTGCGTTTGCTGCCAATCATCCCCAGGTAGCGCGCCTGTGTGCGCACAGCCCACGCCAGTACGCGCATGTCCTCTTTATGCCCGCGCGTAACGATCACCAGGTAGCTCGCCGCGTTCGGTCGGATCTTTTCGAAGGCTTCCTCGTAGCTTGTGAAAAGCTCCTGCGCCATCGGAAATCGCTCTTTGTTGGCAAACGCTTCGCGGTCGTCCACGACGGCAATGCCAAATCCCGTCGCATGCGCGGCTCTCGCCACGGCCATCGAAACGTGCCCACCGCCGAACAAATACGCCATCGGCTGCGGCAGGATGGGCTCGACAAAGACTTCCAGTGTGCCGCCGCAAATCAGTCCGTTGTCATAGCGGGCCTCGTTGTTCAGGTGGAAAACCATTTTCCGCGGCGCTTCCTTCTGCATCACTTCTTTTGCCGCGGCCCAGACCTCCGCCTCCACGCAGCCTCCGCCAATGGTTCCCGCCATCGAGCCATCTTCGCGCACCAGCATCCGCGAGCTCTCATAACTAGGAATCGAGCCGGTGGTGTGCACGATGGTGGCAAGCGCTCCACGCTGTCCCCCGCGCCTCATTTTTACTATTTCTTCGAACAGGTCCATCGGTTTCAGGCGTTCTTCCGGTGCACATTCCCCTCTTGACTGTGCAGCCCAAGCTGTCTCTTATTGCTTCAGCCTACGGCGCGCCATTCTTGCTGTCAATGCGCTTCGTTCCTGGACACTACTGGTGAGGAGTGATACCGTTCAGCCTCTGCGACGGACCGAGAGGTGCCATGAAAGCGATCCTGTTTCACCAGCACGGAGGGCCGGAGGTCCTGAAATATACGGATGCGCCGGAGCCCATGCTGCGCACTGGTGATGTTCTCGTCCGCGTCAAGGCTTGCGCACTCAATCATCTCGATCTTTGGGTGCGCCGCGGCTTGCCCAATGTGCCGATTCCGCTCCCGCACATTCCCGGTAGCGACGTGGCGGGAGAAATCGCCAAAATTGGCGCGGACGTAACCACCATTCGCGTGGGCCAGAGAGTCGTGCTTGCGCCGCTGGTGAGCTGCGGCAAATGCCCGGCGTGCCTCGCCGGCCTCGACAATCACTGCCGCCAGGCCACCAATCTTGGCTACCTGGTTGACGGCGGCTGCGCCGAATTTGTCCGTGCGCCCGAAGTGAATTGCCTCCCCTATCCCGAAAATCTCAACTGGGAAGAGGCCGCAGCGATTCCTCTCGTCTTTCAAACTGCCTGGCACATGCTCATCACGCGGGCCGAGTTGCAGCCCGGTGAGGATATCCTCATCCTTGGCGCGGGCAGCGGCGTTGGCAGCGCCGCCATTCAGATCGCCAAGTTTTTCGGTGCCCGGGTCATCACCGTTGCTGGCTCCGACGAGAAGCTAGCCAAGGCCAAAGAACTCGGCGCCGACCAAGTCATCAATTACAAAACACAAAAAATTCGCGACGAGGTCCGTCGCATTACGAACAAACGCGGCGTGGATATCGTCTTCGAGCACGTCGGCTCAGTTACTTGGGAGGACAGCCTTGCCAGCCTCGCTCCGACCGGTCGACTGGTCACCTGCGGGGCGACCACCGGCTACGACGCCAAGGTGGACTTGCGTTTTCTCTTCAGCCGCCAACTTTCGCTTCTCGGTTCCTACATGGGCACGAAGTCCGAGCTCCACGCGGTGTTGAAGCTCGTGGCCACTGGAAAACTCAAACCCATCGTCGATCACGTTTTCCCGCTCGCGGAAGCCGCCACCGCTCACGCTTATCTCGAATCCAGCTCCCAATTCGGCAAAGTCGTTCTCTCCGTGTGACTCGGTCGGAAAAGGCACGCGAAGTTTCGTCAAATCTCACGTATATTACGTACTATTGACATCGATGCGGCAATCTTATAGCGTTGTATGTCCACCCCGGAAGTGACAGCTCCCTACCCTGCCATCTCTTGGTGCCCAGCGACAGCGCCCTTCTGAAATGCGGAGGAGGTTGGAGTTTGCCCGCACAGAACATTCTCCGTTTAGCTTATCAACTGACTCGATGGCGTTTGCCCCGTATTTGCCGGAGTGATGCCGTTCTCGTGCTTTCCCTGAGGTCTTAGCCCATGCCGGCGAGGCGGCCCAGCCCCTCGCCGGAGCTTCCCCCCGAGATTTAGAACTCCTTTCTGCACGGTCTGCTATCCTCTCGGCGTGCCCTCGGAAGGGGCAACCAGCCATGGGCAGTCTTCAGGCGCATCTTGCGGTGTGGATCCTCAAGTGGCGGGTTAAGCGCCCCCTCAAGAAATGCCGCGACTACCGCCTCGCGCGCCAGCTGCTTCGTCCTCATCCTTACAAACTTCCTGCATCCGTGCACATCACTCCAGCGCAGCTAAATGGTATCCCGGGAGAATGGGTTGAGTCTGAAGGTTCCGCGCAACACATGCTCCTCTATTTGCATGGCGGCGGCTATTTTGCCTGCTCTGCAGAGACGCATCGTCCCATCACCGCGTTTTTCGCGATGCACGGCTTCCGTGTCTTCGCTCCCAATTATCGCCTGGCTCCCGAAAATCGTTTTCCCGCTGCGGTGGATGACGCGGTTGCCGCGTATCGCGGTCTTGTTGCCGAAGTGCATTCCCCGCGGCGCCTCGTTGTGGCCGGGGATTCTGCAGGCGGAGGGCTCTCACTCTCTCTCATGCTTGTGCTTCGGGCTGCGGGCGCAGCGCTTCCCGCTGCGGCCGCTCTTTTCTCCCCTTGGACCGATCTTGCCGCCACGGGCGAATCCGTCCGCACGAACGCACGCCGCTGCGCCATGTTCCACGGCCCGGCCGTCGCGCCAACCGCTCGCCTTTATGTCGGCGACGGCGATCCGTGCAATCCTCTCGTGTCGCCGCTCTACGCTGATCTCACAGGTCTTCCGCCACTGCTCATCCATGTGGGCGCGAATGAGACTTTGCGCGACGACTCCACGCGCGTTGCGGAAAAGGCGCGGTCCGCGGGCGTTTCCGTCGAATTGAAGCTTTGGGATGTCGTTCCTCACGTCTGGCAGCTCGCGGCGCACAAGATTCCCGAAGGCCGCCAGTCCTTGCGAGAAAGCGCGGAATTCCTGCGCAGCCACACTGCCGCGGAGGGCTAGGATCGAGATCCTTTGGGGTTGTGGGCCATCCGACCTCTGCCGTTCTCACTAAACGCTCGTTCTGGACCCGACCACGCCCTGGCGCTCGAAAGGTAGGAGTGCGCAGTTTGCTTCGAATTGTGCTTCATTTGTTTCAGGGGTGAGCGGTGTGCGAAAATGGAGTTGCAGAGACGATGGGGAAACTATGAGTACTTCTCTCGGAAAACATGCGACGTTGACGAAGCCAGAAGACTTTGGCAGCTTGCTCCAGGACGAAGGCATCATCTTCACACAACTGGACAAGGCGGTGAACTGGGCGCGCAAAAGCTCCATCTGGCCGCTCGGATTCGGGCTGGCCTGCTGCGCCATTGAAATGATGTCCATGGCGGCATCACGGTTCGACGTGGCGCGCTTTGGCGCGGAGGTCTTTCGTCCTTCGCCGCGCCAGGCAGACTTGATGATCGTGGCCGGCCGGCTCTCGCAAAAAATGGCTCCGGTCGTGCGCCAGCTCTACGACCAAATGCCCGAGCCCAAGTGGGTGATTTCCATGGGCGCTTGCGCCACTTCGGGCGGCGTGTTCAACAACTACGCTATCGTGCAAGGGTGCAATCAGGTGATTCCGGTGGACGTTTACGTTCCGGGCTGCCCGCCGCGGCCGGAAGCGCTGCTCTACTCCATTCTCCAGCTTCAGAAAAAGATCGAAAACGAAAAGGGTTCGTTCAAGCGCGCGCTGAATCTCGCGTAGTGGCGCAGGCTTCAATCTGTCGCTGGTCGTCGATGCTACAAAGGGCATTGCGATTCTCGGTTCTTTCTACGACAGCGCTGCTCGGTTGCTTTCTGAGTTGCGGCTGCTCGGCAGACCGCTTGCCTAATTCCCCTGTCCCTCCTCCGCTGTCCCCGGCTGGTTGGACCCTGATTTGGTCGGACGAATTCAACGGCCCGGATGGTTCGGCTCCGGATCTCTCGAAGTGGACCTACGACACCGGCGGCAGAGGGTGGGGCAACAACGAGCTAGAGTGCTATACCAACCGTTTGCAGAACGCCCAAATCAAGGGCGGCAATCTCGTCGTCACGGCTCAGCAAGAACGCACCCCCTTCGCTTGCTCAGACGGCTCCACCAGCAACTACACTTCCGCCCGGCTTAAGACGCAGGGTTTATTCAGCAAGGCTTATGGTCGCTTTGAAGCGCGCATCAAGATTCCCGCGGGGCAGGGAATGTGGCCCGCTTTCTGGATGCTTGGCAGTGACGTCACTACCGCCGGCTGGCCCGCGTGCGGCGAAATCGACATCATGGAGAATATCGGCAGGGAGCCCGGCACCGTGCATGGCTCGCTTCACGGCCCAAGCACGACGAGCCGCACCAGCGACGCTACTTCCATTTTCACATTGCCCGCCGGCCAGGCATTCGCCGACGATTTTCATGTTTACGCCATCGAGTGGGAGCCTGACGCGGTGCGTTTTTATGCGGACACCAATCTCTATGCAACTTTTACTCAATCCCAGTGGCCCACCGGCGGCACCTGGGTCTTCGATCATCCTTTCTTCATCATTTTGAACGTCGCCGTGGGCGGCAATTGGCCCGGCTCGCCCGATAGCACCACCGTTTTTCCTCAGCTAATGCTCGTCGACTACGTCCGCGTCTATGCCAAGCAATGATTCCGCGCCCCTCGTGAATCGTGGTTCGTGACTAGGGAAAATTCCGTACTGCTCTGTGCTCTCCGCCCCCTCTGTGTTAAAACTCTTGTTGCCAATCCTGTTTGAAGAAGGGAGCCTCCATGAGCGCATCACCTGCAACTAGCTCGACCGCCTCTCTCGATCCTGCGCGCCAACTCTTGCGCCACACGCTTGCGACCGTTGCTTACCGCGGCGGGAAAGCGTTGCGGGGCGCGCCAGATCACTTTGCCACCTTCCACATTGGCGACAAGACGCGCACGCCCGCGCAAATTCTCGCACACATGGGCGATGTTTTTGACTGGGCGCTGTCGATCGCACAAGGCCAAGAAGCGTGGCGGAACTCCACGCCGCTGCCGTGGAACGCAGAAGTCGACCGCTTTTTCGCCACGCTGCAAAAGTTCGACGATTACCTGGCTTCCCCCGCACCACTCAACGGTTCCGCCGAAGGTCTTTTTCAGGGTCCCGTCGCGGACGCGCTCAGTCACATCGGCCAGATCGCTATGCTGCGGCGCCTCGCCGGCTCGCCGATCCTCGGCGAGAATTATTTCAGGGCCGGGATCGCCGCTGGCCGCGTCGGCCTCGACCAAGCTGCTCCTGGCCGCGAATTCGAATGATGCTTGCTCTTACGTGGGTTTAACAGGAGTCACTTGAAGCAAGGCGATTGCCCATTCTTCGCCTTCGGGAACCAGAATAATGCTCATCCGGTGCATCCACACGCGCTCCATACTTGCGAGGATCGCGTTCTTCCAGAGGACCACGGCAACCACAGCGTCCTTCGTGTCTTGTATCATCTTTTCGATGAGGTAGGCTGCGTTTTTCTTGGCGTACAGAATAAATAGAGTTTCAAAGTCCTTGCCAATTTCTTCGCGATTCCAGACCTTTCCCGAGGCATCAAGGAAATGCGCATTTTTTGCAAAGAACGGCAGCAGTTCTTGTGAGCCGTGCCTTTTGAGTCCACTAAGAAAATCCTCCAGCTTTGGCAACGCGCTCCCCGGCCACCGGGGTTTGATAGCGGCCGCCGCGATTTTCTGCAACTGTTGTCGTATCTGCGCCAGCTTTAAACCCCTTGCTTGCAAGATTTCCGCGGCAAGGGATCCCTCCATCAGCAACATCCCAAGGAGCACATGTTCTGTCCCAACACTCTTGTGACCGAGCCTGTCGGCCTCTTCGGCCGCAAAGTTCAGGATTTGGCTGCATTCGGCTGTCGGTGGTATCTCCACGGAGGTAGGAATGCGCTCGTGTGCGGTGATGCGCCTCTCAATTTCGGTTCGAATCTCTGATTCGAAATCGGTTTCACCGAGAAATCCCTTCATCGGCGCGCGATCCTCACGCAGCAGCCCGAGCAGTACATGTTGGGTCTCAATGCAGGGGCTCCCGTACCGGCTTGCTTCGCAGCGCGCAAAGAAAATCGTGCGCCGGGCTTTCTCTGTATAACGCTCAAACATTGCTCTCCTTGCGGCATCTCTCAGCAAGGAGGCTTCCAGTGTATGTTGAGGTCAGCCGCACCGCAATTGGTACCGGCCTCGCTTCGTAGAGACACACCTTGGCCTGTGGACTGCGTGACTGCTGACGGCACTTCTTCCCGTCACTCTTCGCACGCCCTCGGGGATCATTTGCAGTTCGACGTCTACCCCTCCAAGCGGCTAAGAGCACTTCCGAGGATTCGTTACACGGCGAAAACCTAGTTCAGCGGTTGCTGGTCCAAACGGGAAGGCGAAAAAGGGCGCGAGAAATCCCCGAAAGCTGGCTAATTGCGCTATGCTTGCGGTCGATCGCTGTGGTGGGAGTCGATACCTATGAGTGCTGAAGTGAGCCGCCGTGAATTTCTGTACGGGGGAGAGGCCCTGGTGCTGGCGTCGCTGTTGAACCGTGCCTACGCGCACGTAGCGCCGGAAGATTTGGCAGGCGACGAAGAATTCTGGAAAAAGATTCGCAGCGCGTTCGTCCGCGACCCGAAGCTTATCAACCTCAACAATGGTGGCGTGGCACCGGCCCCCACCAGCGTCCTGGACGCGGAGATCGAAGCCATCCATTACAGCAACCAGCTTCCGGCGTACCGCATGTGGCACGACCTCGAGCCGGGAATCGAAGGCGTACGCAAGCGGCTCGCGCAGATGTGGAACGCCGATCCCGAATGCATTGCCATCACGCGGAACGCCAGCGAATCGTTGCAGATTGCGCAGTTTGGCCTGGACCTGCGGCCCGGCGACGAAGTCTTGACCACGAGCCAGGACTACCCGCGCATGATTACGACCTGGCAGCAGCGTGAGCGCCGCGAAAAAATTGTGCTCAAGCAACTGAACTTCGCCGTGCCGGTACGCAATCCCGCGGATTTGCCGCGGATGTTCGAGCAGGCGATTACCCCGCTCACGCGGGTCATTCATGTTTCGCAAGTCGTGTTCATGACCGGCCAGATCTTTCCCGTTCAGGAGATTTGTGCGCTGGCCCGCGAGCGGGGTATCACGAGTATCGTGGATGGAGCGCACGCGTTTGCGCACGTGCCGTTCCAGTTTTCCGATGTGGACTGCGACTTCTACGGCGCGAGTCTGCACAAGTGGCTCTCGGCGCCGATCGGGACGGGCATGTTGTACGTGCGCAAAGACCGCATCCAGAAACACTGGGCGCTGATGGCCGCGCCGGAATCGATGGACAAAAATATCCGCAAGTTCGAAGAAATCGGCACGCACCCCGCAGCCATGCACAACGCCACGCTGCAGGCGCTGGAGTTTCATGAGCAAATTGGCGCGGAGCGAAAATTCGCGCGCCTGCGGTATTTGAAGAATCGCTGGGCGGAGCGCCTGAGCAAAGTTCCTGGCGCGAAAGTGCTGGTCGAGTTGGCGCCGAACCAGTCGGGCGCCTTCGGCACGATCCACTTCGACACCATCGAGCCAGGAAAGCTGTATGAAGCGCTGCTCACGAACTACAACATCCTGGTTACACCCATCAGCGGGCCGGGCTTCAACGGAATTCGCGTGAGCTCGAACGTGTACACGTCTCGAGAGGAGATCGACCAGTTCTGCGCTGCGGTGGAAGCCATTGTGCCGCGCGCCTAGCCGGTGTGGACGTCGATGTCGTTCGTGAGCAAGACAAGGGACCGGTTGCGCAAAGAGTGGAAATGATGGGCAAGCGAGCCGGCGGGCGGTGCTTTGGGCGCGTGATCGTGCGTGACAATCTTACCGGCCGCATTGGACCGATCACGCTAACGCTGCCCTCCGCTGGGTGCCACAGTAGGTTTCTTCCGCAGGGCCTCGTTGCTCAAGGCAGGCGAATGATCCTGGCGGTGCCGCCGGGCCAATGCAAGTTGGCTCCTAGAGCGTCGGCTTCGTTGCGGACGTAGCCCATGCCGATGATGCGCGGGGGATCCCAAACACGCGCGGCCCGCGTTACCGAGCCAACTTCCTTGCCGTCGTCAGCGGTCAGGGGAAAGCCGGGCTCAGGAACGGCGTCGCCGGAAAACAGCAGGGAGACGCGGCGCCGGTTCACATGGCCCCGGGAACGAACGCGCTCCACGATCTCTTGTCCCGTGTAGCAGCCCTTGGTGTAGCTGATGTGGGTGTTTTCCAGTCCGGCTTCGTGCGGAATCTGCTTTTCGCCGAAGTCGTAGCCGAACCACGGCACGCCTTGCGCCAGGCGTTGTCCGCTCAATGCCGTGTAACCCGCCGGGCCCCCGCCATGCCGGCGCGCGGCTTCCGCTAGAATCCGCCAAAGAGTCTCGAGATCGGCCCGCTCGACAACGAACTCCGCGCCGGCCACGCCTCCCGGCGAGCGCTTGACCACACGACAAGGAACCGGGCCGATGAACGGTGGTGATCCTTCGGCTGCCGAAGCCGCGGCCACCGGGTGATAGGGGAGGAGTCGAACATCGACGATGGAAAGCTCCTGGAGCTGTCGCAAGTCGACGCCAGTGAGCTCCTTCACTACTCGAACGGCCCTTGCTCCTTCCAGCGCCAGCGTGCCCCAGCGCTCGGTCTCGTCGGCGAGCGTGACGTCGTCCATGATGATGTATTTGTCCATCCACTGGATGAGTTGCTCGCGGATCATGGCGTACGAGACACAAAGATGGTGGTCGGTGAATGCGTAAGTTTCAATCTCGGCCAGGATATGACCCTGCGGATTGAGCAGCAATGAGACCGTGCCTTGCCCGGCGGCCAGATCTCGGATGTTGTTGGTCAGAATGGCGTTGAGGTAGCGCACGCGGTCCGGGCCAGTGAGTTTCAACTGGGTGCGGTAGTTCTTGTCCTCCAGCGCGACGGTTTGATTGGCAAAGCGGTACTCAGCAGCGGGATCTCCAAAATTGTCGGGCAGCGAACAGCCGAACCAGACGCCCATCTTCGCGCCCGCACTTTCATACACACCCGCCAGCGGCGAGGGCATTGGTTTCGCGTCCGCGCTAACGGTTCTGTCGGGTTTGGCTGCCGGCGTTTCCATGGTTTATTGATTGCGTGCACCTCCAGTCTAGCTCTTTTTGGTCGGGGTGGTCTGCGGGGCCGTGACTGATCGCGCGCTCTGCGGAGTGCGGTCAAAAGGCAATGCTATAATTGCTGTATGCGAGACGACTTGCGAGGCCTGCCGCCCCTCAATGCCGCCCAAGAGAGTCTGATTCACATCACTATTCCCGTCGGGATGCTGCAGTGCAATTGCTCGATCATTGGGGACCCGCTCACGCACGAAGCGCTCGTGGTGGATCCCGGCGATGAAGTTACCCGCATTCTCGAACTCCTTGGCCGGCGGCGCCTCACGGTCAAGGCGATCGTCAGCACGCACGCCCACATTGACCACGTAGGCGGTCTAAGCAAGCTGCACCAATATACGGGAGCGCCGGTGCTGATGCACCGCGACGATTTGCCGCTTTATCAGGCCATGGAGATGCAGGCCTCGTTTCTCGGCGTCGTGCCGCCGGACTTGACGGAAGTGGACCAGTTGTTGAAGGAAGGCGATATATTGCGCTGGGGATCGCTCGAGGCGCAGGTAATTCACACGCCCGGGCACTCGCCCGGAAGCGTCTCGCTGTATCTTCCGCACGATGCGGGCAAGCTTTCTTTGACCGATAAGGACGCCAAAGGCAAGTCAACCGCAAACCCCGACGCCGGGGAAGGCGCGGAAAAAGCGGGTCGGTCCGATGACTCTGGAAAGAGCGATTCTCAGCTTCAAAACGGCTCTTCCGAAATCGGCGATTCCGTGAAGCCCGAGAGTCGCGTGCCGCAACTGCTTGCCGGCGACACGCTGTTCGCCGGGAGTATTGGCCGCACGGACCTTTGGGGTGGCTCAATGGAAGAAATTATGGACTCGCTGCGCAGCAAATTAATGCAGCTGCCGGACGCTACGATCGTCCATCCGGGCCACGGGCCGATGACCACGATTGGACGCGAGCGCGAGACGAATCCCTTCTTGCAGCCGGAATGAAAAGGGTAGAGGCGGGACGCAAGAAAACGACAAAGTAAACAACCGAGCTCGCCAGACGCAGATTAATCCTTCGGTGGCTGTTTTGCTTTCCGCAATTCCTCCATCACAGATTGCACCAGTTCTTTGGCGTGAACCAATTCCTGATGAATCATGCGCAAGTCCATAGCCGGCACGGCGGGATTGCTCCGACTGGTGCAGTAGACACCATGCTGTCCGGCGAGAACCAGCGCATTGGTAATGCGGTCTAGCGAAACGGCCAGCCGGCCGCGTTCGCGACCGAACATTTGCTCGTAATGCTCGAGTTCCTCTTTGTGTTCCTGAAACGCTGACATGGTTTCGTCCCGTCGAAAACCGAGCCCGTCGGAAATGCCGCCTGTCGAAAAGCCGCAGGGCTTGCCACCCACGGCTGCAGGTCTCCAGAATGCGGCGCGACAACGAGCGGCCGCGGTCAATTGAACTGATCTTGCCTGCGGGCCACCAGCAAGCCGGAGTGGCACTTCGGGCACAAAAGCCACCACTAAACTTTACCCCATCGGTCCTGCAGAACATAATTCGTATGCCACCAGAGCCAGCCCTAATTTGCATGGCTGAGGCCTGCTTGAAATGCAAACGGAGATGCTGGATTCACCAATAAGCTCTGGGGAAGCCGTTTGGAGCAACCCGACGATGCGACGTTCCGACTTGGTGCAGCACAAGGAGAAGGAAAAAGGCACGGTCTCCCGGACCTCACAGATCGTTTTTGGGGAGCGACAGCACCTTCTTCGCGTTCTTGATTCCCTGGAGGGCACGGACATCCCCATCGCACGTCGCCAGCAGGAGCGGCGCATCCTCGAAGAGTTGATTCACGCGCGCACGCGGGAGCTGAATCAGATCAACGTGGCCTGGGATGAGAAAATCGGGCTGGTGCTGAGCGCGGATGCCAAGCCGGAAATGCTCGAAAAGCTGGCGAAGCAGGCGCCGCCGGAAGATTTCTATTTGCTGCGGCTGATCAGCGAGCATCCGCGCGCGAATGCGAAAACGCTGGGCAAGCTGGCAAAGCATCCTTACGGCGCGATTCGTGAGAATGTCGCGCGCCACCCGAACGCCGACGCCAACACGCTGGCCTGGCTAAGCCGCGACCGCAGCCAGCCGTTGTGGTATCTGGTGGCCTTCAACCCCAACACGCCGCTGCCGTTGCAGCGCCGCTTGCGCGATCGCCTGAAACGACTGGGCGAAAACCAAGCCTTGAACTAAGCAATACTGCCCCCAACAACTGGCCGACTCCCGGCTAGCCAACGATCCGAGTTTTGCCCTAAACGAGCGACTTGGCATCGATCGACGACCGCATCGCCGTCTAAATTCAGCGAAGAAATCAGCCGTCGGATAGAATGACGCGCGGCTGGAGTCGATTCGCATAGCCGGCTAAAGGAGGAAAATGGGGCCGCTGCAAGACATCTTTGAGACCTGGGGGCGCTTCCTCTACGAAGAAAACGCGACGGTGACTTTCCTGCGGCGTCGGCGCTGGCTGGTTCTCGCGGTGAGCGCAGCGGTGCTGATTCCGTGCTTCTGGCACCGGCGGATTGAAGCGGGCGACCTGGCCAGCCACGTCTACAACGCGTGGCTGGCGCAACTGATCGAGAAGGGGCAAGCGCCGGGGCTCTATATTGTCCGGCAATGGGACAATATATTGTTTGACGTAATGGTGCTTGGGCTGGCGAAGGCCGTGGGCTTTGCAGCGGCACAGCGCATCGCGGTTTCTGTCTGCGTGCTGGTGTTTTTCTGGGGAGTCTTCGCGCTTATCAGCGCGGTTACCGACGAGCCGCCGTGGCTTCTCACCCCCTGCATTGCCATGTTGTCCTATGGCTATTCCTTCAGCATGGGGTTCATAAACTACTGTTTGTCGCTCGGGCTCGCTTGCTTCGGGCTGGCCATCGTGTGGCGCCCGCGGAGAGTGGACTGGGTCGGCGGCGCAATCTTTGCAATACTGACTCTCGCCGCGCACCCGATTGGATTTTTGTGGCTGATGGGCATGGTTGCGTACATGCGCGTACGGTCGAAATTGCCGGGATGGTGGAAGCTAGGGTTGCCGCTCACGGCGGTGGCGGGGTTTTACGCGGTCTACTGGTACACGCGGAATCGGCCGGACCTTTCGGCGGACTGGGGCCGCGGACCGTTTTATTTGTATAACGGCGCAGATCAACTGGTGCTGTACGGAAAACGGTACATTGCGCTGGCGGCCGCATCGTTTGGCTTTGGCGTGGCCTGTGTCGCGGCGAATTCTTTCGCCCGGCCACGCGAACCAGGTTTCTGGAAACGACTTGAATTGCCCTTCGAATGGTATGCCGTGGCTTTTTGCGCAACGGCGTTGCTGCCGGAAAATCTGCGGCCGTCGCCGGATGCTGGCTGGATTGGCCTGCTTGGCTCCCGGCTCACGACCATCTCCGCGATTTTTGGCCTTTGTGTCCTAGGATCCCTCAAGCCGCGCAAATGGCATCTCGCCGGCTTCGGCGTTTGCGCGCTGATCTTCTTTGCCTTTCTTTACCAGGACACCAGGTGGTTGAACCGCCTGGAAGCGAATGCGGAGGCCCTGACGCGTGGTCTAGATCCCGGGACGCGTGTCCTTGTCACCATCGATGCGCCTCCGGGCTCGCGGATACAGTTCATCCATCACTCTGTGGAGCGCGCCTGTATTGGACACTGCTTCAGTTATGAGAATTATGAGCCTGCTTCGCGCGAATTTCGCGTGCGCGTTCGCGAAGGAAGCCCGGTCGTCACTTCTTCAACGGATGCGGCAGAGGACATGGCCTCGGGCGACTATGAAGTGGAGCAAAGCGATCTTCCGCTGAAGCAGATTTACCAATGCGAGCGAGGCGACCTGACCAAGCTGTGTGTCCGAGACCTTACCGCGGACGAAGATCTGAGCGACCGGTCAGACGGTAAGCCTGCTAGCCGCTAAAGAGCTGCATGCCGGACGGCAGCTCCAGACTGTCGCCGAAAGATTCGCGAACCCGGAAACGCTGGGTCGCGAAGGGCGGACCACATGTCGGAAGACAAATTGGCTCTTGTAGCAGGCCAATTTCTGCTAAAATTGGCTAAAGGTGAGAGACAATGCTGCCACTTCATCTCCAGCCCCAGAGCCACGTCCCTCTGTACGTTCAGCTTCGCGACCAATTGCGCGCCTTGGTGCATGCCGGTGACTTGCGTCCGGGCGACCGCATTCCGGCAAGCCGCGAACTGGCAACTATGCTGGGCGTGCACCGCACAACGGTGGCCAACGCTTACGCGGAATTGGAATCGGAAGGATTGATTCAAGGACATGTGGGCCGCGGGACGTTCATCCGGGGCAACGGCAACGGATTGAAGATCACGCCGCCCGCCCCGCCGGTGCTGAATGGCAACGGAGGCATTCGCTGGGAACTGTTGTTTGCCGATGAGCGCGGCGAAGAAGTCCTGAGCCGATTGACCGCCGGTGTGCCGGAAAATGCTTTGTCGTTCGTAATGGCCTGCCCGGCGGCAGAGTTTTTCCCCATCGAGGAACTGCAGACCTGCGTGAACGCGGTGCTTCGCCGCGAAGGCACAGAAGTCTTGAACCTCGGCCCGTCGGACGGCTATCCGCCATTGAAGGCGGCGCTGTTGGAGCTGCTGCATCACGATGGCATCGCTGCCAAAGACGAGAACCTGCTCATCACTGACGGATGCCAGCAATCGTTTGACCTGATCAGCAAGGCGTTTGTGCGGCCCGGCGATTCGGTCATCATGGAAAACCCGACCTATCCCGGCGCGGTGTCCATTTTTCACGGGGCGCGGGCGCGCTGCCTCAGCGTGCCGATGCGCACGCAAGCCGAGCCGGGAGCGACGCTGGGGCTGGACCTGGAAGCGCTGGAGGCGACGCTTGCCGCGAATCGCGTGAAGCTGATTGTCTTGACGCCCGATTTTCAGAATCCCACGGGCATTTCCATGCCGTTGGCTTCGCGCCGAAAACTGCTGGAGCTGGCCGGGCGTTATCAGGTTCCGGTGGTGGAGGACCACATTTACGCGCGGCTGCACGGGCGGGAAGAGCGCGTGCCGTCGCTGAAGCAGCTGGACCGTTCGAATCTGGTGATTCACATCGACAGTTTTGCGAAGGTGGCGTTCCCCGGATTGCGGGTTGGGTGGATTGTCGCGCCGCCTCAAGCAATCGAACGGCTGCGCGTGGTGAAGCAGAGTACCGACCTGCATACCGATCAACTGGCGCAGTCGACGCTAGCGGAATTTCTGCGCCGCGGGCTGTTCAGCAAGCACCTGGCGAGAATGCGCAAGGTATACGCCGCGCGGCTGGCAGCGCTCGATGAGGCTTTGCGAAGGCACATGCCAGAAGGCGCGCGGTGGAATCGGCCGGAAGGCGGAATGTGCATGTGGCTGGAGCTGCCGCCGGGGTTTGACGCGAGCGAGCTTCTGATACACGTGAAGGAGCGCGGCGTGCTGTTCGCGCCGGGCCGCTATTTCTACGTGCAGAGTCCCCTACCCAACACGCTGCGGCTTGGGTTTGCCAGCCTGGACGAGAAAGAAATTGCGCGCGGCGTGGCGACCCTGGCGGAAATGCTGAGGGTGGAGATGCGCAAGCGGCAGCGTGGCGTGCGGAGGGCGGAGCGCAGCCGCGTGGCATTGGTATGAGGTAAGGAGGCCGGGAAGAGAGACGGCGAGGAGCGGATTGAACGACACCATCAGACTGGAGCCAAACCCCACGAACCAATGCTTTGGCTGCGGCGGAGACAACGCCGCTGGGATGAAACTTACGTTCGAGCAGGACAACGTGAACCGCAGGATCGTTGGGCGCTTCGTGCTGGGGAATCGCTATCAAGGCGGCGGAGGATTTGCGCACGGCGGAATCATTGCGCTGCTGCTGGATGAGGCCATGGGAAAAGTCTGCCGCTTCCGCGAAGTTCGCGCCGTGACGGCCGAATTGAGCGTGGAATACCTGAAGCCGGTGGCGGTAGATAAAGAAATCGTGGTTGAGGGGCGCGAGGAAGAAATGCAAGGAAGAAACTTGTTTCTGACGGGCGAGATTCGGAACGGGAGCGGTGACGTGCTCGCGCGGGGGAAAGGGCGCTTCGTAATCATCGCGCCGCGATAAAGCGATTTTGGGATTGGGAGTTCGGATCGTTTCAAGTGGGAGAGGAGAAGGAAGATGGATGCGAAAAAGCCAAATGGGAGCGGCAACGGCAGCAAAGGTTCGAATGAATGGCGCGTGAAAGTCGGCCTCGCCGAAATGCTCAAGGGCGGCGTGATCATGGACGTGACCAACGCGGAGCAGGCCAAAATTGCCGAAGACGCCGGCGCCTGCGCGGTGATGGCTTTGGAGCGCGTGCCGTCCGATATTCGCAAGGAAGGCGGCGTGGCGCGCATGGCATCGATCAAAGTCATCCGCGAAATCATGAACACGGTGACCATCCCGGTGATGGCCAAAGTGCGAATCGGGCACTTTGCGGAAGCAGAAGTCTTGCAGGCGCTCGAAGTGGACTTTATTGACGAGAGCGAAGTGCTGACGCCGGCCGATGAAGAGAACCACGTCTGGAAGCATGATTATCGCGTGCCGTTTGTTTGCGGCGCGCGCAACCTCGGCGAAGCGCTGCGGCGCATCGCCGAAGGCGCGGCGATGATTCGAACAAAGGGCGAGGCGGGTTCGGGCAACGTGGTGGAAGCCGTGCGTCACATGCGCGCAATCACGAGCCAGATGAAAAAGCTCACCACCATGCGCGACGACGAATTGATGCATGAGGCAAAAGAATTGGGCGCTCCGCTGGAGCTGGTCCGGCAGATCGCCAAGAGCGGGAAGCTGCCGGTGCCCAATTTTTCTGCGGGAGGAATCGCCACTCCCGCCGACGCTGCGCTGGTGCGGCGGCTGGGAGCAGAAGCGGTGTTCGTCGGGTCGGGGATTTTCAAGTCCAGCGATCCCGAGGCGCGTGCCAAAGCGGTGGTGAAAGCGACCACGCACTTTGAGGATGCCAAGGCCGTGCTCGAAGCACACGAGCAATTGGGCGAGGCCATGCGCGGGCTGGATGTGCGGCAGATAGATGAAAAAGACCTGTTGTCGACGCGTGGTTGGTAAGGTGCGGTTGTGGGCCACCGGCGGCCAGTATGGCGCCCAAGAGATGCAGGAGAACTTGACCATTCTTTCTTAGGTTTCTGGTCATTCTGGGGGCGGGGTGTGCGCCCCAGACACAACAATTCATCCCGGTGACGAGCAAGGTGAAGATCGGAATTTTGGCGGTGCAGGGGGATTTTGAAGCGCATGCCGCGATGCTGCGGCAACTCGGTGCGCAAACCACCGAAGTGCGCACGCCCGCCGATCTGGAGGGTTGCGACGGACTCATTCTGCCGGGCGGCGAGAGCACCACGCAGCTAAAATTCCTGCAGGAAGAAGGGCTAGCCGACAAGATTGTGAAATTTGCGGAGCGCGGAGGGGCCATCTTTGGCACGTGCGCGGGGGCCATTCTGCTGGCGAAAGACGTGAAGCATCCTCAGCAAGATTCGCTGAATCTGATGGACATGACCGTGGTTCGGAACGCCTACGGCCGGCAAATCGCCAGCGACGTGGTGAACGGGCCCACCACGCTAAAAAAAGAGCCGCTCGAGATGGTATTTATTCGCGGGCCGGTGATTGAACGTGCCGGCCCGGGCGTAAAGGTTCTTGCAGAATACGCGGGAAAACCTGCGCTGGTTCAGCGCGAAAACATCATGGCCGCGACCTTTCATCCGGAGTTGACAGACGACCCCACCGTACACCAGCATTTTCTGAGCTTGGCCAGGGCACGGGCGAAGAAGTCCGCAAACGGCGGCAAGTCCTCATCGTGAGAAAAGCAAAAAGGGTGGCACCGGGAGCTTCCCGCTCCCATCGCATGCGGGTCCTGTTCGTGTGCGTGGGGAACGCCTGCCGGAGCCCGATGGCCGAAGCGATCTCCCGCTATGACGCAGCCGATGTGATTGAGCCATCCAGCGCGGGACTGTGTCCCCTGGGATATATCGCAGAACTGACGAAGCAGACGTTGCTGAAAAACGGATATCCTGCGAACGGGCTAACCTCGGATGTCCTCCAGAAACAAGCTGTGGAAGCGGCGGACCTCATTATCAACATGACCGGAACAGCGAGCGAAGAAATTTTTCGCGGCCGGGAGAATGTCGAAGACTGGGTCGTTCAGGATCCCTTTGGTGCGGACCCCGAAACTTATCAGCGCGTGTTCGAGGCGATCCAGCGGTGCGTGAAGGGGCTCGCGTTTAGCTTGAGGGAGCAGCGGCAAGACCAGAAAGCGCCGGGATAGGAGCGTCTTTGCGGCGGGAAAAAACCAGCGTATCGCAAGAAGACTACCTGAAAGCCATCTGGGAGATGCTGGACGAGCATCAGACTCCGATCAGCGCGCGGCTCGCCGAGGAATTGCAAGTCACGCCGCCCGCGGTGACCGCGGCCCTGAAGCGCATGACGCGCGACGGGCACGTACGCGTCAATCGCAGCGGGCAAATTTCTCTGACGCACAAAGGGAGAAAGTTTGCCGAACATATGGCCCTGCGCCACCAACTCGCGGAGATGTTGCTGACGGATGTGATCGGCCTCTCCTGGGCCAAGGCCCACGATGAAGCCGAGCGGCTGGAGCATGCCATCTCGCCGGAAGTGGAGGCGCTGCTGATCAAGCGCTTTGGGAGCAAAAAGAGCTGCCCGCACGGAGTGCCTATGCGCGGAGGTATCGCGACGCTGCGGAAGCAGGGCGCCATACTCCTGGCGGATTTGCGTCCGAAGGACTCGGGCGAAATCCTTTGTGTGTACGAAAAGGACGCGCAGTTTTTGGAATTCCTGGAAGGCTTGCACCTGCGCCCGGCAACGACTGTCGACGTGTTAAAGCGCGAGTACGACGAGACCATGACGTTGCGCGTGGACGGCAAGACCGTGCATCTCGGCAAACCCGCCACCAGCCGCATCTGGGTGAGGAAGCTGGCCTAGCGTATTGCCTCGAAAATGGGACTGACCTCCCGGGGCGGCACCGCTTCTTTGGCGAAAGCAAACGTGCCCTGCTCGCGCATTTCCCGAGCGGCACGTAGGGCGGCACCCAGCGCGGTGCGATAGAGGGCGCTTCCTACACTGATTCGGCGGACGCCGATCGCGGAAAGCTCGGCCAGGCTCAATTGCGCGCCTGCGAGCCCCATGACCACGTTCACGGGGCGGTCCACCGAGCCGACCACCGTGGCGATGTCATTCTTGGTGGCCAAACCCGGGGCATACAGAACATCGGCACCCGCTTCCTGAAAGGCTTGCAGCCGCCTGATGGTGTCTTCGAGATCGGGCCGGCCGTGTAGGTAATTCTCCGCCCGCGCCGTCAGTGTGAAAGGAAACGGAAGAGCGCGCGCCGTCTCGGTGCCGGCCTGGATGCGTTCAACCGCATGCTCGATTTCATAGATCGGATCATCCGGGCACCCTGTTGCATCTTCGATTGAACCACCAACGAGTCCGATGGCCGCGGCAAGCCGGATCGTTTCCGCAACGACTTTCGAGTCATCTCCAAAACCATTCTCAAGGTCGGCACTCACCGGCAAACTCGTAGCAGACACGATCGCCGAGGCGTACGCCAGTGTCTCGGCGCGGTTCAGCGTGTTGTCCGGCCGCCCCAGAGAGAAGGCATACCCCATGCTCGTGGTGGCCAGCGCTTCGAAGCCAAGGTGGGCGAGGATGCGCGCCGAACCAATATCCCAGGGGTTCGGGATAATGAACGCGCCTGGACGCTCATGGAGCGCGCGAAAAGCCTGTGCCTTCTCCGCCTGTGTGGGCATAGGTTTCACTCCGCCCCGGCCAGTGAAGAGGGAATGCCGAAGGTCCCCTCCACAACCTCAGCGAAGTTTCGCTCTTCACGCAGGATAAAGCGCTTGGCCTGCGCCGCGGCAAAGTTTTCGCGGGCCTCGTTGTCGGATTTCAGGCGGCCCCTATAGCGTTCGTAGGAAGCCAGGCTGTCGAAGGCTAGCAACCCCCACGCTATGTCGTTTGTGCCTTCGTGAGGAAGAAAATATCCGACCAAATGGCCGCCGCAGCGGGGAATGATGCGACTCCAGTTCTCGGCGTATTTCTTGAAAGCGTCTCGCTGGAATGGATCGATCTGGTAGCGGATAACGCAGATCATGGTCATCGAGGTTCTCCCAAAGCGGGTGAGGCCGGAGGCACGCGAGCGCGCAAAGCCATATTTGTCGCCGAGAGGACTCCTACGGCTTTGCGACGCGTGAACCTGTGCGGCGAGCGTGCGGTCCGGCCCATTTCCCGAATGATCCAGGTTGCCCAACATCTACACTTCGTTTATCATCAAATCATGAATGTTGAAACCGCAGACGCTGCGGCATCTTCGATCGCCGCGGCTATCGGCGAACCGGCGCGGGCGCGCATGCTCTACTGTCTGGCGGACGGGCGTGCGCGTACCAGCACGGAACTCGCGATGCTGGCCGACGTGAGCCCGTCCACTGCCAGCGTGCATTTGCGGCGGCTGATGACCAATCGATTGGTCAAAGTATTCGCGCAGGGGAAACATCGCTACTACAGCTTGGAAGGGCCGAGTGTGGCGGCGGCCTTGGAAGCCCTGAGTGTCCTTGCCGGCGGAACCCGCGACCCATTTGTGCCAAACACGCCCGAACCTTTGCGCGCCGCGCGGACTTGTTACGATCACATCGCGGGCAGCCTGGGCGTTGCACTTCATGACCGCCTTCGCGCGATGGGATGGCTGGCGGGAGATTCGGCGGACGCCAATGCATACGAGCTCACGGCCAGGGGAGCCACAGCGCTTCAAGGACTGGGAGTAGATGTGGATCGAGCCCGGGCGCTGCGGCGCCGTTTCGCGTTTGCGTGCGTGGACTGGAGCGAGAGGCGGCCGCATCTCGGCGGCGCGCTCGGGGCCGCCCTTCTGAACGTTGCGTTAAAAAGAAGATGGGTGACCCAGGAACTCGACAGCAGAATCCT
>Ga0126371_10001243_pt1 | contig 21455 bp, 17 predicted proteins | sample PanSoiMetaPlot_4_FD_110145 | JGI IMG/M metagenome (GOLD analysis project Ga0126371, IMG submission 110145) | Tropical forest soil microbial communities from Panama - MetaG Plot_4 | ecosystem: Environmental > Terrestrial > Soil > Tropical forest > Bulk soil | place: Panama | collected 2016-02-17 | reverse complement strand
CGGGAGGATGCCGCTGGTCACGCAGAACCAGAGGACCGCGAGGGAGACGGCGGCCAGGACCGACGTGCCAGCGATGAGTTTGGCCTTGCGCGAGACGCCTGGGCGACGCATCAACAGAACCTGGCCCACAATAAGCACCACGCAAACGATGCCCATGACACCGAACGTCACGAGCCAGAAAATGCTGGGAGGTTCAGGAACCAACGATGGGAGTTCAGGAAATTGCGCACGCAGCCACCGGTCCAGCCAGACGTTTTCAACCGCGATGAGAAACACGACAGCGGTGAGCAGCCAAGTCAGACTAAGGGTCAGCGACTTCCGATAGGGTGCATGGAAGACAGTCGAATTCATAATACTTCCTGTGCGGGGGAGGAAGCCGGGAACACAAACTGTAGAAAACTGCGGCGAACAACGCCAGTATAATTCCGTCAAACCCAGCGGAAATCCTCTTTGTAGTACTGGAACTCTAGGCGAGGGAGATCTTCTCCGCCCAAGGATCGGTCTCCTGTGGTGCCGAAGCCTGAGAACCCCGCGAACCCGGCGCGGCAACCGCCGGACTGCTGGCAGCGCCTGCAGGCAGGGGCTCTGGCTCGGCCGATGGAGGAGCCGGCGGTGCCACGGCTGCGACTTGCGGCGGCGACACGTTTCGGGAATCGATCGGGAGCAGCGAGCTGTTTTGCGCGGCCCATTTGGCTGCCAGCCCGTTAAGGGGGCTTTTCGTGTTGTATTCCTGATACGCGATCATGCGCCCGATGCGGATGATGAGGTCGTCGAGGCCTTCCGAGGCGGCCCAAAAGTCGCCGATGCACACCATGGCCTCATCGAAATTCGGGTGGAATACCGGCGTGAGCATGCGGCACTGCGGCGCGCGTCGGGGATATCCGAGCGAAAGATTGACTTCAAGAACGTGGGCGGCGCGTTCAAGAATCTCGCCACTGGGGGCGACGTATAGCCCGCGCAAATGATAGGTGAAACGATAAATCTCTGGAGGCATTCCCGCCGTGCCGGTGATTTGAATCAGCGGCCAACCAGACAGGCGCGCCGTCAGCGTCTGGTGATCCAGCATCAACCGGCGGGTGCGCGGGGAGGGCATGGGCGATGGGCCTCAGGAAAGAATTCCGGTTTGCTTCCACCGGTGAATGCGATTGATATGGTACTGCAGATAGACGGTGCTAAAAAAGAAGGTCATTACCCCGCTCAAGCTCAGGCCAATGTTTTCCTTGGAGTTGTAATACTCTTCCATAGCTTCGCGGACCTTGAAGATGCCGACGATGTAAGCGATGAGGCCGCCGAGAATGAGGATGCCTCCGATTGCCGCCGCGGCTGGCGCCTTGTCGGCCGCGCCAAATCCAACGGCAAAGATTCCAGCAAGAAAGCCCGCGGGATACATGGCCACCAGAACCATTGCCTTGTTGTCATTCACCAGGCGACGCGCCCAGTTGGCAAGGACCAGTGACCACGCCCAATTGAAGAACAAAAACAGCAGGCTCAGCATCCGGCCGATCATCAAAACCAGCAACAAAATAGCCCAGTGCAGATTCGGCGGAAGCGGAACTGTTTCGACCGGAGCCGTGACGTTGGCGGGAACGGCGGCCGGGGCAGGGATATTTCCGAGGATCTCCGAGACGGGAATCCAGTCGTTGAGGCCTTCGCTTTTGGCCATGTCGTTGGCAAGAATGCGCCCCCCGCGGGCATACTCCTGCATTTCCGCCAGGGTGTAGGGGCCAAACTGCTGCTCGCCGCGCCGAACAAAATATTCCATATGCGTGTGGTCCTAGGATTTGAATTTGATTCCCTGACTGTCGCGATCCACGGTGCAAACGTCGATCACCGCCCAAACCCAGCTCATGACACCGGCGAAACCCAGACTGAACGCGGTCAGGCAAAGTTGCGCTACCGCCTTGCGTTTGTATCCCGCGTAAAAATTATGGGCACCCAAAAAGCCAAGCAGAGCGCCGAGGACGATGAAGGTCGTGCGGTTTCTTGCGTTGGGATCGGGGTTGATATCGAAATCCATCGCCGGTGCTTGCGCGGCGGCGGGAGCAGGCACCGGCGCGGGATTGAAAAACATGCTGCCGACGCCGACGCGGGGACCCGGCGGCATAGCCGGCGCTGGGGCTTGTGATTGCGGTGGAAGCGGTGGCGGCGCGGCTTTCACGGCCTTCGGCGGAGCATTGGGGTGGTAACCCGGAGGCAGGAGCCCGACGCCGGGCAGCATTTGCGGAAGATTTGTCACCGAAGGCGCCGCCGGACCGGATGGCGGGGCCGCAAGGTCGCGCCCGGTGACGCTGATTTTTTGCTCGTCCGAAGGGGCATTGGCGCAACCGAAAATAGTGCAGCCGCCGTTTTCCTTGTAACAATCTGCGTGATGCGGAGTGCCGCAGCCTGTGCAGAGCATCTCCTCGCCGGAAGCCGGATCGATCGGAGTGCGGCAGTAGGGGCAAATCGCAGCGCTCATGCGCGGTGACGCTCCTTGTAACGGAACGCGTAGCGGCCGATCTGCAACAAGTCGCCGTCCTGCAACACGCGATGGGTGATGGGATTGCCTCCGACGTAGGTTGCGCCAAGCGCCTTGAGCTGCACGCGAGATCCGCTGACGGCAATCACGGCATGCTGGGCCAGAATCGTGGGATCTTTGAACAGATAAATGTCGGACTGTTGCTGGCTGCCGACGGTGCTCAGCGGCTTGTAAAGGATGAATTGTTTCCCGGCAAGCGGGCCCGCTGTGACGTAGAGCCAGCGATCCTTCAACGCGCTCTCCACCAAGCCCATGGCCACGCCGGTGGCAACGCCCACCAGTGCGAAACCCACCGCGCGGCTGGGGCTGCCGCCTTTGGTGGCCATGGCGATAGGGTCGAAAATTGTGCCGCCCAGCGCCGCTCCCAGCACGCCACCCAGGACGCCGTACTTGGCTTTTTTAAAAGACTGGCCCACGATGCCGTAAATAGCGCCACCGGCGGCCCCGAAGACCGCCCACGCAATGCCCCGCGCCATCCAAACAGAGGGATTTCGTATGCTTACGACACCCATCGAAGCGCAAAGCGACAGACCGATGTTGTAAATGATGTTCGCGACGAACTCAAACGCGAAGCCAAGAATGATACCCAGCGGCAAAGCCAGCGCGCCGCGGAGCAGTGCCTTGGCCAGTGAGCGTTCCACGAGGCTTTCCGAGATGCCCAAGCCGATGCACATAAAGGTGACGATGGCCGGGAGCATCCAGATATTCCCCCACCGATTCGAGCCCGCCCCGTCGACGAAGCCCGGTTCGCACAACCCCCAGCCGAGCAGCGCGCCCAGCAGGCCCGCCGCGCCCAGGTAGAACCAGCCCTGCAGCAGAAAACTGCCATGCTCTTCGGCCACGACGGGGGCTCTTTCGGCTGCCTCGTTGACGGTGCCATAGGATTTCGCCGAAGGCCCGCTGGGTGCAGCATTGGAGGCGGGACTCGGGCCTTCGACCGGGACGACGACGTTGGCCAGATCTTCGGAAGTGATCCGCAGGGGCTCTTTTTCGTTATGGGTGGCCATCGTTCCTTCCGTTCTGCGGTGCCTGCGCGTGCGGAGCTGGCGATTGCGAATTGCCCGGGGGAACGGGAACGGCTTCCGGGGAGGGCGTCGTCTGAGGAACGACAAGATGCGGCGCAATTTCGCGGAGGCGATCGATGCCCTCTTTGGTGGGAAGACCAGTCATTGGATCGACCGGAATCGGGATGGGAACAGGGCGCGGGAGGAAATACCACACCAGCAAGGCGCCGATCAGAAAGACCGCGAGATGCGAAAAGACCGTGGTGGCGGTGCGCGCCAGGCGCCACAAATCCTGATCGCCATCATCGTCGAGACGGCCTTGTTTTTCATGATGGGGTGCAGGTTGGTTCCAATCGGAATCACCATGATCCGCCTGCGTGGCCTCGGGGCGGTTGCTGACGCTGGCGGACTCGCCGCCGTGATCATCCAGGAAAGAAAAACGTGCGATGCGCTCGAGATTCGAGCCGCGCCAGCCGAAGCAGCCTTCTTCATCGGTGTGCGGATCGACGACCCAGGCGACCTGTTCGGGAGCCGAGAAGAAATTCTTGTGAATGAAGGCGTCGTGATCGGATAGGAAAATGCCGAAACCCGGATGCGAGTGATACCAGCCAACGATGCGGGAATTGGGGAAATCGCGGTCCTTGATTTTGTAGATGTGCTCCCAGGTATCTTGCGTGAAGGTGACATGCGCTCCGCCTTGCGCGGCATTCACGCCAGAGATGCACGCCTGCACGTCTGCGGCGCCGCCTTCAATTTCGCCGATCAGCACGCCGCAGACTTCAGCCTTAGGACTGGAGCGCGCGTGCTGGCGAATCTGCCGTGCGACTTCGGCGCGGATACGCAGATTGGCCTGCTTGTCTTTGCCGGATTTGGGCATCACGCCCCACCCTTTGCGAGCTCGCCAAGAACCTGCGGCGCATCTCCCGCCGGAAGGTAGCCGATTTCGCGCTCCCCGCTGCGTGCGATGAAAATGTCGTAGAGAGGGAGGCCGAGTTCGCTGAGTTTGCGGGAGCCGAAGTCTCCCTGGCCCTGATAGGCGTGCAATGCATGCACGACGCGCAACTGGCCGTCGGCAGGGCAGCGGCCGGCCTGATAGTTCACCGATCCGACCGGAGCGAAAAGAATCTCTTCGGTGTTGCAATGCGGGCAGACGAGGCGGTGCAGCACGTCCCGGCTGAATTCAATAGCCGTTAGCTGTGAGCCGAGGTCTTGCGCGGCGCGCTGCCACAGCTCATGCAGGGTCATTCGGTCGGAGCGCACCGGCAGGGAAACGATTGAGGGGAGCGTGTAGTGGCTCATGCAATCCGGATGGACGGTGTATTCGACGCGATAGGATGTGTGCTGGAGGCCTTCGAAGACAAAGCCGCTTCCGGCCAGGGTCGGCATGCCGTGGAGCAACTTCACAGCTTCTTGGACTTGGATGCCGGCGATGATGGAGGAGATGGTCGGCGTGGTGGGAATTTTTCCTGCGGTGACGTCTTCATGCAGCAGGAGATTGCAGGACAAACGGCGCTCGAGGATAGCCCAATCTACTTCGCCGAGGGTGCACTCGTAGCACGGCGCACGGCCGGGAAGAAAGGCGCGCGCGACGCCGTTGATGCCTTCGATCGCGCCGTCAATCCAAGGGCGGTTTACTTTCCACGCGCAGCGATTGATCCACAGGCGAGCCTCGCGGTTGTCGAGTCCCGCGAGGATAAGATCGCAGGAGGCGAATAGGCCCAGGCCGCAACCGCTGGTGACATCGGCCACCAGCGGTTGGACGCGGGCATCCGGGGTGATGGCGCGGTAGGCGCGGGCGGCTACGTCCACCTTGTATCCCCCGATATCGCTTTCGCGGTACAAGATCGTGCGCGAGAGGTTCGATTCGTCGATGCGGTCCATGTCGACGACGATGACCTGACGAAAACCGAGCAGTGCGAGATTTTTGAGGATTTCGTTGCCGAGCGCGCCGGCGCCAATCACCAGCACGCGAGCCGAGGAGATTTTTTCCTGGTCCCACCAGGAGATCAACCGCAGGCGGCTGAAGCGGTCTTCCCGAAGGTCGCTTTTGGGGATGCTGATCATGCGGCATCAGCCCGCAGTGATTTCCGGTTGAAGGCGGAGGATGTCGCCGTCCTGCACCTGGGCTTCGGCGAGGGTCTGTGTGTCCTGAATCTGGCGGCCGGAATTCTTGTGGTGGAACTTGTAGCTGAGCGGGGCACCGTCGGGCCCGTTGGTGGGCAGGCGGAGCTTCTGTATCAGGACCGCGATGATCTTGTTGCAAGGCGCGTCATCGGGGAGTTCCACGGGAACACGCTTGTTTTCGGTGGAGTCGTAGACGGTGACGTTGATTGTGGCCATGAAGCGGGGTCCCCCGGGCGATGATTATTTCTGAGTTTTCTTTGCAGCCGCTTGAACGAAATCGTCTAGCCGCTTGCGACCGTTTCCGCTGAAGTCCCAACGGTCAGGATCGAGCACGGCATCGGCGCGCACGGCAAAACTCAGGTTTTCGGCGTTGGGGTTAAAGCTGCGGTCCACCATCGAGGTGACCACGCCGATGAGGTTACCGCGGTCGTCGTAAACCGGACCACCGCTGTTACCGGGGCTGACCGGTGCGGTCAGTTGGATGGCGTCGCTGTCGGTGCGGGAAATGATTCCAGTGCTGAGCGTGAACCGTAGACCCTGCGGATGGCCGATGACGAAAACATTTTCCCCTTCACTGATGTCCTTGCGAGGTTCCACCGGCTGGACAAATTCACCACTGCCGGATTCGCGCGGCAACCAGACCAGGCAAAGATCGAGATTTTTGTGACGGGCGATGATATCGGCGCCGGCCCAGGTGCCCGAGGCCATGGCGACCAGCGCCCGTGTGCCGCCACGCGTCAGCCGAGACTCGTCAATCACGTGGCGTGCGGTAACCAGCAGGTAACCTTCAGGCGCGGCTTCAAGCAGGACCCCGGCGCCAAATCCAGCGGAGGGCACTTCATTGTGATTGAACCAGGTGCGGCGTGCCGGGGTGATGACCGCCACGAGCGGCTTGAGCTGCTCCGAAACTTGCCTGGCAGACATGGGTAGATGCGAAGGAAGCAGCGGGAACGTGCTTTTGGCGTCGAGTTCGTCCAAGCTTTGATTCACAATGGCGGGCAGCGGAACGAAGGCCACACTAAGCACCGTCCCCACCGAGGTCAGTATTCCGCTGACAATGAGCAGGGTGGATAGGTAGGACAGCCAGGCGAAGCGCGTGCGGGGCGGGAGACCCCGCATCGCCACGCGTACGATTAGGGTGACGAAGCACAAAATCGGGAGCAGCAGCACCAGCGGGGCCAATGAGAGTTTCGCCCACAAGGGAACAGGCGGGGGAAGCTTGGGCTCCAAGCGCGGCGGCTGATCGGGTGAGGGAGGAGTTACGGCGGCAACTTCTCCTGCCCCGATAACGATTTTTTCCATCGGTTCCTGGTGATTCCTTGGAAGAATGGTGGCCATTATTCAATAGTGCCTTGTAAATTACAACTGGACCGAGGTTCATCTGGAGCGGGGTAGCCAACAAAGCGATGCCTGCGAGGGTGCGCGCAAGAGGGGACATAGCGCGCGTGCTACCCTTTTTGCAGGGCCCGCGTTTAACCGGAGTTGGTGAGGAAAGATGAGGGATGACACGATGAGAAAAGTGGGTGGGGCTGTGTTAGTGCTGCTTTGCGGAACGACGGGATGGATGCGACCGGTGCGAGCGCAACAAGCGGCGGAAGTGGTACACGGGATTTTGGTCGAGAACATGGACAGCTCGGTGAAGCCGGGGGACGACTTTTTCCGCTATTCGAACGGCGGATGGCTAAAACGGACCGAGATTCCGGCGGACCGCGCGAGCATCAGCGTATTTCAAACGCTGGTGGACAAAAGCAATCAGCGAGTCAGGGGACTGATTGAGGAAGCGCTGAAGGCAAACGCGCCGTCGGGAACAAACCAGCGGAAGATTGCGGACCTGTACAACTCGTACATGGATGAAGCGGGGATTGAGTCGCGAGGCTTGGCACCGCTCAAACCGCATCTCGACGCGGTCGCGGCAATCAAGAACAAGAAGGAATTGGCCTTCGCCCTGGGGAAAACGCTGCGCGCGGACGTGGACGCGCTGAACAACACGAATTTTCACACGCCAAACCTTTTTGGAATGTGGGTGGCGCCGGGCTTCAACGATTCGGACCATTATGCGGCGTATCTGATGCAGGGCGGATTGCAGCTGCCGGATCGCGAGTATTACCTGGCGAAGAGCGAGCGGATGAAGAATCTGCGAGCGCAATATGAAGCGCATGTGGCTGCGATGCTGAAGCTCGCGGGATTTTCAGACGCCGAAGCACGGGCGGAAAAGGTGGTGGGGCTCGAACACGCGATTGCCGAGAAGCACTTGTCGCTCGCGGAGAACGAGGACATTCATAAGGCCAACAATCCCTGGAAGAAAGCGGACTTCACGGCGAAGGCGCCGGGGCTCGATTGGACGGAGTATTTCCTCGGGGCCGGGCTGGAGAAGCAAGAGGCTTTTATCGTGTGGCAGCCGGGCGTGTTTACGGCGGAGTCGGCATTAGTGGCTTCCGAACCACTGGACGCGTGGAAGGATTGGATGGCGTATCACCTCATTGAAGCCTATGGCGGTGTGCTGCCGAAGGCGTTGGCCGAGGAGCGCTTCGCGTTCTTCGGGAAGGCCATGACCGGAGCCAGCGAGCAGCGTCCGCGCTGGCAGCGCGCGGTCACAACGGTGAACTTCCAACTGGGCGACGCGATCGGGCAGATGTACGCGAAGGAATATTTTCCACCGGAGTCAAAACGGCAAGTGGAAAAGATGGTCACCAACATTGAAGCCGCGTTCCGCAAACGCATTGACGCGCTGACCTGGATGAGTCCGGCGACGAAGGCAGAAGCGAAAGCGAAGCTCGACACGCTTTACGTGGGCATCGGCTACACCGAGCACTGGCAAGACTACGGGGATTTCGAGGTGAAGGCCGACGACATTTTCGGGAATCTGTGGCGCGGAAGCCTATTTGCGTATCACCGGCAGGTGGCAAGGCTTGAGAAGCCCGTGGATCGCAAGGAATGGACGATGACACCACAGACGGTGAACGCGGTAAACCTGCCACTGCACAACGGACTGAATTTTCCGGCGGCGATTCTCGAGCCGCCATTTTTTGATCCGAAGGCGTCCGATGCGTTCAACTACGGGGCCATCGGCTCAGTCATTGGGCACGAGGTGAGCCACACGTTCGATAGCGAAGGGGCGGCCTTCGATTCGAAAGGAAACGTGCGCAACTGGTGGACACCGGCGGACCTGGCGCACTTCGAGGCCTCCACAAAGCAGTTGGCGGAACAATACGATACCTACAAGCCGTTTCCGGACCTGGCCTTGAATGGACAGCAGACGCTCGGAGAGAACATCGCCGACGTAGCGGGAATCGCGGCGTCTTACGATGCATACCAGACGGCGCTGGGCGGCAAGACTCCGCTAGAGCAGGCCGGTTTCAGCGGAGACCAGCAATTCTTCCTGGCCTATGCGCAGACGCGCGCTGGCAAGCAGCGCGAAGGCGCATTGCGGCAGCAGGTGCTGACTGATCCGCACGCGCCTTCGGAATACCGAACCGACACAGTCCGGAATACCGATGCGTGGTATCCAGCGTTCCAAGTGAAGGACGGCGAGAGATTGTATTTACCGCCCGAACAGCGCGTACGGATTTGGTAACAGTGGCCCGCCTTAGGCGGTGGCGGAGCGGGATGTTCTCAGGTGTTCGCCTAAGAAATCGCGGATCGCAGAGGTGACCTCTTCTAGGTGGGTTTCAAGCGCGAAATGCCCAGTGTCGAGGAATTGTACGACGGCGTTGGGGTTGTCGCGGCGGAAGGCTTCGGCGCCGGCTGGAATGAAATAAGGATCGTGCATGCCCCAGATGGCCAAAAGCGGAGGCTGCGAAGCGCGGAAGTAGCGGTGAAAGTCAGGGTAGAGCTCAACGTTGTTGGCATAGTCGAGGAACAGATCGAGTTGAATGTCGGTGTTGCCAGGACGGGCGATGAGCGCGGAGTCCAGCGTATAGCCTTCTGGTGCGATGCGCTCGGGTTGAGAAATGCCCGCGGAGTATTCGCGGCGGATGCCGTCAGCATTGAGAACCGCGCGGATGCGCTCGCGGTTTTCTGTTGTTGGATGATCCCAATACCGGCGGATCGGCCCCCAGGCCTCGCCGAGACCCTCTTCGTAAGCATTGCCGTTTTGCGAAACGATGGCCATGACTCTTTCCGGGCGTGCCATGGCGAGCCGGAAACCGGTTGGTGCGCCGTAGTCGAACACATACAGCGCATAGGATTTTAGACGCAGCGCGTCGGTAAACGAAATGATCGTTTGCGCGAGCCCGTCGAAAGTGTAGACGTAGTTGCGGCGTTCGGGGACTTCGGTGAACCCGAAGCCTGGAAGATCCGGGGCAATGACGCGATAACGGTCGCCGAGGCGGGGAATCAGTTCGCGATATTGAAACGACGAAGAAGGGAAGCCGTGGAGTAGCAGCACGACAGGCGCGTCCTTGGGGCCGGCTTCACGATAAAAAACACCGACACCGTCGGCTTCGACCCGATGATGTGAGGTGTGCGGTACGCCGCTCGTCGCGCTTCCGGACCGAGACTGCGCGGAAGTTGCGCCTGGTGCCGCCGTCTGTGCCGCAGTCGGTTTGACCGAAGCAAATAGAGCATTCAAGCCCTCGGCCATCGTTGGGTGGGTGAGGATCATATCGCGCAGCGCAGTGAATGGCTGATTTGCCAACATAATCGCCTGGACGACGGCCATTACCTCGCCCGCTTCCGGGCCAATCATGTTGAACCCGACAATGCGGTCGTTGTTAGGGTCGATGAGAGCCTTCATGACGCCACGCGTTTCGTCGAGGGTGCGCGTGCGCAGCACGGTGATCATTGGAATTTTTGCGACACGGACGTTGACGCCGTGGTCGTTCGCCTGCGTTTCGGTGAGGCCGATCTGGGCGACCGGCGGATCGGTGAAGAGGCAGGAAGGCATCAGGCGTCCGCTGGTTGAACGCATGCCGCCGGCGAGGTTGTCGCGAATGACACGGAAATCGTCGAACGAAGCGTGGGTGAATTGCGGCGAGCCGGCGCATTCACCGATGGCCCAGACGTTGGGCGCACTGGTGCGAAGGTGGTCGTTCACTTTGATGAAGCCGCGTGCGTCGAGCTGCACGCCCGCCAATTCGAGTCCCATGCCGGAGGTGTTGGGGATGCGTCCTGCGGCGACCAGAACATCGCTGCCAGTAATGCTGCGTTCTCCGTTGGGATTGCGAATCTGCATGGTGACACTGTCGCCGGAACGCCCTTGCACGCGGAGAATCTCAACCGAGGTGAAGATTTCGATTTCTTCGTCGGCGAGGATCTCCTCTAGTTCGGAAACGATGTCGGCGTCCTGGCCGGCAAGAAGTTGTGGCGCGTTCTGCAGGATGGTGACACGACTGCCAAAGCGGCGATACGCCTGGGCAAACTCCAGGCCGACGTAGCCCCCGCCAACCACGATAAGATGCTCGGGCAGGTGGTCGAGCTCAAGCACCTCGATGTGCGTGTGTGGATTGCATTCGGCGAGGCCAGGGACGGGAGGAATCGCGGCCCTGGTACCGAGGTTGAGGAAGGTGCGTTCGCCCTGTAACGTGCGTATGCCGCCATCCTTGGTCTGCACTTCGACAGTACTTCGGCCGGTAAAACGCGCTTCGCCCATCAACAATTCGGCGCCGGATGCTTTGTACTTTTCCAGGTGCATGGCGACCAGGCCGCTCACCATGGCGCGTTTCCGGCTGCGAACGGCGGCCATGTCGACCGGAGCCGGGCTTGGCGTGCTGCCAAAGCGGTCGGCGTGGTGGGCAAGATGGGCGACCTTGGCGCTCCAGATCTCGTTCTTGCTCGGCAGGCAATTGATATTCGGGCAGGAACCCCCGATCCAGCGGCGTTCGACGACGATCGTTTTTTCACCGGAGGACGCCAGATGCCAGGCGAGATATTTTCCGCCCTCGCCGCTTCCGATGACAACGTTCTTATAGGTTTCGATGGCCATAGAGAATTCCTTTCGGATCTCGAGGGGGGTTGGAAAAGGCGGCCGCGCGGCGCAAATTCCAGCGCTTGAAAAGCCTGCCGTGCGGGTGAATAGATGCCACCGCAAACCACTTCGATACAGCGGAATTCGTCCTATCCCAGGATGGGATTTGGCGCGGCCGAGCGGACCCGGGAGAGCAGGGCGTCGAATTGCGAGAGATCTCCAGTGGCCACCGAATTGAGCTTCAAGCCGAAGCCCTCTCCGGCGGTGATGTGGCGCACTTGAGCTTCCAGCCGGATGCGCCCTTCTTGGACCAGGAGGTGAAGCTCCAGGAGATCACCTTCGGCTTGGCGGAAGCGTGTCTCCACAAAGAGTCCGGCCGCGCTCAGGTCCCGCACGCGGGAAACGTCCCGGTGCTTGCCCCCCTCCCAATACACCCACACGTCGGGAGAAGGAACTCGGGGAACGCGGCGACGCGCTGGTGTAAAGACAAGCGAAGGCATAAGCCGTCCAAAAACCAGATCGAACCTGGTTTGGCAAGCCTTGCTCGAGAGCGGGAAGAGAAGACCTGTATTGAATTTCATTTTGGCACAGGGATATTAAGGGTCAACCAAAAAAATAGGGATCGGGTGCGACTGTTTGACTCGTTACCAGGGAATTCCTTAGGAAACAATTGTCTCTGCGGGGATCATTCGGCAAGGCCTTCGAGGCCTGCGCGCCGGGATCGAGAGCGGCGGAGCGCGTATCGAAATAGAGCGAGAACCCAGCGCTAGAGCGGCTCCGCCAGGACCTAATGCTTTTGGCCCGGTTCGCCCAGGCGCCGCTCCCGGCGAAGAACGCCGCGCAAGCGGATTGTTGGGCCTGCCATCTCGATCCGGGCGAGTTTGCAATGGCTAGCGGTTCTTCCGCCGTTTCGCCGGCTTCTCGGCCAGTCGCTCAATATGGCCTAGCTTCCGTGCCATTGCGGCAAGAGACAGCCGCTGTACGCGCTTGATTTCCATGGATTTGAGTTTAGTTAGGGTGGTAACCGGACGGCGGCGTTCGAAGGCGAGGGAGCTGTAGTGCTGGTAGGAGAGTACTAAAACATTCCAGCGGAATTGGTACGGGCTCGCTATAGGCTCCGAATAGGGAAGCTTCTTAAGATGGCAGCAGTGCAAAACACTAACCCGCCGAGTCAAACGAACCGGCGGAGGCAGGACGGTTATGGCGATACTGCATTGTCGAAGCATTGAGCGACGCCGGACGGCGCGCGCGGTGGTGACGATCGAAATTGTGGCCACCGGCCTGGACGAAGAGAAGCATAAGTTCCACTTTCTGACCAAGACGGTTTCGGTGAGCGGGAACGGCGGGGTCATCCTCCTCGACTCGCCGCTTCCGGTGGGCCAGAAATTTCACATGGTGAACGAGTTCAACCGCAAGAAAGCGGCATGCCGGATCATTTCGGTGCGCGCGGGAAAAGAAGGAAAGCTACTCGGAGCGTTTGAGCTGCTTTGCGCAGAACAGAATTTCTGGAGCATGTCGTTCCCGGCCGCGGGAGCGAAACCGATCAAGCGTGTGTTTGTGACGAAAGCCGTGGTGGCGCGGTAGCGGGACATCCGGTATCAGTAATCGGCAGTCGGTGGCTAGCTCGGCCATCGCCGTATCGCGGGTTTCGGGCGCGACACTTAGCACCAAGCAGCGAACACGGCGCGGGAAGCGAAATGGAATTTTGTGGCTGGTCATAGCGTGTTCGGCCTCCCTAGAAACGTCCACGGATTCGGCCCGAGGATAGAACCGAGCCGGTTCTTCCAAAAAGTCAACGCCAAAGAATCGTCGGTGGTTTCGGCATCCCGTTTTCAAAATCCTGAAATTTTCTCTGTCGTTCGAGCGCCGATTTTGCTCCTGTTTCGGCAATTCGCCGATAGGTATTCCCTTGCATCGTTGCCGCAATCACAGCGGATGGCATAGACTGCGAGCCGTGAAAGCGGAACTCGAGAATCTAGTGGTCGTGCTCGTGCGGACACGAAATCCGCTGAATTTGGGGGCGGTGGCGCGAGCCATGAGCAATTTTGGCGCGGCCGAACTGCGCGCAGTGCAGCCTTACGGCAAGGCCTGGCGGGAGGCGCGGTCGGCAGTGGGTGCCGGTAGGGTGATGGCGCGTGCGAAGGAGTTTGCGACCCTCGATGAGGCGGTGGCGGATTGCACGCTGGTAGTCGGGACGACTTCAGTCGGGAATCGCGAGATGAAACATCCGCTGTATGACTCGGCGGAGGCGGCGCCGCTGTTACATGAGCGGATGCGAGCGGGCCGCGTGGCGGTGCTGTTCGGGTCGGAGAAGTGGGGCCTCTCCAATGAAGAGTTAAGTTATTGCCACTGGCTGCTGAGGATTCCGACGCTTGACGAGCACCGGTCGATGAATCTAGGGCAGGCGGCGGCGGTGCTGCTGTACGAAATGGGCGGCAGAGGGCACAAAGGAGCGGGAAGCAGCAAGAGATTCGAAACGGCCGGGTTCGAATCTGGCTTTGCGTCCGAACAGACCGAAGAGCCGAACGCGGGAGCGAACGGATCGAAGAGTGCAGAGAAGAAAAGAAGGAAGAGTTTGGCGCAGAAAGCGTTCAAGAGCGGGACAGCTTTGGAGAAAGAAGGAGCGGGCCTAAAAGCTCGCGCAGGGTTGAAGAAGGAAGAGGCGCCACGGCAAGAGACAGGTGCGTTTGCGGGGATGGAAGTGGTGGAGCGGATTGGAGAGGCGCTGCTGAAGGCGCTAAAAAAGAGCGGGTATGTGGGGCAGCGGAAAGATGAATTAGCGGAGGAGAAGTTGCGGCGGATGCTGCGGAGATTTTCGCTGAGCGCGATGGATGCGGAGGTGTTTCTCGGGATGATACGAAAGATCGAAAAAGAATTGCGGGGTAATGAACGAAAAGCTGACAGTTAATTGCTGACAGGCGATGGCGGGCGGCCGGTGGATAGGAAGATTTCGGCGGAAGCCCGGCAATTAGGGGGAGTCTGACTCTACTTCCTTCGCCTAACCGGCGTTGCAAGAAGGGGCGAAGGCGGCTCTCTGGCCGCGACATCTTGAAAACTGTCAGGTGGGCATCTTGAAGAAGAAATAGAGGCCCAGGAAGAAAAAAATGAGGTCGGGGGACCAGGCGGCGAGCATGGGCGGGAGCTGGCCGATGCCGCCCATGGCTTCAAGGAGCGCAGCGATCGCCCAATAGGTAATGCCGATGCCGACACCGAGCGCGATGCCGCCGATGGCGCCACGGCTACCGACCAGAATAGCGAAGGGAATTGCAAGCAGCATGCTGACGGGAGCGATGAGCGGGTAGGCGATTTTCTTGTGCCACTGTACGGTGAGCGAGGAGACATCGAAGCCGGCGACTTGCAGTCCTTGAATATAGTGGCGGAGGTCACGCCAGCTCATCTGAAAGGCCTGGATGACTTCGCGGTTGAAGTACGAAGGCGGTTCGACAAGCTCGGGTAGCGAGGTGACTTTGAAGGGCGTGTAGTTTTCGACCGTTCCGCCTGAAAAGTCGCGGACCCAGCCGGATTCGAGAGCCCAGGTCTTTTCGGTGTCGAGCCATTGCGCTCGTGTGGCGAAGATTCGGCGCTTCATCTGGAAGGTAACGGGATCAAGTTCGATGACGCTGAGGCCTCCGAAGAGTTTCTGCGTGGAATCGAAGATATCGTAATTGTAGACCTTGGAATTCTCACCGAAGATCCAACGCTGCGGGCGCGTGTAAGTCTGCGCAGGCTTTCCTTTGATCTGGTTGCGCAGGGCATCCTGACGCTGGTTGGCGTAGGGCAGGTAGGTGTCGTCGAGAATCAGGAGCAGGGTGGCGAGCACAAGACCGGAGGCAAGCAGGGGCAACGCAAGGCGATAAAGGCTGATACCACTGGCCTTGAAGGCGGTGATTTCGTTGTTTTTACTGAGGACGCCGAGGGTAACGAGCGTGGCGACCAATGCGGCGAGTGGTGAGAGTTGATAGACGAGGTAGGGAATCAAGTAGCGGAAATAATTGACCACGACAAGAAACGCAATACGGTGGCGGGCGATGTCGTCAAGGAGTTCGAAGAAGGTAAAAGTCTCAAAGAGCAGGATAAAAGCGCCCAGGACAAGAAAGAAGTGGTAAAGGAAGCGCCGGAGGATGTAGAGGTCAATGATAGTAGGGAAGTTAAAAGCGCTGCGTGGGAAAACCTCGCTGGAGGCGTCGCCGTTTTCCGCGCGAGCCGGGACGCGGGCCTTCAGCAGGTTGCGGCGGCGGCGCAGTAAGCGGCGAAACGCGGAGTAACGGGAGAGGAAAGTGAGCGGTGAAGGCTCGTTCCAGTAGCGCTCCATGCGAGGAAGCAGCGCGAGGCCGCTGAGGACGAGAACGATGTTGGCGGCCCACATGCCGACGAAGGGAGAGACGACTCCCTGGCGCGCGAGTCCGGCGCCGATAATGAACAGGAGGTAGTAACCGGCGATGATGAGGACAGAAAGCAGCGTTCCTGCCGCGCGTCCGCCACGGCGAGGCTGGGCACCGATGGGGACAGCGATTAGTGCAAAGGCAAAGCATGCGAAAGGGAACGCGAAACGTTGGTTGATTTCGACGCGGGCCTCGCGCCAGTGAGGGCCGTTGTCGCGCCAAAGATCGGAAACAGAGCGTTCGGGATTGCTGAGGGTCCGCTGCCTGGCAGTGGCAAGGGAACTGAACTCAATGGGCCAATCGCTGCGCGCAAACGCGGTAACTGAATACTGGTCAGGATTCTCGCGCTGAAATTCGTGTGTCGTTCCAGCATTGAGGTGGAGTTCGAGCTTGTCGAGTTGGGGCTCAGCAATGACAATGGCATCCTCGGCGAGGGTGATACGGGAGCCGGATTCGCCTCCGGTTTCGAAAAGGAAGACGCCGTGCCAGTGGGTGCCGCTAGCGGCGACGTCATTGATGTAAAGGACCAGGTGCGGGAAGCGTTCGTCGAAGACGCGAGGCTGCACCTGAAAGGAAATTTGCGAGACGAGGAGACTGGCTTCGACGTCGCGAAAAGTGCGAAGGCTGCGGGGGGCAAGGACAAGGGTCATCAGCAGAGTCAGCACCGCGCCGAGGACAGCGAGGACTCCGACCGGGAGAAGGATGCGTTTACGGCTAATCCCGAGGGAAGTCAGCGCAATGATTTCGCTATCCATGGACATGCGGCCCAGTCCGAGAAGGACCCCGATGAGGACTGCCATGGGGATGGTGAAGACAAGAATCCCGGGGATGATGCAGAGGAACAGGGTGAGGATTTGCGACCCAGAACCGGAATGGCGCACGAAGAGTTCCATGAGGCGGACGAGCTTGGGGACGAAGAGCACGAAGGTGAAGATAAGAAGGCCCAGGAAGGCGTGGCGGACGATTTCGCGAACAATGTAACGATCGAGGATGCGCATGGCGCAAAGGGGCAGTGTAACATGGGGAAGAGAGCTATTCGCTCTGAGCCCTTGGCCGTCAGCAAGAGAAGAAGCGACGAAGCAAGAAAATCGTGAAGTAGCGAAACGGCGAAGGAAAGAAGCAACGAAAAGGCCGCGGAGAGAGGAAGACCCGGCGCGGGAGCAAACGACGCGCCGCCGGTCGCCTCGCCTCTCTGGTTTTGTTTTGGTTCCTTGTTTTGGAGCTCAGAGCTGCCTGTCAGGCAAGCTTGTTCCGCACCTACGGCGCTGTCGGGTGGCGGCTGTTGACGAGTTTTGAAAAATACCTCGAGGATGCATAGGGAATGAATCGGATACATCTGGTGGTGCTGTGGCATATGCACCAGCCGCAATACCGCGATCCGGAGACGGGGCAATACGTGCTCCCGTGGACACGGCTGCATGCGACGAAGGACTACTACGGGATGGTGAAACTGATGGAGGACGTGCCGGACTTCCATGCGACGTTCAACATGGTGCCGTCGCTATGCATGCAACTGGAAGAGTACGCCAGCGGGAATTTCAAGGAGCCATGGTTTGATTTGGCGTTCAAGCACGCCGATGAGCTGACGCGAGAGGACAAAGCGGAAATTCTGGCGCGGGCGTTTCAGGTGAATCACGAGCGGCTAATGTCCCGCTGGCCGCGGTTTGTGGAGTTATACGACTGGTCGCGTGCGGCGGGGGGCGCGCAGGCATTGATTACGTTCCGTGCGCGAGACTGGCGAGACTTGCAGTTGCTTTCGCAATTGGTATGGATGGACGAGGCGTGGTTCACCAGTGACCCGGTGGTTTGCCGGCTGGCGAACCGCGGCGAGGATTTCACGGAAAAAGACAAGCAGGAGCTGCGGGCCAAGCAGCTGGAGATCATCGGGCTGGTGTTGCCGGCATGTCGGGAGGCGGCAGCGCGGAAACAGATCGAGATCAGTACGACGCCCTTCTATCACCCGATTCTGCCTCTGATTTGCGATTCGGATGTGGCGCGCGTGGCCAACCCCGGGACGCCATTGCCACGGCGTGCCTTCCGCAGGCCAGAGGACGCACGGGAACAGTTGCGACGCGCGAAGGAGTATCACGAGCAGGTATTTGGGGCGAAGCCAGTGGGATTGTGGCCGAGTGAAGGGTCGGTATCCGACCAATGCATGGCGATTGCGGCGGAGGAAGGATTTCAGTGGTTCGGCACCGACGAAGGTGTGCTGGGCCGAACGTTGAACGTGGGATTTTTCCGGGACTCGTCGGGCATTGCGGCGAACGCGGACCGTTTGTACCAGCCGTGGCGTTTGCAGATGGCTTCTACTGGAATTACTGGGTTGTTCCGCGATCATCACATTTCGGACCTGATTGGATTCGTCTACAGCAGGATGGACAGCATGACCGCAGCGTCTGATTTGCACGGGCGGCTGCGGCACCTCGGTGAATCGGTGAACAGCAACAAGCCCCTAACGGTTTGTATTTTTTTGGATGGCGAGAACGCCTGGGAATACTACCCAGGGAACGGGCGGGAATTCCTGCGCGAGTTTTACCGGCGCGTCGCGAATGATTCGGACTTCCGCGCGCTGACCGCCAGCGAAGCGATCGCAGCGGCCGACGGGATTTCCACCACGAACACCATTTTCCCTGCGTCGTGGATCAATGCGAATTTCGATGTTTGGATCGGGCATCAGGAAGACGTGACGGCGTGGGATTTGCTGTGGGATGCGCGCGAGGCATTCGCCAAGGCCGTGGAAGCGCGGGAAAAGGGGCGTCTGAACGCGCCGACAAAGGAAGCATTGAGTGAAGCACAGGAATCGCTATTGGCGGCAGAAGGCAGCGACTGGTGCTGGTGGTACGGGCCTGAGCACAGCACGGCGAACGACGCTGAGTTCGACGCGCTTTATCGCAAGCACCTGACCGGCGTGTACCTGGCGTTGAATCAGGTCGCGCCGGAAGAACTAGCCAAGCCGATCAAGCGCATGCCGGAGCGGGCGTACCAGATCTTCCCGTCGACGTTCCTGAAGGTGACCGTGGACGGAGTCGATACCAGCTACTTCGAGTGGTTGGGCGCGGGCGTGTATTCGCCTGAGCGGCGGGGCGGTTCGATGCACGGGCGCATCTTTTTCCTGCGCGAATTACGCTACGGATTCGAGGAAGAGAGGTTTGCTTTACGCGTGGATTGTTTTTCAGACAGCCTGAATGAACTGGAGGATCCGGAGTTCCGCATTGTTCTAGGGGCCAAGGAAGAAGTGGCGATCGTCGTGAAGTTGGAGCGCGGGCGGGTGAAAGAATTCGCCGTCGAGAAGGGACGCGTTTGTCTGCTAAATCCGGAACAGTTGGCGGCTGTGGCGTTCCGCAGGACGCTGGAAGTCGCGGTGAGGCGCGACTTGCTGGAGCTGGGCGGGCTGGCTAAATTTACTGTGGGCGTGGCGCTGTGGCACGGAGGATTACCGGTCGACGTGCTTCCGGCCGAAGGATTTTTCGATGTGCATCTGGGAGAAGAGCAAGCGGCGTGGCCGGTAGAGCCGGCAAAGGAGTAACGAGGCTTGCCGTACAGTTCGACTCATTGCAGAGATTAGGATCGGATCACTCGGAAGCCAGCGCGCACTCAGGGCCGCTTTGCTTTGTCTTGAGGCTTTTTGCTGAGGCGACGGCGTACATAGTGGAAGCGGATCAGGTAGATGTTCTGGCCGTGGCCGTGCTTAGCGACTTTGAGGAGATCGAGAACACCGAGGAAACCAGATTCGCGTGCGAGTTCCGGGGTGATGTCTGGGAAACCGATGGATTCGATCGAATCAATCTCAATGGCGCCTTCTCCCATAGCGTAGCGTGCACCCACTCTGACATGCAGACCTGTCCAAAAGCGAACCGTGCAGGTGATTTCTCCGCAACACACACCTTCCCGAAGACGTTTTGTGAAAATCATCACTTCCCGGCTGCCGATCGGCGGACGATGTACTCGGCGATGAGGAGGTTGGGAACCCAGCAAAGCCAGGACACCGCGATATAAGCGGCTCGAAAGGGCCAGTGGAAGGCAAAGAGCGTCAAAGGGAGATAGTTGCGGAGGGTGACTGCGGCGAGCGTCAAGGCGAAGTTACGAATCATCCAGCGGCGGTGCGTGTCCACCTCGCCGCGTCGGATGGCGCGGTAGGCTTGCAATCCTGTGGCGAACCAGAAAACCGCGAGGAGCCCGAAGCCGAGGTGAGTGGGCCAGCCCTCCTTGGACACGATGGCCATGGCAAATCCGGCCACCGAGCCAAGCAAGACTTCAAGCAGGTAGAAGCGACCCGACCAACGGTGAAAGTTCAGCGCGCGAGTACGAAGCCGCGCGGAAAATTGCCACGGACCGGCGAGGAGGGCGCCGATGCCTCCGGCGATATGGAGGCGAAGAGGAAGGATGTAATGCGCGAAGTGGGAATCGCCAGGTGCGGCGACGAAATAGCTCGCCGCATAGCCGGAAACTCCGATACAAGACAGCAGCATGAACCACCAGAGTCCTTGTGCGAGGCGCGAAGGGGAAGTGGATTGCTGAACGGAAAGCGCGTCCGAAGAAGTAACTGCCATGCGAGGGAGTCTACACCGCCCAATGAGCGAGAAACAAAGCGAATCAAGAGGAGTGCTGGTAAGCAGAGGTTGTGAACGTTGACCTGCGGGAAGCGTGTGGCTAGTATGGGGCGCATTGCGAAACTTCTTTGGTATCGCCGGTAGAAAAACTTGCGGTCGCGGGATTTCAGGAGATCCGATTATGTGGCGTTTGGCGGCGGGTCATGCACTGTTGTGGGTGTGCGCGTCGGCGGCCTGTGCGGGGGAAAACGATTCAGCGAACGGCGTCTGGAACGGGGTGCTCCAGACGAGCGGCCAGCAGCAGCGGATTGTGCTGCACATCGAAACAGACCAGGGAGCGATCCAAGGGACCTTGGACAGCCCGGATACAGGCCGCCTAGGGATTCCCCTGGCGATGGTAAAAGCAGACCAGAAGGCACTGCAATTTGAAGTGCGCGAACCACACGCCGCATTCCAGGGAAGTTTGAGTGCCGACGGAAATTCGCTTACGGGGGATTGGAAACAAGGCCTGGACGTCATCCACGTTACCTTCACTCGGCTGGCGCAGGCGCCGGATTTCAGGCAAGACGGTCCGTATTTGTTTCGGGCGAATTGCGCGCAGTGCCATACGCCGTTTAATCCGGTGCGAGCCCCGTGGCCGGCGACACTGCAGGCCATGCAAAAATCGGCAATTTTGGGTGCGCTTGAGAACGGCAAGATGCGCGCGGCGGGCGCAGCGCTTTCCTCGGAACAACGCGCGGCCATCGCGAATTATTTGGGCCGATCGGCGGTGGAGGTGCCGAGCGCGGCGGTGAATACCTGTCCGGCTGTGGTGAAGGAAATGGCGAATACTCCATTGTGGAACGGATGGGGTGCGGACCTGGCGAATAGCCGGTTTCAATCGGTGGAAAAGGCCGGACTGAGCAAAGAGCAGATTTCGCGGCTGAAGGTGAAGTGGGCGTTTGGGTATGCGGGAGCGGCCGGCGCCGGTGG
>Ga0126371_10001242_pt1 | contig 21458 bp, 16 predicted proteins | sample PanSoiMetaPlot_4_FD_110145 | JGI IMG/M metagenome (GOLD analysis project Ga0126371, IMG submission 110145) | Tropical forest soil microbial communities from Panama - MetaG Plot_4 | ecosystem: Environmental > Terrestrial > Soil > Tropical forest > Bulk soil | place: Panama | collected 2016-02-17 | reverse complement strand
GGATCGCGTCGGACACTGGCTTTACCCCATTCAACCGCATAACGTGGGCTACGACGCCAAGCTGCACGCTGTGCGGCCGGAGGCGTTTCCCGATCAGTACCGCGCTTTCGATCGAGTTCTGGGAACCATTCTCCAGCATGTAGATGCGAACACCTATCTGTTCGTCATCTCCGATCACGGCATAAAACCCCTCCGTGAGTTTGAGGAAAATCATCTGGGCTATCACTCCATGCATGATCACGGTGGCACAACTCCGGTTATTGCGAAACACGACTTCGCCGATGGAGATGATGTGCCTGGAGTTTTCATTGCGTTAGGACCAAACATACGCCGAGACGTGCGAATGTTCGGGCTTCCAATAAGTGTGTTCGACGTCGCCCCGACCATATTGCGCATTTACGGCATCGATCCGCCGAAAAACATGAAAGGCAGAATCCTTACCGAGATCTTTGAGAAGCGTGCATCGGAGCAATCGATTGCAGGTGCCGGAATGGGACTCGGAGAACAGTCAGATCACTAGTACACTTGCAGGCACCACTTGATCGCAACAATGGGATTCGACACGAACGCGCTAGCGCATGACTCGCGCCGGTAGGACACAGAAGCTGATTGGACATGACACCAATTTCTTAACGGACACGGCAATGAAGACCTCAGGTGTTAAACGGAAAGCATTCTTAACCACGTTCGTTCTCTTTTGCTTAGGGGGCAGAAGTCTGCCGCAGTCTGTGGCTGCAGGCGACGACCAGCCGTCTAATTTGTCCGCGGTGAGTGAGCCGCTAGATCAATTTCTGGATCGTGCCTCGCACCGGGTACGCGAATATACTATCCGCTTCGTTGACCTCACTGCAGAAGAAAACAAAGTCATCGAACTGTTCGGCAAAAATGGGAATTCCGCGCGCCCGCGTAATGTCGTTTCGCAATTGGTGATCTATGAATCAGAACGTTCGCGGGGGAAGGAGGAGTATCGCGACGTACTAGCGGTTGATGGGAAGCTGATCAAGGAACACGAGCAGCGACTCTTCGCGTTGATGCGGGCGCTGGTGAAGGGCGATCCCGACCTCGAGCTGTCCACAGTTTTCAACGAGAGCAGCCGCTATGATCTCGGTTATCGAGTGGGTGGATTTACGCTTAACCAGGCGCTCCCGCTGCGCGGTCACTGCCGATCCGCGTTCCACTTCGAACTCTTACCCCATGACGAAATGGCTGCCGGACAGGCGATCATTAAGTACGAGCAAATGGCACCCTGCGGTGAGGCGGGCTATCAGTTGCCTCTGCCCTCTGACCTTCGCAGCAGCGAGTTCCGTCATCGCGGCCAGCTCTGGTTCGACGTAACTACGGCCCAACTTCGCCGCGAGCAACAGGAAGTTTGGGTGCGTGCTGAGAAAGGCAATACAGAGTTCTGCATACTGCGCACCGAATACGACTATGCCCCCAGCAATTTCGATCTGCTGCTGCCCAGGCGCATCCAGATTGAGATCTTCGATCACGCACGCACCAAACGGGGGCGAACTGCCTATTTCGACCTGGGTGCGCGGGTGACCATGACCTACAGCGCGTTTTCGCGTTTCGATGTAAGCACGTCGTGGAAGGCAGCGAATCTAGAACAAGCAACCGTGGACAAAGAAGAACGGAAATGATGCAGGGTGGAACTCTCTTCGGCCGCTCTCGGGCGGCTAGGGTGCTCGACTATCCGCATTTCGCGCTGTGCTGCATCCAGACCGTCAGTACCGCGGGCGATAAGGGCGACATCGGCTCCTTTCTTCGCGAATAACTGGGCCGTTGCACGCCCGACTCCGGCAGATGCTCCGGTCACAACTACTACCTTGAGAAATGCCATTTTTGGCTCCGGAAAGATGAGATTTGTGCTGGCTGAACACAGCTAAGTGGTTAGAAGAGGTCGCTGGCGGTTGCGGATGTCATCGCTAGTGTGGCTTGGCAAGCCTGTTTCTGGCCGAGAATTTTGTCGCAAGTTGCTGCAGGCGAATATGTTGCCGACTTACCTCGAATTTACCTCTGCCGGAGCCGTTGTGCATTGCCACCCCGCGGCAGAATGCCTCAAATACGCCTGAAAGCGGGCCAATGTCGCCTGAAAAGCACGGCGCGGAGACCTGAAAATGTCGGAATTACAGTTTGGAATTGCGGAAGCGCAGGTTGGGAAGTTTCGGGAAGCCACCCGAATCCAGCAGAGTTTCATTACCAAAGCTGAAAAAAACGCCCTGCGATGGCTGGCAGAGCGGACTCCGGAAGCTATCAATTCGGATCATTTGACGGTTTTAGGCGCAGCGGGAATGTTCTTAGCGGGCGCTTCTTACGCCTTAACTCGTCTGAATCGCTACGGATTGTTGTTCGCTTGCCTTTTTCTTGCGGTGAATTGGTTCGGCGACAGCTTGGACGGCACGTTGGCGCGCTACCGGAATCGGCAGCGTCCGAGGTACGGATTTTACGTAGACCATGTGATTGATTGCTTTGGAGTTAGCGCACTGCTCGCCGGCATGGGAGCTTCCGGATACATGAATCCTTTGATCGCAGTGTGGATGCTGGTCGCCTATCTGCTGCTTTCGTCGGAGATTTTTCTTGCGACATACGCTCTGGCCCGGTTCGAGATGTCTTACTTCTATTTCGGTCCGACCGAGCTTCGTATTTTGCTGTGCGTAGGCAACCTATATGTATTCGTGCATCCTTCGGCTCATCCGTTTGGACTGTCGCTAAGTCTCTGGGATTTTGGCGCAGTCATCGGCTCCATTGGTATGACAGTGATCGCTATTGTTTCGTTTGTCCGCCACGGGCGCGTTCTTTACGACGCGGAGCGGCTGGGATGAGCGACGAAAAACATGGTGAATGGCGTCGTTGGGGAGTCTTCAACTTAGTTGGGATCCTCGGTTTTGCGGTGCAACTCGGCGCTCTGTTCGTTTTGAAGCGTTACCTTGGCCTCAAGTATCTGACTGCAACAGCGTCAGCCGTGGAAATTGCGGTGCTGCACAACTTCGTCTGGCATGAACATGTGACCTGGTCGGATGTGGTTCGGCCGTTCCAGAATGGCACGCTTGGGCGATTTTTTCGCTTTCATGCAGCGAATGGAATCATTTCGATTGCCGGAAATATTGTGATTACCTGGGGATTGGTCGAGTCGCTACATGCGCCCTACCTGCTTGCGAACGCATTGAGCGTACTGGTATGCACTCTCTTGAACTTCGTCGCCGCCGACCGCTTCGTCTTTCGTGCCGTTCCCGACTGAGAGTGCGTTACAAACCTGCGACGCGGCCTACAATCGGTAGCATGAGCTTCGAATTGAGCGTCGGCACTGGCTCCTGTTCAAGTGATTCCGGGCGTGGCGGGAGATTGGAAAAGCTGCTTGTAACCCGAAGGCGCGGAACAAGCTATGGCGCTGCTAAGAGCGGGTTCCCAAAATAAAAAGAGCCGCTGAAGTTTAAAGCGCCAAAGGGTTTTTGGTTTTTTCCTGTCCCCTGTTCCCGGTCCTCTGTTCTCCGTCAAGACGGGTCCATTTGCCACAATTCCCACTCCGGCACTAATGAGCCCGATGCCAAGCCATCGGCTCGCAGTAACGTTCTCATAAAGGAAGAACTTTGACAGAAGTGCTACTACTACATCGCCGAGAGAGGTGGCAGGCAAGACATACGTAAGATCAGCCCTCGAGAGTGCAGCGAGATACGAACCAAAAAAGACCAGCAGAAATAAGATGCCGGTGGCAACAAACGGATTGCGGATGGCAAAAAGCAAGTCGAGCCACCTCCCAGGGGAGATGGCTCCAATCTACTTCATTTGATGGCTCCAATCTACTTCATTCCAACCGGGAGGAGTACGTCACCTATCGCGGCAGAAAAGACAATCGCCAGTAGGACGAGGTATCGCCGGACGGTCATTTCGACCCGACTTCGACGACCTCTTCCTGTATCTCCGATTCTACCGGCGGTGGCACAGGTTGCGGATTCTTGCGAGTCTCTTCAACGTACTTGTTCCGCGCCGCTCTCAACTTGAGGAACGACTTGGCTTCTTTGTACAGACGCTTGCGCTCGGTATTGTTGAAGATTGCTTTCCTAACGATGCGATAGACCTGCTTCGGACGGAAGTAATACTCGTCGTAGAAGCGGTGGACCATTTCCATCACGTAGTCGCGCGGCAACCCGGGATACTCGATGTGAGCCATCTGATGTCCGCCGGAATCCACCATCGATTGATTATTGACGATGAATCCATGCTTCTCCGCGAAATCGTGAAATTCCGTTCCGGGATACGCGTGTGCAACTGATACCTGTATCGTTTCGCAATCCAGAGACTTGGCGAAGTTGATGGTGTTGCGAATCGTTTCCCTTGTTTCTCCCGGTAGTCCCAAAATGAAATCAGCGTGGATTACCAGCCCAAGCTTGTGACAATCGCGCGTAAAATCGCGGGCGCGTTCGACGGTTGCACCCTTCTTGATATTTTTCAGTATCTGCGCGTCGCCGGACTCGAAACCCACAATTAGCAGGCGACATCCTGCGTCGCGCATGGCCTTGAGCGTGTCGTAGCTTGTGGTCACCCGTGAAGTGCACGACCATGTGAGGTTGAGGGGTTTAAGCTTCTGACAAAGTTCGATTGTGCGCGGCCCCTGGATATTGAAGGTGTCGTCGTCAAAGAAGAATTCCTTGACGTTAGGCCAATACTCCTTCGCTTTGGCCATTTCTCTGGCGACGGCGTCGGTAGATCGCTTGCGCCATGCATGTCCGCTGAGTGTCTGCGGCCACAAGCAGAAGGTGCACTGCGCGGGGCATCCCCGTGTCGTGTATAGCGAGACAAACGGATATAACAAGAACGGAACGTTGTATCGCGTGACGTCCAAATCCCGCTTGTATACGTCGGTTACGTCAGGCAGGGCATCGAGATCTTCAATCTGCGGACGATCTGGGTTGTGCACGACGTGTCCGTTCTTTCGGTACGAAATGCCCAGGATTTGATCGAGCGGCTTGCCTTCCGCAAACTCCACAACCGAATAATCGAACTCCTTCCGGCACACGAAGTCGATGGCAGCGCACTCGTTCAACGCCTTGTCCGGGGAAGTGGTTACGGGTGGTCCCACGAAGGCTATCTTCAATTTCGGATTTGCCGCTTTCATCGCCTCAGCGAGCCTCTGGTCGCCCGTCCAGCCTGGAGTGCTGGTGAAAAGCACTAGGAACTCGTAGTCTTTGACGATTTTGATGGTTTCGTCGGCGGAGACGTGGTGCGGTGGAGCGTCCAGCAGACGCGAGCCTTCCAGCATGCCTGCTGGATAAGCTAGCCAAACCGGATACCAGTACGATTCAATCTCTCGAGTGGCCGGCCAACGCGAACTGGCGCCGCCGTCAAAGTTCTCGAACGAGGGAGGGTTCAGGAACAGAGTTTTTAGTGGCATGCTTGAGTCTCAACTATAACATCCGGAGAACCCCACCCTTCACCTCGGATAAGAAAATGTAGAGTCGTAACTTATTGAGAAAGCTGCCACTTTCTGGGGATCGATGGCCTGGCAATTGAAGCAAGGCAGGGACTCTGAGAACCCTCGGCAATTCAGTGAGCGTAAACTGGGCAGACCCCACAGTTGACGGTTACCGCGTTGAAAGCGCCCATTTTTCCAAGTCGCCCGTCTGCTTCAGCAATTGCATGTGCGCCTTGTCCAATTCATACGTAGTGTCGAGCAAGGTCGAGTATTTGTCGTTCTCGTCGAGTTGGGCCTGTTGCTGGTCGCGCAAAGTGGCCTGTCCTGCTTCAATCTTCGCCTGCATCGCCTCGGTGTTGTTTTGCGAAAGCTGATACTCGAGCTTGGCAACATCACGTGCAGCGCTCAGCTGGGCAACGGTGCGTTGCATTTTGAGAGTCTCGGTAGACACCTGTTCCTTGGCAGCATCTGCATCTTTTCGAGCGCGCTGTGCTTCCGCGTACAAAGCCTCGCTGTGGTCTTTCTGAGCTTTGTTCAAAAATGGGAAGCGAATCTCTACTCCGATGGCGCCGTTGTTGCGTTTGAAAGTCTTGTAATACTCGTCGTAATTGTTGTACTTGCTGAAGCGCGCGTACTGCCCAACAAGATCCACGGCGGGGTAAAGTTGCTTGTGTTCACCGCGCGCCTGAAACAGTTTTGCGGCCGCCAACTCCTGCGCGCTTTTAAGGACAGGACTAAAGGCGAGGGCACGCTCAGTCAAATCTTCGTCTTGCGATACTTCGGGCAGACGAGGGATTGATTCGCTGATGGTTTCAAACTCCCTGGCAGGCAATCCGGTGAGTTGCGAGAGGCGAAGCCTGAGAGTATCGGCGCCGGCGAGGAGTTCTGCAATTTTGAGCCGAATGCGAGCCGTATTCAGCTTGGCCCGCGTGAGTTCGATGGCGGGATCGACTCCGGCCTCGATTCGTTGGTGCTCGATGTCCTCGAACTTGCGTGCGGCGTTCTCCTGCTGGCGAAGAATATTGATCGAGGCCTGATTCTTGTCCAGTTCCGCATAAGAAAGCGCAGTTTCAAGAATTACCTGACCTCTTTTTTCGTCTTTGTTCGCCGTCGCGGCGCGCATATCGCTGCGCGCAGCTTTAATGAACTCCCGTTGCGCATAGTTGAGTAAAAGGCTCGTGGAACTAACCTTGAAAATTGAAGGTTCACCCAGTGGGAATCCGAATGAGTAAGCTAGTCCCGAGCCAAAGTAGACCTGCGGAATGTACGCGGCGCGCGACTCCTGGTAGAGAGACTGCAGACGGTTAACGTCGGCAGAGGCTGAACTCATCGTGCTGCTGTTGCGGATGGCCAATTCGATCGCCCGTTTGAACGGAACGGGCTCCGCACAAGCTGTTGTGGCAATCAGCAGGGAAGTGCCGAGAGCGCAGAGAGGAAGAAAAACGCGATTCGCGTACATGGCAGAGATTCTACTTGGTCCGAGCGCGTGGCTCAGTTCAAATGAAAGAGCCCAGCCAGCGTCCAGGCGGGCTCAATGGCAATTTTCGAAATAGTTATCGGCCGTAGCCGCGCTGATAACCCTGCTGATACGCCTGCCGGTAGACATCCTTATATTGTTGTCTGTCTCCCATATTGGAACTGTACCCCGGCGCCTTCTTGTAGTTGTCGTCTTGTGTTGGACGATAACTGTGTCCGGTGACTCGATCTTTACGGCCATCGTTTTCGCCGTCGCGCAAGCCATTCTGTCGCGCGACACCCATTGCATTTCCGTACCCGCCATAGCCACTGTTTCCATAGCCGCCGTTGCGTCCGTAACGATCGTTATCTCGATCCCGGTTGCGATCCCACGCCCCGTTGCCGTTCCGAGCGGAGTTATAACCCGCTTCGTAGCCCTGACGATATGCGTGGCGATCGTCTTCTTCGCGATAGCGATTGGAATCTGGATTAAATCGGTGGCGATGCTGCGCGTCCGAGCGACCTTGGTCATAACCCATTTGGTATATTCGGCGGTCATCGCGATCCTGATAACGCGAAGCGTGATAGTCCTGTCCGAATGCGAATGTGGCGCTGCTGAGCAACGCGGCACTTAGGAACAAAGCACGAAGCGATCTCAAAGTCTCCTCCCGGCCCGGTCGTGCTGACCGATCTCTCTGGCTGCATGTCCGCTGGCCCTTCTTGATGCTGACTAACACACTAGATACCAGAAAGTTCCGGCGCGAGGTTGCGGGAGGCCATGACCTTCTATGTTCGCAGGAGGCTCAGAGGCATTTGGAAGGACACTTCGGTTCTGCTAAAACACAAAGCCGTCTTGTAGACATTCAAGATGGCTGCTACTAAATCGGTTTAGATCGCATTTTGGAGAGCTTTAGTCTGAGAGAGACTCGCGAGAGGCAATCTTGGCATGTGGATCAATCATTACTGGTTGCCGACGCCTGAATGCTTTCGGGTTGTAACGGCACCGATGGTCTCAATCGCGTCGTTGTCGACTCGCGAATTACTAGTTCGGGCTCTACCGCCACTTCGTTTGGGACGGTGCCCTTACGGAGACGATCCAGCAAGGTACGGGCGGCAATTTCACCCATACGACGCAGGGGCTGGCGAATCGTCGTGAGGCTTGGGGTGTTGTAAGCGGCGCTGGGGATGTCATCAAAGCCGACGACTGCGACACTCTCAGGAACCTCCAGGCCGGCATCACGCAGTGCGCGAATCGCTCCGATAGCAGAGACGTCATTAAACGCAAACAGTGCCGTGAAGCGTTCCCCGCCTGCGAGGAGTCTTTGCACGACAGGATATCCCATATCAGGAAACGGAGTGCTAAATTCCATTTCCACGCACAGAGAAGGCTTCATTTCGAGATTGAGATTCCTGGCAACGTCGCAAATGCTCTGCCAGCGAACTTCAGTATCAGAGCTTACCTTGGGGCCTTTCATGAAGGCGATATCCCGGTGGCCCATCCGGACGAGGTGGCCAAGTGCAAGTTCCGCCGCGCGCCTATGGTCAATAATCACGTTGGTCGCGCCCTCGATGGTGCGATGACCGGCAACGATTACGACAGGTAATGGAAGCGAGTGCATGATCGGAGTGTCGATAGCGATGATGCCCTCAACGGAACGGTCGAGCATGATCAGTGGATATTCCTCGATGAGCTCCGGATTATTGCGGTGCCCAGCGGCGAAGTAGAAGTAGCCTTCGCCCATCAAGTAATCTTCGATACCACTGGTCAACAGAGCGACGTAATCAGAAAGGTCCGGATGAAGGATCCCAATCGTGAAGGAACGCTGCATGCGCAAGGAGCGCGCATAGAAGTTCGGCCGGTAATTGAGTTCTTTCGCTGCCTGAAAGATGCGGCGCTGAGTCTCCTCCGGGATCGCGGAGGCCGCTTTCGTGCGGTTCATCACGAGCGAAACCGTTGCCGGAGAAAGATTTAGGTGCTCCGCCAACTCCTTCAGACTGGGAATACGAACAGGTCTTTTGCCGCCGGGTTTCGAGGTAGTCTTCCCGTCGTCTTTCGATTTGGCCATAAGATTCTTACGAGATTTCGCTTGCTGAGGTTGCACCAGAGTACAGCTACTTGCCAAAAAAATTCGCGAAATAAAAAAAAATTCTTGACAATAAATCGCATTATGCAGCTTAATTACCCTCCATTAAAGCTCTACTAAATCGATTTGTCAGGCAACAACCCAGAGAATCTCAGGCCCAAAGATAAAGACAACTAAACGGTTGGTGCAGTCAAGCTGTCACCGATCTTCGATGGGGGAAGCAATGAAGCACAAACTCAGCGCTCTGCTGTTGTCCTCTCTTCTTTTCGCAACTTGCTCGGTCTTCGCACAGAAATACACAGGAACAATTTTGGGAACGGTGGCGGATTCCAGTGGAGCGATGATGCCGAACGTCACGGTCACCGCACGCAACGTGGCAACTGATGCCGTGCGAACAGTGACTACAAATGGGCAGGGCGAGTACACCATCCAGGATCTCGCAGCCGGAATGTACGAGGTGAAGGCGAGTGCCCCGAACTTCAAAGAGGTTGTGGCCAAAAACGTTGAGCTGCACGTCTCCAGCAACGCCACGCTCAATCTCAAGCTTCAACCCGGCGGCACTACTGAAGTGGTTTCCGTAGAAGCGAGTGCGCTTCAGGTGGAAACATCCACCGGCGCGGTTGGCAACGTGGTTGACGGAACTCAGGTCCGGGAACTGCCCTTGAACGGTCGCAGCTTTGTTCAGTTGACGCAGCTTATGCCGGGCGTATCTCCGCAGGCCAATTTCGATTCCAAACACAAGGGTTTGGAAGCAGGTGTTGACTTCTCAGTGAACGGGAATAGCACCACGGGCAACATCTTTCTGGTCGATGGCGTGAACAACAACGACATCGGATCGAACCGTACGATTCTGGTGTACCCGTCGATCGACTCGATTCAGGAATTCAAGATGCTGCGCAACAGCTATGGTCCTGAATACGGTCAGGCCATGGGCGCAGTCATTAACATCGTCACTCGGGGCGGTTCCAATAACTTCCATGGCAGCGCGTTCTACTTCGGGCGCAACGACGCATTAAACGCTACCGACTACTTCAATAATCTAAATAAGATCCCGAAAGATAAGCTGCGGCGCAATGACTGGGGATACACCATCGGTGGACCCATCAAGAAAGACAAGCTCTTCTTCTTCTGGTCAGAGGAGTGGAATCACGAACTTCGTGGCAAAGCTAGAGTTGGGGATGTGCCCACCGCCGCCGAAAAGGCTGGAAATTTCAGTAATCTGCGTACGGACAAAGACAATAACGGGAATCCGTGTGACCCGGCTCCCAACCTTAACGGAACTAAGTTTACGAACATTTCGCAGGTGCCCACCGGTGGGGTTTCGAAGGGTGGACAGACGTATCTCCAGATGTTCCCAGATCCCAACGTGGCGAATCCAGTGAACTGTAAGAATTGGGCGCTGTCAGTAACGGCTCCCATCCGCTGGCGAGAGGAGAATATTCGCGGCGACTACAACCTTGGTAAGACGTGGATGATTTTCGGCCGCTTTACTTACGATCACTGGGAACAACCCTTCCCCAATACGCAAGGATTTTGGGGGGACGATCAGTATCCCTCTATTGAAAGTGGATGGAAGCAACCAGGCAAGCAGGCAACGGTCAAGCTGACCAAGCTCTTTGGAAACAGTGCGGTGAACGACTTCCAGGTTTCTTATGCGGCGAACCGCATCACGGTCACTCAATCTGGAACGAATCCTGGATTGAACGATCAAATCATTGCAGCTTCTCCGACGTATTATCCGCTGTCTCAAAAGTTCAACGGGAACAAGATCGGATATCCAGGATTCTGGGGAGGTTGCGGTCCGGACTGCGCCACTGGCGACAACCTCTGGATGCAGGGACCGTGGCACAACAACGAGCAACTGTTAATCGCCAAGGATGACTTCTCTAAGGTGATGGGAAATCACACGTTCAAGGTTGGTTTCCTGGTCACCAACAATCAGAAAAACGAGATGGTGGAAAACGAATCCCAGGAGAATGCCTTCTACTGGGGAGCAGCCAGTAACAATACTGGGAACGGCGCATTCAACATGCTGTGGAACCAGGTAACTTGGGGAGGCAGCGAGAACCAAACGAATCCTTTTTCTCAGATTCGCTGGCACGATGTCGAACCTTACTTTGGCGACACGTGGAAGATGCGTCCGAATTTGACCGTAGAATACGGTTTCCGCTGGTCCTTCCTGCGCATGCCGTATAGCGGCCCAGACAGGATCGCCACCTTTAATCCGAGCGCTTATAACGCAGCTTTGGGCAGCGATCCATGCAACGGCTTACTGTTGCCACCTGGCACGAATTTCTGCCAGGCTGCAGGATTCAAGGGTGGAGTCGCTGGCGCAAACCGAGCTTTGAAGGACAACAACAACCATGCGATTGCACCGCGCTTTGGGCTCGCTTGGGATCCATGGGGTGATGGAAAGACTAGCTTCCGCGCCGGCGTGGGTCAGTTCTTCCAGCGCGAACGCCTGAACAACACTCTGCAGATGGCAACCAACCCACCGTTCTCTTTGTCGGCATCGTATTCACGCGCCCTCGATGTTGCTCCCGCCCCTGGGACACTCACGGCATCGGGCGCGCCAGGCTTTGCACAAAGTACGAGCGATATTTTGCCGAATACCTGGCAATGGAATGTGACGGCTGAACATCAATTCACACGCGGCAGCAAGATGGAGTTAGCCTACGTGGGTAACCGCGGGGTTCATCTGTTGCAATACAGTGACGCCAACCCGGTACCTGCATCGCAGCGTCTGAATTATGCAATCCAGAACGCCAACAGTATCCGGCCTTTCGGAGCCGGGAATTGGGGTTTCATTACCGACGCTTTTTGGGGTGGCGATTCGAACTACCATGCGCTTCAGGCCCTCTACCGGGCGAGGATAAAGACGGTTGACGCGCAATTCGCATACACATGGTCGAAGTCGCTGACAAACACGGACGTAACCAACAGCGGAAACAACAATCGCGCAAGTTTGTTGCTTGATCCCGCTAACCCACGGCTGAATTATGGCCCGAGCCAGATCAACCGGCCGCATGTGTTTACCTCAAATGTCGTTTACAACGCTCCGCAACTAACGGATTACAACTCGTTTATTCGAAATGGTCTTGGTGGATGGGAACTGGCAGCCATCCTGCAATACACCAGTGGTTCTTCAATGACGGCCTTCGCTGGTAGAAGTGCAGATGGAGCCCCAGGTGGCATAAGCGGGTCTGGCGCTAATCAAGACAACGCGCGTCCCCTGGTTGTACCTGGTCAGGGTTGTCGCGCACCCTCAGGTTCGCCCAAGTACCAGTGGCTGAATCCTAATCGCTGGACGATGGTGGGGTATCAACTGGGCACCTTCGGGAATGGTTCCATCGGCGACTGTTTGACGCCTGGATTCGCTAACACTGACTTCTCCATTTACAAGAACTTCAAGGTGATGGAGCGGCTTACCATGCAGTTCCGCATGGAGTTCTTCAACGTATTCAACAAGACCCAGTTCCTGGGGAACTTTCAGGACACTGCGAACATAAACGCGGTCCTATCGAACAGTGTGCTCGCATGCACCCTGAACAACAGCACCTCGGATGTTCACAGTATTACGAATCCGACGAGCGCTTGCTTCAACCGGCCGCTCAACACGACAGTATGGGATGCCAATAACACCCGCAATCCGAATTTCGGAGCGGCCACAAAGGATCGAGGTCCGCGTGAGATTCAGTATGGCTTGAAGCTGACTTTCTGAGCGGTTCCTCGGAAGAAAATGGGGCTTGATTCTCCGTCAAGCCCCATATTTATTTTGTGGAATTGATTGCGCTGATCTTGGATTATGCTGCAATAAATATGTGGTCTTTTCGGTTTGCATTGTGTGATTTCTTCGCAAACGGACTAGGGGTTCGTTTCACTTTAAACTTGCGCGTAGGCCTGCTCCTCTTATTAGGACCGATCTGGGGGCATGCACAGAAGTCTCAGACTGCCACTGAGAGCCCACTGCAACATTACAATGCCGCGCGCACTTTTCAAGTTGCCGGTGATCAGGAGAAGGCCGCCGCTGAATACAAGGCTTTTCTTGCCTCTGCATTACGCGGAGCAGCAAATGCCCAGGCTCACGTTGCTCAATTCGATCAGGCCAGCGGTTTGTTCGAGGAGGCGCTGCGTCTTGCTCCAGATGATGACAATGTGCAACTCGATTATGCCTCCTTACGTTTGCAGCAGCGGAATTTTGCGGCCGGCCAGTCTTTAGCGGAGGCCGTAGTTGACCGACATCCAAAGAACGCGGCCGCTCGCGTAGTGCTCGGGCAGATTTTGTTCAGCAGAAAAGACTATGAGGCTGCTCGAAAGCAACTGGAGATAGCGGTTGTTGCGGCACCCAACTTTGATGTCGGATATCTTCTCGGGCTTACTTACATCAAGCTGAATGACCTTAAACACGCAGCTCTGCTGTTCAACGAAATGGTTGCTGGATTGGGAGACAGCGCCGGTATTCACATGCGGTTTGGTCGCGCTTACGGAAACGGCGAATGGGAAGCCCTCAATTATTCGATTGATGAATTCAAAAAAGCAATCGCAAAAAATGAGAAGCTTCCGCATGCCCACTACTTTTTGGCCCTCGCGCATTTAGGGCGCGATGGCGAATCTGGCTTCGCCGCAGCGGTTCCCGAACTTCAAGCTGAGTCGAGAATAAATCCCGAGGACGAACGGACTCATTACTTGCTCGGGTACATTGCGCTCAAGCAGCAACGTTTCGCGGACGCTGAAAAAGAGCTCGTGCGCGCGGCGCAAATTGACCCAGAAAATCCCGATCCTCTAATTTCTCTCGGGCAGTTGTACGCCGATAAGGCTCGCGATGCCGAAGCTGAAGCGACGTTGCGGAGGGCGATTACTGTAACAACCGATGTCTCAAGGAATGAATATCAAATCAATCGCGCTCATTATGTGCTGGCTCGAGTCCTCCTCCGTACTGGCCGCAGAGAGGAAGGTGAAAAAGAGCTCGTCGTCTCGAAAGAGCTGAGAGATCGGATGATGCATCCGGAGCTCTCGCAGAATCAGAAGTTGCCCGAGCTCGCGAACCTTTCAGACAAAGAGGACAACGGCGTGCCGACTGCTCCGGTGCTGATTGCTCCGGAGACGCGCAAGGAAGCAGATGATTACATGAATCAGATCCGAGTGGCGGTTGCCGACTCCTATAACAACCTTGGAGTGATCTCCGCGAGCCAAAAATCGTTCCCGGTTGCATTGGAGTACTTCCGCAAGGCTGCTGAGTGGGATCCAGTGCTGGAAACGCTTGATCGCAATATGGGCATGGCTGCGTTTTACGCCAACCAATACGATCAGGCGACTGGGCCTCTTGTTCGCGTCTTAAAGAAGAACCCTGAGGATATGCGCGCAAGGGCCGCTCTCGGTCTCAGCTTTTTCTCGTTGCAGGATTTTCGCAAAACTGTCGAGACGCTTAGCGCGATTCCTGATGAGGTCGACAAGGATCCCGGATTGGGATACGCGTACGCGACGTCTCTCGTGAAAACCGGGGATTACACAGAAGGCGTTCGGCGATTGCAAAATCTAAGCAGCAAGAATCCCAATTCTGCGGACATTCACGCTTTACTCGGTGAGGCTTTTGCCGAGCAGAAAGAATACAGCGCTGCGTTGGAGGAATACCGCAAAGCGTTGGCAATCGATCCAAGTCAAGCTCGCCCGCACTTTCTTGCCGGGGTGGTATTGATCCATCAGGGCGAGAGCGCTGAAGCCGAAAAGGAATTTCGTGCCGCGCTCAAGCTCGATCCAACCGATGCTGCCAGCAAGTACCACCTCGCTTATGCGTTGATCCAGCGGCAGGAAAAGACCGAGGCGTTCTCCTTGTTGCGCCAGGTCATCGACCAGGATCCGAAGTATGCAGATGCCTACTACGAATTAGGGAAGCTGCTGCTGGAGCGAGGCGATGTAAAAGAGGCTATTTCGAATCTGGAGGCTGGAACCAAACTCACTCCAGAGAGCGACTACATTCATTATCAACTCGCGATGGCCTACCGGCGCGACTCGCGAAACGAAGACGCCCAGCGCGAGCTAAAGCTCTACCAGACTCTCAAGAACCGTAATCGTGGCCGAGATGTTCCGGAATCGAACTAACGGTTGTCGGTGGGTTTTCCTAGTCGGATTGACTGCCTTGATCCTTGCAGCGTTTTGCGTTGGCTCCGATCCTCAGACAAAACCGGCTAAGTCAAACTCTCCGATCGCAACCGCACGCGTCGAAATAGGTCGCGGGAGTATCGAGAGCGCTGAAAAGATTCTATGGGACGCTCTCTCCTCAAATCCCAACGACGAATCCGCCCTGACTCTTCTTGGCGTAGTTCGCGGAAAACAGAAGCGCTATGGAGAGGCCGAGGCGCTCTTCCGTCGCGCAATTCAACTCAATCCGAAGTCGCTGGATGCCAGGAAGAATCTGGCGAACTCTCTCGTCTTCGAAGGTAAAGACACCGAAGCAGCCGACCAGTATCGCGAAGCGTTGATTCTTGCTCCCCACGACCTTCATCTCAAGATGGAACTAACCCGCCTCTACGTGGGACAACGTAAGTGTAGTGAAGCACTGCCATTGCTTGCAGGCATTCCTACAGCCGGGCTTCCTTCGGACATCATTCCCCTCAAAGCCGCTTGCCTTACCGCTTTGGGACGCAGCTCAGAGGCCGCAACACTTATCGATCAAACGCAAATACTGAACACGTTGAATCGCGCTCTATCACGCAATCCGAATTCGGTTAACACGATGGTCGCGTTTTCGCAGGTCTATGCAGCTCAAAATAAGCATGAGCAGTCGATAACGATGCTGCAGCGCGCGCACGCGGTGGATCCCGACTCGCTATCGGTTCTGAGACTGTTAATTGTCGAGTCTATGGAGGCGAAGCAACGTCGCGCGGCTCTGCGATTCGCCGATCAACTTCAAGAGAAGAGCACAGACAACTTGGATGATAAGTATCTGGTCTCGGCGGTGATGTTGCAGGACCAAAAATATACAGTAGCGTCTGAGCTCCTGGAGGAATATGTAGCGAAACGCCCAGAAGACAGCAAGGCGGCACTTGGCTTGGGCATAGCTTACCTCGCCGAGGGAAAGTACGTTGATGCGCGCAGGTGCCTGGAACACTCCCTGCAGCTCGATCCCAGTCTCCTCGAAGCACAGTATGAGTTGGGGATGCTGGCACGAAGAGAGGGCAAGACGTCGGAGGGTTTTCAACGGTTTGAGACCGTGTTACAGACACAGCCCGAAAATTCCAGAGCACTCCTCGGAATTGGAACCATATACCTTGAGGAAGGCCAATACGAAAAAGCTGAGGCGGCGCTGCAACGATCGCAGCGTGCCGATGCGTCTGAACCAGAGACGGAGTATCAGCTCGCGCTCCTGTTTACCAGAATGGGAAAGACCGATGCTGCACAACAGCACATGGCGCGCTTTCGTCAACTTAAGCAGGCAAGAGACAACGAACTCACGCCAAAGGAAGAACAGCCAAAGCCGATGTAGCAAAATCTGCTTGCTGATTGATCGGCACGAAATCAATGCGCTTATTTGATCGGTACTGCTTTCTTCGCAGCCGAAGTCGCAGCACTGCCAGTTGCACCCTGTCCAGCGAATGGGATCTTCTCTGTTACCCCGGAGCCTTCGACGATGGTGTAGATCGAATCTGACGGCAGATCGTTATATTTTTCTTTGTTCCCGCTCGGCCAGAGTATTTCTACTGTGTTGATGTTTGTCTCCAATCCCATGCCAAAGTGCAGCCGAAGATCATTCTGAGACATATAGCTTGCGCCGGCTCGCACTTCGTTGAATTGTGTCAGATCACCGGCAGTCACAGTTACTCTCGCTCCAATCGCCGCCTTGTTGCTCTTGGTTCCAACCAGTCTGAAGAGCACGGCGTGATTCGAACTTTCTGTTCGGTTAAGCAGCAAAGTTGGGGGTTCGCCTACATTCATAAGCAGGACATCCACCTTGCCATCGTTATTCACGTCGCCAAAGGCTGCTCCTCGGCGCGATTGCAGCGGCAACTTGTCAAGCCCGGAGAGAGCAGTGACATCCTGAAATGTCTTGTCCCGCTTGTTGCGAAATAGCTGCAGCGGCTGACGGTATGGAACTCCTCCTTTCACTTGATCCATTTGCGGATACACATGACCGTTCGCGACAAGAATGTCGTCCCAGCCATCGTTATCCATGTCAAAGAATGCTGTGCCCCAACCTACATAGGGATAGGTTGGCTGTGCTATCCCAGCGTTCCAGCTTATGTCTGCGAAACCTTGCGGGCCAAGATTCCGGAACAAGAGATCTGGTTGCTCGGTAAAGGTCGTGACCAAGATATCGAGCTTACCGTCGTGATCCATGTCGGCAAAGTCGACACCCATCGAACCTTCCTCCTGGCCGTCCTTGCTGAGCGCGGCGCCGGTGATCAATCCGACATCCTCAAATGTACCGTCATGGCGATTATGGTAGAGGTAGTTCGGTCCGGCATCATTCGCCACATAGAGATCCGGCCAACCGTCGTTGTCGTAATCGGCCCAGACTCCTTGCATTCCGAAATAGTGATTGGGGTCGTCTACTCCCGCTTTCTTCGACACATCTTCGAATGTGCCGTCTCCGCGATTTCGGAACAGGAAGTCCGATTCGCCGGGCAAACCCCATGGACCGCACTGAACTAGCACTCCACGAAAGCGGCATGTCTTGTCGTTGCTGCCGAATTCTGGGAGCTTGTTAATGTCAATGAAAACATAGCGGGGAACGAAGAGATCGACGTAGCCGTCCCTGTCGAAATCACCCCATGATGCTCCAGTGCTGAAACCGCCGACGCGCAGGCCAGCCTTATCCGTAACATCCTCAAATTTGCAGTTACCCAGGTTGCGATATAAAGCGTTGCCTCCGTAGCCCGTGACGTAGATGTCCTGCCAACCGTCATTGTCAAAATCAGCGACGGCAACCCCCATCCCCCAGCCTTTGCGAGTGAGGCCCGCCTGTGTCGTTATGTCCTTAAACTTGAGGTCGCCTTCCTGGTGGTAGAGAGTAATCATCGGATCACCGCCTTTTCGATAGCGGTCTACCGATGATCCGTTTACGCTGATGATGTCGAGTTTCCCATCGTTGTCACAGTCTATGAATCCCACGCCACCGCTCATTGACTCCACGATGTATCGCTTTTCTGGGGTAGAAAGATGAGGGACCGTCAGGCCAGCCTGTTTCGTTATGTCTTCAAATCGTGGTGTCGGCGGAGGAGCAACCCGAACTTGAGCGACGCAGACGAGAGACAGCAGAAAGCTCAGACCGAAGGAACAGATTTTGCCCATGAGATTCATGCATTTTATCGGGATTCAGACTTCGTTGACACGCACAATTTCCGCGCGATAAGCAGAGCTCAACGTCAGATGTGTGACCTGCTGCAGCCGCGCAGAAGCTTCTTGCTCGGACTATTGCTGCTGAGCTGGTTTCCAATCTTGATTGCGCAAGTTGAGCACAACAGCTCAAAAAGCTCTCCCAGCTTTCAGTTGATCGACGTGACTGCCGCTTCGAAGATTCGTTTCGAACACGTTGTCTCGCCGGAGAAGAAGTATCTAATCGAGTCGATGAGCGGTGGGGTTCTATTGCTCGATTACGACCAGGATGGTTGGCTTGACATCTACTTCACGAATGCTCCAACGGTGGAGGGAGCTCTGCGTGGCGAAAAGGCGCGTAGCGCTCTCTATCACAACAATCATGACGGGACATTTACTGATGTCACCGAACAGGCCGGCGTCGGTTATCCGTGCTGGGCCATGGGCGGAGCCGTGGCGGACTATAACAATGATGGGTGGCCTGACATCCTTGTTACTTGCGAAGAAGGGCTGGTGCTCTACCGCAACAATGGGAATGGAACGTTCACAGACGTAACCAAGCAAGCCCATCTCACTGATCCACGTTGGAGCACTGGAGCTGCGTTTGCTGATTATGACAGCGACGGTTTCGCGGACTTGATGGTCTCGCGCTACGTCGAGTTCGATTTGAAAAATCTACCCACCTTTGGCGTCGGTGCTACCTGCCACTATCGCGGCATTCCCGTCCAGTGTGGTCCGAGGGGAATGAAGGGGCTGGGTGATAGCCTCTTTCACAACAATGGCGATGGCACCTTTACTGACGTTTCAAAGTCGGCTGGGGTAGACGATGCGAGTGGCTATTACGGCCTTGGCGTGCTGTGGAGTGATTTTAACGATGACGGACACCCAGATCTCTTCATCGCCAACGACTCAACTCCAAATTATCTCTATCGCAACGACGGTGCCGGACACTTCACTGATGTGAGCTTCATCTCTGGCGCGGCAGTGAGCCGCGATGGCGGCGAAATGGCAGGAATGGGGGTGGCCGCGTGTGACTTCAATCACAGTGGCAAGTTTTCGATCTACGTTACGGATTTCGAAGATCAGAGCAACACGTTGTATCGCAATGATGGCGCACTCACTTTCACAGAAGTTTCGTATGCATCCGGCATCGGCGCCGTAACAGTTCCATACCTTGGATGGGGGACCGGCTGCGTCGATCTCGATAACGATGGATGGCCAGATTTATTCGTCGTGAATGGTCATGTGTATCCGCAGGTGGACTTGCTTAGCAGCGGAGCGAAATATCGGGAACGCAAGCTCGTCTTTCTCAATCAACACGACGGAACGTTTCGTGACGTCAGCAACCTTGTGGGTACCGCTGTAACGCGGCCTGAGCCGAGTCGAGGAGTTGCGTTTGGCGATCTAGACAATGACGGGCGGATAGACGTCGTTGTCGAGAATATCGACGGCAAACCGATGATCCTCCATAATGAAGGAAGCAGCGGAAATCATTGGATCACCTTTCAGCTTACAGGCAGTAAAAGCAACCGCGCCGCGATTGGAGCGAGGATCAGGCTCACCGCTGGAGGTATGACGCAGATCGAGGAGGTGCGCAGTGGCGGCAGTTATCTTTCTCAAAACGACCTCAGACCGCATTTTGGCCTCGATTCTGCAACGAAGATCGAATCGGTCGAGATTCGCTGGCCATCCGGGATCATCGATACGTTGAAGAATCTTGCGGCCGATAAGTTCTATGCGGTCCTTGAAGGCAAGGGACTCGTTGATCCCGAACAAGTGCGGCCGATTCCTCCTAAGCGCGTTCCATAGCATCAGAGCCTGTTCCTCGGCCGTTGATCGCCTGGTTAACCCGTTCCAACAGCTCGTCCAGGATAGCGCCAGCGTCATCTTCAGCAGGAAACTGATTGGTGAGCAATCGTTCAATTTCTAAAGCGTCGTCGGACGCACATTCCAAGCTGAAAGTCCCCAGCGCTCCCGCGAGTTTGTGCGCTGATTGCACAGCTTCCGCTCGGAGATCTTGAGTTAGCCGATTGTTGCGCGCAGCGTCGACAGCGCGTCGAATCGTCTCAATTCGGGATTGCATCAGCGGCAGGTGCTTTTGCCAGAGGTCGTTAATTTTCTGGCTTAATTTTTCTGGAGAAGTCATCGGCTCGTTCACTACCGCCAGCCGAGAATTTCGCTCACCTGGTTTGCGAGGGTGAGTGGGTTAAATGGTTTAGCGAGGGTTCCGGCTGCGCCGATGGCCTGGAGGCGCTCTCGTTCTATCGATTGGATTTTAGCGGTCAAGAAAATTACTGGTATTCCTGCCGTCGCTTCGTCGTTGCGCAGCAATCGTAGTGTTGCTGGTCCATCGTGCTCTGGCATCATCACATCAAGAAGGATTGCATCCGGTCGTGCTTTCTTCGCCAATTCGATTCCCGCAGGTCCTGAACTCGCGGACGACACCTCCCATCCAGCCACAGTCTCCAGGCTCACCGCGGTTACTTCGCGAATGTCGTCTTCATCGTCAATCAGCAGAATGTGTTTCCGCATTCGATTCCCGTTCTGATCCGACTAGCTGAGCAGCGTCCGTATAAGAAGCTTGAAGATCGGAGTTGGGCGTCTGTGCAAGCGGTACGGTGAAGAAGAATGTGCTGCCCTTTCCCAGTTGGCTCTGTACCCACATTTTTCCGCCATGCTGCTCGACAATGTTGCGAGAGATGGCCAATCCCAAGCCTGTTCCGCCCCTCTTACGGGAGTCTGAAGTGTCGCCTTGTTGGAATCTCTCGAAGATTAAGGACTTTTTCGCTTCAGGAATTCCCCTTCCATGATCGATAACCTCAAATCGCGCAACCCGACCAGCAGAGTTAACTCTTACCTTGACGGATCCACCCGGGTCGGAAAACTTGATTGCATTACTTAGGAGATTCGTCAGGCATTGGATGAGTCGGTCTCGATCAGCGTAGATCAATAAATCCGATGTGTCGGTTGAGAGGTCAATTTGCTGATTCTGTGCCATAGGGCGCATTACGTCGACTGCGTGATCGATTAGTTCCCCAGCACCGCACTGCGTCTGGCGCATTTCGATTTTTCCAGAGTCGAGCTTCTCCATATCGAGGATGTCATTTAGCAGCCGGATGAGTCTGTCAGTATTGCTGACCGCAATCTCCAGCATGCGCTCCCCCTTCGCACTCACGCTTCCTAGCAATCCTGAGGCG
>Ga0126371_10001241_pt1 | contig 21465 bp, 17 predicted proteins | sample PanSoiMetaPlot_4_FD_110145 | JGI IMG/M metagenome (GOLD analysis project Ga0126371, IMG submission 110145) | Tropical forest soil microbial communities from Panama - MetaG Plot_4 | ecosystem: Environmental > Terrestrial > Soil > Tropical forest > Bulk soil | place: Panama | collected 2016-02-17 | reverse complement strand
TCACACTGCGAACAACAGGGTCATTCACAAGATCGATACGCGCGGTCCGGCCAACCTCGGTTTCCCTCCGAACACTACGGGCGCGGCGCCGACATCCGTAACGATCAATCCTGCAACCAGAACGCTCTATGCAGTGAACGCCGGCTCGAACTCGATTGCGGTGATACCACTGAATGGCGACCACGCTCTGCACACGGTCGGTCTGATCCCGACGGCCTACGATCCCACCGATGTTGCGTTCAGTGCCGATGGCAGCTGGATCTACATCATCAACGGAAAGAGCAACACGGGTCCGAATCCAGGCTATGGGTATGGGAACTTTGCCAACATCCAGTACATCACGCCACCAGGCGGCCCATTCCCGGGCGGCAACGCGGCTGAATCCGCGAAGCTGAGGGCGAACAACCAATATCAATTTCAGCTGGAGCATGCCTCGCTGGTCAGCGCTCGGGTTCCGGGGTCCGATTCCCTCTGGGATTTGACCTCTACGGTGGCGGCAAACAACGGCTATCGCGTCGAATCCTCCGAGTCGGATAAGGAAGTCATGAGCTTCCTTCATTCGAAGATTAAGCACGTTATCTATGTCGTGAAGGAGAACCGTACCTTCGATCAGATTCTGGGTGATCTCGGCAACGGTTCAAATGGCGACCCTTCGCTGGCTCTTTTCCCAGAACTTGTCACCCCCAGCTTCCATCGCTTGGCGCGGAATTTCGTGACCCTCGATAACTTCATGGATCCAGGCGACGGATCGATGGATGGCTGGTCCTGGTCCATGCGCGGGCGCGTAACCAACACCGAGACGATCACGCAGCAGATCAATTATGCGCGAGTGAACCGCGGCCTTTCGTACGAGGGTGAGGGCCAGAACCGTAATATTCCAAGCAACCTGAACACGACTGCCGCTCGCGACTTTTTCTTTGATCCAACCGGAGCGACCACTCCCTACACCAACGCCACGTCAACGCTTAGCGGTGGCACGCCCAACATTCTGGCTGGTGACGGTGACCACGCAGCCACCGACGGACCAACGGGCTATCAGCAGGGATACATCTTCAATGCCGTGCTGAAAACCGGCGGAACGGTCCGCAACTACGGCTGGATGGCGAACACCCCCGGCAGTATCGGCACCATCGCGAACCCTATTTCTGATCCTTTTGCTGCCGGCGTGATCCAGACCACGACGGCCAATCAACTCATCTATCAGAACCAATTCTATGATCCGTATTTCCGCGCTTACGATCAGTCCTACCCGGACTATTGGCGCTTCAACGAATGGAACCGCGAGTTCCAGCAGTTCGTGGCGAACGGCAATCTGCCGACGCTCGAAATGATCCGCGGGCTCAGCCATGATCACACCGGCAATTTCGCCCAGGCGCTCGGGGGTGTAAACACGCCCGAACTACAGCAAGCCGATAACGACTATGCTGTGGGCCTGCTTGTTCAAGCTGTTGCGCACAGCCCCTACGCCAGTAACACCCTGATCGTCATCATCGAAGATGACTCTCAGGACGGCGCGGATCATGTCGACTCGCATCGTGCTACGACGTATTTTGTTGGCCCATACGTGAAGCAGCACGCGGTTGTAAGCACCCGCTACAGCCAGCCTAATGTCCTGCGCACGATCGAGGACATCCTGGGCACGGAGCACATCAACTTGAACACGTATTACGCACGGCCGATGGCCGATGTTTTCGACGCCAGCTCTTCTCGTAAGTGGACCTTCGATGCGGTCGCCTCGACACTGCTGAAGTTGACCACACTAGGACTGGACCCAAGCAAGGTCGAGTTTGCCGCCGGTCCCGACTTAAAACCAACTCATGACGCGAAATACTGGGCGGACAAGACCCGCGGATTCGACTTCTCCGAAGAAGACCGTGTCCCCGCCGAGCTCTACAACAAAATTTTGTGGGAAGGTTTAAAAGGAACGCCTGCTCCCGTTACAAAGGGTGTCAAAGACAGTGACGGGGACGGCGATTAGAACAAATCCGTTCACAATTCGTGGACCGCTGTTTCATCAATCTGGACGCGCCCGAAAGGGCGCGTCCTTGCATGCGGCCTATTCGCTGGTTCGATGCGCGCGCGTAGTTGGTCTGCGTGTTTGGGAATTTTCGTATTCCCTTTGTAGGATTGATTACAGACAGAGTACTGACAAGCCGATAGAGTTTGCACCTCTCTCGCGTAAACGGCAGCGCGAACATATTTCATCCGCAGTTTTTGAACGTGATCGCAATACGCCACATCGGCAGAGCCGGCGTCGTCATTCGTGCGACCGCCATGGCCGTCATTTTGTTCCGCTACTTGTTTCCGGCGGCTGCCTCTCTCTTGAATCCGATCTTGTTTTGAACCATCGAGAGGGTGGGCTCTCAGACGTTCACATCGCTTTAACCTTCACGCAGTACTATTCCGGGCACATCCCCTCCCTCAGCAATCTTCTCTGGCCCTACGGAGAATCTATGCCCATTTCCTTTGGATTTCCTTGCCAGACATGCGGCACTCTTCATCTCATTAACCGAACATTCGATCGCGCTCGGGTCACTCCGCTCTCCCGTTCTGACTGCATGTACTTAATGCCTTGCACAGGGTGCCGCGCGACTATTTGTTTCAGCAAGGAAGACTTGCGAGCCTACACCGTGTCCAATCTAGGTTTCGCAATCGGCCACGTCAGGCGCGGGCAATACACTGCAGCGACAGTGTCTTCGAACCAGCTCTCCCAGACTCGTCAAAGCGGCGAAATCTGATGGAATAATCCGCGCGAGGTAACCGATATAATCGTCGCTCTACAACGATGATTCAGCCTGAACTTCTGCACCGACTCTGTCGGGCGCGCGAATTATTGCGAGATTGGGAAGAACCCCACTCGGTCGGCGCAGTGGGTCGGACCTCCGGCCTCACACGCTTTCATTTCATTCGGTTGTTCAAGGCGGTCTTTGGCGAAACACCGCATCAATACCGCGTGCGAGCACAGATCGACAAGGCCAAGCATCTGCTGATTCTGACCGATTTGTCGATCACCGAGGTTTGCTTGGAAGTCGGTTTTTCCAGTCTTGGCAGCTTCAGCAGTCTTTTTTCGTGTCGTGCCGGCATGTCACCGAGTGAATTTCAACGCCGGCACCGACCGGTTTCTCGACCGGAACGGCAGTTGCCCGCCAGCTTGGTCCCCGGCTGCCTTCCACTCATGGCAGGAATTCCAGAGAAAGACCGATTTCCGAGAAGACATTCCGTCGACGACGTTGATAGCGTCTGATGCATGAAAATCAAACTCAGCAGCATCATGGTGGAGAATCCGGCAGCAGCCCTCGCGTTCTACACCGACGTGCTGGGCTTCAAAAAGTCCAACGACATTCCAGTTGGGGAGTTCCGCTGGCTCACAGTTGTCTCGCCGGATGGCTATCCGGATGTGGAGCTGGTGCTTGAGCCTAATGCCAATCCTGCCGCAAAAGCCTTTCAAGAAGCGATGTTTCAACAAGGCATCCCTCTCGCAGCGTTTGAAGTGGACGATATCGAAGCCGAAGCACATCGACTGAAGAAGCTTGGTGTCAAGTTCGCCATGGCTCCTACGCAGCATGGGGCGGTGAAGCTTGCGATTTTCTCCGATACCTGTGGCCACCTGATCCAGATGTACGAGCCCGCCTGATCCGAAAGCCTGATCTCGGATTCGGCCTCGTGGGACTTGACGCTCGACCTTGATGTCACCCGGATTTCGTTTCAGAGGCTGGTTCAGGGAACGTTTCTTTTTGCCAAGGTTGACTCCAGGAGCTTTTTCCTTGAATCGACCATGGCATTCTCCATCGACTCCGTGCGGCGAAAAATCGTCGGGAAATCCATGGAGAATCCAATCTGGCCACCAATTCTGGGACTCGCTTCGTACTTGCCGCCGAGCAGCCCGAAGGTAAAACTGAACCCGTTGCGAATCTCATACTCACCGCCGATCAAGCCTTGAAGCTGCGTCCTGCCCAGTCCGGAAGTGTCAGCAACGCCGCCATAGCCCTCGACCCCCAGCAAAAGGCGACGGCTGAAGTCATGCAACAGTGACACACCGCCGGTGAAGACGTGGCCTCGTTTGGTTTGAATTCCAATGGCTCCGGTGCTGGTGTTCCCAGCAAACAAAAAACCAAAGTTTGCGTTCATCCGTGTTTTATCTGTGAAAGGCTTCTGCGCAATCATGTTCAGCCAATAGTCGATCAATCCGGAACCCAGTCCGTTGCTTTCATCGCCGGTCGGAAATTCAACATAGAAACTTGTACCTAGAGCCGGAACCCATGATCCAGAAGTTGACTTGTGAAAGTTCCACTTGATGCCGAGGTCGGTATCGCCAAAGCCGCTCGACGACGCGGTTCCTGCAGCGCGGTAGATGCTCAAATACGGAAAGTCCAGGTCGAGTTCAAGACTGTGCTTCAGTCCGTAGTTGATCTTGAAATTGGAGGTGTTTTGGCGCAGATCTGGAAATTCTGAAGACTGTAGTCCGTCGAATTCATTGAAGAATTCGAAATGTAACACTCCGGCTTCCGTCACTGCCGGGTCGTCGGTGTAGAAAGGGAGTTGCGCGACCCCAGGTTTCGCCATAAACAATATGGAACATCCGGTGAGCACACACAGCAGGAGTGTCTTCACGAGGAGCGACTTTCTCATCATCGGATCTCGAAACCCTCACGGCCTCGTCCTAAAACGCCACACACTGCTCTCGACAGATTGAAATCGAATAGATTCGCACCTTGTCAGAGGAATACTCACAGACTGCACTGATACTCGCGTAGGCCACGCGACTCTATCGAAGCGAGTTACTCACAATCTCCTGCGCTTCCCCCACAATCGCGTTCAGATGTGTTTCGCTCCCGAAGCTTTCGGCGTAAATTTTGTAGATATTCTCAGTCCCTGAGGGACGTGCGGCGAACCATCCGCTGCGCGTGACAATCTTGAGGCCTCCGATTGGCTCGCCGTTTCCTGGCGCATTGGTCAATTTTTCCAGAATGGGTTCTCCCGCAAGCTCTGACTCGCTTACGTCGCGCAGGGAAAGCTTTTGTAGTCGAGCTTTTTGCTCGGGCGTGGCCGCAGCGTCAATGCGCGTGTAGTAGGGCACGCCGAATTCGGACACCAGTTCCTCGAAATGTTGGCCCGGATCTTTGCCGGTCACGGCAGTGATTTCCGCAGCCAACAAATCCATAATCGGACCATCTTTATCGGTGGTCCAAACGGTACCGTCGGTGCGGAGAAAGCTGGCCCCGGCGCTTTCCTCTCCTCCGAAACAGAACGAGCCGTCGAACAGCCCCGGCACGAACCATTTGAATCCGACCGGCACTTCGCACAACCGGCGTCCCAACTTCTTCACGACGCGATCAATCAGGCCGCTGCTCACTAGGGTCTTGCCAATGATGACATCCTTGGACCACTGCGGTCGGTGTGTCAGGAGATAGCGGATACATACCGCAAGAAAGTGGTTCGGATTCATAAGACCGCTGGAGGGCGTCACGATGCCATGCCGATCTGAATCCGGATCATTCGCGAAGGCCAACTGAAACTTATCTTTCAGGCTCACCAACCGAGCCATCGCATAGATGCTGGAGCAGTCCATGCGAATTTTCCCGTCGTGGTCTACTGTCATAAACGAGAAAGTCGGATCGATGACGGGATTCACGACAGTGATATTCAATTTGTAGAGCGATACGATCGGCTCCCAGTATGGCCTTGCCGCTCCGCCAAGAGGATCCACCCCCAGCTGTAGATGGGCATCGCGAATAGCCTCGGTGTTGACAACGTTCCGCAGATCTTCAACGTAGCCCGGCACAAAGTCCTGCTGATGCGTAGTTCCGGCCTTGATGGCCGAATCGAACGAAACACGTTTCACGGTAGCGTTCTGTTGCTGAAGCAGAGTGTTCGCGCGATTTTGAATCCAGCCGGTGACATCGGTATCCGCCGGGCCACCGTTCGGTGGGTTGTATTCAAAACCACCGTCGGCTGGTGGGTTGTGTGAGGGAGTGATCACGATGCCATCGGCGGGATGGTCCTTTTTCCCGCGATTGTGGACCAGGATCAAGCGCGAAATCACAGGCGTCGGCGTGACGCCATCATCGCTCTGAATGACCGTCTCGACGCCGTTTGCAGCCAGTACTTCGAGAGCCGTGCGCTGGGCAGCACCGGAAATTGCATGTGTATCTTTCCCCATGAAGAGGGGGCCATCGATAGCATTCGCGCGGCGGTACTCACAGATCGCCTGAGTGATCGCGAGAATATGCGCTTCAGTAAATGTCGCAAGAAACGGGGTGCCGCGGTGGCCGCTCGTTCCGAACTGGACGCGTTGTGTCGGATCGTCTACGTCTGGGACACGCTGGTAAAAGTCGCGCTCGAGCTTCCCCACGTCGATGAGCATGGCCTTCGTTGCAGGTTTGCCCGCAAGAGGCGACACTCCGTTAGCTACTTGTGCTGTCTCCGCCATCGATCCCTCACGGCACTGGACAAGGCTCCGATTTCCAGATTTCCGAGTTGTACTGGGAGATAGTGCGATCACTCGAGAATTTTCCTGAGCTGGCGACGTTCAAGATCGCCATGCGCGCCCAGGCGTGCGGATCCCCCCGGAGCTGACAGAGCCGTGCATCAGCATCCAAATAGGATTTCAAATCTGCTAGGTGCATGTAGAAGTCTCCATGCGTAAGCAGAGTATCGCGCAGCGGCGCGAAGATGCCGGGTTCGTTGCGGCTGAAATAGTCGGAAAAAATTAAGTCCAAGGCAGTCCGCGTCTCAGGTTCATTTTGATAATGCCAGTGGGGATCATACCAGCCACGGCTGTCGGCTACCTGTTGCGCTGTGAGCCCGAAAAGAAACAGGTTGCTTTCACCTGCTGCTTCCGCCATCTCAATGGTTGCTCCATCGCGCGTGCCTAGAGTGAGGGCGCCATTCATCATGAACTTCATATTGCTCGTGCCGCTGGCTTCATAGCCGGCCGTCGAGATCTGATTGGACACGTCGGAGGCAGGCATCAGTCGTTCAGCAAGTGAAACTCGGTAGTCGGGAAGAAAGCAGACCTGCAGCCTTCCTTTCATGGCCGGATCACCATTGATCGTCCCAGCCAGATTATTAATGAATTTGATGATGAGCTTGGCGAGCTGATAAGCCGGGGCAGCTTTACCTGCAAAGAAGAACGTGCGCGGCGGTAGAGAGATGCTGGGATTTTCGCGGAGGCGATTGTAAAGCACAATAATGCGCAGTGCGTTGAGCAATTGCCGCTTGTATTCGTGAATGCGTTTAACCTGCGAATCAAAAATGCTCTGCGGATCGACCGTAATGCCATACATGGATTTGAGCCAATCGGTGAATTGGATTTTGCAATCGTTCTGTGCTTGCTGAAAAAGTCCGCGGAAGCCGGCATCGTCAGTCAGAGGCGCGAGCCTCGAGAGTTGGCTGAGATCGGTAATCCATCCATCGCCTATCGCCTGCGTGATCGCTTGCGCCAGTGGGGCGTTGCAAAGTCGCAGCCACCTACGTGGGGTTACACCATTCGTCTTGTTGTTGAATCGTTCAGGAAAAATCGTGGCAAGATCTTTCACTGTGGTCGTCCGGAGAAGTTCGGAGTGGATGGCGGCAACGCCGTTCGTGCTGTGGGAACCAACGATTGCGAGATTCGCCATGCGCACTTTTCTTACCGAACCTTCTTCGATCAGGCTTACTCGACGCACCATTTCTTCGTCGCCCGGGAATCTCCTCCGGACATCGTCAAGAAAACGACGATTGATCTCGTAAATGATTTCGAGGTGGCGGGGGGCAACGAGAGCAAACCAGTCGACCGGCCACTTCTCCAAGGCTTCCGGCAGCAGCGTGTGGTTCGTGTAGGCGAGTGTTCGTTGAGTGATGTCCCACGCCTCATCCCATCCGAGGTGCGCGTCATCCAGCAGGATGCGCATGAGTTCGGAAACCGACATTGCAGGATGCGTGTCATTGAGTTGGATGGCAACTTTGTCGGGGAAACCCTGCCAGTCCCGGGTCGCGTGGCGGAAGCGGCGCACAAGGTCAGCAAGTGAACAAGCGACCAGAAAGTATTCCTGCACAAAGCGGAGCGCCTGCCCGACGCTCGTGGAATCGTCGGGGTAGAGCACTCGGGTGAGCGATTCCGCTGCCAGGGTCTCGGCGAGAGCCCCAACGAAGTCTCCGCTACTGAATTCCTGGAAGTCAAAATAATCGGGAGCCGCCGCAGCCCAAAGACGCAGGGTATTGATTGTTTTTCCCCCGTAACCAACCACTGGCCGATCGTAAGGAAGTCCGTAGAGGTACGAGTCGCGATTGGCAATCGCCCGAAGAGTGCCATCGCGCAAAATAAAGGAGCAATTTAGTTTGATCCTGACCTTGGCATACGGACGCGCCACTTCCCATGGATCGGGATAGCGAAGCCAGTTGTCCGGCGACTCGTGTTGCCAGCCGTCTCGAATCGTCTGCTTGAACATGCCGTATTCGTAGCGAAGCCCGTAGCCCATGGCGGGAAGTTGCATCGTGGCCATGGAGTCGAGGAAGCACGCCGCAAGTCGACCGAGTCCTCCATTACCCAGACCCGCGTCGGGCTCTTTTTGCAGAAGCGCCAGCCAATCCACATCTTTCTCATCGATCACACTCTTCATCAAAGGGTCGAGCAAAAGATTCGTCACATTGTTCGCGAGCGACCTTCCAATCAAGAATTCCATGGAGAGGTAGTAGATTCGTTTTGGATTGACGCGGTTGTAGCATCGGTTGGTTTCCACCCAGCGGTGCGTCAGAATGTCGCGTACTGAACGGGCGAACGCTTCGTAGTGTTCGCGTGCATTGGTGGCCGACGGCTCTACCCCATTGTCGAGAAGAAGGTGCCGCTCATACATGGCGTGCAGAGCCATCCCGAAACCGGCTGGGGCCATACCCTCCTGAGAGTCAGGTTGGGATAGGAGCTCCACGTCTTTTTGTTTGGAAGCGATCGGTATACTGCGTGCGCTCATAGGACCTCGATTCTTGCGAGTCAGCAAACCACCGACTCCACGCCAAAGCCGCCCAGTTGCAACCGAAGGGCAACTCTCCTTGAGTTGAGGTTTCTCCGGACCTGTGCACACATCCGGCGCCGTCAATCCATCGCGATATTCCTGTCCGTGCTCAAGGCCGCGCAACTAAGGCTGAAGTCACCTCGGCAGCTATTGGAGTGCCTGCCATGCATCGAAGGGCATATCGACGACTGTTGAACTTCACTTGCAGCCGTACACTAACCGCAAAGCATAAGGGAACCCCTCCGCGATCGACAATGCATTCATCAAAAATTAATTTCGGGGACTCCTTTGGAGACCGCGAGAACAGCACTCTTCGAACTCCATCGCGAGAATGTCGGCTGAATTCTTCTTTATCGTTGAGGCCTTAGTATGTCGATGCCTGCGCGACTAGCGGAGAGGCTATTAAGTTTCGTGAAACTCGCTGCTGGGAAATTGACCAGTCTTTTTAGGACCCACCAAGGTAGGCGGGCATGAATGCCTCAGACCTCGATCTAACGACGCGTCTCCTACAAAAAGCCGTTGATGATTCGATTAGCAGCATCCGGTCGGAAGAACGAAATTTTGTCTTTTAATCCGCTCGCCGAATGTCGCTGACCAAGCTCAGTAGCCAAGCAGTTTGCTCCCCAATCGGAGCAACACGAAACCTCATTGCCAGCATTTTTTCAAGTTCGATGGAGATGATTTAGAATTAGTGGGGTATTCAGTCGGGGCGTAGCGCAGCCTGGTAGCGCACCTGCCTTGGGCGCAGGGGGTCGTTGGTTCAAATCCAATCGCCCCGACCAATTCCTTCCTGCCCCACCACACCTCTCGAGCTATTTACTTTTCGGAAGTCCTCGGCAATACTCAAACGCTAGTACTATCCCCTGACCCGAATTCATTTGTTTTCGGACGAACAAACGTCTTACGGACGCCATGCTTCGGACATTGACAATTTCGGATTTGACGCGGACGACGATGGTCTGCGTGGTCTGCGGATGCCTCGCAGCGCTTCTTTGTCTCTTGCAAGGCGACGAGGCATCGCGGCTGGTAATCCTGTTGCTGTTCCTTCTTTGCGTAATCCCGCTTGGGGTTTTCTTCGGCAGAATTACGGCCATCATCGGCTCGACCGTGGCGTCATTGACTTTCGCATTGTTCTTGTTTCCTCCCTTATACAGCTTTCGGATTCAAGACAATGGAGATCGACTTAACTTGACACTATTCCAGATCGTCGCCATGGGCTTGGCTTGCCTGTCGGGCAAAATGAACGCGTCGGAGACGCTCGTTGAAGCAGATCATTGGCGTGTGATCGACACCCGCCTGGATGAGTTACAGCGATTCGTTGAGCAAAAGCGACGCGAATTGGGCGACGACGGCGACCGCTGAGATTGAAATTCCGCAACCTTCATTTGTTTCGAATTCAATCTCCCCGCAAATTCCTCCGGCTTCCTTTTTCGCGAACGGTTATGCCGCTGACCCCGTGGTGCCTCCTCCAGCCATCGTGGCGTCACCGAGATACTTGGCTACGGCCGTTTCCAGGTTGAAATGCATGCCTTCGCGACCTAGCACGCTTCCAAGGGAGGATCTCTGGATCATCAAGAGCACTTCGGGATTCATTCCTACCAACCACAAACGAATCCCACGATCGCGCTGTTTCCGCTCGGCGTCGACCAGCATCTTGAGTGCGGTGTATTCGAGATCGAATACCGCACTTAGATCGAGCGCCACGATGCTGGGCTTTGCTTGATCAAGTTGCAACCACATCTTGTGCCCAAGTTGTTCGGCGTTCGCGAAAAAGACTCGTCCCTCAGGCCTCAGGATCAACAAACCAGGAAAGGTTTCGTCTTCGGGATGTTCCTTGGACCGCGGCCGAAACACGTTCGTGCCCGGCTTGCGTCCGAGAACGTGCAACCGTGGATTGGCAACCTGGTACGCCAGCGCCACGATGGATGCAATGATGGCCACGATGATGCCCTTCAATGTTCCAACAAACATCACACCGGCAAAGGCGATCAACGCCCAGATAAACTCGGTGCGCCGCACTCGGAGAATCGCCAGGAATTCCGCTGGCTTAATTAAGCTCACTGAATAGACGATGACAATTGCTGCCAGAGTGGCTTGTGGCATCAAGGCGATCAGCGGCGCAAGCAGCAGCATCGTGAACAGCGTCATGCCCGCGGTAACAAGTTCTGCGACTTGCGTACGCGCCCCTGCGAGTCGATTTACAGCAGTTTGACTGGTTCCACCTCCACCGGGCATCGCTCCGAGCAGGGCGCCTCCGACGTTCGCAATACCCGTGGCCAGCAGTTCCCGATTTGCCTGTGGCATTGGTTCGTCATTCCTCACAAAAGCCCGGCCGGCAGCAATTGTCTCGGTAAAGCTCATGAGCGCGATACCTAAAGCGCCGGGCCAGAGTTGAGCTGCGAGGGCGAATGATGGAGAAGTAAACGCAGGCAGCCCCCGCGGAATGTACCCCACCAGCTCAACGCCTCGCGCACTCAACGAGAGGAAGTAAGCCCCGCCGATCCCCGCAGCCACGGCGATGAGCGGAGCCGGCGCTTTCGGAGCGAAGTGTTCGACCCCAATCAGCAGCAGGATCGTGCCGATACCGATGGCCAATGTGACCAGCCTTGTTTCGGGCACGCTGCGGACGGTGGAAAGCAGGTTTTGGAGAAATGTTCCTTTGTGTATATGCGTGCCCAGCAGCTTTGGGATCTGGTCGAGGACAATCACCACGCCGATACCAGCTTTAAAACCAATCAATACCGGCTGTGAAATGAAGTTGGCAACGAAGCCAAGGCGCAAAAAGCAGGCGACTACGAGCATCGCTCCTACCAACAAGGTCAACGTTGCCGTTGCCCTTAACAGAGCGCTCGCGTCTCCGTTCTGCGCCACTTCGCCAAGTTGCGTTGCGGTCAGGATAGCGATGGTTGAGGTTGTGCTGACACTCAGGACCCTTGAGGTGCCGAGGAACGCGTACAGGATCATCGGCAGGAAGGCCGTATACAGGCCAACCTGAAGAGGCAGCCCAGCGATGCTGGTGTAGGCCATCGATTTCGGAATAACCACCGCGGCCGCGGTCAGCCCAGCAATGATGTCCGGCTGCAACCAGTCTTTGCGGTAAGAGACCAACCAGTCAGGAATACCGAAATACGCAGGCCGATGTGTGATGGATTGCATCGGTTCTCTCTCCCCAAGCCAGCCTTGCGAACCACATAATCCTGGCTTGCGAAGAGAATGGCTGCAGCTCCCCATGCCATCAACTGGAAGAAAGGTCAGATCAACGGAGGTTCATTCTCGGAAGGCCTACTTGCCGCCGTACCGCAAGTCAAACAGGAAAGGCCGGCATTCGCCGGCCTCTCTTTGCTCACATTCGTTCCGCGAACTCAGTGCTCGCCGAAGGTGTATCCGATCGATCCCCCGAAGCGAAACACGCGGGACGAAGTATACTCGACGTTGTTGTTCACAAGGTAGTAGTGGACCTCCGGGCGAATAAAGAATCCGCCCTTTGCGTAAAGCCTCAGACCCGCTCCAAACTGTCCCATAAAGTGTGTGCTGGTGGCGTAGTTTGTACATCCGTTGAAGTAATTGCAGTTGTAGAAATTGCTGTAGAAGCGTGTGCTCTCAGCACCGATGCCGGCTGACAGTTCTGCGGAGATTCTGCGAGTCAGGCTGCGCAAGTACATCCCGTTGAAATCCCAGAAAATCGGGCGATACGGCTGGTACCCGTTATAAAGTCCCTGCGAGGCACGCCATGAAATCTCGCCCATGATGCCGATATGTTTGCGCAGCATGAAGTCCCCACTGATCGATGGGTACGTGCCCCCCGTCAGCGATTGGGGCGGATAAGACGCTGACGCAGTGCTGTTGTACGCAGGAGAACTGATAGTGCTGGCTCCGACCTCAAAAGACATTTGTGCGTACGCTGCCGACGCTAACATCAAGAACATGCCCGCTATTACGACAAGGCTTATTTTTTTCAAGTGCTTCCTCTCCGAATGCATTTTTAAAGAGTCGTCCATCACCCACGGCGCACTTTTCTATGCGCGCAGCAAGCCCTCGGCCTCTGGAACAACACCGATTCCGGGCCACGTGGACGCGGTTCACGAAGCAGGGCCTATTTGCTTAAACCCAACCCTCCGCGATTCTACTCGTTGTTTTCTCAAACTTAGTGACCGATGGACGGCATATGCAAACATGCGACGTTGCCTTTTCCTGCACCCTTCGGCGAACCGGAACTTCTGCTGAATCTGTTTCTTACGATGCGAAATCCCCGCTCTATGATGTCTCAAGCATAGTCGAGCGCATCCTGCAAAGGACCATGTTTACAAAGAATTACCGAGTCTGATTCGCGAAAAGTTAGTAACCCTTCGGTAACCACCCACTGCACAATTTTCGTTGCACATTCATTTTCTTGAAATATTGTTTCTTTAAGATCAGCAGTGAGGTTCTGTCTCAATGAGATTACCGCGCGCTGCCAGATCGCTGCCCCTGCAAGTCGCGGCGGTGTGCTATCGAAAAGTCGGCGGTACCGTCGAGTTCCTCCTTGTCAATACGAATGGCGGGAACAAGTGGACCTTCCCGAAAGGTTCCACCGAACCGAGGCTCTCGCATAGCCAGGCCGCTGAGCAGGAAGCGCTCGAAGAAGCGGGCGCGATCGGAGTCATCGAGCCGCGGCACTTTCATCTGTATATCCATTCCAAGGGAGTTTTCTGGCAGCCAAGCGGCGTGCGCGAATTTGTCGTGAAGGCATTCCTCATGGAAGTAACGCACACGCAAAAGCCCACCGAGCCCTCGCGCAATCCAACGTGGTTCAGCAGCGAGGAAGCTCGCAAGGTTTTGACGAAAGGCCGCGAGGTCAAATATGCGGCCGAGATGTGCGGTGTTCTTGATCGCGCCGTCGAAAAGATCGAAGCCAACCTGATGGTTCCTCGCCTGCCATCGAATGGGCGCAGCCTAAGAACATCCGTATAGCTCCGTATTTCATCGGGTGTACTCCGGCTTCTTCCCGAATACTCCGGTTTTCTAAGGCAGGAATGCGGAAGCGTTCTGTTGGCGCCGTGTTTTTTATCGTTCAGATTTCAATGACCCACGTAACTGGTTGCTCCCCGGGTTTGTTGTCACAATGATTCCTGCGCCAACGGCAGCCATTTCTGCCGGAAGATGCGGAGAAAACTCGATGATCCGGAAACTTTCGCTAACCCTGTGTTTGACGGCTGCAGTCTGTCTGACGGCCGACGCTCAAACGACCCCGGCCCTCACGAACGCAGTGCCGGTGAATGCGGTCCTTGCCGACGGCACACCTATCAAGCTGCACATGGGAAGCAACACCGCTGTCAACACCGCCCGTGTCGGCGAAAACGTGGAACTCGAAGTTGCTGAGGACGTTCGCATCGCGAACACAGTCGTGGTTGCCAAAGGCAGTGTCGCGAATGCTGAGGTTACGGGTATCCATGCCGGATTAGGCAACGGCACACGCCTCGACATCAACCTGCGCTCGGTCACGCTCGCCGACGATCAGATCGTTCCCGTGCGCTCGACGAAGGAGCGGCCGACGCGCGACCGCCAGGCACTGATCGTCTCCAGTGCAAGCCAGGACGCAAACATTGCACCCGGCACTACGGTGATCGCATTCGTTGATGGCGAGCAAAAACTCGACCTCACCCGCCTGCGAGCAGCAAGCGGTCCCACGCAGACTCTGAGAGTTTCATCCGTTCCGGAAAATGCAGAGGTCACGGTCGATGGCCACTTGTCGGGCAGCACGCCCTACACCTTCCACGTAGCGGCGGGCGAGCACACCGTGGTGATTCGCATGGTCGGCTTTCAGCCGTGGCAAGGAACTGTGCACGTGAATAACGATGCGTCCCATGTCGACGCGACCTTGGTCAAGCAGGACGGAATGGAAACCCTCCCTGCCGCCAAAGCCGGTCAAGCATCGCTGGGAGATTTGGCCCGCGCGGCTCGTGCTCGCAAGGCGCAGGAGAATCTTGGCCCTGCCACCGATTTGACACAGCAAATCGAGAAGCAGAACGACAAGCGTGATCCGATGCAGCCCGTTGCCGAAAACAAATAGTCGGCGCTAACCTGCCGGCTTGCGCCGCAAAAGCTGGACCAAACCATCCGTCATCACAAGACTTGCTCTGGAACTCGTTTCCAGAGCAATTTTCTTGTGGCGATAACCACCTCAAATCGCACTCCCCTTCTTTGGGAACCCACTCCCGTGAGACCATATTTCTTACGTCATGATTCAGCTCTCCGGTGCCGGAAAGCGCTTCGGCCACAAATTACTTTTTGAGAATGTCGACTGGCTGATCACACCCCAGGATCGCATCGGTCTGGTCGGCGCCAACGGGACCGGCAAATCCACAGTGATGAAGATCCTGGCTGGCCTTGAGACGCTGGACTACGGCTCCATCACGGTCGCAAAGGGAATTTCGGCTGGGTATCTCCCGCAGGATGGTCTCACTCTGCAAGGCCGCACGGTCTTCGCCGAATGCATGTCAGTCTTTGATGAGCTTCGAAACATGGAGCTTGAGATGGAAGGCCTGACGCGCAAGATGGCGGAGCTGCCGCACGAATCCGCGGAATACGCTCAGGTGGCCGACCGCTACCACCGGCTCGAGCATGAGTTCCTGACGCGTGACGGCTACGCCACCGAAGCCAAAGTCGGAACGGTGCTCACGGGCCTCGGTTTCCGCAAAGAAGACTGGACGCGCCTGACGGACGAGTTCTCCGGCGGATGGCAGATGCGCCTCGCGCTCGCCAAACTCTTGTTGCAACAACCAAACCTTCTGCTGCTCGACGAGCCAACCAATCACCTCGACCTCGAAGCCCGCAACTGGCTTGAAGAATATCTCGGTGAGTATCCCTACGCGTTCGTACTGATCTCGCATGATCGCTACTTCCTCGATGTGACCGTGAAGAAAACAGTCGAGATCTGGAACAAGCAGGTTTTCTTCTATACCGGCAACTACGACAAGTATCTGGCCGAGAAGACGCAGCGCCGCGAACAACTCGAAGCCGCCTATCGCAATCAACGCGAACGCATCGAGCAACTGGAAGTGTTCATCAATCGCTTCCGTTACCAGGCCACCAAGGCAAAGCAGGTGCAAAGCCGCATCAAGGAACTGGAAAAGATGGAGCGGATCGAGATTCCACCGGAAGAGAAAACGATCCATTTCACCTTCCCGCAGCCGAAGCCCAGCGGACGCATCGTCGCCGAGTTCCACAACGTCGCGAAAAACTACGGTCCGAAACAAGTCTTTCAGAACGTCAGTTTCATGATCGAGCGGGGCGATCGTGTGGCTCTTGTCGGCGTAAATGGCGCCGGCAAATCGACCCTCATCAAGCTGCTGGCTGGAACCGAGCCCTTGACCGCCGGTGAGTACAAGACCGGACACAACGTGGAGACAGACTATTTCGCACAAGATCAGTACAAGGAACTTAATCCCGACGCGCGCATACTCGATGACCTCGAAGAGCTCTCACCGCGCTCGACCCAAACCGAATTGCGCAGTCTGCTGGGCTGTTTCCTGTTTCAGGCGGATGATGTCTTCAAGCGTATCGGAGTGCTGTCGGGCGGAGAGCGCGGCCGCTACGCCTTACTTCGCCTGTTGATGCATCCTGCGAATTTTCTCCTGCTCGACGAGCCCACCAACCACCTCGATATGCGCGCGAAAGACGTGCTTCTCGAAGCGCTCGCCACCTACACCGGCACCGTCGTGCTCGTCTCGCATGACCGCTACTTCATCGACAAGCTCGCGACGCGCGTGTTCGAGGTCGGCGATGGCCGGGTTGAAGTCTATCCGGGAAATTACGAGGACTTCCTCTGGCGCAAGCAGGGGCGCGTCGCAGCGGTACCGACTCTCGACGACGTGCCGATGCGAGACGGATCGCCCCGCCCCTCCTCACCTGCCAAGCAAACACAGCCGATCAACGGAAGTCATTCCGAACCTATTCAGGCACCCGAGGAATCCAAGGGCAAACGCCTCAATCCGATCAAGCGCCAACAGATGCAGGGCCGCTTACATGAAGTCGAGGAAGAAATCGCGCGGGTCGAGGCAGGCATCGCACAATCCGAGAATTCTCTGCTGACCTTCGTCAGCGCAGAAGAAACGCAGCGTCAAAGCAAAGCTCTCGAGCGCCAGCGCAAGGAACTCGAAATTCTGATGGCCAACTGGGAGGAGCTCTCCCAAACCCTTGAAGCTGCCGAGTAAGCTGTTACTTCTAACAAATCGGCTGGGAGTAACCTGCCCCAAACTGCGCACCCAGAGCGCCTTTCAGCTCTGTAGAGAATAGACTTAGCTCTCCTCGGCGCTCATCATCACATGCCTTCAAAACATAACGAATCTGCAGACCGCGTTCGTACAGGCTCTTCCGTAATCTGCGCCTCACCTAACGGGCGTGCGATAGTCAGCATGGCCAATGGCCGAAGAACTCCCGCTCAAATCGACGCCTTCAGTAGGGCATCAGCGGGGACACCAGGAAGGTCGATACCATGTTGCAACCTCCGGAGAACAAGAATTCGACGCCAGCTGCGTCTAACCAAAACACCTACACACCCGTAAAGACCTCCAGCGCCCCCATTGAGCAGGCCAGCATCGGCCGCTCGCTGACGATCAAGGGTGAAATCAGTGGCGGCGAATCGCTCTACATCGACGGCCGCATCGAAGGCACAATCAATATTCCCGAACACCGCGTTACAGTTGGACGCAACGGCTCCGTCACGGCCGATGTAAACGCCCGCGAAGTTGTGATCATGGGCAAGGTCCACGGCAACGTGATCTGCAGCGATCGTCTAGACATCCGCAGCGAAGGCTCCGTGACCGGCGACGTCGTCGTTCAGCGCATCAGCGTGGAAGATGGCGCGATCCTGAAGGGCAGCGTGCAGGTTCAGGCCAGCAACGAAAAGAAAAATCAGCATCAGAACAAGAACGCAGAAGCTCCCAAGCCGATGGCGACCGAAGCCCCCAAAGCAGTGGCAGCGGTTGCGGGCAACGCCTAATCGTGCAAGTTCGGATTCACACGAGAAGCGGTAGGGTTCGAGATCAGAAACAGCGAGACTGGGAAGAAGGGCACGATTCCATCGTGCCCTTCTTCTTTTTTCTAGTTCTGAATTACTTGTTGCCAGAAGGCTTTAGGTCGAGGGACGCAGAGTTCATGCAATACCGTAGTCCCGTCGGCTTCGGACCGTCTTCGAACACGTGCCCAAGATGCGCACCGCAGTGGGCACAGCACGCTTCCACACGGGTCATGCCGTAGCTGTTGTCTGTGTGCTCTACGACGTTTGCCGGGTCGATCGGCGCATAAAAACTCGGCCAACCCGATCCTGAGTCGTACTTCGTTTCCGACGTGAACAGCGGCGTTCCGCACCCGACACAGTGGTACGTACCCGGCTCCTTCGTCTTCCAATACTTTCCGGTGAAGGCGCGCTCGGTCCCGGCTTCGCGCGTAACGTGATACTGCTCGGGAGTCAGTTGCGCGCGCCATTCGTCCGCAGTCTTCGTAATCTTTGGTTTCGTATTTGTATCCATATCAATCTGCCATCCTTGAATTTCAGATGATTCCAAATCCATTCATTGGATGCCCGAGGATCTGAAAAGTGACAAGCAAAGCAGCCCCTAAGTCCCTGAAAATAAGGCTGAACCGCTCATAAGCAACCCGAATTAAATCTCTACGATCATGTCTTCCAGTCGTGTCGGATACGTATTCAGGATCTCGCCGCGATCCCTCTTAACGACCACGGTGTCGGAGTGCCGGAAGCCGCCCCAGGCTGGGTCATAGACGCCAGGCTCGCAGCTGAAGGTCATCCCGAATTTCAGCACGGTCTTGTCACCTTCCGCAATCCAGGGCGCTTCGTGCCCTTCCAGTCCGATTCCATGACCTGTGCGATGCTTGAGAAACTTCTCGAAGCCTGCCTTGCGAATCTGATCGAGGCTCTTCTTGTCGACCTCTTCGGCGATCGCGCCCTCCTTCATGTTTTCCGCGGCGGTGTCGTGCGCTGCCAACATGGCGTCGTAAAGGCGCTTGGCGTAATCACTCGGTTTTCCAACCGAGAAAGCACGCTCGCATTCGACGTTGTAGCCGCCTACGCATGCGCCATAGCTCAAAATCAGCGCATCGCCGCTCTTCAGTCGATCTTTACTGGGAACGGCGTGCGGAAATGCCGAGCGCATTCCAAACGGAACCAGTCCTCCGAACGGTGCTTCCACGGAAACACCTACGACATCTTTCAACTCTTTCGACATCTTGTCCGCCAACGCGTCCGCGGTGGCCTTGAGGATTTGATCCTCCGTAACGCTTCCAGCCTTCTGGATGTAGTCGCGTCCCGATTGCACAGTGAAATCGGCGAAATACATCGAGCGCCGCATCATGGCGATCTCTTCGTCGTCCTTCACATACCGCATCTCGTCGATCAGGTCTCCGGCGTTGACGATCGTAGCCTTCGGTGCGCCGAGTTTGATTTGCGCGAGCCGGCTTGGTGACGGTTCTTCGACTCCGATCTTTCCTGTTCCGAACCCGCGCTTGGCCACGCGTTCGAAGATCCAGCGCACCCGATTCAGTGGACCGGGAAAATCGAAGTACGACTCGTAGTCCTTCACCCACCAAAGCTTCACTTGGTCCGACTCGAGTTCAGGAACGAACAGGGCTGGATCGCCCGTCTTCGGAATGAGCACTGCCAACGGCCGCTCGGTCGACAGGTGGAAATATCCCACCGTGTAGATGACGTTGGTGGCGTGCAGCAGCACCAGCGCGTCCACTTGGCGCTTCGACATCGCCTCCTGCACCTGGCGCACTTTTCGCTGGTACCATTCCGGCTGCAAACGGTCATGCTCCGGCGCTGTGTCCGGCAGCATGCTCCTGAACTCCAAGCGGTGAACCCGTCCATAGCTGCTGGCGCTAGCACTCACGCCGAATGCCGCCGCACCCGCCATCGTTCTTAGAAATTGCCTGCGGTCATTTCCGCTATACATTGAATCTCCTATCGGCCTAGGACTTTGCTGGAATGAACGGGCGACATGGTAACGCGAGCGCTTGATTCACGCGCGAAAAAATTCAGCTCACGTGGATTGTGACAACGAGCACACCGTTTTGTGATTACTAGGCTTTCGAGCCTGATTTGCTATTGGCTAATCTAACCTTAAATAGATTTCCTTGGTGGATTGCAAGAATGGGTGATTTGAGCACTCACGTTTCGCGTAAAGAACTAGCGTGCCGCTGCTGCGGACGTCTGCCAATCGAAAAACGATTGATCGATGCGCTCGAGGACTTGCGAAGCCGCGCCCAGGTTCCGATCGTGATTCACGCCGGATATCGTTGCCCCGCGCACAACCTGGAGGTCGGAGGCGTTCCGAACAGCGAACACACGCGCGGTCTCGCCGCGGACATTCATATGCCCGGGCTCAGTCTGCAAGCAATGTACGATCTCGCCTGCCAAGTAGCGCTTTTCGCCGAAGGCGGCATTGGAGCCTAGGACACGAACTTTCTTCACGTAGATGTACGAGGACATCGCGCCCGCTGGGCGCGGGTGTGCGGGAAGTACCTCGACATTGCGGGGTTGGTGCGAGAGCCAAAGACTCTGTTAGCGACCGCTGGCGCGTCGAGTACGACACACGGATAGCCCCGAATCGGCGGCGGCGAGTGCATATTCTCGAAAGACGCGCCGTTGGCGCAGGAACGCGCTAGTCCACCTGCGACCCGATTCCGCGATACTTGCTCTCGAAATAAAGGAGCGGTCGGCCGTCGCGCACCACAACGTCTTCTACCTCGGCAATGAAGATCGTGTGGTCGCCGGCGTCCTGGGCGGAGTGAAGTTTGCACTCCAGATACGCTAGGGCCCCGTGCAGGACGGGCGTTCCATGCTTCGTGCGGTCGAATGTCGCGCCTGCCTCTTCAGCGGCCCGATCATGAGTTCGCCCGGGCCGCGCATAATATTCCGAGATCACTCGTTGGCTTTCGGCCAGTACATTCACTCCAAAGCGCTTCTTGGCATGCAGATGGGCATGCGTGCTCGCGCGCTGATCGACGCAGACCAGCACCAGCATAGGATCGAGCGAGACCGACGTAAACGCATTCGCCGTCATCCCGTGTACTTCACCCTCAGAATCCAGTGTGATGACCGTGATCCCGGTTGCGAACGACCCCAGGGCTTGCCGAAATTCTGCGTGCGTTGCGCTCATGGCTAAACTCGCGATTGCGCCGGATACCCCCGACTCACCCACCTAAGCTCCAGCAGACGACAACGTTACCACGGTCTGGATCGGCTGCCTGAGCCTCGGCGTAGCAGCTGCCACGACAAACCCGCCCGCCACCTCGATGATTCGCGCTAATGTATGATTCGGTTACTCACAGAAACCGGTCCAGTTCCGGGGAAACCAAGCGTTGAGCGTCGCCACTCAAAGTTTTAGGGATTCACAAACTCTGGAAGGATACCGCGCGGACCTGCACTCGGGCTCTCCGCTGCATCGTGAAGCGGCCTGCCGCTTGTTGCGTTGCAATG
>Ga0126371_10001240_pt1 | contig 21471 bp, 6 predicted proteins | sample PanSoiMetaPlot_4_FD_110145 | JGI IMG/M metagenome (GOLD analysis project Ga0126371, IMG submission 110145) | Tropical forest soil microbial communities from Panama - MetaG Plot_4 | ecosystem: Environmental > Terrestrial > Soil > Tropical forest > Bulk soil | place: Panama | collected 2016-02-17 | reverse complement strand
TCGCCGGCGATCATCGCGATATGGGTGAAGTCGCGCATCGGGTCGTAGCCGATGTTGGGATTGATCGCCGGTCCGGTGAGATGCGGGCCCGAGCCGCCGATCAACAGCGTGTAGCCGTCGGGCTCGGCGCGCGCCACCATGGCGGCGCCGATGCTGCCGCTGTTGCCGGGCCGGTTCTCGACATAGAAGCGCTGCTTGAATTCTTCCGACAGCTCGGCTGCGACGAGGCGTCCGAGAATATCCGCGCTGCCGCCCGCCCCGAACGCCACCACGATCTTGACCGGCTTCGCGGGCCACTCCTCGGCGCGCGCGAGCGAGAGGGCCAGCAGTGGCGTGACGATGAGCGCAACGGCGAGTTTCACGGGATGCAAAGGACCCTCCGAGCCAAGGGAGAGGCGCGCCAGAATGATAGTGCGCACTTCTCGCGCGCGCCACCTCTCCCCGCGTGCGGCAGTTCCCCCGCAAGAACCGGAGTGCGCGGTGCCGCCACCCGCATCATGTTCGCCGCATCGTCAGCAATGGAGATGCACAATGGCGCGGTCCTACTACAGCATGGTCATCGATCGCCCGGCCGACGAAGTATGGGCGGTGATCCGCCCGTTCGGCCACTATGCCTGGGCCGGCGTGCCGAGCGAGACGGTCATCGAGGACGGCAAGGCGGGCGATCAGGTCTCGGCGGTCCGCCGCGTGTCGCTGCGCGACAAGACGATCCGCCAGGCGCTGCTCGCCCATTCGGATCGCGACTGCTCCTATAGCTATGCGCTGCTCGATCCGCCGCCGTTTCCGGTGCGCGACTACGTGGCGACGATCCGCGTCACGCCGGTGGTCGAGAGCAACGCGGCCTTCGTGGAATGGTGGGCGACGTTCGATTGCGCCGCCGAGGAGCGCGACCGCTGGGTCACGTATTTCGCGCGCGAGGGCTTTGCGGCGTGGCTCGCTGCCTTGCGGGACTTCATGCGCGCGCGGCAGGCCGCGGCGTGAGCGCAGGCGTGCGAGTCCGGCTCAGTTCCCGCCGGCCATGTGCGCCTGGAGGTGGGCGAGCGCCGCCTTCAGCTGCGCATCCTGGTCGCTGCCGATGAGCTCGGCCTTGATCGGCGGCGAGTGCGCGGCCGGCTTCTCGGCCGGAGCCGGCACGCCGCCGGTCTTCGCCTTGTTGCTGCTGAGCTGGCCCGGGTTCTTGAACGCGCCCGAGAGCTCGCTCTCGCTCAGCATCAGCGCGCCCGCGACCTGCTGGTCCTTCGGCGCCTCGGCGATGACGTCGGGCGTGATGCCTTCGCCCTGGATCGAGCGCCCGGCCGGCGTGTAGTAGAGCGCGGTGGTGAGCCGCAGCGCGCCGTGCCCGTTGAGCGGGATCACCGACTGCACCGATCCCTTGCCGAAGCTCGGCGTGCCGAGCACGGTTCCGCGGTGGCGGTCCTGCAGCGCGCCAGCGACGATCTCGGAGGCCGAGGCCGAGGCGCCGTTGATCAGCACCGCGATCGGCGCGCCGCCGATGAGGTCGCCCTTCGACGGCGCCGAAAAGGCGCGGTCGTCGCTGTGGTGGCGCCCACGGATGCTCACCACTGTGCCGCCGTCGAGGAAATCGCCCGCGATCTCGACCGCCGCGTTCAACAGGCCGCCCGGATCGTTGCGCAGGTCGAGCACGAGCCCGCGCAGCTTGCCGCCGGCATCGTGCTTGAGCTTGTCGAGCGCCGACCGCACGTCGCGCGCGGTGTCGCTGCCGAACTCGGTGACGCGCACGTAGCCGACACTGTTCGCCAGAAGCTTCGACTTGACCGACGGCACCTCGATGATCGCCCGCGTCAGCGACACATCGAACGGCGCCTGGGTGCCGCGCACGATGGTGAGCTTGACGCTCGTGCCGGGCGAGCCGCGCAGGATGCGCACCACTTTCTGCAGATCGATTCCATGCGTGCTCTGCCCGTCGACCGCGACGATGAGGTCGCCGCCCGCGAGCCCGGCGCGCGAGGCCGGCGTGTCATCGATCGGCGAGATCACCTTCGGCACGCCGTCCTGGGTCGAGATCTGGATGCCGAGCCCGCCGAACTTGCCGTTGATGTCGGCCTGCGATTCCTTGAACTCGGACTCGTCCATGTAGTCCGAATGCGGATCGAGCCGGTTGAGCATGCCCTTGAGCGCGTCGGTGGTGAGCTGGTCGGACTTGACCGGGTGCACGTAGTCGCGCTGCACGAGATCGATCACGCCGTTGATCAGCGCGAGGTCGTTGGCGGAGGGAACCGCACGGCTGATCGAGCCGATCGCGATGAGTGAGAGGATGACAACGGCTACGGCGCTGACCGCGCCGGCGGCAAAGAATCGCGTATTCCTCATGACTTGGTCCTCAAGGCGCGCGTGAGCATCCGTGTCCATCCCCACAACCCCGCAGACCGGGCCATAGTTCAGGCCGCTGTTCCGGGATCCCGGCCGGAACGGCCTGCGGGGGATGACCGGCGGCGGATTCCGTGTTCCCCGATATAGTCGAGGGGACCCGAAATGTCAGCCGCCCGCAAAACTCCGGGGATCCGGGCCGCCGATCCACGCCCGGCATGGCGGTAAATTTGGGGCCGGACCCATGAATGCGGTCTTAAAACCGGACCCGGAACACCCGGCATTGTCGAACGCACCCGCGCAGATGCAATTCAATTGGCTGGCCGGCCGCAAATCCGCCGCACCGCCGTCGCGATCGATCCGGTTCGGTCATGCCGCCGCCGCGATTGCTGGTCGGGGGCCGCGACGAGATCATTGCGAAAATTTAACTGGGCGCTCCGGCCCGGCGCCCGCTGAACGCCGCGCCTGAAGTTCAGCGCAACCAGGTCTTCTCGATGGATGCGATGGTCGCGAACGCTGCCGGCGACAGCGCGATCGGTTCGCGCCGCGCGGGTCCGGCCAGATGCCGCGCGGCGGCGCGGCGGAAGGTTTCGTCCTCGCTCGCGCCGGCATGCTGGGCGAGCAATCGGCGTTGCTCCGCGTCGTCGGCGCCGGCCGCCTGGGTGGCGACGAAGGACCAATAGGCTTTGTGCTCCGCGACGGTCGACCTGAGCCTGCCCCGCAGCAGCGCCTCGACACCGTCGCGTCGGCCGCCGAAGGCGAGGACCCACAGCGCGCAGTGGAGCAGGCCCATTCGCTCGAACCGCCGGGGCAATCTGCGATAGGCCGCGATCATCTCGTCGGTTCGGCCGAGCTCGCCGAGCGCGCGGATCTCCAGGACCGGCGCAGGTCCCGCGCTGCGGACCTGCACCAGCACGCTCGCCCAGTCGTCGCGTGCGATGGCGGTCCATTGCCCGAGCATGGCGGCCTGCTCGGGCGTTGCGTTCGGCGTCAGCGCCTCATAGGCGGCGATTTCCGCCGCGATCGTGCCGAGCGCCTGCGCGGCGAAGAAATCGGCAGCGAAACGCCAGGGTCGGGACGGATGCAGCCGGCTCGCGAGCCACATGGACAAGGCCGCCCCCCGCCGGTAGCCGGCGGGGAGCTGTCGGGTCGCCCGGCGGGCCAGCATGGTCGGGATGACGATGAGCAGGACGAACGAGCTTGCCGCGAGGGTGCCCGACCAGCCGGGCAGCCAGTAGATCGCTGCCGCCATGGCGGCGAGCAGGCCGGCATGGAGCGCAGCCCAACTGATGGGTCCTTTGCGGCTCAGCATCGTGACGAGGGCGAGGAGCACGAACGCCATCACGACGAGCGCGACGTAGATCTGAATGCTTTCGCCGCGTGACACGTGGTTGAGCGCGGCCCCGATGCGCGGGGCCCACGCGAGGAAGACCGACAGGCCGCCGATCAGGACGCCGGTCCAGAGGACCAGGCGGGCGACCGATCGCAGGAACGCACGAATGGCGCGCCAGCCGGGCGCGGCCGTATCCGCGCCGCTCACCATGCGCTTGTCGCGGCCCGCGCGCTGATGCGCTCCACGTCCTCGGGGAGGAGATAGCCGTCGTGTTGCAGGGCCAGCGCGGCGGCGCGCACCTTGGCGGCGTAGTCGGCGGGATCGCGGTAGCGCTCCTCGAGCGACAGCCGGCCGTCGCCCGTTGCCTCGCGCTCCGCCTTGGTCTTGGCGAACGGGAGATAAGAGCCATCGAGATAGCACAGCTCGCCGGCGCCGCCCGCGCTCGCGCTGCGCGCCGACCAGCCCATGGCGGTCGCGGTCGGCACCGCGATGTCGGGCAGGAGGATCCCGCTCGTCTCGTTGCCGTCCGCGTCGACCCGCGGCACCAGCACGCGATAGCGCTGATCGAGCACGACCGGCAGCACCTTGTCGATGATGCCCTTGGCGAAGTCGGGGCCGTAGTCGAAGCGCGGCCGCGGGCTCGGGCCTTTGACCGGCATGAAGCCGGGAATCGCGACACCCGGCGCCGTCATCTCGACCAGCGTTCCGTCGGCGATGCGCGGATGCCGGCTCGGCGGCGGCGGCGTGCCGTCCTTGACCCAGCCGTCGAGCGCCAGCAGCGCGGCGCGCAGCAGCGGCGCGTAGTCGACGCGGTCGGGCGGCATCGCGCAGACGCCCTTCGGCATGGTCGACTGGATGCCCACGTGCTGCGTGCCGGCGAAATGATAGATGCGCACGATGTCGGGCGCGACGCCGTCCGCCTGGCCGAGCGGATCGGTGAGCAGCAGCGACTCGCCCGACTGCCAGTATTCGGTCGACGTGTTGGTGCTGATCACCTTCGGGCAATTTTTTCGCGCGCTGCAGCGCGCGAGAATCCCGTCGGTCGCGCCGGTGAACGGATCGGTCTGCGTCTCGAACGCGAACGGGAAGCTCACGTCCGGATAGAACAGGAATCCGTGCCCGATCTGCACCATGCGGTTCGGCTGGGCGAAGCGCTTGTCGAGGAAGAGCCGCGCGGTCGCGACGTGCGGGTTGATGCCGTCGAACACGATGCGGCCCGCTTCGTCCTCGTTGAAGCCGCGATAGACGAAGTCGCGCAGGTAGCGCCCGCTCTGCGACGTGCCGTGCGCGACCGCGCGCGTGATCGCCGGCTTGCCGGCGTCCCCGAGCGGATTGGCGGTGCCGGCGTCGTCGGCGGCGTCGTGGCGCAGGAACGCGACGAGGTCGCGCGTCGCCGCAAAGCCGATGCCGGCGACCGGCGGGTCGGCCGCGCGGTAGACGAGCTGATAGATGGCGCCGATGCGAAATGCAGTGCCGGCGGGCAGGAGGCGGATGGTCTGCGGGTCGACGAACTCCCATTGATCGGCCGCGACCGCGGCCGGCGGATCGGCGTTGCGGTCACGCGTATACAATGTCGCGCTTTCCGGGTGGACGGCGCGGAAGCTGAGCCGCGCCTGGGTCGTCGTCGCGTCGTTGAACAGGAGCTCGTCCCACACGGTCCCTTCGATCGGGCCCGCCGCGCTCGTGGCGATCGGCACGTCGATGCCCAGCTCGTGGTTCGCGGCGGGCAGCCCGGGAATCCAGCCGCTCCACACCACCGAGAAGCCGTGCCGCATCAGGAAGCCGTTGCCGGCCTGCTCTTGCGTGCTCGGATCGTTGCTCGCCGGCGCGCTGTTGAACTGGATCAGCGCGCGCTTGTTGCCGCGATTGTTGACGTCATAGAGCAGGGCGCCGTTGCCTTTGGCGAGGTCGGCGGGCCGCAGGATGGTGAAGTCGGCGGAATATTCCACCCGTCCGCGCGCGTTGCGCGGCGCCTTGTCGAGGTCGACGATCCCGGCGTTGAGCGGCGCCGCCGGATCGAGCTCGCCGTGAAAGCGGCCGACCACCTTCGCGTAGGCGCCCACCGTGCCGAACGGCGCGCCGCCCGCGAACGGCTCGGTGCGGAGAATGTCGATGCGGGTCACGCGCGCCTGCGCGGGCACGATGAGCATCAGAAAAGCCAGGAGCCAGCCTGCGGTCCGCTTCATCATCGCCTCCCTGATGTGGGCCGACATTATTCATGAAGCGGCGCGGCTCGGAAAGCGCGCGTCAGTGAGCGAAGCGGCAGTGATGGCAGTGCCGGGCACGCGTTAACCTCGGGGTCGTGACGAAACCACACGGCCACCGACGGCGGCCACATCGTCGCTTCGTGTGTCCCGGGCGGGGGTCTCCGCCTGGGATCGTATTCCCAATGCGCGCGGCCGCATTTCACAGGCCGCCTGTGGACAATTTGTGAAATCCTACCTGCCAACGGTAGCGCCGCCTGCCGGACGCAAACCCAAAGATGCTAAACCCCTTTACACTAACGGAAAAAACGTACCCACCATGGTAGTGATTTATTGACCATGGAACAGAGTTCCCATACCAATTCCAGCCGGATGGGAAGGGGCCGCCGAGTGTCGGGGAACACTCGGCTCGAAGGTATTTTCAATGAATCATACGATCGTGGTGGCGCAGGCCAACGGGCCGCAAGGCTCGAACGGCGCGCCCGGCAAGACCATCGTTGTCAACAAGCCGCAAGGCGAGCAGTCGATCACCATCCATCTCGATGGCGCGACCAAGCTCGATCTGAGCGCGATCGCCAACGAGCAGATCACGCTCGTTCATCTCGGCGACCGCCTGATCATCCTGTTCGACAATCACGCGCAGGTCACGGTCGAGCCGTTCTACGGCGACAACGGCCAGCCGCTCGCGGATCTCACGATCGAGCTCGCGCCGGGACGCGATGTTTCGGGCGCCGACTTCGCCGGGCTCTTCCCGGTCACCACCGACGCATCGGCGATCCCGGCCTCGGGCGGTCCCGGCGCGGTGTCGTCGGGCGCGAACTTCGGCACCTTCACGATCGACGCGCTGTCGACCCCCAATCCGCTACCGCTGCTCGGCCCCTCGATCTTCGAGGGGACTTTCACGGAGCTCACCGCCGGTCCCCTGCGCGAGGAAGGTGTCAACGTCATTTCGCTGACCGGAAATTCGCTTACCGGCGATACCTTCGAAGGCGGTCTCATCACGGACTCGATCGGCACCGTCGGCAATCATGCGGGCGAGCCGACGGTCGTCAGCGGCGGACCGGGCTCGCTCAACGGGCTGGTGAACTTCGGCCCCGTGGGCCCCGGCGCAACGCCGTTCCAATTCGTCAGCACGGCCGCCGCGGAGACTTTCCTCTCCGGTCTGCACCTCACGTCGCAGGGCATGTCGGTCGACCACGTCACGATCGTCGGCAACAACCTGATCGCCGGCACCGATCCGGCGCAGACCAATCCGCACGACGTCTTTTCGCTCACGATCAATTCCGACGGGTCGATCGCGTTTACGCTGCTCGGCCCGGTCGATGATGCGAACCCGGGCCATCTCACGCCCGGCCCCGCGGTGCTCGATCAGCTCACCCTCGATCTGTCCGGCTTCATCCAGGCCGTGGACGCACAGGGCAATACGCTGACGCTGTCGCATGACGTGTTCGTCAACGTGCACGACGACGCCCCGGTCCTGATCACCACGATCGAGCCGAGCAACCCTGGGGGCCCGCCCGACGGGCCGCCGGATGGCCCGGTCAGCCTGTTAGCTCCGGTCAGCGGGGACGAGCCGATCATCAACTTCGTCGGCGGCACCGTCGAGGAATCCGCGCTCACGTCCGGTACGCCGGGCGACCTGTTCGGCAGCGGCACCGGCGGGGGCACCGCGACGGTCACTGGCCATCTCGACACACTGGTGGCATTCGGCGCCGACGGGCCGGACTTCGATCTCGTCACCCACACCTATGACGGCTTCCAGCTCGTCTCGCACGACAACGCCACGAGCTGGCTCAACGGCCTGAACCTCACGTCGCACGGCCAGGCGGTCGATTTCGTCGCGATCAGCGGCGACACCATGACGGCGTGGACCGGTGGCGGCCCGGGCGCCGAGGACGCGCATGAGGTCTTCAGCTTCACGCTCAACGGCGACGGCACCTTCACGTTCACGCTGATCAACCCGCTCGATCATCCCGATCCGGGCCACGATTCGCCGTCACAGCCGGGAATCCACGACTCGCTGGTCGTCGATATGTCCGGTTTCGTCCAGGCGGTCGACTTCGACGGCGATGCGATCACGCTGTCGGGCGATTTCGGCATCACCATCGTCGACGACATTCCGCAACAGCAGTTCATCGACGAGGGGAGCGGCAGCGTCGTCATCACGGTGGACGAGGGCGGGCTCACCTCCGGCGCGGTCAGCGCGAACCCGCCGGGCGATCTGTTCGGCAACGGCAACGATCACGGCGCGCCGACGAGCCAGGGCGGCACGTTCTCCGGCACGTTCAGCTTCGGTGCCGACGGCCCCGACATCGTCAACGGCAACGTCGCGGCGGCCTATCAGATCGCGCCCACCGACAAAAGCCTGATCGACTTCCACATCACCTCGCACGGCGAGGAGGTCGACTTCGTCACCGTGACGAACAACCTGGCCGGACCCGACGGTACCTCGCAGACGCTCACGGCCTGGACAAACGGGGGACGGGACAACGATCCGAACTCGCACGAGGTTTTCACCCTCACGGTCAACGGCGACGGCACCTTCACGTTCCAGCTGATCAATCCGATCGATCATCCCGATCCCGGCCAAGCGACGCCGGGGTCCGCGGTCGAGGATACGATCACGCTCGATCTGTCGTCCCTGGTCGCGGGCGTCGACTTCGACGGCGATGCCGTTCCCGCAGTCTCCGGCACGTTCGTGGTCGACATCGTCGACGACATCCCGATCACCCAGGGCAACCTGGTGCAGAACGGCGATTTCAGCGCCGGCGACTTCGCTCCCCAGCAGTTCAACGGCTTCACCTTTGGCATCGCCTCCCCGGGCGATCCGAACCTCGGCTGGACCGTGTCGGCGTCGGACGTCCATGGCGCCACCCAGGTCCAGCTCGAACGCGTGCCGTCGGGCTACGATCCGTTCAATGACGGCGGCGTCTACATGCCGGACGGCCATTTCCTCGCCGACATGGAGGCATCGCCGGGCGACATCAAGATCTCGCAGGTCGTCCACAATATCGTCGACGGCCAGCAGTACTCGCTCGAGTTCTTCGCCGGCGCCGGCTTTCCGCTCACGCCGGGCTCGGACGAGTTGCTGGTGTTCTGGGGCAATCAGCAGATCGCCGACATCATCCCGGGATCGACGCCCACGCCGTACCTGTTCGAGGTGACCGGCGGGGCGAACGACGCCGCCAATACGCTGACGTTCGAGGAAGTCGGCGCGTCCGGCGACTTCATCGGCACCTATGTGGCCGATGTGGCGCTCGAAGCCGGAACGCCGTTCGGCATCGTCGATGAAGGCGGCCTTGCGTCCGGCACCCTGGGCGACCAGTTCGGCACCGGCAATGATCCCAAGACGGCGACGATGGCCAGCGGCTCGCTCGCCGCGCTCGTCAGCTTTGGCGCCGACGGGCCCGCGCCCGTCGATGCGGCCTCGACCCATTCCTCAGGTGGATTCCAGCTCGTCGATGCATCGACCGCGCAGAGTGTGATCGCGGGGCTCGGCCTCACCTCGCACGGGCAGTCGCTCGACAACATCGACATCGCGATCGCGAACGGCGTCGCGACCTTGACGGCGAGCACGTCCGGCGAGCCGGGCCACGAGGTGTTCACGCTGACGCTCGATGAGAGCACCGGCGCGTGGACCTTCACGCTCATCAATCCGCTCGACAACCCGCACCCGCCGCAGGGCGTGGGCGAGGATTCCGCCGTCCTCGATCTCAGCGGCCTCGTGCAAGCCGTCGACTTCGATGGCGACGCGGTCCCGCTGCAGTCCGGCAGCTTCAAGGTCGACGTGATCGACGACGTGCCGGTCCTGGTGTCGAGCGCGAGCTCGGGCGGCAATGTCGATGAGGGCGGCCTCGACCGGGTCAGCCATTTCTCGTCCGGCACCGACCTCTATGGCGACGGCAACGATCCGCACGCGGCAATCACGGCGAGCGGCAGCCTGTCCGGCCTGGCGGTGTTCGGCGCCGACGGTCCCAGCGCGACCGCGCCCTACCAGTTCGTCTCGACCACGGCGGCGGCGGCCTGGATCAAGAGCCTCGGCCTGACGTCGCACGGCGACCTGATCGATAGCGCGACGCTCACGACTGACAGCCACGGCAACCCGGTGCTCACCTTCGGGACCGACCAGGGCGACCACCACAATGTGTTCAAGCTCGCGCTCGACCAGAGCACCGGGGCGTGGACATTTACGCTGATCAATCCGATCGACCATCCGGCGGCGGGCGAGGACGTCACCAATATCGATCTGTCCGGCGTGGTGCAGGCGGTCGACTTCGACGGCGACGCCGTCACGCTGTCGGGCGACTTCTCGGTCAACGTCAAGGATGACGTGCCGGTGCTCGACCGCGACGATTCCTCGTCCGGCACGGTGGACGAGGGGGCGCTGCACTTCTCCACCACGGTCGGCGATCTGTACGGCGACGGCAACGACCACGGTAGCGGCCACGACGGCAACGGCGACGGCGACCACGGCGACGGCGACCACGACGGCGACGACCACGCGCTCGCGGTCGCCTCCGGCTCGCTGCAGGGGCTGGTCGACTTCGGCGCCGACGGGCCGAACGCGCATCCGTTCCGGTTCGTCTCGAGCGAGGCGGCCGCCGCCTGGATCAAGGGTCTCCATCTCACGTCGCACGGCGACGCGATCGACACCGCCGCGCTCACGACCGACAGCCACGGCAACCCGATGTTCGTCTTCGGGACCGACCAGGACGACCACCACAGCGTCTTCGCGCTCGCGCTCGACCCGAGCACGGGGCACTGGACGTTCACGCTGCTCAACCCGATCGACCATCCGGCGGATCACGGCGAGAACACCCAGAGCATCGACCTGTCCGGCTTGGTCCAAGCCGTCGACTTCGACGGCGACCCGCTCAGCCTGTCGCGCGACTTCAGCGTCACGGTGATCGACGACAAGCCGGAGCTGACCGACCGGAATGCGAGCGGCGGCGTCGACGAGGGCGCGCTCACGGCGTCGAGCACGCTCGGCGATCTTTACGGCAACGGCAACGATATCGGCGTCAACGGCGCCTCGGCCACCGCGGGCGGCACGCTGTCCGGGCTCGTCGCGTTCGGCGCCGACGGCCAGAGCGCGACCGCGCCCTATCGCTTCGTATCGACTTCGGCGGCCGCGACCTGGATCAAGAGCCTCGGCCTCTTCTCGCATGGCGACAAGATCGACACCGCGACGCTCACGACCGACGGCCACGGCAACCCGATGCTGGTCTTCGGGACCGACCAGGACCACCACAGCGTGTTCGAGCTCGTGCTCAACCAGAGCACCGGCGCGTGGACCTTCACGCTGCTCAATCCGATCGATCATTCGCCCGACAACGGCGAAAACACGCGGACGATCGATCTGTCGGGCCTCGTCCAGGCGTTCGACTTCGACGGCGACGCCGTCACGCTGTCGGATGATTTCACCGTCACCGTGAAGGACGACGTGCCGGTCCTGGCGTCCGGCAATTCGAGCGGCACGGTCGACGAGGGCGGGCTCACGGCGGCGAGCCATAACGACAAGGGCGATCTGTTCGGCAGCGGCAACGATCCGCACGTCGCGATCACGGCGAGCGGCTCGATCTCCGGCTTCGTCAATTTCGGCGCCGACGGGCCCGACACCGGCACGGTCGTCTCGGGCCATCAGTTCATCACCGTCAACGAGGGCTACCAGTTCGTCAGCGAGCACACGGCGGAGAGCTGGCTCACGAGCCTCAACCACGGCGCCGGCCTGTTCTCGCACGGCGAGCGGATCGACGAGGTCGACGTCTCGTTCAGCAACGGGGTCGCGACGCTGACGGCGAGCACCGACCATCACGACGTCTTCACGCTACAGCTCAACGAGACCACCGGCGCGTGGACCTTCACGCTGATCAACCCGATCGACCATCCGGTCGGCAATACCGAGAACACGGTGACGATCGACCTGTCTGGCCTGGTGCACGGCGTCGATTTCGACGGCGACGCGGTCACCCTGTCGGGCGACCTCAGCGTCACGGTCATCGACGACGTGCCGGTGCAGGTGGGCAACAAGACGTCGAGCGGCTCGGTGGACGAGGGCGGCCTGTCGAGCGGCTCGACCGGCGACCTCTACGGCAGCGGCAACGACCACGGCTTTGCCATCACGACGTCCGGCTCGCTGTCGCCGCTGGTGAGCTTCGGCGCCGACGGGCCGCAGGACATCCGGGTCACAGCGACGTTCGTCGACTCGCATGGCCACACGCACTTCGTGACTGACACGATCGCGGACGGCTTCCAGTTCGTCAGCGCGTCGGCGGCGGGCTCCTGGCTCAACGGGCTCGGTCTCACGTCGCACGGGCAGGCGATCGACTTCGCCACGCTGTCGCAGCCGACCGTGACGACCGACGGTGTCAACGATTCCGAGACCCAGACGCTGACCGCCTGGACCACGGGCGGCCCAGGGCACGGCCACGAGGTCTTCACGCTGACCCTCGATGTCAGCACCGGCGCCTGGACATTCACGCTGATCAACCCGATCGACGACATCGCCGGCAACGGCGAGAACGCGGCGACGCTCGACCTCTCCGGCCTCGTCCAGGCGATCGACTTCGACGGCGATGCGATCACGCTGCACGATCTCGCCGGCACCGCGGCGACGCCGCTCGGCCTGCCGCCCGGGCACTACGACACGCTCACGGTCGGCGGCGCGACCTTCGACGGGCTCCTCTTCAGCGGCACCGCAGTCACGAGCTTCAGCAATCCGGGCGACCACACGGATGCGGTGAACGTCTCCGGGAACGGCCTCGGCATCGGCAACGCCCAAATCTCCGACAACGAAGGGTTCATGATCTCGCGTCCGGGCACGGATGCGGTCTCCTTCAGTCTGTTCAACGCGGGCAACGGGACGACCAGCGTCACCGTGTCATGGGCGGCCTATGACGGCGCGACGCCCACCTCGACGAGCGGGCCGGTTGCGAGCGGCAGCATGACCGTGACGGTCGATGCCAACGGCGACCCGGTCGTCATCGATCCGCCCGGCTCGTTCGATCACCTGGTGGTGCGGTTCGATCTGTCCGGCAACGACAAGATCATCGCCGATAATTTCAGCTATACGGCTCCGGGCAATGTGGGCGCCTTCACGGTCACGGTGACGGACGACGTGCCGCTCGCGAACCCGAATGCGACCCCCGTGGTCGGTGCGGTCGATGAGGGCGCGCTCACGCACGGGACCGACAGCTATGGCAGCGGCAACGATCCGACATTCTCCTCCTCGGCCTCGGGCCTTTCCGGCTCGCTGCAGCCGCTGGTGAAGTTCGGCGCCGACGGCCCGGCGCCGACGGCGTTCCAGCTCGTCAACGACGAGACCACCGCGGGCGCGTGGCTGTCCTCGCTTGGGCTCAATTCGCACGGGTTTGCCATCAATGCGGCGAGCATCAACGGCTCGACCCTGACGGCGCTCGATTCGAACGGCGACCACGTGTTCACGCTGACCGTCAGCGGCAACGGCTCGTGGGCCTTCACGCTGCTCGAGCCGATCGATCATCCGAACGGCGCCCAGGAGAATACGCAAACCATCGACCTGTCCGGCCTTGTGCAGGGCGTCGATTTCGACGGCGACGCGGCGACGCTCGCCGCCGGCGCGTTCAAGATCAATGTCACCGACGACGTGCCGGTGCTGGTCGCGCAGACCCCGGTCACGATCGTCGATGGCAGTTTCCTCGGCAATATGGCCGGCGGCCACGGTGATTTCCCCAATTTCGGCGGCTGGGGCGGCTCGTTCGGCGCCTTCGACACCAAAGGCTCCATCGACAATGGCGCCTGGACCTATTCGGCCTCGCCGGTCGGCGGCGCGAACGACGTGCAGCTCGAGCGCGTCGGCAGCGGCTATGCGGGCGCGACCTCGTCGAACGGCGCCCCGATGGTCGACCTCGAGGCCAGTCCGGGCAATATCCAGATCACCCAGGCGATCGCCAACCTCACGGCCGGCGAGAAGATCGAGATCAATTTCGAGATGGGCGAGGCCAATTTCGGCAACGCCAAGCTCGCCGTGCTGTGGGATGGCCAGCAGATCGCGACCTACGACCCGCAGAGCGGCCCGACTCAGCTCGAGTCGCTCGTCGTCACCGCGACCGGCAACAACGACGCCATCACCTTCCGGGAGATCGGCCAGCCCGGCGACAATACCGGCACCTACATCACCAACGTCTCGGCCCAGCAGGTCGCCGGCCTCGTCGACGAGGGCGGGCTCAACCTCGCGGACCCGTCGCTGCCGCCGTCGACGGTCACTACCCCGATCGCCGGCAATGACCCGGGTGCGGCCACCGTGGCGTCCGGGACGCTCGCCGGGCTCGTGAGCTTCGGCGCCGACGGCCCCGCGGCGGGCGGCGGCTTCCACCTCGTCGCCCAGAGCAGTGCCGATGCGGCGACCGAGGTCGCGAGCCTGCACCTGAGCTCGCTCGGATCGGCCGTGAACCAGGCGATCCTCGTCGGCAACACCATCACGGCGGCCGCGGCCGACGGTCACGAGGTCTTCTCGCTGACCCTCAACGGCGACGGCAGCTGGACCTTCAAGCTGCTGGCGCCGCTCGATGACGCCCACGCGGGCGAGGACATCGCGACCCTCGACCTGTCGTCCTTCATCAAGGCGGTCGATTTCGACGGCGACGCGGTGACGCTATCGGGCGACTTCAAGATCGCGGTCATCGACGACGTGCCGGTGGCGAACACCAGCGCGACGGTGGCCGGATCGGTCGACGAGGGCGCGCTGACGTCCGCGACCGACAGCTACGGCACCGGCAACGATCCGGCGCTCTCCACCTCGGCTTCGGGGCTGTCAGGCTCGCTCCTGCCGCTGGTCAAGTTCGGCGCCGACGGCCCCGCCGCGACCGCGTTCAACGTGGTCGATCAGACCACCGCCGGCCACTGGCTGTCGGCCCTCGACCTCACGTCGCACGGTTTCCTGATCGACCACGCGTCGATCAGCGGCTCGACCCTGACGGCGCTCGATTCCAACAACGACAAGGTATTCACGCTCACCGTCAACGGCAACGGCTCGTGGACCTTCAACCTGCTCGAGCCGATCGACCATCCGGCGGGCGGGACACCCGAGAACACCGCGACGATCAACCTCTCCGGCCTCGTGCAGGCGGTGGACGGCGACGGCGATGCCGTGACGCTCGCGAGCGGCTTCAGCGTCACGATCACGGACGACGCACCGGTGGCCGCGCCGGCGCCCGCAAACCTGCTGGTCAACGGCAGCTTCGAGGATGGCCACTCCGACATCGGCAATGGCCAGTGGTCGATCTACACCGCAATCCCGGGCTGGACGTCCGGCCCCAATGGCGTGCCCTTCGAAGTGCAGGTCGGCAACATCGGCGGCATCGCCGCCGAGGACGGCCAAGCCAAGATCGAGCTCGATTCCGATCTTGGTGGGGGCAACGATGGGAACAACCACAACCAGACCGGCCACACCAACGCGACCATCGAGCAGACCGTCACCACGGTCGCCAACGACACCTACGAGCTGACCTTCTGGTATTCGCCGCGGGCCGACGTCGCCGGCACCGACAGCAGCAGCTTCAAGGTGTTCTGGGACGGCGCTGTCGTCGATGCGGTCGACTCCACTCCCATTTCGCCCGGCTGGCACGAGTTCACCTTTGCGGTCACCGGCACGGGCTCGGATACGCTCGCGTTCCAGGGAACCGGCGCGGAAGACAGCTTCGGCGCCCTGATCGACAATGTCAGCCTGGTGCAGATCGCCGGCGTGGTTGACGAAGGCGGTCTCGGCAACGGCAATGACCACGGAGCGCCGACCAGCGCCTCCGGGTCGGTCGCCAGCCAGGTGAGCTTCGGCGCCGACGGCCCCACCGCCGGCGGCGGCTTTGCGCTCGCACCGCAGAACGACCTCGACGCCACGAGCCTCGTCGCCGGCCTGCACCTGAGCTCGCACGGCTCCTTGGTCGATCTCGCCACGGTCAACGGCAACACGCTCGCGGCCTTCGCCGCGGATGGGCACGAAGTCTTCACGCTCGCCGTCAACCCCAACGGGACCTGGAGCTTCACGCTGCTCTCCGCGCTCGACGATCCTGCGAACGGCGAGGATGCGCTGACGCTCGATTTCTCGAAATTGGTGACGGCGACCGACTTCGACGGCGACACGGTTCTGCTCAACCCCGGCACTTTCACGGTCGCGGTGATCGACGACGTGCCGATCGCTCATGCGGATTCCTGGAACACGCTGGTCAGCGGAACGACGACGCTCACGGGCTTGCTCGGTAACGACGCGTTCGGCGCCGACGGCGTCAACCTGTCGACCGGCGTCACCGTGAGCACCGCGGCCGCGCACGGGACGGTCACCTATGACCACAACGGCGATTTCATCTACACGCCGAACGCCGGCTACAACGGTCAGGACAGCTTTGCCTACACGATCACCGACGGTGACGGGGACACGTCGACCACGACGGTCGCGCTGACCGATATCGTGACCAATACCAATACGGGCCCGACTGCCGGCACGGTGGCGTTCACGGTCGATGAGGACGGCCTCCCCGGCGGCGTCGACGGCGGGCCGGGCGATGTCCCGGGCAACGCCACGACGCACCACGACACGCTCGTTGCCAACTTCAACGCCGAAGGTCCGGCGGGAACCAACCCGTACGACTTCGCGTCGATCAGCGGCCACGCGGTCCAGGATTCGGGAGGCCACACGGTCTCGTCCGGCGGATCGCCGCTGACCTACTTCTGGGACGCGACCAACCATGTCCTGTACGCGTCGACCAATGCCGACAATGCCACCGATGCGGCCTCGACGGCCGCGTTCAGCGTCAGCGTCAACGAGGGGACCGGCGCGTACGACTTCACCTTGCTCAAGCCGCTCGACCATCCGCTCCACAGCGATCCGTCGGTCCCGGGCTCGACCGCGTTCGAGGACAATCTCGTCATCAACATCCCGTATACCGTGACGGATCACAGCGGCGGCCACGCCACCGGCACCCTCGCGGTCACCGTCAACGACGACAGCCCGAGCGCCATCAACGATAGTGCGGCTGTGAACGAAAGCTCCGGCCCGGCCAACCTGGTGCTGGTGCTTGACACCTCGACCAGCATGCAGGGCGCGAACCTGACGCTGGAGAAAAATGCGGCGATCGCCCTGCTGAACACCGGCGAAGTCAACCAAGTCATGGTCGTTGACTTCAATAGCAACGTGCACACGTCGGGCTGGGTCAACGTCTCAACCGCGATCAGCTACATCTCTGGCCTGTCGGCGGGCGGCAGCACCAACTACGACATCGCCCTGCAGGAGGTGGAGAACCACTTCGCCGACTCGCATTCCGCTGCCAGCCAGACCATCGGCTACTTCCTGTCCGACGGCGACCCGAACGAGCCGTCGGGCAGCATCGGGATCAACGCATCCGAAGAGGCGACCTGGACGACCTTCCTCAGCCATAACGGCATCGGCACGTTCTACGGTGTCACGGTCGGATCCAGCAGTCCCGATTCCTCGATCGCACCCATCGCGTACCCGAACGACGCCGTCGACAATATCGTCATCAACAGCAGCCACCCCAGTCTGCTGAGCACGTTGCCGACGCTCATCAACACGGTCAGCGGCAACGTGTTGACCAACGACCACTTTGGCGCCGATGGCGGCCGCATCTTGTCGGCCACGGTCAACGGCACGACGTACACGTGGGACGGCAATCATACGATTAACGAAACGGGCGCGCTCAACAGCACGCTCAGCAACGCGACCTCGATCTCGGTCACCACGACACCGGGCGGGCATTTCGATTTCTTCTTCACCAGCGGGGGCAGCCACACCGCTGGCGATTGGGACTACTCGGCTCCGAGCGATCTCGTCACCAATCAGACCGAGAACTTCGGATATGCGCTAGTTGACGGCGACGGCGACGTCGCGAGCGCGACGCTCGCCGTCACGGTGACCGCCGTGGACGATCCGCCGGTCAACACCGTGCCGGGCGCCCAGACGGTCGCCGAAGACGCGGCGCTTGTTTTCAGCACGGCGAATCACAACGCGATCAGCGTCTCCGACGTCGACGCCAACGGCGGGGCCGAGACCGTCACCCTGAAGGTCGGGAATGGCACGCTCACGCTCGCGACCGAGAACGGCCTGACCGTCACGGGCGACGGCAGCAACGACGTCGTCCTCACCGGCGACCTGGCGCACCTCGTCGCGGCGCTGAACGGGCTGACCTATCAGGGCTCGTCGAACTTCAACGGCTCGGACACGCTCACCATCACCACCAACGACAACGGCCACACCGGCGCGGGCGGGCCGCTGAGCGACACGGATACGGTTGCGATCGCGGTCACGGCAGTGAATGACCCGCCGGTCGCGACCATTACCCAGTCGGACTACACCGTCGATGAAAAGGCCGACCTGACGCTTTCGCACACCGGGTTGTCGATCGGCGATCCGGATGCCGGCAACGGCACGATGACCGTCACGCTTTCGGTGACCGAAGGCACGCTCTCCGTGGATCGCGGAAACAGCGGGCTAGCGTCGCAGGACATCTCCGGAAATAACAGCTCCACCGTGACGATCCACGGCACCATCACCGAGATCGACAATCTCCTGGGCGGGATCGACACCGGCGGGGGGGCGGCAGGCTCCATCACGTATGTCGACAACCACAGTAACCCGAGTGAGACTGCGACGCTGACGTTGACCGTGAACGACAACGGCAACACCGGCGCCGGCGGGCCGCTGTCCGATAGCGAGACGGCCACCATCCACATCAACCATCCACCGGTCGCAAACGACGACACCGTCATCACGAATGCCGGCACCAGCCCGATCTCCATTCCCGACTGGGTGCTGCTGCTCAACGATACCGACCCCGACAGCACGTCCCTCAGCATCACCAGTGCATCGGCCACCTCGGGCCATGGCGACAGCGCGAGCCACAACAACGGTGTGGTGACGTTCACGGACGGCAGCACCAGCAACCACCCGGGTGGAACGATCAGTTATTCCATCTCGGACGGCTCGCTGACGGACTCCGCAACCGTGACCGTTACCCAGGTTACCGGCGCCACGTTGACCGGGACCAGTGGCGGCGAGATCCTGATCGGCGGAGCCGGCAGTGATACGCTGATCGGAAATGGCGGCGGTGATGTGTTGATTGGAGGGGGTGGCAGCGATCACTTCCGGTTCAACGCGACCAGCGACGGCCTGGATCACATCCTCGATTTCGCCACCGGCGATAGCCTCGACTTCGCGCATGCAGCGTTCGGCAACCTTCCCAACGGAACGCTGAGCACGAATAACTTCGTGTCGAACACGAGCGGCACCGCTCCGATTGCCAACAATGCGAACCCGCAGTTCATCTTCAATCAGGCGGATCATACGCTCTACTATGATGCCGACGGCTCGGGCGCCGGCGCGGCGATCGCAATGGCGAAGATTGAGAACAACGCGCCGGTGCACAACACCGACATCCACATCGTCACCTGAGGTGTTGCTCGCCACGGTAACCAAGGCGCGACCGTCCACGCCAACGACATCCACGTCGTGGCGTGACGCGACATCGTCGCCGCGGACTGCTGCGGGCTTGACGGGGCGAATGCGCGGCCGCGAGACGGCGTGCCGCCGCGCGCGGCCTTACACGTCCTCGCTGTCGAACATGTAGATGTCGACCCCGCCGGTCGCGAAGATGCCGACGTCGGCCACCGCCGCCTGGCCCTCCGGGCTTGCGAATGCCTTCCGGATCGCCGCCATGTCGTCGAACTCGAGCACCGCGACCAGGTAATAGCCGGACGGCCCGGCCGGCGTCGCCACCGCGCCGCGGCTCACCTCGTAGGCCTGCACGCCCGGAATCTTCCTCGCCAAGGCGACGTGCTTGTCGAAATAGTGCTGGTCGAACGCGGCCGTATCCTTCGGCGTCTTGTACATCACCACCAAGCGAGCCATGGCGTACCTCCCGGTCGCACGATCTGCCCCACGATCCCGAGGGTACCCTGAATGCGCCCGGGCAACCAGCGCGGCGGGCGCCGTACCGCCACTGTCCCGGGCCGCGCCGGCTTGCTACCGTGACGGCGCGATCGGAGCGAGGCAGCCAGCGAGACAGCCAGCGAGACAGCCATGGCGCAGACCCAGGACGCGGGCGGCGCGAGCGACAAGAAGCGCGCGTGGCCGCTGTTTCACTCGCTCGCGGGCTATCGCGCCGAATTCATCACCGGCGATGTGTTCGCCGGCCTGACGCTGGCCGCGATCGCGATCCCTGAGCAGATGGCGACGGCGCGGCTCGGCAGCTTTCCGCCGCAAACCGGGCTCGTCGTCCTCGTCGTCGCCGCGGTCGCCTTCGCGGTGTTCGGCGGCAGCCGCGTGCTCTCGTGCGGCGCCGACTCGACCATCACGCCGATCTTCGCGGGCGGCCTCGCGGCGGCGGCCGCCGCGGGGTCCGCCGGCTACGTCGCGCAGGCCGCCGCGCTCGCGATCATGGTCGGTCTGGTGCTCGCCGCGGCGGGGCTCTTCCGCCTCGGCTGGATCGCCGACCTCCTCTCGGTGCCGGTGACCATCGGCTTTCTCGCCGGCATCTCGATTCATATCGCGATCTCGCAGCTGCCCGGCGTGCTCGGCGTTCCGGCGCCGGAGGGCGCGATGCTGGAGCGCCTGGCGACGCTCGCCCGCGGGATCGGCGGCACCAATCCGTTCACCCTCGCGATCGGGCTCGGCGTGCTTGCCACGATCCTGGTCTCGGAATGGATCGATCCTCGCATCCCGGGCGCGCTGGTCGGGCTCGTCGCTGCGACCACCGCCGTGATCGCATTCGGCCTCGACGGGCGCGGCGTCGCGGTGCTCGGCGAGGTCAAGGGCGCGTTGCCGGCCGTCGCGCTGCCGGCACTGTCTCCCGCCGGCGTTGCCGGCCTCGTGCCTCTGGCGCTCATCGTCGCCATGACCGTGATGATGCAGACCGCCGCGACCACGCGCTCCTTCCCGTCCGCGCCCGGTGAGCCGCCCGACGTCGACCGCGATTTCATCGGGGTAGGAGCGGGGAGCGTGGTCGCCGGCCTGGTCGGCGCGTTCGCGGTCAACGCCAGCCCGCCGCGCACCGCCATCGTCGCCGAGAGCGGCGGCCGCTCGCAGATCGCAAGCCTGGTCGCCGCCGCGATCGTCGTCGCGCTGCTCGCGGTCGGCGCCGCGCTCCTGCGCAGCGTGCCGCAGGCGGCGCTCGGCGGCGTGCTCCTGTTCGTCGCGCTGCGCATCTTCCGGCTGCGCGAGATGGTCGGGATCTTTCACCAGTCGCGGGCCGAGTTCATGCTGATCGTCACGACCGCCGCGCTGATCGTGGTGTTGCCGATCCAGCAGGGCGTCGGGCTCGGCATCGCGCTGTCGGTCCTGCATGGGCTGTGGACCACCACCCGCGCCCGCGTCGTCGTGTTCGAGCGCGTGCCCGGCACCTCGATCTGGTGGCCCAAGAGCGCGCAGCTCGCGGGCGAGACCGAGCCGGGCGTGATCGTCGCCGGCCTGCAGGCGCCGCTCAGCTTCCTCAACGCCGACCGCTTCCGCCTCGACGTGCGCGCGCTTCTGCGCGCCGCGCCCGAAAAAGTCGGGCTGTTCGTGCTCGAGGCGACCGGCATCGTCGAGATCGACTACACGGCCGCGCAGGCGCTGCGCGACCT